>Ga0137361_10000076_pt1 | contig 40111 bp, 32 predicted proteins | sample Mad1_80_16metaG_FD_104923 | JGI IMG/M metagenome (GOLD analysis project Ga0137361, IMG submission 104923) | Vadose zone soil microbial communities from Angelo Coast Range Reserve, California, USA - Mad1_80_16 metaG | ecosystem: Environmental > Terrestrial > Soil > Vadose zone | place: USA... | reverse complement strand
GTTCGCATCGCGGGGAACGCCGTCGCCATCGTCCTTGACCGTTAGATAGTGTTCGCCGTGCTCGCGGCCGCGCGTGATGGCAATCGTCTTGGCATGCGCATCGATACTGTTTTCGACCAACTCGGCGATGGCCTTAAGCGGATTGCTTTGCGACAGGGCAATGATACGGATAGCATTCCAATCATCGCCGATCCGCAATTTACCGCTCTCTGATTCCTTCGATTTGGTCGCACTCGTCTTCGCCACAGTGACAACGAACTCCGCCGGTTGGGGTAAGGCAGGGAGGAACGATCTCAGCCTGCCATCAGTCACCTACTATATCGAGGGCTTTAGCTCCCGGGCAAGGTTGGCTCAGTAGCGGGCACGCAGATCAAACTGAATGGGAATGTGCTTCAATTCAACAAGGATAATTCCGCCGCCGGCGTTATCCACCTCCGTGACCTCGACTACCGGCACGACAATCGGGAGTTCCCTCGCCTGCCTAGCTTCAATACAGCCGCGCTGCTCAGGCGAACACAAGCCGGTGTCATGCCAGTGTCATGCGAATGGCGATCAACAGCGGCGAATGACGATGAAAACTGAAAAGAGAAAGTGAATTTGAGTTCGTCGCGTTTGATCAGAACTTGCTGCATCCCTTCGATTTTTCTCGGCTCCGACAACTTGTGATTAAATGGTCTCAAGGCTGTTAACCGAAGGGTTACCAGTTTTGAATCTAGCCGCGGTTATGTTGTGCTCCACATAAACGCGGTTATGTTGGCTTAGCATTTATGTGACGTTCAGCATTGCCGGCCGTATTCTGTAAGCATTTTGCGCCGCCGAACGTCACATAAGCTGATCAGAGTTGGGACAGGAATGCCAGTAGATCTGGGTTGTCGCGCCAGCGCTTCTTTTTTCCCTTCGTTTCGCACATCCCGAGTGCCTTCGCCTTCATTTCCAGATCCGTTTCCGCATAGACATTGGTGGTGTCTATTGATACGTGGCCAAGCCAGCCCCGGATCGTATTGATGTCAACGCCTGCACGAAGAAGGTGCGTTGCGGTGGTGTGACGAATCAAGTGCGGACCGATATGCTTCTTCCGTAATGCCGGGTAGTTGGAACTGACGAGTTTGTGAGCGTAGCGCGTGACGATGTCATGAATCCCGAATCGAGTGAGAGATCTCCCGTGACGGTTGAGGAATACTTTTTGATCATCTGGCCGGCCGAGGGTGAGTTGTTTCAGCTCTCGAGCGGTTGACGCCCAGAGAGGGCAGAAGCGGACTTTGTTGCCTTTGCCGTGAAGCTCGACAAACGATTGCGTCGGCTCCGTTGGCGAATGCAGTCTGAGATCACCGACACTGAGGTGCGCGGCCTCGCTTGCCCTGGCTCCAGAGTTGTACATGAAGAGCAGTAAGGCACGGTCTCTGGTTCCGATCCGAGTGGTACTGTCGGGCGCATTCAGCAGGGCGTCCATTTCGTTCTTTTCCAGGTACCCGACAGGAACGCGGGCGGCGCGCTTGAACACGATTGCTCGGATAGCAGCACACCAAGGCAGGCGCTCGGGACAACGTTCCGCAATGAACGTCGCCAGGGCGTGGATTGCCGCCAATCGCTGATTCCGCGTTGAAACGCTGCACTTTCGCACATCCTCGATGTGTCGCAAGAACTTCCTCGCGAGATCAGCGGTGATGTCGTCGACGAGTAGTTGATCCGGCTTCTTGCGCAAGTTCACGCTGGCGAAGACGATGAGGAGGCGCAGTGCATCCCGATAACTCTGTTGCGTATTGCGTGTGAAGTTGCGTTCGCCGGGCAGGTATTCCAGCAGGAAGCGTTTGATCCAGGGACCAAGGGCGCTGGGATCGGTCATCGAACTCCTCCCGATGCATATCGCTCAAAGCGGTCGTTTGCGTGCTGGAGAAGTTCTGGAGTCATGGATAGGTAGCGTCGGGTTGATTCCAGTGAAACATGCCCCAGATACGTGGAGAGAACGGGCAGCAGCTTTTGGACATCGGTGCCCTGGCGGTACCACTCCGTTACGCGGTGAACCGCGAAGGTGTGGCGGAGGTCGTGGATACGGGGTTGGAATGAACAAGTCACGGGGCGCTGTAGCCCGCACATTTTCCGCAAGCGCTTGAAAGTCCTCTGGGCAATTGCCGATCTGATTGGTTTTTGTTGAATGGATTGGAACAAGGGAGATTGGGACTCATTCGTCCTGTTCGGTGAGGCGAGGTATTCCTCTATGACGCGATGGACGTCCCTCCCGATCGGCACTAATCGCGATTTATAGAATTTGGTCTGCCGGATGCGAATGAGATTGTTTGTCATATCCACATCCGCAACACGCAACCGGAGCGCCTCTCCGAGCCGCATACCGGTGCCATAGAGAACCAACAATAACGTGCGGAACGTGACGGCGCAGATCAGGCAAGAGGGGTAGCTTTGACATTGCGGCAGGGCCCCAAGAAGCCGTTGCAGTTCGGCGCGAGAGTAAATATAAGGAATGAAGTCCTGGGGTCGTTTTGGGGCACTCGGTGGAACCGGTGATCGCCGCAGACGGCCGCGCAGACACCAGTATGCGAAGAACAGTTTCAACGCCCCGTATTTCGCTCTCCAGGTACCGGGCCGAACTCCTCCCCGGCCATTGAGGAACTTGGTAATCGATAACGTTCCGACCCTCTTGAGATCAGCGTCTCCGCAGTAGCGAAGGAAAGAGTGCAGCATGGTCTCAGATGAACGGAGGTGAGCGCCAGCGGCTCGCCTGCGACGGATGTAAGTATCAATCGCCTCGGACAGTTTCATAGCAGACCTCCAAGGCTGACCTTCGCAACGATTCGCAACGCGTTCAGGTCGACTTTGGCATAGAGTCCGGTAGAATCGGCCTTGCGGTGCCCGAGGAGGTCGCCGATCTCCTTGAACGAAATTCCTCGTCCTAAGAGATGTGTTGCGCAGGCATGTCGCAGGCTGTGGGGACCTCTCTTCGCCGACGAGATTCCCAGTCGGGTCAGGTGCATGCGCACGATGCAGTACAAGGTGGAGGCATTTAGGGGGCGGTATGGCGGATAGAGCGTCACAAAAACATTACGGCATGTTGTTCGAGGCCTCGCTTTAGTCAGATATTTCAGGATGGTGTCGCCGACATCTCGACGCAACGGATAAAGTGGCGAGCCGCCTCGCTTGGAGTGCCTGACGACGAGAGTTTCGGAGCGCCAGTCGATGTCGTCGAGAAGAAGTCGGCGTACTTCACCGCTGCGCAATCCATAAAAGGCAAACAGAAACAGGACTGCTCGTGCTCGAATCGCCGCAGGGCTTGAGCCTTTAGAGCTTTGCAGTATCCGATGGACGTCCTTCCACGTCGGTCCTTCGGGGAGGCCTTCATGCTGGTAGATCGTGGGGCCCTGGATTCCTGCCGCTATTCCGGACTTGCACCAACCGCGCCGTTCCGCATGACGGAAGAACGACCGCAGAGCCTGCGCCGCAGTGGAAACTGACTGGCGATTCCAGCCGTTCGCGCCTTTGAATGCCAGGAACTCGTCGATATCGTCCAAAGTAGCCGACGACAGCAAGCGATGTCGATTGGCGTGCCATTCCAAAAACTTTGACGTCTTCCATCTGTGAGACTGTATGGAAAGAGGCGAAAGCCCTTGCTCTGTGTCCAAGTACTCCGAGAAGTCTTTGAGTTGGTCTGCAAAGCGTGCGGGTGGCGAACTTGGGATCTTCAACTTTCTATGGAAGTCTAGCCATTTCTTGGCAACGAAAACGAAGTAGCCGGCAGACTTCCGATAGGTCCGTACTTTTGGATTCGAGCGCTGCTCCTCGGCCCACACTTTCGCAGCTTGCTTGATCTTCTCCAGGCCGACTTCACGGAGTTTTTGCATCCGAAGCAAACGAATCACAGCGATCAGCTCCGCCGCCATGTTACGGAGGGCCTTGCGACTCGTTCCTCCCTGTTGACAATGCGTTAAGAACTGCTCACGCTCTCTGAGAAGAGGCGCTTGTTTGTGACGTGAAACGGCAGAGGGTTTGTCTAGAATGCTCTCTATCATTTGCCGGGTCTCCTTGAACCCGGTCCATTGTCAGGGATTTCGAACCGATAGAAGAATTGACACTGCGCACTACCAGCAGCGGGGTTTTGAGTGTAAACGTCTGATAGCAACAGCTACGCTGCTGGATCGCGACTCACTGGTGTGTTGCAGCGGATTTTGATTGTTCTGGAACTGCAATACAAACCTTTTCGTTCGCAGTGCAACCGTATGTGACGAGTCTCACCGTAGAACCTATCTGGGCCGTGGCAAATATCTCTACGCCGGGTTTCTCGCCGTGATACCACTGTCCGGCCACTTTGACCTGTCTTTGGCTCCCCTCGACTCTCACGTCTTCGACAATGCCGTTGACGGGTTGCCTGTACAAGATTGAGATCTCCCTCAGCACCGCTTCCATTGCGTTCTTCTCGTTTTGTCGTTCCAGATGGTAGTGGCTGACAGACGCAAGCTCGTACTTGTCGGTACAGTATAGATTTGGCCCAGATTGGGAACAGCTATGCGGCGTTGCCGTGGCCTTGCCGAGCGGTTGCAGTACGTCAGCCGATACCACAAGCCATTGCATCTCTGTACCGGAGAGTTCAACAGAGTTCGGCACGTCGCTCCAATTGTCGCTATACAATAGGGTCTCGGGCAGTAATTCCACTCTTGCAACTGTCCCGTCTGACGCGAAGATCAACTCAATTACATAACTGGAGCCGTGCCAGTAGATAACCGCGTCCGGCGGACCCGTCTCGGTCAGCTTGTCATAGCGCAGCGGCTTCCCATTTCCTACTGCATAGCGCTGCCCAAACAGCTTGTCTGCTTTCACGATCGTTTCAGCTTTTCGTCGATTGACGGTGGCATCGTCCGCAAAGAGGCGCAATGACAGACTGGCTAAAACACCAACGATCACGAGACTCTTTCGGTCCATACCGCGATTATATGCAGAATCACGAAGAAGTCGCAGTGACCTTGTCAAATCCGCGTAGAACGGTGAAGGTTTTGCTGTTCGTGTCCGCAACGTCGAATTCAAACTACCACAATTTATGTGTCCTTCTACTTGGACAAGAACCGCGTCATCGGGCCCTTCTTCGCCTCTACGTCACATAAGTCGCATCGTCACATAACCCGGGGAGCCCACCTCAGATTTCTGAGCCATTTGGAAGAGCACATTCGGGTCACCACTGAAGAATCGTTGGCTCAAACTCAAATCAGATCCCTATAAATCATGAACGCGCTGCTTAGCTGCCGCGCGTTGCTTTGAGCCTCAAGGATGGTGTGCTGAATGTAGTTCCATTCGCTTACAAACCAGACTACTCGCGTAGAAACACCCACGTCCCCAAGGGAAATGCCTGGGCATCTTGCCCGCGGGTCATGCGTGTGCGCGGGCACTCTCGGGTGAATTGTTCACTTTGGGGGGAAATTCTTGAACAACTTCTCGATTTCTTTCTCTAGTTTCTTTTCTTCCTTCTTCGGATGTCCGGCAAGGCGTCAGTGGCCCAGCCACGCCATACCAGCCGTCTTGATCTTGAGTCAAACGATCGACGACGAGCGTGCCCACGGCAAGACCCGCAAGGGACAAGGCCTACAGCGATTCTTGAAGTTCGAGTTTTCATTTTAACCTCATAGAGTTTTTTGCTTACTCTCCGTCATTCCTTCTGATTTGGACAATGGTGAGGCAAGTGCGATTCCACCGCGACGTAGAGAGGACACTGCACGGCATAGCCATCATCAGGAGCGGGTTAGGTCCAGCAGGCGTAGGAGATGAGGCAGAGGAAGTCGCACGGAATGCCGGTATACCGACATGTGGCCGACAACGGCCGTGGAAGCCATTTTCTCAAACTTGCAGACGGCTCGTCCCTTGGCGCGACACGTCCGGTGAATGGGTTGCCGTGACTTTAGTGACGGACGCCTGGCCCAGGAAGAGGCGTCCGGAATCCTTAGCTGTTCAGTCCTGGCGGAGGGCCCTGATTGGATCGATCCGGCTGGCGCGGCGGGCCGGTCCAAAGCTGGCCAGAAGCGCGGCAAACACCAGCACAGGAATCATGATGATGAAAGTGGATGGCTCGTTGGACTGCATTCCGTCTACTGTATGCATCAATACGCGTCCTGCCGCCAGAGCCGCAAGTATGCCTACTCCCACTCCGACGAAAATCATTCCAAGGCTTTGCCGGAGCACCATCCGCGTAACTTGGCCAGCGGTCGCCCCAAGCGCCATGCGCACGCCAATTTCCGATACCCGCTGTCCGGTCAAGTAGGCCAATACCCCATAAATGCCGATGCACGCAAGAAGCAAAGCCAAGCCTGCAAAGATGGCGAACAGCAGCAAAAGGAAACGCTGTGTGGCGATCGTGTCTTTGGCGAGCTGCTCCATGGTGTGAACCTCGTAGAGCACTTGATCGTCGGAAACGCCGCGCACCTCGCGGCGCAAGGGCTCGACGACGCTCAGTGGGTCGATACCCGTGCGGAGGGCGATCGACATGAGCTCGGACCAGCGCCGCAGGAGCTCGTCGGGGACCTGGGCGAAGGGATAATAGAGTTGCGCGCGTACTTGAGCCTGGTCGTCGGCGGCCAGCCCCCATTGGCGCACATGGCCCACGATGCCGACGACGGTGACGGGGTCAGGACCGATCCCGATCCACACGTGCTTGCCGATGGGGTCCTGCCCGGGGAAAGCCTGCTGCGCCATTACGTCATCGATCACCGCGACAGATTCGCGGCCCTTACGGTCCTGATCGTTGATGAAGCGTCCCCGGCGGAGCGGGATTCCCGCGACTTCCAAGTAATCCGGCGTCACACTGTTCGCCAGGACGAACGGCCGCTTGTCCTCCGGCGCAGCGGCCGCGGTGAGGTCATAGCCGATCGTATTGTTGCCTTCGCGCATCGGAACCGTATCGAGCATGGCGATTGCTTGCACTCCCGGCACTCGGCGAGCGCGGTCGAGAATCTCCTCCCAAGCCGCGCGTATGCGTGCAGGATTTGCAAGCGTGGCCGGTGAAAGCGCCGTCCGCGCAGTTACGACGTTGTGAACATTGACACCAGGATCGAGCGAGGTCAGCCGCAGAAGCGTTCGACCCAGCAACCCGGCTGAGACCAGCAAGACCACCGCGAGGGCGATCTCCGAAATGACGAAAGCGCCGTGCAGACGGCGCGAGCCTCCCGCAACGGTACGCGCTCCGGCACGCAAGGTTTGTTCCAATTCGCGGACCGGAGTGCGGAGAGCCGGTGCCAATCCAAAAAGAAGACTACTCCACAATGAAATCACCAACGCAAACAACAGCACATGCCAATCGAGCTGAACCTCTTCCGCACGCGGCAAAGTCCCTGGCCAGAACGCCACAAATGGGCGAATGCCTATGGCAGCAATCCAGACGCCAAGGAGGCCTCCGGAAAGTCCCAACACCGCGCTCTCCGTTAGACATTGTCGTGCAAGCCGGCCCCGGCCGGCACCGAGTGCCACGCGAATCGCCAGCTCACGCTCCCGTGAAACAGCGCGGGCCAGCAGCAGGCTCGCTACATTGGCGCAAGCGATCAGCAGGACCAGGCTGACCGCACCGAGCAGCAGCCAGAGAGTGGACCGCGTATCCCCAACGTCCGGGCGAAGCGGCTCGGCGATGAACGTTCGGCCCTTGTTGGAGTCCGGGAACTGCTGAGCGAGGCGGCGTCCGACGAGCGCGAGCTCGGCTTGCGCCTGGCCTAGTGTCGTGCCGGAATGGAGCCGTGCCCAAACACCGAAGCGGTGCGCCCGGCGGCTCTGCATTCTGGGCGACGTGTTTTGACCGAGCGGCGTAAAGACATCTAGTTCGTTATCGTCCAACCGAAAGCCTGCGGGTGTGATCCCTACGATGGTGTAAGGTTTTCCATCGAAAACGAGCCGCATACCGATTGCCGCGGGGTTTGCGGCGAAATGGCGCTGCCAAAAACTGTGGCTGAGAATCACCACGGGCGGCGCTCCCGGCCGATCTTCCTCTGGCAAGAACATGCGTCCAGGCGCAACGTTTACACCCAGGAGGGAGAACAGCTCGGATGACATTTCGAGGCCGTCAATGTACTCAGCCGGGCCGGGAACGCTGACCGTGCCTCCGCTGATGCTCCACGCAGCCATGTCCAGAGAGCGGCTCTCGCGTTTGCAGTCCAGATAGTTCGGATAAGTGAATGCCCAGAGATTGCCCTGCGGGGTGCTCCAGTCGGTCTGTTCCTGCAGCCGGACCAGCCCGCCGGGGTCGCCATAGTGAAACGGTTTGAGTAGGACACCGTTGACGACGGTGAACATCACAGTTGTCGCGCCGCTGCCCAGGGCAAGAGTCAACAAAGCGACTGCCGCGAACCCGGGTTGCTTTCGCAACATACGAAGGGCGTAGCGGAAATCCTGCAGCAGATCCTCCATCCACCGCGTGCCGCGAGCATCACGGCAGTTTTCTTTCACCTGTTCCGGGCCGCCAAGAGCGAGCCTGGCCTGCCGCCGCGCTTCGTCTGGGGAGAGGCCTTGTGCGATCAACTCGCTCGCGTGCTGTTCGAGATGGAAGCGCAGCTCTTTTTCGAGTTGATCTTCCATCTTCTTTCGGCGCAACAGACGCTGCCACCAGTTCATTCCGCACCTCCCTCGGACAGCTTGAGGACCAGCCCGACGGCGTCAATCAAGCGCTGCCAGCTCGCGGCTTCTGTCTCGAGCTGCGTCCGTCCCTTCCGCGTCAGGCGATAGAATTTTGCCTCACGCCCGCTCTCTGTCTCCTCCCAATCCGCAGCAAGGAGACCGCGGTTCTCGAGGCGGTGCAGCGCCGGATATAGCGAACCTTGCGGAACCTGCACCACGCCGCGCGAGACCTGTTCCAGGCGTTGCGCGATGGCGTATCCGTGCACCGGGCCGAGTGCGACCACTTTCAGGATTAGTAAGTCCAGGGTTCCTTGCGGGAGATCGGATTTCTCTGCCATAGCATGCCTCCGCCTTCTACCTATGTAGCATAGGATATGTAGAAGCGCAAGGTATGTGTCAGCCTGCTACGGTTGGTGGGCGACCGTTACTCTATTTCGTAAACGGAACGGGGCGGTCGTAGCCGGTCATTTCCAGATAGCCTACTCCACTCAGCGATTGCGGACCGCGCTGGCCGCTGAGAACAATGGCACCTTCCCAATAATTTGGAGCGAATCCCGTTTTGCCGGTCAGCTCCTGCGATTCGATCGAAGTCTTCGCTTCCAGTTCGATGCTCAATTTTGGAATGGCAACTCTCCAATGGATTGGATAGCCCGCGCCCGTAATTGGGCTTGCCCAAATTTCGTCAGCCGGCTGCAGGTTGAAATCAGCAGAACGCAAATGGGTCGTCTTTCCGTTGGCATCGACGTACGTGCCGGCCGAGTGGGGATCAATCGAGCCATCCTTGTGTCGAATGTGAAAGAGCATCAGCTCCGTATTGTCCGCTAGTTGCAGACTCAGCCAGTCCCAGCCAATCTGTTCGGAGTCAAGCTGGTGTGTGAAGAACTCGTGGTCCATCCAACTGGCCCCGCTCACTTCAACCCTATTGTTACCGACGTCGATTACTCCGGAAGTCCAAAGCCGCGTAAAAGAAATATAGTGCGAGGCGCGGCCCGGCCCTTCCGCCTTTTGGCTGACGCCCCTTTCACCGTGAATGACAGGAGGTTTTGCCGGGTGCAGCGTCAAATGCAGTTGAAAGCGCTCGTCGATCGCTCGAAGCTCCTGATTGTCGCCACGCCATTGAATCTGCCAATTGCCGTTCCAAATGCGGCCAAGGGATTCATTCCCGGCAGCGATCCCCGGGCCGGATCGATTCGTTCGTTCGGAGTGATAAAACTTCCCGCCGTCCAGATCGCTCAGCGCGAGATGCGCGAAGTAGAGATCCCGCAGTTCCCAAGCGGCAGTCTTCGCGGGATCGCGGCTAACTCCCTGCCGGAAGAAAGTCAGCTCAAATCCAAACCGGTGGCCGTCCGCCGATTTCAGATTCCCAGTGTAGTACCACCATTCGGTTTGATACTCCGGATGATTGAAATGATCGCGCGGGAACTCGTAGCAGTATCCCGGCAAAGCAGTTCGGTATTGCGCGGCAAGAGGCTGCAGGAGAAGTACCGCTGGGGCGACAAACGCGAGCTTACTCCTCATGGACGACCTCTAGGGGGTTCAGGCCCACTGCAACTTGCGCCGGGTATAGTCCCGCAAGTACCGTCGCCAAGTACACGACCGTCAGTGCACCGAGCAGAATTTCTACCGGCAAGTGGAACCGGATCGTCCAGCCGAAGGACTGTTTGTTGATCACGTAGATGAGGATCAGCGACAGCGCAAAGCCCAGAGCCACGCCGGCAAGATTGGCGAGAAGTCCGAGCAAACCGGCTTCGACGAGAATCAGCTTGCGAACTTGCCCCGTGGCTGCGCCAAGAAATTGTAGCAGGCCAAGCTCGCGCCGCCGATCAATCACCAGAGCAAGAAGCGCTCCGGCAACGCCCATTACCGCGACGATGACCGCCACTGCTTCCAAAGCGTAGGTTATGGCAAAGGTGCGGTCGAAGATGCGAATCGCTTCCGCCCGCAAGTCCCGATTCGAAAACATCAGCACGCGGTGGCCGGCAGACGCTCTTTCGATTTCAGCTCGAACCACGTCTAGGTGCGCTCCCGGAGAAACATAAATGGCGAGGTTCGAGGGCGCGGGATCGGGCAAATACCGAAGCATGGTCTTGCGGTCCATTAGGATGCCGCCGCGCTCGCTGGAGTAATCATAATAAACGTCGGCGATGCGGAAGGTTGCCCTCGTCTCGCCAAGCGAAAGTGTCAGCGAATCACCTGCCTTCAGGTGATGCTTGTACGTAAAGGGCTCGCTGACGATCACGGCGTTCGAATCGCGCAACTCCGCGAGGATTTGCTCCTTGGGCCGTCCGGAGAAAAAATCAGAATTGCGGTACGGGCGCAGGACGTTCAGGTCCGCGGAAGCAAGCGTAGCCGGCATGTTCTCAAAGTTGATCTCATAGGCGCGCAGGCGATCGACCGCCGCCACGCCGGGCACTCTCGCAATCTCTTCCGCCAAACCGGAAGAAAGGGTTGGATGGCGATCTGCGGCGGCGGAGCCAGTTGGGCGCAAATACAGATCGGCGGGCAACTGATGGCCCATCCAAACCATGACAGTCTGGCGGAAGCTGCCAACCATGATGCCGACCGCGGTCATCATCGCAATGGCGGTTGAAAGCGCGCCGACGAGAACGGAAGTTCGGCGCAAGGAGGCCGCCAGGCTTCGCGAGGCGAGCATCGCTTCCACGCCGAGAAGCTTGCCAAGAAGTTTGGAAGAAAGTGAAGTCAGGGCGTCAACAAATGCCGGAATCGCAAGCGCCGATGCTACGACGAGAAGGATAGCGGCAAGATAGCCCAGCAACGGTTTGCCGGCGATCGCGGGGGCTCGAGAAGCGGCGGCTGCGGCCAGACCGAACATAAGAGCCATCCCTATGTCTCGCCCTTTTTGAAGGTGCACGTCATATTCCCGCCGGCCCCGCGCCATTGCTTGTACGGGCGAGACCAGCGAAGCCTCGCCCGCCGGGGAATAGGCCGACGCGACCGCAACTCCCACGCCAATCGCGATCGCTAGAAAAACAGATGCGGCATTCAGCTCAATAATTCCCGGGCGGCTGCTGACGTATAGCGATTCCACGGTGGCAGACATCAATCGAACCGCGCCAGTGGCCAGGAAGCGACCCAGGGGAATCCCGATCAAAGCGCCGGCAATGCCGAAGCAGGCCGCTTCGCCGACGAATGCGGAGAGAATGACACGCCTGCTGGCGCCGAGGGCGCGCACGATTCCAATTTCCGGGCGACGGCGAACCACCGAAACAGAAATCGTGTTGTAGATGAGGAAAGCACCCACAACAAGAGATATGTAGCTCAGGAGCCGCAAGTTCCACCGGAAGGCCGCCAGCATGCGACGATTCTCGTTCGTGCCCGTGCCTTGTGGACGAACTTCCGCGCCAGCGGGAAGCACGCCTCGCAAACGCTGCTGCCACTCTTCCAGGCCAGGAGTCTCGGGCACTTTCAGGAGGATGCGATCGACACGGCCAAAGCGCACCAGTGCATGTTGGGCAGCGGCGAGGTCCATCACAATGGCGGATTCGTTGCCGTTTGAATCGGCATAAACGCCCCGCACGCTGTAACTGTGAACTTGATCGTTGATGAGCAGCTCGACGCGGTCGCCCGTCTTGTAGCCAGCGCTCGACCCCACCCAAATGCTGTCTGAATCACCAAGATGTTCGAACGCCTGTTCCGAAGCATCCTGCGCCTGCGACCCCGCGATCTTTGGGGATTCACTTTGCGCGAAAGCGCTGCCTTCTGCGACCAGATCCAGCCCGATGAGAGGAAACGACTTTTTTGTATTCACGATCACCGCGTAGTCTTCGATGCGCGGTGAGACTCGAATCGGATAAGGCAGCGTTGCTAGCGTGCCGACGACGTTTTCCGGCACGCCTCCGGCAGTGACGACTTCCAGATCGCTATCGCCCGCCAGCGTTTCCATCGAACTGCGGAAAGAGCCGGTCGCCGCGCCTCCCGCAAGATCGATAGCCAGCACAACCGCGACGCCCAAGGCGATGGCCAGGATCGTCAGCGAAGTCCGGACCGGCTCCCGGAAGAGCGGGCGCACCATCAATCGGTAAAAGAGCACCAGTAGAGTCATTTCAGCGCCGCGAGACTTCCTGAATTTTTCCGTCGCGCAACCGAACGAGCGTGTTCGCGAGCGATGCGGCCTCGAGACTGTGAGTCGCCATAATGGTCGCGGTGTTCTGCTCTCGGGTGAGTCGCCGGAGCAATTCAAGAATCAAGCCGCCCGTCGTGGTGTCGAGATTGCCGGTGGGCTCGTCGGCCAGCAGGATACTTGGTGAATGGATGAGCGCGCGTGCAATCGCGACACGCTGCATCTGCCCGCCGGAAAGCTGGTGAGGATAGCGATCGCCGAGACCGTCGAGTTCCACCCAGGCAAGCCGTTCCCGTGCCGCCTCGCGCGGATTTGGCTTCCCGGCGAGGAGCAGCGGCAGCTCGACATTCTCGAATACCGTAAGCGTGTGCAGCAATTGAAACGACTGAAAAATGAAGCCAATTCTCTCGCGACGCAATCGCGTCAAGCCGCTGTCCTTCAACGACAACGTCGCAACTCCGTCCAGAAGCACGTTGCCCGACGTAGGAAAATCCATTGCGCCTGCCAAATTGAGCAGCGTGGATTTCCCACAGCCGCTGCGTCCTACCAAAGCCACAAATTCGCCTCGCTCAACACTGAGGGAAACACCGTTGAGTGCATGCACGCGCTGGCCGTCCGTCAAATAATCCTTTGAGACCTCTTGCAACGAAAGTATCGGCATATCGATTCGCTAGCGGGCCACATTCTCACTATTTGCCCTGGTCGTAGCTCACCGATTATACGGTGCGACTGAAGGGCACCGAACGCGAATATGCCTCCAGCTCGGACAGACCGCTTTAAGGAAACTAGCATTGAGCCTGGGTTACTCCTGTTATAGACTTCGCAGTCACCAATTTTCACACGCTCTCTTCAGGGGCCTGGCTGACAAGGACACGAATAGCGTTTTAGAGGGGACAGCCACGCCCGGTTCGCAAAAGTAGCCGGAGTCTCATTGAGGCGGTACGCCGAGGCCAGTTTCACGACCGCGGCGCCAAGGAGGTATGGATGCTGTTTGCATCTTCTGTCGCGGTATCCCACCGAGCGCTCGCAACTATCGATCTCGTGATCATCGGGGTTTATTTCGCCATCGTCTTCGGCATTGGCATGTACTTTGCCAGGAAGGAACGCACTTCCGAGGATTATTTCCTCGCGGGCCGCGACATCGGATGGTTTTTCATTGGCGCATCCTTGTTTGTCTCGAATATTTCCACAGAACACTTCATCGGATTGTCCGGCACGGGCGCCTCATCTGGACTGGCAGTCGGCCATTTCGAGTGGCTAGCTTGCCTGATCCTGCTGATTCTCGGCTGGGTGTTCGTCCCCTTTTACTTGCGCTCGAACGTATTCACCATGCCGGAATTCCTAGAACGTCGTTTTAACCGTCAATGCGCCGTCTACTTGGCCGCGATCTCCATCGTCGCCTACATCTTCACGAAAATCTCTGTGCAGCTCTACGCCGCCAGCGTCGTGCTGGAGCGGGTCGCCGGCTGGAAGCTATGGGAGACAGCCGTGGTTCTGGTTATCGCCACCGGCATTTACACCGTCGCGGGGGGGTTGGCCGCAGTCATCTATACGGACACGGTGCAGACTCTGATCCTCATCACCGGGGCGGTCGCCCTTACCATCATTGGTCTGGGACGCGTTGGTGGCCTGGAACATCTCCGCACCATGGTCCCTCCCGATTATTTCCACATGATAAAGCCTTCCTCGGATTCGAACTTCCCGTGGACGGGCATCTTTTTCGGCGCGCCGATCCTTGGCATCTGGTACTGGTGTACGGACCAGGTGATTGTGCAGCGCGTGCTCTCGGCGCGCGATGAGGGTCATGCAAAGGCCGGAACGATTTTTGCCGGCTTCCTGAAAATCCTGCCCGTGTTTATGCTCGTCCTTCCCGGCATCATCGCATTTGCACTGTTTCCTGAACAGGTAAAAAAGCCTGATTTCGCCTATCCTACTCTCGTCCTCAACTTGTTGCCGGTCGGACTAGTTGGCCTGGTCATGGCTGCCCTGCTTGCTGCGGTCATGGGGGCGATGAGTTCGGTGTTCAACTCGGCTTCCACGCTGGTCACTCTTGATTTTTACAAGAAGCTCCGTCCACTGGCTTCCGAGAAGCAGTTGGTGAATTTTGGCCGCGTGGCAACGGGCGTGATGGTGCTGCTGGGCTTGCTGTGGGTGCCGTTCATTCACTACATCAGCAGCCAGCTCTACATCTACCTGCAAAGCGTCCAGGCCTATATCAGCCCGCCAATCTCGGCCTGTTTCATCCTTGGAATCCTGTGGCCGCGCGTCAATGGGTCGGGCGCCATTGCGTCGCTGCTTACCGGCTTCGTGATGGGCGCCACGCGCTTCGTCATGGAACTTGCCGATCGTGCCAGCGGCGGCCACTTTGAATCCTCCGTTGCCCGCTGGATCATCGACATGAACTTCCTGCATTACGCGATTTTCATGTTCGTGGTCTGTGCTGTCGTGCTGATCGGGGTCAGCCTGATGACGCCGGCCCCGGACCGCAAACGCCTCGCCGGCCTGACCTTCGCAACCGTGGACGACAAAATGGAGACGGTGGCTGTCGGCATACCGCAGCGCAAGCCTGCGCACGAGACGCCTACGGAGCATGCCATCAATGTCGTCTTCAGCTTGATGTTACTGGCCACCGTCGTGGGGCTTTGGATTTATTTCCGATAGGAGCGAGCGGAAAACCGATTCGATGAGTACAAGCGCCATCCGCGCCTTGAAGCCGAACGTGACGCAGGAAGAGGCCGTGCGCGCATTTTCCGGCAAAGGCGTATCCGCGCTCTATTGGCGAATGCGCAGCGGCCCCTTGCGGCGAATTGCCGACGCCTACGTTCCGTATTTTTTGTACGGCGTGAAGTGCGCGGGCGCGCCGGCGCGGCTTTTCGCCATCGATGCCGTGGACGGTTCGCTGGACCTGTTCGAATTCCCGCGCATCCCCGTTGAACGGGAGTTGCAGGCGTTGGAAGGACGCAACCGGCTGACCGCGACTCTGACCGAAGAGCGGGCTGCGGAGCTGTTGCGCGACAAAGTCTTGCGCGTCATTTTTCAGCAGGGCTTTTTCAAGATTCGCGACGGTCGTCTGGAGATCAATCCCGTGGGCTGCGAGTTGCATCTGCCGTATTGGCTTGGTTTCCACGAGCGTGATGGATCGGTGCGTTGTCGCGTGATGGATGCGGTTAGACGCCGAATCGAAGGTGCAAAAGCGTCGGCGTTTTTTGAACAGTGGCTCGCAGCTTGATACGACGGGTCGGGGCCGGATCGTTTCTGCGCAATTAGGAAACTCGCCTGGTCGTCTTCACTTTTCTTCGCTTCCCGGGGAGGATTGCCGTGACAAGTTTTGCTCGAAGCATCGGAATCGGACTGTTTGCCTCCGTCCTAGCAAGCGGAGCTGTTTTCGCGCAAGGCTGGCAACACATTGGCGATGTGCAGCGGGCGGAAAAATTCCAAGACGGAATCGAGTTGACGGCCGGTGCGGCAAAAGTTCGCGTTACGCAGGTGTACAACGGAGTCGTACGCGTGCGCGTCGCTCCCGACGGACACTTTCCAAAGGATGCTTCCTGGGCCCAGGTCGAGACGGCCATGGACCACAAGAGTATCCCCGTCGAGATCCACGACGACAAGAATGAAGTGAAGATGACGGTTGGAAATGTTCGCGTTTCAATCAGGAAGTCGCCTTTGCTTATCAATTTTTCTGACGCGACCGGGACAGTCTATCTCGCCGATGAACCGAGTTTGCCGATGGCCTGGAACGGCAAGCGCGTGCATGTCTGGAAAAAAATGCCGGCGGATGAAAATTATTTTGGGTTGGGCGACAAAGCCGGACCCATGAACCGCCGGAACCGCGCCTTTACGAACTGGAACACCGATGAATTCGGCTGGCAGGAGTCGACGGACCCGTTGTATAAGACCATTCCCTTTTTCATCGGTTTGCGCGATGGCCTCGCTTATGGCCTTTTCTTCGACAACACCTATCGAAGCGTTTTTGATTTTGGCAAAGAGTCGCGAGACTATTTTTCCTTCGGCGCCGAAGGCGGGGAGCTGAACTACTACTTCATTGCCGGACCAGATCCCAAGAAAATCGTCGAAGAATATACTGGCATGACGGGACGCTCTCCGCTGCCCCCGCTTTGGACCCTGGGCTACCAGCAATCCCGCTACTCCTACTACCCCGAATCGCGAGCGCGGGAGATCGTCAAGACGCTTCGCGAGAAAAAGATACCCGCGGATGCCATCTATTTCGATATCGATTATCAGCAGGGCAACGCGCCTTTCACGATCAACCGGGAATATTTCCCGACTTTCGAGAAAATGATTGCGGATTTTCGTGCTCAGGGAATGCACACGATTTTGATCACCGACCTTCACATCAAGAAAGACCCTAACCATGGCTATGTGCCGTACGATTCGGGAATGAAGAACGATGCGTTCGTGAAGAATCCCGATGGATCGGTTTTCGTCGGCACGGTCTGGCCCGGCGATAGTGTGTTTCCAGATTTTACTTTGACTCGCGTGCGGGATTGGTGGGGCGGTCTCTATAAAGACTTCGTCCGCATGGGGGTGGCGGGCTTCTGGAATGACATGAATGAACCGGCGCTGTTCCTTCGCGCCGATAAAACCATGCCGCTTGATACTGTGCATCGCCTGGACGATGGAACCACGCTCGACCATCGCGCCATTCATAATGCATACGGCATGCAAAATGTGCGAGCGACTTACGACGGGTTGCGCAAACTGCAGGCGAACGAGCGGCCGTTCGTGCTCACACGCGCGGCCTATTCTGGAGCTCAGCGCTATGCCGCCACCTGGACCGGCGACAACAGCAGCACCTGGAATCATCTGAAGATGAGCACGCCGATGCTCTTGAGCATGGGAATCTCCGGTTTCCCGCTCATTGGCGATGACATCGGCGGCTTTGCCGGCTCGCCGACGGCTGATTTGTTGACGCGCTGGTTCGAAGTCGGAGCGTTGAATCCCATTTACCGCGATCACACGGCGAAGGGTACGGCGGATCAGGAGCCGTGGGTGCATGGCCCGGAACACGAGGCCATTCGCAGAAAATACATCGAGCTGCGCTACGTGCTGATGCCCTATCTCTATACCGGCATCGAAGAAGCCTCGCGCACCGGATTGCCATTGATGCGCCCCGTATTTCTCGAATATCCACAAGCATCTGACCATTACGGAAACAATCGGGATTTTCTTTTTGGACGGGACTTCTTTGTCGCGCCGATAACCACGGAAATGGTGGATGCCGAAGAAATCTCATTGCCTCCGGGCGACTGGTACGACTTCTGGACAAATACGAAGCTGTCGAGCAAGGAGAAGTTTTCGCTGCACCCGCGTCTCGACGAGATGCCCCTCTACGTGCGCGCAGGAGCCATCGTCCCGATGCAGCCCTTGGTGCAATCCACAGAGGAGAAGCCGAACGGGCCGCTCGAGCTGCGCGTCTATCTGCCCAACAGCGCATCGAACAGCGATTGCCGTGGAACACTTTATCAGGACGACGGACACACGTTCGCGTACCAGAAGGGCGAGATCCTCCGCGTCAGCTATTCCTGCCAGGTTTCGAATGGCTCCGTGACGGTGACGAGCAACGTCGAAAAAAATGCGTATCAGCCTTGGTGGAAGAGCGCGCAAGTGACGTTGTTCGGCGCCACCGCCCAGCCAAAGGAAGTTCACATTGGAGAACAGATTACCCGGGAATGGCGCTATGACAACCTCGCTCACACCATTACGCTCACCGTGCCCGACGCCGTAAAGAATTGGGTGGTTCGCCTGGCCTATTAAGCGGTACGCGCGACGCGTTCAATTCAGAGAAAAAATCGAAAGAGATTGTCCCGGCAAAGTAACGTGGAGCTCTTTCCCAGCCACCTCACCTTTCGCTTCCCCGAAGAGCAGTGTAATGGCCACTGCCTTCTGCGCTGGCGTGTCCGCCAGTGGAATGTGTAGCTCCCGCTGCTGATCGGCATTGTTAAACGCGACCACGAGACGTTCTTCCTCTAATTCGCGGGCAAAAACGTAAGATGATTCATCGGAAGCCAAGTGCCATAGCTGGCCGCTGCGCAGAGCGGCGTGTTCACGCCGAAGCTTCAGCAGTGCCCGCACGTAAGCAAAAGTCTCCTGTTGATCGCTCGTTCGCCCCGCTTGCGTGAACGCGTCGTTTACATCCCCAATCCATCCGCCCGGGAAGTCGCGCCGGTTGTCTGGATCGCCGCCCCCCGGCATCCCGATCTCGTCGCCATAATAAATCTCTGGAATGCCCCGCAGCGCGAGCGCAAGCCCGAATGCCAGCCTCAGCTTTGCGCCGGAGCTGCCTTCGGCGCTCGCGAATCGTGGCAGGTCATGATTTGCAAAAAACGGGACGAGCATTTCGGGATGCAAGTACAAGAAATCGCGCCTCAGCACGTCCGCGATGCGGCCTGCCGGTGCATTCTTCAGCAGAACGTCGCGCAACGTGAAAAACATTGGGAAGTCGAAGACTGTGGAAAGTCCGCTATCAATGCCGTCGTAGCGCCTTACGCCGCCAACAAAAAACGATGTCACGCTCGGATCGGGATGAAACACTTCGCCGATGGTCGTTAGGTTCGGATACAGCCGGCGCAATCCCGCATGCCAGTTCGCCCAGAACTTCCGGCCAACGTAGGGAAACGTGTCGACCCGGTAGCCGTCCAGTCCGGAGACTTCCGCCCACCAGATGCTGTTCTGCAGAAGATATTGCTCGACGGCCGGGTTCTCCGTATTCATGTCGGGCAAAATTCCGAAGAACCAGCCTTCCGTCAGATTTCGTTTCATGCGCATCGGGGTATGAGGATCGATCAACGATTCGAATGGATCGTTTCCGACGGCTTGACCGTTCGGCTTGCCATAAAAACTCCCTTTCAGCGGCGAAAAAGAATCGATGTGATGTTGTAGGGTACCGTGCAACCAATCGGGCAGAGGCGGATTCGCAACCCAGGGATGCTTCGGTCCAACGTGATTCGGCACGACGTCAAAAAAAACCTTCATTCCCTGCTTGTGCGCGGCGACGACGAGTTCCACATAATCCTTCAGCGCTCCCAGATGGGGATCGACGGCATAGAGGTCCACGGCGCCGTACCCGTGATAGTCCTGTGCGGCTCCGTTTTTCACGATGGGTGTGAGCCAGAGAGTGGTCGCGCCGAGATCCTTTAAATAAGGCAGGTGATTCTGAATCCCGCGCAAGTCGCCGCCATGGTAGGCGCGCGGCTTCGAGCGATCGAGCGAGCCGGGCGCCTCTACAGGCTCATCGTTCGTCGGATCGCCGTTCGCGAAGCGGTCCGGCATGATGAGGTACATCACGTCGTCCTGTGATAGTCCTTGGAACTTTCCGAGGGTCGGAGCGCGGGCGGCGATTGGCAGTTCAAAAGACGTTGTTCCCTTCGGCGCAGTAATGCGGCAGACGGCGGTTCCAGACTTCGTATCCGCCCCAATTTTCAGCCACACAAAGAGATAGTTCCCGCCTGCCGTAGCCTGCGTGCGCGAGACGCGAAGAGCCGGCAGATTGCACGCAACGTGCGTCGCTTCCAGATCGCGCCCGGAAAGCAGCAGCATCAACTCAGGTGTCAGTCCCACCCACCAGTTCGGAGGTTCGACTTTTGTCACGGCAGGACCGGTTTCCTTGGCCGCCTGGTCCGGACAGGCGATCGCGGTCGAAGCCGCGCAAGAGAGCGCGACAGCAAAGAGTATTGAGAGAATGGCCCGGTGGAATCGCTTGGCCACAAAATTCCGAAACTGTAGTGAGTTTCTTTTCACGGGCAAAGCATAAGGAAAAGCAAGGACCGACGCCAGCTTTGATCTTCCAGACGACTGGACAAGTCCGCTACTTTAGCGACAGCGGATGCTGCGCGAACGTCAATTCTCCAAACACTTCCGGAACGTGGAAATTAGGGACGGGTGTTTTCGTGGGCTGCCACGCGGAATAAAAGCGCGGCTCAGTACTTCCTTCGACACGGTAAAAATTCACTCTCCAAGTAGCTCCAGCATCGAAGCGCGCAACGAGGCTTTTCATAGGCAACACGAGCTCCGCGACCCAAGTCTTGGCCGCTTCATTCAAAGTAACGCGGCGCTTCAAACCACTCTTCAAGTTATGCTTCTCGCCTGATGCAATGTCCAAATCGATCCAAAATCCGTTCGGACTGACTTCGAATTCCTTGTACCGCCGGAGCTGAGACGGGTCGGACTGCAGAAAAACTTCCGCGACGTCGCGATCCCAGAGTTGATCGCGGCGTCCATCGGGCTCGGCATCCGCAAAAACGCTAATGACGCGGAATTTTGCCTGAAATCGGACAAGAAGCGACTCGCGTGTCCACAGTAGCCGTACTTCCGTCTCTCTTTCGGGATCAGCATTCTTGCCTTGCCAATCCTTATGGAAGCGCAGAGGCGCCGAAAGCTCCCAAGACGACGGAGACGGGAATCCATCCGCATCAAGTGGGTCAATCATTCGAACGGCCACAGCCGTTCGCTCTTGGGACGTAGCGTCGTATGCAAACATTCTTGTGAATTGCCCCGCGTGCTCTCCAGTGCTCCCGCTTTGAAACGCCTCACAGAATAACCATTGTCCAGCCGCACACAAGAAGAAACTGGCTGTCACCGCAAAAGTCTTTATTCGTCGCCACTGCTTCTGCGCTTTCTCAGCGAACCTGTCCAACAGGCCTCCAGACTGTTTGCGCACCATCCGTTTAGCTCATCCTGGATACCACGGATCACAGTGCTAACATCAATTTTGCCCTCTTTCTTCGATTTCTCAGTTTAGAGCGGCAATGAACGCTCAGGAGCACAGGGAAATGATTGAACCAGTCGACACCCAAGACTTCACCGCGCAACCGGAACGGCGCAAACCTGAACAGTTCGAACACGTGAAGTTCCGCATTGAATCCGGCGTCGCGAAGATAACCCTCAACCGTCCGGAACATAATCTCCTCAACGAAGCCATGCTCCGCGAAATTGCCGGGGGAATCACTCATGCCGGCGAGCGCGATGACGTCAAGCTGATCGTTCTCGATTCCGCCTGCAAAGTCTTCTGCGGTGGAATCGACATCGGTGAATATACCTCGCAACGCGTGTTTCAAATGCTCGATGCATTCCACGCGGCGTTCGCGGGAATGTTGGAAGTGGGCAAGCCGGTCGTGTGCGTAGTGAACGGGCCCGCGATCGGCGGCGGCGCGGAACTGGCCGCGTTCGGCGATCTGGTCATTGCCACACCGAAAGCTCGCTTCGCTCAGCCGGAAATCAGCATTGGCGTCTTCCCGCCGCTGGCCTCCACAATTCTCCCATTTCTCGTCGGACCCAAAATTGCCCTCGAGCTTGTTCTGACCGGTGAGCCCGTGACCGCTGAGCGCGCCCTCGAACTCGGTATGATCAACCGCCTCGTACCGGAAGCCCAGCTCGAGAAAACGGTAAACGATCTCGTCGGCCGGATAAACGGCCACTCCGGTCCCGTGCTAACCATGGCCAAAAAAGCGATTCTCGGTGGCATGGGCCTGTCCCTGCGTGATGGCCTTAAGCACTCGATGAACATTTTCTTGAATGAACTCTACCGCCTCGAGGATTCGCAGGAAGGTCTGCGCGCCCTCGTGGAAAAGCGCAAGCCCAACTGGAAAAATCGCTGAACACCGCGGCGTTTTCTCACTGACTTCAAACTCAATCGTGCCGTTTCCAGTCTTTTTCCAGTCTTGCGTTGACACTCCCGCGGGCACGGCTTACACTCAAAATTCAATTTGCAGGCAAGGGTAGCGGGGAAGGCCGTGTGAATCGGCCGCGGTCCCGCCACTGTGATCGGCTCAAGAGCCGTAAGCCAGGCCACCCTCCCGTGCCGCAGAAGGCCGCGCTCTTCGCGAGAAAGACGATGCCGGAAGCCCCAAAGTGCCTCGTGGGGCTTTTTTGTTGGACAACGTAACTTTCCTCGCCGTGGGAGATTCGTGAAGTTAGCCAACCAGCCTTTGCGATTGGTCATTTGTGCCGCCGCGGCCTTGCTGCTCGGCGCAACGCCCACTCACGCACAAAGTGCTCCTGTTTTTTCTTCCGCCTCCTCTGTCTACCGTGAAGTCACCGATGAAACCGGCCGTTCCGTCCGCATTCCTCAAACCATTCGTCGCATCGTGTCCCTGGCTCCCAGCCTCACCGAAACCGTCTACGAGCTCGGTTTGCAGGACCATCTTGTCGGCGACACGGAATTCTGCGACTTTCCGCCCGAGGCCCAGAAAAAAACCAAGGTCGGCGGCGCCATCAATCCAAGCTTGGAGCAAATTGCCGCTCTCCATCCGGATCTAGTTCTCGTAACTAAAGGCCTGAACCGTCTTGAGACCGTCCGTGCTCTGGATAACCTCGGAATCCCTTCCTACGCCACCGACCCTCACACCGTAAATGACATCATCGCTTCATCGAAGAAGCTCGCCGATCTCTTGGGCGTTCCAGAGTCCGGCGCATCCGTCGCCGCTGAAATGGAGCATCAGCTTGCGGCCTTGCAGCAACGCCTCGCGTCTTCTCCCGCAAAGCGTGTTCTCTTCGTTGTATGGCACCAGCCGCTCATCTCTGTTGGCAGGCACACTTTCATCGCCGACGCTCTTCGCCATGCCGGTGCCGTCTCCATCGTTGATGCTGAACAGGACTGGCCGCAGGTCAGCCTCGAAGAAGCCGCTCGCCTGCAACCCGACTACCTCGTCTTTGCGGCCTCACATTCTGAAGCGTCTCCTCCCGGTCTCGAAGCCCTTTCCACTCTTCCTGGCTGGCGCATCATGGACGCCGTCAGCAACCACCGTTATGCGGTGATCAGTGACGCCGTGAACCGTCCCGCTCCGCGCATCGTCTCGGCCATTGAGGAGCTTGCCCGTCAGCTTCATCCCGATGCCTTTGTTGAAAAACCGGAAAGCCTCAGCGAGAAGCCTGCCAGGGACAAAATGGAGAAAGAAAAAATCGAAAAGGACAAAAGCGAAAAGCCGACTCCTCGGCCGGTTCAGCCGCCCCACTCGGCATTTTCTCTCCTTTCCGGCAGGCTACTCGCCGATGTATCAGTTTCCGGAGGCCGCGCATGCGCCCGCTGACGCTCCGGCGTCTTCTCCTGCAATGCTTCGCATTGCTCGTAATTCTGTTCGTTGTCGTGGTCATCGCCGTTAAGTTTGGCGCCGTTCCCGTTTCCCTCTACGCCCTTGGTCGCGATCTATGGAACGTCTTGTTGCACCAGCGCACCAATATCTCCAGCGACTACGTCCTGATCATCCAGAATATTCGCCTCCCGCGCATTCTGCTCGGAATCATCGTAGGTGCTTCTCTCTCTGTTGCCGGCACGAGCTTCCAAGCCCTGCTTCGCAATCCTTTGGCTGATCCATACGTCCTAGGCGTTTCCAGCGGTGCAGGCCTCGGCGCAATCCTTGCGCTCATCGTCGAACCCCACGTCACGCTTTCCCCAGTGTTCGCGGCGCTGTTGACTCCTCTCGGGGCATTTCTCGGCGCCTCCGCTACCGTCGCTGCGGTCTATTTTCTCGGCCGTCGCGAGGGCCAGATTGACAGCACCACACTCCTTCTCGGTGGTGTCATCACCGCCTCTTTCATCTCCGCCATCATCATGTTCCTGATGAGCACGCTCACGGGAAATCTCCGCGGACTCTCTTTCTGGCTGATGGGCGATCTCTCCACTCCTCTGCAAAAGAGCGTGTATTGGTTCCTTGCTATTGGATTCGTCGCTGCCTCCGGTGCAATTTACACCACCGCTTCCGATCTGAACCTGCTCCTCGCCGGAGAAAAAGAAGCCATGCATCTTGGGGTGGATGTCCCCCGTGTTCGCCTGGTGGTCTACATCGCCGCATCCTTGCTCACGGGGTTGGCCGTCTCCGTGAGCGGCGCCATCGGCTACGTCGGCTTGATCGTCCCGCATGTAATGCGTCTCATCTTTGGCTCGGACCATCGCACCCTGCTGCCGACTGCCGCGATCGGCGGAGCCATTGCGGTCGTATTCGCAGACACGCTCGCGCGCACCGTCGTTGCGCCCAACGAGCTCGCCGTCGGTGCCGTGACCGCCGTCGTCGGCGCGCCGCTGTTCATCTACCTCCTGCGCAGGAGGCTCGCATGAGCCCCGGCTCGTCTCACGCGCGGCATCTTGCCGAAGCCGGCCGCCTGGCCAACGAAATACGCTTGAGCGTCGAACAAGTCAGCTACGCCTATTCCGCGAACCCGGCGCAAGCACCGCTCTTCACCCTGGAAGCCACAAGCTTTCAGGCGCGGCCCGGCGAAATTGTGGCCATACTCGGCCCCAACGCGAGCGGCAAGTCCACATTACTGAAATTGATCGCGGGTGCGCTCGCGCCGCTCTCCGGCCGCATTCTGCTCAACGGCTTCGTCACACACTCGCTCACGCCGCGTACTCGCGCGCAGCGCATCGCCGTTGTCCAGCAGGAGAGCCGTTTGCTCTTCCCCGCCCGCGCCTGGGAATTCGTCCTCCAGGGCCGCCATGCCCACGGCCGCTCGCTGCGCTTTGAATCCGAAGATGACGTCCTCATCGCGAAGAATGCTCTCGCCCAGGTGGGCGCCGCCGATCTCAGCGATCGCTGGATGGATCAAATTTCCGGCGGTGAGAAGCAGCGTGTCATTCTCGCCCGCGCGCTGGCCCAGCAGCCGCTGCTTCTGCTGCTTGATGAGCCTACTCTCCATCTCGATATCGCCGCGCAGATCGGTTTGCTCGACGCTCTCCGCCGCCTTGCCGCCGCAAATCGTTACACCGTCGTCGTCGTTACCCACGAGCTGAATCTCGCCGCCGAATATGCCGACCAAGTCGTCTTGATGCAGCGTGGCCGTTGCTTGCGTGTCGGTCCGCCCATAAGTATTTATCAGCGCGAATTGCTCGAGCAGGTTTTCCAGACGCCGCTCACCGTGGAGCTTGGCTCCTCCGGCCGGCCGCGTGTCACTGTTTTAGCTGGAACGTAGTGTAGGGGGCGTCCGCCTCGGCGCGCGCCCTTCTTCTCGTTAACCCCAACCCTGCGGGCCTTGTGCTGCAGACCACAATCACCGCGAACTTCGTGCTCGGGAAGACGGGCAACCGCTCAGCGGTTGCACTTGAATTGTTGATTTCGCGAATGCCGTCTTAGCGAAATCTGATCGCCAATTCGAGAAAAGCCGTCGCCGCCGCGCGACTGTAGGGCGGATTAAGTGTATGCGCGGGCCACTGCGGCCAGTCGCTCCATCGCTGGGCGACCCCGCGGGAAGGCCTCGCAACGGTCCTCATTCGAAAGGGCCGGAGCTACCGCCAAGCCAGGAGACCGGCGAAGTTCGCAGCCGTGCGATTCATCTTGATCGCACAGGTCAACCTTCAACTCCCGCGCGAGAGGGAGCGGAGGATAAAATGAATACGACTCTTCTTCGAACTGCCTTTCTTTTCTTCGCAGTTTCTGTAGTCGGCTTTTCCTTGCAAGCGCAAAACAACTCCGCGGATGCCCATGTTTCCGGCCGTGTGACCGATGCCTCCGGCTACACCATCGCGAATGTCAGAATCACGTCTCAACCTGAAAATGCTGCGGCCCCAGCCGCTTCAACTTCCACAGCAGGAGACGGCGCTTTCACTCTAATTCTGCCTTCCGGGCGCTACCGGATTCGTTTCGAACGCGCCGCTTTCGTCCCTCGTGAATTTTCTCTTTCGCTGGCCGCTCGAGACTCTCGCACTCTCGATGTCAAGCTGGAAATCGCCCAAGTCTCCGAAAACGTCGTCGTCACTGCCAACTCTCAGCCTCTCGAAGTCAGCCAGACTCCCGCTCCCGTCGACGTCCTCACGCCGGACGAAATCCGCCAGCGTCAGCTTGTCTCGCTGGCCGATGCTCTCGGGACTCTGCCCGGTGGCGCCATCGCTCGTACCGGCCGCGAAGGCGGCCTCACCACCTTCTTTCTCGACGGCGGCAACTCCAACTTCACCAAGTTCTTCGTGGACGGCACTCCCCTCAACGAGCCCGGCGGCTTCCTCAACCTTTCCAACCAAACCTTCGACAACATTGACAAACTCGAAGTCGTTCACGGCGCCGAAAGCGCTCTCTACGGCACCGATGCCGTCTCCGGCGTTGTTCAGCTCTTCAGCCATCGCGGCGCCACGCGCATTCCCGAACTCAATCTTTTCGCTGAAGGCGGCAGCTATTCCTCCGCGCGCGGCGGTGCTCTGGTCGCCGGCCTTCTCGGCGCATTCGACTACTCCCTCGCAGGCTCCTATTTCGAAACTGACGGCCAGGGATCCAACGACGCCTTCCTCAATCGCAATTTCTCCGGCAACTTCGGCTACAGCTTCAGCGATTCCAATCATTTGCGCTTTACCGCCAGAAGCAACTCCAGCTTCGCCGGTCTTCCCGGACCCACGCTTTTCCTGTCGCCCAGTCTCTCGCAATTCGAGCGCCTCAAGCTTCTCCTCTTCCATTTGAGCTGGGATTTCCGCACTGGCCCGCATTGGGTCCATCGTCTGAGCGGCCATGAAAACCGTACGCTGGACACCAACGCCAATCCTCCGTTCTTCACTTTTGTCGACCAATTCAACCGTGCTGGTTTGCAAGAGCAATCCAGTTATACGTTCCGCACCGGCGCAGTCGCCGCCGGCTACGAATACGAAGTGGAGAACGCCTATCCGAGCCTTATCACCGGCTTCCACGCGCGCCGCAACAACCAAGCCGGCTTTCTCGATGCCCGCTGGCAGCTACTTCCTCACCTCACCCTCAGCGCCGGGGCGCGTGCCGAAGGCAACACGACTTTCGGCAGTCGCGTCGTTCCTCGCGCTGGTCTCGTCTACGCTCTTCACAATGGCCGCGGCTTATGGGGTGACACGCGCGCGCGCTTCTCTTATGGCCAAGGCTTCAAGGAGCCCGCTCTTGAGCAATCTTTCGGCAGCGATCCTTGCTTCCCCGGAAATTCTTCACTTCGCCCCGAGCGCAGCCAGACCTATGACGCCGGTCTCGACCAGTTTCTCGCCGATCAGCGCCTTCGCCTCTCCGCCACTTACTTCAACAATCGCTTCCGAGACATCGTCAGTTTCACTTTCGATCCCACAACCACTGCCGCCTGTCAGCAAGGCACCGGCACGTACTTCAACACCGATCTCGCTCGTGCCCGCGGGGTCAATCTTTCCGGCGAATTGCGCCTCGGCCGCTGGCTCACCCTTGACGGCAACTACTCCCATGACGACACTCGCGTCCTCAAGTCTCCAAACGCTTTCGACCCTGTTCAGATGCCCGGCAATCATCTTCTTCGCCGTCCCGTCAACTCCGGCAGCCTCATCCTCAATACTTCCTATCGCCAATGGAATCTGAATCTCACCGGCTATTTCTCCGGCATCCGCACCGATAGCGATTTTCTCGGTCTTGGCCTGACTCACAATCCGGGCTATGCGCGTTTTGATATCGCTACCAGCTATCTCATCGCTCGCGGCATTTCTTTCACCGGTCGCGTCAGCAATCTCTTCGACAAGCAATATCAAGACGCGATTGGCTTTCCCGCTCTCAGCCGCGATTTTCGTCTCGGCCTCAACTACCGGTTCACGGGACGAAACTGAATTCGTCTTTTATAAGGGCGTCCGCCGTGGCGGACGCCCCATCTCGACAGGACTCACCGGTTTAGGAGATTTTCTTGATCTCACTCGAACCCATTCTCTTCTGCTGGAGCGGCGGCAAAGACAGCGCCATGGCCCTGCACACGCTGCTCCAACAGAAGCAATTCCGAGTCGCAGCCCTTCTCACCACCGTCACGGAAGGTTACGACCGCATCGCCATGCACGGTGTACGCCGTGAACTTCTCCGGCGCCAGGCCGAATCCATCGGTCTCCCGCTCTACGAAGTATTCATCCCTCCGCAATGCGTCAACCCCGTCTACGAAGCGCGCATGGAAGAAGCCCTGCGCATTCACTTCGCCCGGGGCCTCCGAAAAGTGGCCTTCGGCGACATTTTCCTCGAAGACCTCCGTGCCTATCGCGAAAAAAACCTCGCCCGCATCGGCATGACTGCGCTCTTCCCCATCTGGAAGCGCGACACGCGCGAACTGATCCGGTTTTTCCACGAACATCGTTTCCGCGCCATCGCCGCATGCATCGACACCAAAATCCTCGGCCCCGGCTTCGCTGGCCGCGAACTCGACGAATCCTTCTTCCGCGATCTTCCCGCCAACGCCGACCCTTGCGGCGAAAACGGCGAATTCCACACCTTCGTCTTCGATGGCCCCATCTTTCAATCTCCCATTACCATTCGAACGGGAGAAGTCGTCAACCGCGATGGCTTTGTCTTTTGCGATCTTTTGCCCGAAATGGAGGAAGCAAAAAAATGAACAGCGAAATCTCTCAAAAAGAAAACTTGCTCTATCGCACCCTGCTCGCGCTCGCTATGATTCTGCTCGCCGCCGCTTTACGCATTGCTCCGCACCCGTGGAACTTCACGCCCGTCGGGGCGATGGCCCTCTTCTCCGGCGCGTTGCTCAAGGACCGCCGTCTCGCTTTCCTTTTTCCGCTTGTCGCCCTGTTCCTCGGCGACATCTTCATCGGCTTCCACAAATTACTTCCCATCGTCTACGCCAGCTTCCTAATCAACGTCGCCATCGGCCTCTGGCTTCGCGACTGCCGCAGCATCGCCCGCATTTCTTTCGCCACGCTTCTCGGCGCTATCCAATTTTTCTTAGTCACCAATTTCGCCGTTTGGTGGCTCCTGAACTCCTATCCAAAGACCGCTTCCGGCCTTGCGGCCTGCTATCTCGCCGGCATCCCCTTCTTCTGGAACACCCTCGCCGGCGACGCCTTCTACGCCGCCTTGCTATTCGGCGCCTACGCCCTCGCCGAACGCCTCATCCCCGCGCTGCGCGAACCAGCGACCGCCTGGACAAGGTGAGTGCCGAATGAAACAGCTCTCCGGACAGGGCACAAAGCCAAATCGGCAGCTCAAAAAGGTGAGTCTTCTGTGGATCTAGTTCGGGTGAACGGCCAATCTACGAAAACGTCGCGGTGCAGCTCGACGCGCTCCTGTCCGGTCTCGGCATCGCGCTCGTTTTTGGCGGAGGACGAGTCGGCCTCATGGGTGTACTCGCCGATTCGGTCTTGGCGGCGGGTGGACAGGCCTTCGGAGTGATTCCTCGCGATCCGCTCGAAAAGGAAATCGCCCACACCCGCTTGACGCAACTCCGCGTAGTCGAATCCATGCACGAGCGCAAAGCGCTCATGGCCAGTCTCGCTGACGATTTCGTCCTCCTGCCGGGTGGATACGGAAGTTGGGAGGAATTCTGCGAGGTCATCACCTGGGCGCAACTGGGCATCCACTGCAAGCCTTGTGGAGGGCTCAACGTGGCCGGTTACTACAATCCCTTACTCCCCCTCACTTCCCTTGCCGTTACCGAAGGATTTATCCGTCCCGCCTACCGCGAAATGATGATCGTCGAAGCCGCTCGGTACATTTCGGAAGTCAAATGGACTGCTGAAAAACAATGACTATCGTCCCCAACGGCGACACCGCGGCAGTTTGCCATCCCAGGGTGGGAGTTGGTGTGCTCCTTGTCGATGAGTGCGGCCGCGTTCTGCTCACCTTGCGCAAGCTTGCCCCCGAAGCGGGCTGTTGGAGCATTGTCGGCGGCAAGCTGGACTATTTGGAGACACTTCAAGAATGTGCGATTCGCGAGTCTCTCGAAGAAGTCGGCTTGGATGTTTCCATTGAAGCCCTTCTTTGCGTTACAGACCATCTCTTGCCGCAGGAAAGCCAGCATTGGGTTTCCCCGGCGTATTTGGGGCGCGTACTAAAGGGCGAAGCCAAAAATTGCGAGCCTCAGAAAACGAGTCAAGTCAGCTGGTTTGCCATTGCTGATTTGCCCGCAAACCTCACTATGACCGCACGGAATGCCATCGAAGCTTACAGGCGACAGCAGAAGAGGACAACCTTCGGAGCGGCGCGCTGATGCTATAATCTCTGTCTCTTTATGCCGAAATCCGCTTCAGAGGCCGCCTCCATCGCACCCGACGTGCTCGCCAAATACGAGCCCGTCATCGGCCTGGAAGTCCACGTCCAGCTCCTCACGCGCACAAAAATCTTTTGCGGCTGCTCCACTCGCTTCGGCGATCCGCCTAACACCAATGTCTGTTCGGTCTGCCTCGGCCTCCCAGGCACACTTCCCGTGCTCAACAAGCGCGCCGTCGAGATGGCCATGCGCGCCGCCCTCGCCCTGAATTGTACTGTCCATGACCATTCCCGCTTCGCCCGCAAGAATTATTTTTATCCGGACCTCCCCAAGGGTTACCAAATCTCCCAATACGAATTGCCGCTCGCCACCGGGGGCTGGCTCGAAATCGAAGTCAGTGGAGCCAAGAAACGCATTGGCATCACGCGCCTCCATCTCGAAGAAGACGCCGCCAAGAATCTTCACGAAGGCTTCTCGCAATCCGCCACCAGGGCTTACATCGACTACAACCGCTGCGGCACTCCGCTCAGCGAAATCGTCTCCGAGCCGGACATGCGCACCCCCGAGGAGGCCTATGCCTACCTCACCGCGCTCCGCCAGATCATGCTTTACAGCGGCGTCAGCGATTGCAACATGGAGGAAGGTTCGCTTCGCTGCGACGCCAACGTCAGTGTCCGCCTGCGCGGCTCCGAAGAATTCGGCACCAAGGTCGAAGTAAAAAATCTCAATTCCTTCCGCTTTCTCCAAAAAGCTCTCGAATACGAAATCGAGCGCCACATCGGCGTCCTCGAATCCGGCGGCCGCCTGGTTCAGGAGACGCGCCTCTGGAATCAAGCCGAAGGCCGCACCGTCTCCATGCGTTCGAAGGAAAAAGCCCACGACTACCGCTATTTCCCCGAGCCGGATCTTCTCCCCGTCCACATCAGCTCGGCCTGGCGCGAAGAAGTCCACCGCTCGCTTCCCGAACTCCCCGAAGCCAAGCGTGCCCGCTTCGTCACCGCCTATGGAATCACGCCATACGACGCCGAAGTCCTCACCAACACCCAAGCTCTCGCCGACTATTTCGAAGCCGTCGTGAAAGCCGGCGCTCCCGGCAAAGCCGCCGCCAACTGGATGCAAACCGAACTTCTTCGCGGTTTGAAAGATTCCGGCAAGGAAATCGGCGCGAGTCCTGTCTCGCCCGCCGCGCTCGCCGAATTGGTGAAACTCGTCGAATCCGCCAAAATTACCGGCGCCGTCGGCAAAAAAGTTTTCGCCACCATGTTCGAATCCGGCCGCACTGCCTCCGAGATCGTCGCCGCCGAAGGCCTCGGCGCCCAAGTCAGCGACGCGGCCATCGAGCAAGCTGCCCGGGAAGTCATCGCGAAAAACCCCGACAACGTCGCCAAGTTCAAAGCCGGCAACGAAGGCGTCTTCAAATTTTTCGTCGGCCAGGTCATGAAAGCCACGCGCGGCCAAGCCAACCCGCAAGCCGTCAGCGACAGCCTCCACAAGCTGCTTTCGTAGGCAAATTGAAATTTGTCGCCGCCTGTTTTCGTAGAACAAGTTGTAGCTCAGGCCTTTATGCCTGAGGCTTTTGCGAGCGCGGCGGCTGACCGTCGCTTTTCTGGTCTTCCCGGCCCATCGCTCCGATTCCTGTTATGCTTCCAACAACTGACCGAGGAATGTCCCATGCTCAAAGTAGGCGCCAAAGCACCGGCCTTCCGCCTCGAATCCGACGAAGGCCAAGAACTCGCCCTCAAGGACTTCGCTGGCCAGCGGGTCTTCGTCTTTTTCTTTCCAAAAGCCAGCACTCCCGGTTGAACGATAGAAGCGTCCGAGTTTCGTGACGCAAAGAGGCAATTCGACAAGCTGGGCGTGGCCATCCTTGGCATGAGCGCCGATCCCGTCAAAGCGCTTGCTGGGTTCAAGGAAAAGCACAGACTCAATTTTCCCCTGCTCAGCGACCCCACTCACAAGACTATACAGAAGTTCGGCGTCTGGCAGAAAAAGCAGTTCATGGGCCGCACCTTCATGGGCATCGTCCGCAGCTCTTTCCTCATCGGCAAAACCGGCAAAATCGAGGAACTGTGGCCCATCGTTAGAGCCAAAGGCCACGCCTCCGAGGTTCTCAAAGTCGTCTCGAAAAAACAGCCCGCCGCGCGGGTTGCTACTGCATAGTGTCTCTTTTTCCTTGAAGAGTACTATCGGATTGGTATGATGCTGACCGATAAAACTACGTAGACTGCGGCGGCCATCCCGCCGCTTTTTTGGCACTCTGTCAGCCGCATCCAACGAAAAACCGGCCCTTTGGAATCAATCATTTGCGTGCGGCCCATTTTATAAGCCCTTTGTTTTGAAAATCATGCATGTAAAGGGGGGAGGGTCACCGTCAAAACCGGGAAGTCTTACTCGCGTCGCGGATAGGCGAGACGATGCTCCACGCCTTACCTATCCGCTGAACATGCGCCTTAGTTAATCGTCACGGGCGCTCGCACGGTGAAAGCAAGCTTCGTTTCGGCAGGAAACTCGATGTCTTTCTTCCCCGTCGCTGCAGCGCCGGCTGTTCCGGCTCCCGCTCCGGCCGCTGCTCCGATCGCTGCGCCTTTGCCGCCACCAGCAAGCGCCCCAATGACCGCGCCGCCCGCTGCGCCACCGCCGATGAACCCGGCATCCCGTTTGCCCTTGCCGCCCAGCGTTCTTCCGGCGGAACTCGTTGCAATCGTGTACGTTTTGCCGCCCACGGTCACGGTGTGCAGCCGCAAGTAAAGTTTTGCCGGCGTGGACAGCCGCCCCGAGGCCTGCACGCCGCTCACGGTCAGCTTGACCGAAGCTCCCTTGGGAATCACTACTTTGCCGCCCGAAATCACATCGTGCGCGACTGAGCCTGTGACCGTCTGCCCGGCCTTGGCGGTCTTCGAGCTCACGGACTGGTCGGTCACGACGGTGATCTTTGCTCCTTCTGGAACTGTGCCGCCTGCCTGCGCCAGCGCAGGCAACACCAACGCCAGTGCAAGAAAAATCGAAGCGAATCGAATTTGGGATTTCATCTCCGTCACCTCAAGAAGGAATTTAGGACTGTAAGAAAAGTCTAGCAAAAAGAAGAGCGAAGGTGGGGACGCCGCGCCACGGAGGCACTAAAAGTGAAACACCAGTTCCTCGGGATCCGACGATTTCGGCTCCATATACAAATTATCGATCAAGCGCGTCTTGCCGATAAAAACCGCAAGCAGCGCATAGCAGGGCTTTCTCACGCGCACGACTGGTTCAAATGTTTCCGCATCAACAATTTCCGCGTAATCCACTCTCGCGAGACGCTCCGAATCCAGCTTGCGGCGCAAACCGGATTGCAGTTGCAGCGCGTCGCGAACTCCCGCTACAAGCTCGCCCCTCACCCCCTCCAGCGCGCGATGCAAAACCGTGGCGGCTTTCCGTTCGTCCGCATTCAAATAGACATTTCGCGACGATAGTGCCAGGCCGTCCGGTTCGCGCACCGGCGGGCAAACCACGATTTTTGTATCCACGTTCAAGTCGTGTGACATTTGCGTGATCAACCGGGACTGCTGCGCATCCTTGCGTCCGAAATACGCAGAGTTCGGCTGCACGATCTGCAGCAGTTTCATCACTACCGTAGTGACACCGCGAAAATGCCCAGGCCGCGAGCGCCCTTCCAGCCGGTCGCTCAATCCGTCCACGTTAACGTAGGTCGAAAACCCATTCGGGTAAATCTCCGCAGGTTCCGGCGCAAACAGCAAATCCACGCGCGCGCTCTGAAGTTTTTCGCTGTCGCTCTCGAAAGTGCGCGGATATTTTGAGAAATCCTCGTTAGGGCCAAACTGTTTCGGGTTGACGAAAATCGAAGCAATCACCGGCGAGCACTCCTTGCGCGCGCGCGCGATCAGCGACAAATGTCCAGCGTGTAGCGCGCCCATCGTAGGCACCAGCCCGATAATGCGGCTCTCCGCGCGCGCTTGCCGCGCGTACTCTTTCATCCAAGCGACAGTTCGGATCGTTTCCACGTGGGAAGAGAAAAGTCGAAACTACGCGCCCGCCGCCGTGGCGCGTTCGCGATAAAAATGCATCAGGTCGGTCAGGATCGGCTGCGCACCGAGTTGTCGCAAGAGCGTCGTGACTTGCCCGCGGTGATAGCTCCCGTGATTCACAAGATGCTGCATCGATTGCCATAGGGGATTGCTGTAAACGCCGAACTTCAAGGTCTTGTATTCCATCACGCGTTCCAGGTCCGATTGCGTCAGCCCGCGCACAAAACCGAGCAGCCGCGCCTCGTGTTCGTCCCAGCGTTCTTTCAAACTCGCGATGTTTTTGAACTGCGTGGTATCCGGCAGCGATGCCGGCGAGCGTCCCTGAAAACGCTCCAGCCAGATCCACTCCGCGCCGAAAACATGCCCAAGCGTATCGCGCACGGAGCCGAAGCTCGATCCCATCGGTTGAACGAACTGTTCCACCGTAAGCTTGGACGCCGCGTCCAGCGACCGGTGGTTCGCCCAGGCGTTGTATTCGTACAGCGCACGCATCTCTTGTGGCGTCATCTTTCTCTCCACTTGCAGTGTTAAATTTCAGTTGTCATTCCGAGCGAAAGCGAGGAATCCTCTTTTGACTTTTACTTCGTGGTGCGCTTTCTACCAATCGCCGTCACTATTAACCGGCGCCTCTTTCTGCTCCATCGCCATCCGCGCCGCGTGATAGGACTCAGCGTCCGAAGGAAACCCGCCTTCGCGTACATCATCGCAGTATTCGCGCACTGCTTTGGAGATAATCTCTCCGACGTTGGCATACTGGCGCGCAAATTTCGGCGCCTGGACAAACGTAAGCCCCAGAAGATCGTGCACCACGAGAATCTGCCCGTCGCAGTCCGGGCCGGCGCCGATGCCGATCGTCGGAATACGCAGTTCGCGCGTAATCTGCGCCGCCAACTCGCGCGGCACCGCCTCCAGCACAACCGCAAAAGCCCCCGCCGCTTCCACCGCGCGCGCATCGCGAATCAACTGCTCCGCAGCGTCCGCTGTTTTTCCCTGAACGCGGTATCCGCCCAGCGCATTCACCGATTGCGGCGTCAATCCCACGTGGCCCATCACCGGAATTTCCGCTTCCGTCAGCCGCGAAATCAATTCCAACCGGCGCTCTCCGCCTTCCACTTTCACGGCCTCGGCGCCTGCTTCCTTCACGAAGCGCATGGCGTTGTGCAACGAATCCGCCAAGTCGGTGTGATAGCTGCCATAAGGCATATCCGCAACGACCAAGGAGCGATGCGTGCCGCGGCGCACGGCGCGCGTGTGGTGCAGCATCTCCTCGATCGTGACGGACAGTGTGTTCTCATGCCCAAGCACTACCATGCCGAGCGAATCGCCGACAAGAATCACGTCGACGCCAGCCTCATCGAGCAAGCGCGCGGTCGGATAGTCATACGCCGTCAGGCAAGTGATCTTTTGAAAGTTGGATGGGGAGCCCACCGCCTGGGTTTTGCGCTGCAGGAGATCGGGCACGGTGATTTTTCCGTTCCCGGAATTAGGGACGACGCTCATGGTGGCCTCCGGTGCCGTTCCCCTTGAATGCGGGATACAGCCCTGTACTTCACCTTTGCGCAGGATAACAAATTTCGATGCGCAACACTATAAATTTGGATGCGGCGCCATCCGCATTAGTTCCGGCGCACTGCTTGGGCGCGGCCTTTCCACTGGCCGCCGCGGCCGACCCAATAGCGCGCTGCGGAAACGCAGGTGGCGTAACCGTAGAAAACCGCTGCGACCGGCAGCGTCAACGCCCAGACTGTCGATAAGTTGTAAAACCGCACAGTCGCGAGAAAGGTCGCGGCCATTAGAGCAATGGCAGTGTCCACGAGGAGCCAAGCTTCGCCCGGATAAGCAAAAAAGAGAATCCAGGCCAACAGAAAGGTCGCAAAGAGCCCGGTCATCGCGGCGATCAATAAAACCAACGAATAGCGGAGCTGCGTAAACGCAGTGCGCGCGATCATGTCGCGAATCTCCGCGAAGCTGCCGTAGCTCCGCAAGCTTACGCTGGCTCGCGTCAGGCCCATCCAGATTCTTCCGCCGCGGCTCTTCACGGCGCGCGCCAGCGCGCAGTCGTCAATCACCTCACCGCGAATCGAGGCAATCCCGCCGATGGGCGCGAGCACGTTGCGCCGCAGCAAAATGCATCCGCCCGCGGCTCCGGCCGTGCTTGCGTTCGAGTCGGCGATCCAGCGCGGCGGATAGAGCATCAGGAAAAAATAGAGAAATGGCGGAATCAGCAGCCGTTCAGGAAATGTCCTGGCCTGCAGCAGCACCATCAAGGAAGCGAGATCAAGTGAATCTTTTTCCGCGCGAAAGACCAAACGCTTTAACGTGGCAGGCGCGTGCACCACATCCGCATCAGTGAACCAAAGAAAATCAGGCTTGCCCTCGGACGCGACTTGAACCCCTTCGTGCAGCGCCCAGAGTTTTCCCGTCCAGCCCGGCGGAAGAGCAGCAGCGGAATGAATCGTGATTCGCTCCGCGGCCCCGGATTCTGCCGCTGCTTTGCGCGCGAGAGCTCCGGTGCCGTCCTCGCTGTGATCGTCAACGACGACAATCGAGAACTCGCCCGGATAATCCTGTCCCGCTAGAGAGCTGATCGTCTCGGTGATGGTTCCAGCTTCATTGCGCGCGGGAACGACGGCGACAACACGAGGCCAGATGGCTAGGGGCTGCAGTTGGATGTTCTCTTCGCGCGCTTGCCAGAAATTTCCACGCGCGAGAAAAAGATAAATCCAGATCGCCAGCGGAATGGCAGCGAGAAGAGTCGGTGACAGAGGCACGCGCTATTTTGCAATAAGGCGCGCCGGAAACGCTATGCCAGATCTTCGCGCCGGACCGGGAGCCGCCGGATGCGCCTCCCGGTCGCGGCGAAAATCGCGTTGCACAAGGCGGGAGTGACCACCGGCAGTCCGGGCTCGCCGATGCCGGTCGGCTCTTCCTTGCTCAGGATCACGTGGACTTCCGTCTTCGGAGTTTCGCTGATGCGCGGCATCCGATAGTCGTTGAAATTCGATTGCTCGACGCGCCCATCCTTGATGGTGATGGCATCGTACAAGGCAGCGGAAAGGCCATAGATCGCTGCGCTTTCGACTTGCGCACGGACGCCCTCCGGATTGATGGGACGGCCGCAATCGACAGCATAAACGAGGCGATGCAGCTTTACGGCGCCATCTTTCACGCTGGCTTCCGCGACGGCTGCGGTGTAGGAATTGAAAGAAAAAAATGTGGCGATACCTCGCCCCATACCTTTGGGCAAAGGCTTTCCCCAGCCGGCCTTTTCGGCGGCGAGTTGCAAAACTCCCTTGAGCCGCGCGGTGTCGAGCGGCGTTGCTTTCTCTTCGCCGAACTGCGGAATCTTGCGATCGCTGCCGATGAGTTTCAAGCGAAAGGCCAGCGGATCCTGGCCAGCGGCAGCGGCAAGTTCATCAATAAAACTTTCCACCACAAAGCCGCTGCTGGAGTGTTCAACGGAGCGCCACCAGGCGCGCGGCACGCTCGATTCGGCCAAGGTGTACTCGAGGCGGAGGTTCGGCGTGGTGTAAGGAATGGTAGCCCCAGTGCCGAACTCGCCCAGCCCCGGATCATCCGCGCCTTTCTGGCTCCACTTGGCGGCGATGGAGGTCGAGGTTTGAAAATGTTTCCAGGCCGCGAGATTGCCATTCGCGTCCAAGGCGCCGTGTAGCTTGTGATAGGACGCCGGGCGGTAAAAGCCGTGCTTCATGTCGTCTTCGCGGGTCCACAGAACCATGACGGGCTTGCCCGCGGTCTTCGCGGCTACCTGTGCCGCTTCCATCACGAAATCCGCCTGATAGCGGCGCCCAAAGCCGCCGCCCATCAGCGTAGTGTGCACGATCACTTTTTCCGGAGGGAGCTTGGAAGCTTCGGCGATGACGCCTTGCGCCCATTGGGGCGCCTGCGTTGGAATCCACGCTTCCGCGCCGTCAGGCCGGATGTGCAGGGTGCAATTCATCGGCTCCATGCAAGCGTGAGGTGCGAAGGGCAGCTCGTAGACCGCTTCGATTTTTTTGGGACTGGAACCCAGAGCGGAGTCCGCATCGCCTTCGTTGCGGAGAACTCTTCCGGGCTTGGCGGCGTTCGCGAGAAACTGCTTCTGAAGCTCGGCTGTCGATTCCTTCGCCGCCGGGCCTTCCTCCCATTTCAATTCGAGAGCGTTGCGGCCCTGGATGGCGGCCCAGGAATTGTCGGCAAGAACGGCGACTCCGCCGGTGCTCGAAGCGCCGCGCCCACTGGTTTCAAATGGAATGACATCGCGAACGCCCGGCATGGCTTTCGCTTTAGTGGCGTCAAACGAGGCGAGCTTGCCGCCAAAAACCGGGCAGCGTGCGACGACCGCAAAAAGCATGCCGGGAACGCGCGAGTCGATGCCGAACTTGGCGGCGCCGGTAGCTTTGTCGTGTCCTTCAAAACGCCGCGTGTCGTGGCCGACGACGGTGAAATCGTCCGAGTTCTTTAGGGTCACGGTGTTGAGATTCGGAATCGGTAGCTTTGAAGCGGCCTCGACCAGTTCACCGTAAGACAGAGAGCGTTGGGGATGACCGTGAACCACTTGTCCGTCCTGGGCCTTGCATGTGTCGGGACTGACTTCCCATTGCTTGGCCGCAGCGGCGACGAGCATTTCACGCGCGGCTGCACCTGCGCGGCGCAACGGCAGCCAGGAGCCGGCGACGCTGCCGCTACCTCCGGTGCCGAGGTCATAAACTTTCGGATTGGTGGGCGCTTGCTGGACCTTCACCTGCTTCCAGTCCACGCATAGTTCTTCCGCGAGGATCATGGGGAGAGCGGTCATGATGCCCTGGCCCATTTCCGATTTGCCAAGAACCAGGGTGACGCGATTGTCCGGAGTGATGCGGACCCAGGCATCGAAGGGGTTGGGAGTTTTCTTTTCCTGGTCCTGCGCTTGGTCGGCGAACGCGGTCGGAGATAGATGGAAGCCGACGACGAGCGCGACACCTCCGGCGGCACCGGTCTTGAGAAAATCACGGCGATTTACGACTGCAGCGATTGCCATGGGACACCTCCGATATATGTTGTGCGAACTACGGTTGAAGACAGGGTAAGCGACAGACTAGGCCTTGCCCGCTTGCATGGACGCGGCGCGATGAATGGCTTTGCGAATGCGCTGATACGTGCCGCAACGGCAGATGTTGCCGCTCATGGCATCGTCGATATCGGTGTCGGTAGGATTGGGCTTCTTGGAAAGCAGCGCGACGGCGGACATGATTTGTCCGGACTGGCAGTAGCCGCACTGCGGAACGTCTTCTTCCATCCAGGCTTTCTGAACGGGATGGCTGCCATCCGCAGAAAGGCCCTCGATGGTGGTGACTTTCTTGCCCGCGACGCTGGAGATCGCGGTGATGCAAGAACGCGTGGCTTCGCCATTGATGTGCACGGTACAGGCCCCGCAGAGCGCCATGCCGCAGCCGAACTTGGTGCCGGTCATGTTCAGGGTGTCACGGAGCACCCAGAGCAGAGGCATGTCCGGGCTGACATCGACGGATTGAGGTTTGCCGTTCAAGGT
>Ga0137361_10000073_pt1 | contig 40448 bp, 26 predicted proteins | sample Mad1_80_16metaG_FD_104923 | JGI IMG/M metagenome (GOLD analysis project Ga0137361, IMG submission 104923) | Vadose zone soil microbial communities from Angelo Coast Range Reserve, California, USA - Mad1_80_16 metaG | ecosystem: Environmental > Terrestrial > Soil > Vadose zone | place: USA... | reverse complement strand
TCCCATAGCTGAGTGCGTGGGTGTGCTTGATAGAAAAGTTCTGAAGCGAGTGGCAGGTAAGCTCAGTACGCCAATTATCTTGGATAATCTTGGATATATATACTCGTTTCATTAATGATTCTCGAATCAGTCAGCGCCGGTACGCCTACGACGACTTCTTAACCGCCCACGGGCTGAAACGTCCCTCAGAACTTCGAACACATAGCGGAGGTCGATCGCAACCAGCTGGTTTACTACCTTCGATACATTTGCGTTCCTGAGGTCATGGAGATTTCGATTTCGTTCGAGAATTCGCAGCAGGTAGAAGATGAGAGATTGATGGTTGCCCGTTTGTTAATACCTAAATTAAATTATGCACAACTCAGCCTCGTCTGAGACCGACCTGGAGTCCAGACCGCATTGTTACTGTCCGTTCCGCGTCTTGATTGCTGTGCGGTTCGTCTCTTCTCTCTGAGCTGTTCTGTCCCTTCGCGCTAAGTTGTGGTGTATTCTCGGCTGCGCGTGCATAGATTTTCATGCACAGCTCACGATCGTAGTGCGGTGGCGAACACCGGCCGAAGGTTCGTCTCGCCCGGAGCGATGCTGCGCAGCCTTTCCATCAGCCGCTGAAACAGTCCTCTCTACGCGTAGTGATCGCTGTAGCTGACCCCGACGCGACCGGCGTGGCGCCAGATTTTCGCCGCCAGGAACAGGAAACGCAAACGCGCGATGGCCAAGGTGGTGTGCTTGAGTTCCGCTACCTTCGCCTGCTCTTCCCGCTGGAACAGCATCAGCTCCGCTTGCTGCTCCTGGTGTGCTTGACGGCTGATCCAACCTATCGTCGAACACGGTACACCCTCTCCTGCGCCCACACTCTGAGACAAGACATTTGAACGGAGGGGCGCGATTGTGATACCAGGACGGATCGCTCGTCAAGAAGAACTTGATCTCATGGTCAAAGCCGTTCTGTTTTCCGAACGGGAGGGTACTCCTATGACCGCGTCTTCCTTAGGTCCTCTACAGACATAGATCGTCTCCTGAGTGGCTCGATCCACTCATTGTCGTTCCGATGCCCCATCAAAGCGAAACTTTCTACTTGGCTCAAAGAGGAACTTCTTATGTGGCCGCGACATGTATCAAATTCGCAGTTGACATCCCGCGGTCCGGAGCCTACCTTGACTCCGATTCGGCGAACTGCTCTGCCGCTTACATGCGCTTTATTCACCTAATCTGTCTTTCAAGGCAGAAAAGGAACCGCCCGGTGGAAGATTTTTCTCGCTTGGCAGCGAACGATCCACAGCCACGATACTGCAACCGCCTGAGACGGCTGTGGCCGACGGGCCACCAAAAAGCGTGGCCCGGACTGATCATTTCGCCCGGTTGGCCACCGGCCTCTGACTGGTGAGCATGACTAAGAACGATCCCGCTCACCCTAATCTATGCACGGGGGAACCGAAGGTCCAGTAAGCGTGCGTAACCGCTACTCGAGGAACTCCACGATTCCCGTTTCGAGGTTGTACATCGAGCCTGCAATCTTTATGCTGCCGATGGATTCGAGGTCCCGAAGCACAGGGCTCTTTTCCCGAATGTTGGCGATAGTCAGTGACACGTTCTTTCGCGCCACAGCGTCTACGAAGGCATAGTTTTTGGCCGAGCGCTCCCCCGTGTAGTGAGTGGCTTCAACGGCCGGACGGATCTTCGCCAACAACGCCGTGAGATTGCCAATCTGCACCCCATCAATGGCACCTTTGATAGCGCCGCAGGCGGTGTGACCCATGACAAGCACGACTTTCGAGCCTGCCACCTTGCAAGCGAATTCCATGCTGCCCAATATGTCCTCGTCAGCAACGTTGCCGGCCACACGACTGCTGAAGATATCGCCGATACCAAAGTCGAGAATCAACTCGGCGGGTGCTCGCGAGTCAACACAGCTGAAGACAATCGCGGCAGGATACTGTCCCTTCGCAGTCGCCTTAGCTTCGCGCATGAGATCGCGATGCTGCGGTTTGCCCGACCGGAAGCGTTCGTTGCCAGCTTTCATCTGCTGGATGATTTCGTCCGCCGTCATCTTGTCACGCTGCTCCTTGGTCAGGTCTGCGTGGGCCAACACGCTTCCTAGGCTTGCCTCCAATACTCCGACAGCGGTCGCAACGCCGGCAGCCTTGCAAAAGGTCCGGCGGTCAAATCGATCTATTCCATCGCTTAATGGTGAATGCTGCATCGCCTCGCTCCTTCGGTCTGCATTTATCCGAGACTTCCTTTTTGACCTTGAAAACGGAGAGCATTGTACTCCCGTCTCGCCCTCTCTGCGTGTTGCTTAAACGGGTTTCAATCTAGGCCGTCCCCATCCGCGATCCGCACCACCGCGGCCGAAATGCTTTGGCGATCAGGTCGCGGTTGATCCGGGCCAACCCAGCCAGGTTCTCGTCCTGTGATAGCAGCCGGTCTCGAACCAGTGTAGGTGCGAAGTCAACGCTGCAGCTCGCTCCCAGATCTTCTCCGAACCGATCCACCGGAAGGTCGGATCTTGCGACAGCCGCTCGGCGTCGTTTACATCTTCGTATCCCGCTAGCCGACGGTAGATAGACTATCGCAACAGGTCGGGGAGCGGCGACTGGACGTTCTTGCCGCGCCGGTCGTCTGTGGTGGGCTCGGCCATGAGCGAGGTAGAGAAGTTCGCCTCAAATATCAAGAACCTGGAAAAGATCGCACTTCTTGAGGAGAGTGAGCACACCGGAGGGGAAATCACTCCCGAGGAAATTCGGGGCCGATTGAATGGCGGAAACGTCGTTTTAAAACCAACGAATCGAGGATGGTCACTCACCCAAATGATTCAGGTGATGATGTTGATACAAGAAATCGTATTCGACATGTGTTGGGCTTTTCTCCTGGCTCCCGACGGAGACCCAGGCTTTCTTACGTCGGACAATCCGGTTGCCTTGTTCGATGCGCCGGGCCTTGATGTTCCGGGCACGGGATTCCTGAGTAGTCCTGATACCTATTTGACCTTCCCGGTTTGTCGTAACGTTAGCCTTCGGGCAAAGCATCGACCATGAGCACCTCAGACGATCATGCCCATTGGCGGTGCGAGAGTTCGCGAGATTAACAAAGGGACAATCACTCGTGCAAACACACAACTGTATGCTCCGTTCCGGTGCACAGAAAGTGCAGGGGTTGCATGACCTGGTCAGATATTCCGCAGAGCTCGCACCTAAGAAGAAGCTGCGTGATGTTCATATATTGTTAACTCATGTACATCTTAATGCGGTGTGCGACCCAAAAGAACTTGCGCGAAGTTCACTGCTAGTTTGGCCATAGCCCGCAATGATTCGAACAGTTCCCCATTTTCGAAGCTGAGAAGAAAGAGGGAAATGTAGAACGCCGCGGGATGTGCGTCCATCCATCGCATTGCGGTGCCCGCGACCAGTTTTCTGAGCCATAGCAAATGCACAGTGAAGGCCGTGAGAATTCCCAGGAGCGCCCCGCCGATAATATCAGTCGGGTAATGCAATCCTAGATATACACGCGGAAGACAGATAGCAACAAAAACGTAGAGGAGCGCAATCCCGCCCCAGCGGCGTGAAACAAACAATAGGGTGATCGCCAAGGCGAAATACAGGGTGGCATGGTCGCTGGGGAAAGAGCTCCATTTTTCCAGAGCGTTGGGATCGAGGGTATAGGCAAGCCGATAATGAAGTTCTGGATTGTGCAGAGGCCTGACTCGGAAAGGCAGCAACAGGGCGAGCCCCCTGGCGAGGAGAACCGCAGGCGCGCAAACCAGCATTCCATAGAGAAGAATTTCGCGATTCTTGCGCCCGTCTTCTCCAAGTTTGATCCAAGCCCAGCAGAAGAGTGCCATAATAAGACCGCCCTTTAGGAGTCTGTTCCCCTCCAGAACGACTAGCACAGCATCAAAAATCCACGATCTATGTACGAAGGTATTCAGGAACGATAGAATCGTGGAGTCAAAGCCGTTCATACTCATTCCTATTCCAATACGATTAGTACTGGACAGGATATACGAGACCCGGCTGAAAATGGTCACCCCCTTTCACAAGGATGAGGTGACAGAATGAAGACGTTCGTCAGACGAAATGCTCCGACCAGTTACTTCAAACTGTTTGCCGTTGAGTTGGTAACGGGGAGGCCAGTGCGAGCTTCCCAGGCACAGGATTGAGGTCCTACTCGACATTAAATAGTCTCACTCGTGCTGAAACAAACCGTAGAAGTGTTAGGCACGGCAGTAAAGGCAACTAAGACTTGAGCCGAGTTTTGGCGCTGTGGGCAGGCACGGGCGAATTACCTCGTAGATACCCACGATTGGCACCCACGATTGCGTCGTCTTGCACGTGCTTGCGGGTACTTGGCAGTCTCCCGCAACCATGTAAGACGTGCAGACAATGAATGAACATCTGGGGTTCGCGTTCTATCCGGCTCGCTGAGTGCGTCGCTGCTTGGTCTTTTCAGTGTGCTCGGTCTGTCGCTGGCGATGCTGGGGCTCTATGGTCTGGCGTTTGTTATCCGTTGGTAGGGGTGGCATTAGGTCTTGCAGCCGCGCATGCAGCAACGAGTCTCGTTGCGGGAATGCTCTATGGCGTTTCTGGTCGCGACCCCTTTACCTTCACCGCCGTCTCTCTCTTACTAGGCTCCGTGGCGCGAGTTGATCCAACCGTGGCTCTAAGTACGAATGATTCAGTGCAATCGGCTTCCGCCGAATCGGCCAAAAACGCGTACTAGCATCACAAAGTGAAGTGCGCGGTATACCATGGGGCGTGCAACTTCCCGTGAACCCGCCGCTATTGCCGATGCTCGCCAAGCGAGTGGGTGAATTACCAGGAGATGGGGATTGGGTTTTCGAACCTAAGTGGGACGGGTTTCGCGCACTCGTCTTTCGCGATGGGGATGAGATACTGATCCAGAGCCGCGACGAAAAGCCGCTAAACCGCTATTTTCCTGAGCTTCTGGAGCCGTTACGTTCGGCATTACCTCCTCGCTGCGTCCTCGACGGAGAGATTGTCATCGTTAAGGACAATGGACTCGACTTCGACGCGCTTCAACTGCGCCTCCATCCAGCCGCATCGCGCGTGAATCTCCTGTCCCGACAAACTCCATCGTCATTCGTGTTCTTCGACCTGCTTTGCCGGGGAGACCGGGATCTTCGGGGCGAGCCATTCCAAACCCGGCGCCGCGAGCTGGAATTACTTATTTCATCGGCGCCGCCACCCATCCACCTAACACCGGCAACCGACGACCGCAGCGTTGCCTCCGACTGGTTCCGCCGCTTTGAGGGTGCAGGTCTTGACGGCGTCATCGCCAAGAACATTTTAGGAACTTACGAGCCAAACAAACGCGTGATGCTCAAGGTCAAACATGAGCGCGACTGCGACTGTGTGGTTGCAGGATTTCGTTGGCACAAGAAAGGTGATCGCACCCTCGTCGGCTCCTTGCTGCTGGGCCTCTTTGACGGGGCCGGTGCTTTGCAACACGTTGGGGTTTGTGCGAGCTTCAGCACTGAAAAGCGCCAGGAAGTCGCAGAATTCATCAGCCCTTACCGCACCGAGGCGCTGGCCAACCACCCGTGGAAGCATTGGGCAGACCAGGGAAATGCGGCCGATGAAGCCGTCAAACGCATGCCGGGCGGTCAGAGCCGCTGGAGTCAAGGCAAGGACTTATCGTGGGAACCACTGCGACCTGAGCTGGTGGTGGAAGTCGCTTACGACCATATGCAAGGAAGCCGCTTCCGTCACACAGCGCAGTTTCGCAGATGGCGAATGGATAAGAAGCCTGTCGACTGCACCTACGCTCAGCTCGAAGTCGTTCCGCCGCAAGAGCTGGCAGCGATTTTCCCGTCCGGTCGCTAAGCCTACGCTAGCCGCTGATCAATCCTCTTTCGCTGCTCTTTTCTTGCGCCATTTCCGCCATTCACGCGTCGGATCATCATCAGGGTCGGGTGTCTCTTGCATCGGCCGCAGTGCTTCGGGTACATGGCGTAGATTGACTCGGATGCGGGTCCAGGTCGAAGATCTGCCTCGCATAGAGTCGACCAGCACGTCATCCATAGCAAGGAAGCGGGCGATCTGGGCATGTTTGCTCTTCCATCTTTCCAGACCCGCGAGCGCTGCTCCTTTATCGGGAGAGTTCGCAACAATGATGAGCGGCATCTTCACCCGCGGCTTCTTTACAGCGGATTTGGCACGGGATGGTGCCACTCGCGGGGCTTCGGCTTCCATCTTGCGAAAGTGCGGCGGCCACGGTGCGTCGCCGAGACCGGCGGCTTGGTCTTTATCCGCAAGCTCGAGTAATTTTTCAAGCGAACCAGGCTCGGCATCCACGTCCGCATGCGGATTGCCGATTTTCGCGAAGCGCTCCGGTATCGTGAATATCGTAAAGTCAGCTGGATCACAGTCAGGGACCTCGTGCCAGTGAAGCGGCGCCGAGACACGGGCGTCTGGAACCGGGCGTACTGAATACCCAGAGCACGTGGTCCGGTCCTTCGCATTCTGGTTGTAGTCGAGGAACACACCATGACGCTCTTCTTTCCACCATTTCGAGCTGGCCAGAGAGGGCGCACGCCGCTCCACTGCGCGCGACAACGCGACGGCCGCGCGGCGTACTTCAGCGAACGTCCAGCGCGGTTCGATACGTACATTTACGTGCATACCGCGTGAACCGCTGGTTTTAGGCCAGCCGCGAAGCCCTACCTCTTCGAGTAGCCCCCTCACTTCGAGAGTGACACGGCGCACATCCGCCCAACTAACACCCGGAACCGGATCGAGATCGATCCGCAGCTCGTCGGGGAGCTCAAGGTTGCCGGAGCGGACCGGGTGCGGGTGCAATTCGATGCAACCCAGATTGATGATCCAGGCGAGCCCAGGCGCGTCGTCCACAACAATTTCTTCCGCAGTTCGGCCCGAAGGGAATGACAGCGTGACTGTTCGCAACCAAGGTGGCCGCTGGGAAGGCGCACGCTTTTGATAAAACGCCTCTGCCTCGGCGCCGTTGACGAAACGCTTGAGAACAATCGGACGATCCCGAATTCCGGCGAGGGCGCCCGGCGCAACGGACAGATAGTAGCGTACAAGATCGAGTTTCGAGATTCGTGCCGGCGATGAAAAATACAGCTTGTCGGGATGCGTTATCTGGACTTCACGTCCCTCGACCGAGAGCACCTTGCTGGCCTCTTCTTTTGCCATTACATCAGCCTACCACCCGATGCGGCACTGTGGGCCTGCCCGTGCACCTTCCCGATTCTGCCCGAGTGACGGGCAACAGGAAGTTGGGATTCGTCGGCAAGAGGCTCAATTTCGGAGTAGCCGACGATACCCCAAAGACCTTTCTGGACTTCCAGCAGCTCGTCTGTGGACCACGTGGGGTCGCTCCACGCGAAGCCTTGTTATCGTCACAGTTGCCACAAGTTTCGCGGTTGAATTCATTTCTTCCGCTACGTCTGCACCGGAACATCTGCCGTCGCGCCAACGTATCACTGGAACAATCACGCGGGGGGAATATGCATGCCGGTCCGTTCGCGCACACCAGTGTTCGGAAGCGGACACCGCTATACAGACGAATCCGGTCCTCGGCGGTATTAGCGCCAGGGTTCATTGGCTTTATCGAACGCTGGACTTAGCAGCCGCGATGCAGTTGTCTGGTCCCGGGGCTGCGGGCCTTGGCGGTCGACCCAATCACGGCGCTGCGGTGTGAGTAGGAGACTGGGCCAGCGTTGTTCAAGTCCGGCTCGAATCGAGGCCCCGAGCGCGGCGACTCTACGCTCGGCCGGTGATACGTCAGTGAACGGGGAACGGGGAGCACTCTTGGGACGCTATAATCACGCCGATGGGCAGCTCTCCTTCACGTCTTTATGCAGATCAGTCGACTCTTCGCCCCGAGGGACAACAGCCCCATCTCCGCATTCACGCCATTAACATCTTCGTTCGTGATCAGGATCAAAGCCTGCGCTTCTACTTGGACCAGCTGGGGTTTAGTCTGGTCGGTGATATCCGCCTTGGAACCGGTGAGCGCTGGGTGGCAGTCGCCCCTCCGGACGGTAGCGCCGTGCTCTCGCTGGTCGCACCTAAGCCCGACTCTAGAGAGTACGAGTTCATCGGCAGGCCCACGCAGGTTGTCTTTGTTACCGAAAATGTTGTGGCCAAATATGGCGAATGGCGCAAGCGCGGAGTTCGGTTTCAATATGCGCCGCGCCTGAAGCGCATCAAGTACGAGCGGCAGGCATCGCCTCCGGATTCAACTGACCACTCGATACCACCTGGACCGAAGACACCGATCTGGGGCGGAGTGATGACACACTTCAAAGATAACGATGGGAACTCTTTTGCGCTGGTGAGCTACGACGAGGAGAGCCGAGCCGTCGAAGGGCAACGCCGCGCCGCTGCGGCGAAGTTGGAATGGGAGCGCCGCGCTGCTCAAGAACTGGAAATCGCCAAACAGGTACAGACAAGGCTCTTTCCTCAGACGCTTCCGTCCCTTACCACGCTCGATTATTCAGGAACTTGCATCCAGGCTCGCCAGGTCGGTGGCGATTACTACGACTTCCTAGATCTAGGGCAGGAACGGCTCGGCCTGGTGGTTGGTGACATTTCAGGGAAAGGAATCGCGGCTGCTCTTTTGATGGCCAATCTGCAAGCGAACCTGCGCAGCCAGTGCGCCATCGTATCGGATCAACCTCGGCGCTTCTTGCAACTGGTAAATCGCCTGTTCTACGAGAACTCGATTGAGAGCGCCTACGCCACCCTGTTCTTTGCCGAGTACGATGACCGAGTGCGGCGTTTGCGCTATGTAAATTGCGGACATCTCTCCGCGCTTCTGCTCCGGCACGATGGCACTCTGGAACGGCTTGACTCCACGTGCACTGTGCTGGGCCTTTTCAAGGAATGGGACTGCTCGATCGGGGAACGCCTACTTTCCTCGGGAGACACACTTGCACTCTACACCGACGGCATAACCGAGTCGTTCAATCACGCAGGAGAAGAATTCGAAGAGTACCGGCTTGTCGAATCACTGCGACGACATCGTGAGCAGTGCTCGCCGCTCTTGGTCGCTTCGATTGTTGATGATGTCAATAAATTCAGCCCTCACGAGCAGTCCGACGACATAACCCTGATAGTTGCCAAGTGCAGGTAAGACTAGTGTCGGCGAGTTGGCCGGTGGGGCACGCGTGAAGTGACCTTCTTCACAGCCGACGAGCGGCGCCTCTCGGGATTGCGCCCGACATAGCCGACCATACGCCCCCATCGGCCCAAAGAATAAGGAATGAATAAGGAATAGGGATGATCCAGAGCCAATAGGTCTCCGGGGCGGCGGCGAATGAGTGGAGGATCGCCACCAGCGGCAAAATGACGCCTCCAGGCTAGAAGAAATAAAAAAACCATCCCATGCCAGGATAGTGCGAAACTAAGAGACCACTTCCCATCATCGGCCGGCCCCGTATGTATTGACAGGGTTACTTTCGTATTGTTCGCAACCCTAGTCGCGCACCTCAAGGTCCGTAACTCCAGGTCCCCCCGCAGGAGGTTCCTATGAGTGAGAAACGTATCTCCGATCTCAATTGGCCATCACTCCTTCAGCGACAATTTCATCCCTCTCCGCTGGCCTGGGAAGACCAGGTGCTTTGCTTCTTGCTGCCCGACCGGTTCTCGGACGGCAAGGAGAAGGGCTATCGCGACAACGCCGGCAACAAAGTTACCACCGGGACTACGCCGCCTTTCGATCCTAGCATCGATAACGGGAATGCGATCCAGACCCCAACCGATGCCGCAAACTGGCGCAACACTGGCACTGTGTTCGTCGGAGGCAACCTGAAGGGTCTCACGACCAAGCTTGGCTATTTGCGGCGGATGGGCGTGACGGCTATCTGGGTGGGGCCGATTTTCAAGCAGGTCGCCTTCCAGCAGACCTATCACGGCTATGGGGTCCAGAACTTTCTTGATGTGGATCCGCACTTCGGCACCCGCGACGACCTGCGCACGCTGGTGGACACTGCCCACGCCACTGGCATCTACGTCGTTCTCGACATCATCCTGAATCACTCTGGCAACGTCTTTTCCTACAACAACGGGAATCCCACGTGGACGGGCCAGGTCTTCGACGTGCAGGGCTTCAACGACGCCCTAGGACATCCCACGCTTCCTTTTCACCCGCTGGTTACACCCCAGTTCGCGTCCGCATTTCCCGACGGGGCGATATGGCCGGCGGAGTTCCAGAACAGCTTCGTCTTCACGCGCAAAGGCAGGATTCAGCATTGGGATGACGATCCGGAATTCCGCGAGGGCGACTTTTCAGACTTGAAGGACATCGATCTTGGCCTCGCCGGTCCGGACAACTACAACCCCACCGCCGGCCTCGACGCTCTCTGCGAGGTCTATAAGTTCTGGATCGCCTTCGCCGATATCGATGGCTACCGCGTGGATACCGTCAAGCACATGGGCGACGGTCCAACCCGGTATTTTGCGTCGGTGATCCACGAGTTCGGGGTGAGCATCGGCAAAGATAAGTTTCTTCTGGTCGGCGAGGTCACGGGCGGCCGGGTGCGGGCCTTTAACACAGTCGAAACCACCGGAATTGACGCCGCGCTGGGCATCGACGACGTCCAGGACAAGCTCGAGTATTTGATTAAGGGGTACCGTAATCCTGCGGATTACTTCGATCTTTTCCGCAATTCTCTCGAGGTCGGGCAAGAGTCGCACACCTGGTTCCGCAACAAGGTCGTGACCATGATCGATGATCACGATCAGATCCGCAAGGGCAACAACAAGGCCCGCTTCTGCGCCAATGACCAGGGCGACCAATTGATCTTGAGTGCGATCGGCTTGAACCTCTGCACCTTGGGAATTCCGTGCATTTATTACGGCAGCGAACAGAAGTTCGATGGGTCCGGCGATGGCGGTGACGGAGCGGACCGCTACATCCGCGAGGCGATGTTCGGGGGCGGGTTCGGAGCCTTCCGCAGTCGCAACCGCCACTGTTTTGACGAGGACCAGAACCCTATTCCAGGCGAACTGGCGAAGATCACGAAGATCCGCCAGCAGGAGGTGGCTTTGCGCCGGGGCCGCCAATATCTGCGCCAGATTTCGAGCGACGGCAGCAACTTTGGGTTCCCGAGAATCTTGGATGGCCGCATGCGGTCGATCGCGGCTTGGACACGCATTCTCGACAAACAAGAGGTTCTGGCAGCGGTGAATACTGACCCTGGCTCTCCTACGACGGCGTGGGTCACGATTGATAACGACCTGCACCGTGCAGGCGGCAGCCTGCGTTGTTTGTATTCAACCGACAATGCCGAAATCGGAAACCCGCTGCTAGTGGAGGCGCGCAACGGCAAGGCCGTCAGTTTGACAGTACCGCCCGGAGGTTTTGTGATCTACAAATAGGTGTCCGGGTTTTGACCTTCTTGTTGGATGACCTTCTGAATACGAAACGGTCGCACGTCTGAAGTCTCTTGGCTTCTCCGATTTGCCGGCGAGTGAAAGTTGATGGGCTCTAGCTTGGACGGGAGCAAGATTCTGTGATGGCTAGCAGCTAATAGTCCCGTCTTAGTCTAGTCCGCCTGAATCGGTCGCACAGAACATGCTACCGATGGCCAGCGGAGAGTTGCTTTGTGATCCGACATAACGTGCCGGATGAAGGCACAAACACGCTCAACATTCAGGCCACTGTTCGCAAATGGACACCCCAGTTCAGTTCCGGACAAAGCGGCGCGTTTCGTAGGCACTGATACAGCCCCTATCTCACTGTTGTCGTAGACACTTACCGCCTCGCTTTCAAATGGAGTGGCAGTTGCGAGGAGATAGTCTGATGGATATCGCACGGCCAGACATCAAACGCCAAAAGAGACGCCGGCAAATTATCGGGCTGGCGATCGGCGTTGTGCTTCTCGGGATAGTGACAATTGGCGTTTCTCGACTGAAACCGGCGGCACAGGAGGTAGAACGGAGTACCGTGTGGACCGACACAGTCAAGCGCGGCCCCATGCTGCGCCAAGTCAGAGGACTTGGATCCCTGATTCCTAGCCAGGAGTTCACCCGTCAAATACCAGCAGAGACCGAAGCCACTGTCGTCCGAATTCGCATGTTGCCGGGTTCCCAGGTGAAAGCTGACAGCATTTTGCTGGAGATGAGCAATCCGCAGGTCGAGCAGGCAGCGCTCGACGGCAAACTTCAATTAAAGGCCGCGGAAGCTGAATACCAGAGTCTGCGAGTCAAGCTTCAGAGCGATCTCATGAATCAGAAGGCTGGCGCCGCCACCGTGACTGCAGATTACAGCCAGGCAACGTTACAGTCGGAGACTGACAAGGCACTTTACGATCTCGGAGTGATTTCAGGTCTTGCGTACAAAGCGTCGAAGGGCAAGGCTGACGAACTTACCACGCGAAACCACATCGAGGACGAACGACTGGAAATCAACCAGAAGGCGATCGAATCGCAGATGGCCGAACAGCAGGCCAAAGTGGACCAGGTGCGTGCGCTGGCGGGACTGAAGCAGAAACAGTTGGACGCGCTCAAGGTCCGCGCCGGCATTGACGGCGTTCTGGTCGATCTGCCATTGCAGGTAGGGCAACACGTCTTGCCCGGAACGATGCTGGCAAAAGCAGTCCAGCCAAATCATCTGATTGCGGAGTTAAAGATTGCCGAGACCCAGGCGCGGGATGTGCAGATCGGTCAACCGTCAGTGGTCGACACCCACAATGGCACTGTCTCCGGAACCGTGATGCGAGTGGATCCGGCAGTGCAGAACGGGACGGTCACAGTTGACGTACAGCTCACCGGCGAACTTCCCAAAGGGGCGCGGCCCGATCTGAGCGTCGATGGAACCATCGATCTGGAGCGATTGGAGAACGTTGTCTACGTCGGACGTCCCGCCTTTGGGCAGGAGAACAGCACGATTACCTTGTTCAAACTGGATCCGGACAGCAAGGGTGCTGTTCGCGTCCCGGTAAAGGTGGGACGCGCGTCAGTAAACTCGATCCAAATTCTCGACGGACTGCATGAAGGTGACATGGTGATTCTTTCCGACATGTCGCGCTCCGATAACACCGACCGCATCCGGCTCGACTAAGACAACCGATTGAGGCAGAAGCTATGACTGAAGCAGGACAAGCGCTGATCCAGATTGAGGATCTCACCAAAGTGTTTTACACCGACGAAGTCGAAACTCACGCTCTCTCCGGCGTGCACCTTGCGATCCGCAAGGGAGAGTACGTAGCCATGTCGGGCCCGTCAGGATGCGGCAAGTCAACGCTGCTGTCGATCATCGGCCTGCTCGATACGCCGACTGGCGGACGCTACCGCCTGAACAGCCAGCCCGTGGAGAACCTGGGTTTTGCCGAGCGTTCACGCATTCGCAATCAGGAAATAGGGTTCATTTTTCAGAGCTTTAATTTAATTGGTGATCTGACGGTCTACGAAAATGTCGAGCTGCCACTTACCTACAGGCAGAAGATGCCCGCGGCCGAGCGCAAGAAGCGCGTAATGGAGGCACTAGAGCGTGTAGGCATGGCGCACCGCGTGCGGCACTATCCCTCGCAACTCTCAGGAGGTCAACAGCAGCGTGTTGCCGTGGCCCGCGCCCTCGGCGGGAAACCCTCCATCCTGCTCGCGGACGAGCCTACCGGAAACCTCGACTCACGCAACGGCGAAGCCGTCATGGAATTGCTTCAGAACCTGCACCGTGAAGGCGCGACGATTTGCATGGTCACGCACGATCCGCGCTTTGCCAAACATGCCGAGCGCGAAGTGCACTTATTCGACGGAAAGGTTGTGGCGGAAGAAGAACTGCAAAAGCTGATGGCGGATGTGCATGCATGACCGGATTAATCCAGGACGTCCGGTATGCTCTGCGGCAACTGTGCAAGAGCCCAGGGTTCACGTCAGTCGCGGTGCTCACGTTGTCGTTGGGGATCGGCGCAACCACTGCGATGTTTAGTTTGGTGGACGGCGCGCTCTTCCGCAGCTTGCGTTATCCGCACGCCGACCAGTTGGCCTCCGTGGGAGTCATCGCTCCTATTATTGATGGTGAGTTTCTCTTTGCAGCCAACTATCTTGCGTGGAGGCGCGACCAAACTCCCTTCGCAAGCCTCACTTCGTCCACCGGCGTCAACGATTGTGATCTCACCGATGACCGCCCCGTCCGGTCAACCTGCGTTTCGGTAGCGTCCACCTTCCTGCCCACATTCGGTGTGCAACCCATCCTGGGACGGAACTTCACGCCGGAAGAGGATCGCCCCGATTCGCCCAAGGTTGCATTGCTCTCCTACGGGCTATGGCAAAGCCGGTTTGGAGGCGACCGCGGCATTGTTGATCGCACGATTTCGCTTGATGGAAGACCAACGCGGGTCTTAGGCGTTTTGCCGCGTGACTTTGAATTTCCGACGCTTGCTCATACGGGGCTCGTTGTGCCTGAGGCCCTCGATGAATCCATTGTGCAACGCAATTTGATGGGGCCGACGGTTCGCGTATATGGACGCCTGAAACCAGGCGTCAGCATCGAATCGGCGGCAGCGCAATTGCAGCCCCTGTTTCGGAGCTTTGTGGAGTCCGCGCCGCCACCGTTTCGAAAAGAACTGCGACTTCAGGTTCGCTCTATCCGCGATTTACAGGTTCATGACTCCCGTCTCGCAGCTTTGTTCCTTTTGATCTCGGCCTTTGCGGTACTTCTAATCGCCTGCGCCAACGTGGCCAACCTCGTATTTGCCCGCAGCACGGGGCGACGACAGGAGCTTGCAGTCCGATCTGCGCTCGGCGCCGCACGCGTTCGCCTATTTCAGCAAAGGCTAACAGAAAGCATGCTGCTCGCAGTGGTTGGAGGCGCAATCGGTTGTGGGCTTGCTTACGCGATTGTTCATGGCTTTGTCGCTCTTTCACCGGCAGGAATACCACGGTTGCCGGAGGCTACGGTAAACATCAGGGCTCTGATGTTCGCGCTTCTGTCATCGGGCGCTGCCGGGATTGTGTTTGGCACTCTGCCCGCCCTGGAGAAGCCGCGTCCGGAAGCTCTGGTTGCTATGACTGTGTCTGGCACTCGGCGAACCAACCTGCGAAAAACTCTGATGGCTGCTCAGGTTTGGATGACTCTCATTCTGGTCACAGGTGCTCTGCTGTTCCTGCGGACTCTTCGCAACCTTGAGGTCCAGCCGTTAGGGATGAATACGCAAAACATTGTTACGGCGGCGATCACGCTCGGGCAGCAAAAATATGCTCAAGCGGCACAGCGGCTTGCATTCTTCGAGCAACTGGAGAAGAAACTCCAGGAATTGCCTGGCGTCGCGGCGGCGGCCCTCAGTGACTCCCTTCCCCCAGACACACCGGCGCGCACCATGCCACTTGTAGCGTTGGAGGTGGAAGGGAAGCCGCCCCTTAGTCTCGACCAAGGCATAGGTGGAATCGTGGGCTGGAGATCTGTCACGCCAGAGTATTTTTCGGTTCTAGGCATTCCCCTGCTGCGCGGACGGGCCTTTGACGAACAAGATCGCAAACCAACGTCTGGCGCCATGATCCTTAACGACGCCTTGGCTCAACGGCTCTTTCCCGGCCAGGACTCGGTGGGCAAGACAATCCACTTTCGTTCGGATGAAGCGCGCGCCGCTGCCACGTTCAGAATAGTAGGTGTCACTGCCAACACGCAGAATCAGGGACTGGGCGGGCATATTGGTCCCGAATATTACCTGGTACGTCGTCACACCGCGAACGACCGCATCTTCAACTATCCAGACTCTCAGCGGATCAGCATTGTTGTGCGCAGTGCAATTGATCCGCAGACGGTAGCCAAAGAATTACGAGACTCAATCGCCACGCTCGACCCAACGCTTCCGGTAGAGTCAAGCACACTCGGTCAGACCGTATACCGGCTTGCGGAGCGTCCTCGATTTACCGCCGCGCTGCTCTCGCTGTTTGCCGCGGTCGGCCTCCTTCTGGCGGCGGTGGGTATATTCGGCCTGGTTTCCTTGCTGGTGAGCCAACGCACTCGGGAGATTGCTATTCGTCTGGCGCTGGGCGCGAACCCGGCTACTGTCACCAGGGTCATGGTGTTTCAGACGCTGGTCTGGATTGCCGGCGGCGCTATCGCCGGGATTTTCTGTTCGCTGGTTGCGGCTCGCTGGATTGGCGCGCTGCTGTTTGGAATAAGGCCAAATGACCCCGCCACACTGACCGAGGCCGCGCTCTTGCTTTTAGCTGTGGCCTTGCTTGCCAGCTACATTCCCGCGCGTCGTGCGGCCAAAGTCGATCCCATGGTGGCGTTGCGGTACGAGTAGGAGGAGAAGAACAGCATGACGAGTTTGCTGCAAGACCTACGCTACGCTCTGCGGCAATTGCGGAAAAGCCCGGGTTTCACTGCGGTGGCGGTGCTCACGCTGGCGCTGGGGATCGGCGGCAATACGGCGGTGTTCAGTTTGGTGGATGGAATTCTGCTTCTGCCGCTGCCGTATTCGAAGCCCGACCAATTGATCAGCGTGACCGGGTCATATCCTGCTGGCGCGGTGGTGGCGATGCGCGAGCAGCTACACACTATGGACGTCGGCGCTTATGCCGAGGGCCACGACTTCAATCTAACTGGTCTTGGCGAGCCAGTCCGCCTAACGGGCACGTTGGTGTCCGCTGAACTGCTCTCTATCCTGGGCGTACGCCCAGAGCTAGGGAGAACGTTCTATCCAGGCGAGGACAGTGCTGGCCAGGATAACTACGTAATTCTGAGTCATGCCCTGTGGGAGCAGCGCTTCGGAAGTGATCCCTCAATTATTGGCCGCTCAGTCCAACTCGAAGGTGTGAGCCGTCAAGTGGCCGGCGTGATGCCCGCGACCTTCCGTTTCCCATCGGCGAAAACCCAAATATGGATCCCGTTGCACAATGATCCGCGAAACGCGGTGGTCTATTGGGCGGGCGACTTCATGCCTGTGATCGGACGGCTTCGTCCGGGATCAACCATCGACAAGGCACGCGCCGAGACACGGATGTTCCAGTCTCACGTGGGAGCGCTGTTTCCCTGGCCGATGCCCGCCAGTTGGAACGCAGATGTCAATGTGGTTCATTTGCAAAATGGCATGGTTGCTGACGTTAGTGCGCGCCTGCTCATGTTGCTGGGAGCGGTATTGCTGATCCTCCTGATCGCGTGCGCAAACGTCGCCAATTTAACGCTCTCGCGAGCGGCGACGCGCGAAAAGGAAATTGCCATCCGCTCCGCGCTGGGTGCTGTGCGACAGCGAATCGCGAGGCAGCTTCTGACCGAGAGTGTGTTGCTGGCATCTCTGGGCGGTTTACTCGGATTGATTTTTGCCACAATTGGGCTCCGCTTGCTGGAGGGCGCGCTACCTGCGGATACGCCGCGCCTGGCGGAGGTACACATGGATTGGCGTGTGCTTGCATTCACGAGCGGGCTCACCATCCTGACAGGTTTTATCTTTGGGCTGGCTCCAGCTCTTCAGTCTTCGCGCGCGGTTCTCGCGGATTCCCTTAACTCCGCTGGGCGTGGCACGTCAATTTCCGTGTCGCAGCGCTTACGGAGCTTACTGGCAGTTGTCGAAGTCGCGTTTGCAATGCTACTCGTCATCGCCGCTGGACTTCTGATCCGAAGTTTCTGGACCCTGTCACACGTCAACCCGGGGTTTCGATTCGAACAGGTCGTGACCGCACGCGTTACACCCAATGAATCGTTCTGCGGTGACCCAGCGCGATGTCTGACTTTCTATCGTAGTGTGCTGGATCAGGCTAAGGCCTCTCCTGGGGTGAGTGGCGCCGCGTTGGTGAACACTCTTCCTTTGGGGGGAAGGGTGAGCAAGCGTTCGTTGGAAATTGAAGGCTTCGTGGCTTCCGCCGATCAGGTCCTGCCTCTTTTTTGGCTCGACGTGGTTACCCCTGAATATTTTCGGGTGATGGGCATTCCACTCTTGTCTGGCCGGTGGTTTGCTGCTGCGGATGAGTCTGGCAATGCGCCGGTAGCCGTGATGACGGCTTCATCGGCGCAGCGATTCTGGCCAGGCCGAAATGCCGTTGGACAACACATTCGGTTCGCGAGAGATAACGAATGGCGCACGGTCGTCGGAGTAATTGCCGACGTGCGCGCATACGATCTGCAAAGGAATATCCCCGACTGGATCAAGGGCACGGTGTATGTGCCCTACAACCCCAAAGCCACTTTGGAAGCTGGCGGAGTGCCCGCAGAAATGACGATTGCCGTCCGAACCACCTTGGACGAAGCACAAACAGCAGCGATGCTTCGCCGGGTCGTTACCGGCCTAAACCAAGAGGTCCCGGTTAGTGAAGTGAAAACCATGAGCACGGTTATTTCCGAAGCTGTATCCACCCCGGCTTCCACTATGTCCCTGTTTGTGACTTTTGCCGGTTTGGCGCTGGCGCTGGCAATAATCGGCGTCTATGGTGTTCTCTCCTTTCTGGTGTCGAAGCGGACACGCGAGATCGGCATCCGCATGGCGCTGGGGGCTCAGCGCCGCGACGTTCTCTGGCTGGTCATGAAGGAGGGTGCGAAATTCTCCCTAACCGGCATCACGCTTGGTTTGGCAGCAGCATTCGCGGTCACTCGATTGCTGTCGAGCGAACTCTACGGTATCAGCCCCAGGGACCCATTTACTTACGCAGGGGTGGCCATCGTGATGGCTGTGGTCACACTGCTGGCGTCTTACGTCCCTACGCGCCGCGCCATGCGCGTCGATCCTTTGATCGCGCTGCGGTGCGAATAGGAGGATGCAACCCGCGATGACTGGAACTCTCCAAGATATGCGCTTTGCGCTGCGGCAATTGCGCAAGAACCCGGGCTTCACCAGCGTGGCTGTGCTCACACTGGCGCTCGGAATCGGTGCGACCACCGCCATCTTCAGTGTGGTTTACGGAGTCCTGTTGCGGCCGTTGCCGTACCAGAAGCCGGAGCAGATTGTCCGGCTCTGGGAGGCGAATGCGCGCGGCCAGCGCGCGAGTTTTACGGATCCTAACTTTGAGGACATCCGCTCGCAGAGTCGTTCCTTGCAGGGTCTGGCAGAAACCAGAAGCAGCCCGGAGTCGGTGTCGGGCGGTTCCGAGCCGACTCAGACAATGGTCGCCGCCGTGTCCCGCGACTTCCTTCGAGTGATGCGTGTCCAGCCCGTCTTGGGACGCAGTTTTGCGCCCGAGGATCAGCGCGGTTCGCACGTCGCAGGTCGAGCGACCGTTGTTTCCGGAGCTCGTCGCCGCCATCCATCAAGTCGGCGCCAATATTTCCATCTTTGGCGAAGCAACCATGGTTGACCGAATTAATGATTCACCCGCGGCTTACCTGCACCGCTCCTCGGCGTGGCTGGTCGGCGGATTCGCCGCCCTGGCGTTTCTGCTGGGCGTGGTCGGTCTTTACGGTGTGATTGCATACTCAGTGAGCCAGAGGACCCGCGAGATCGGAGTGCGTATGGCACTGGGCGCACAACGCAAGTCTGTGTATCAGCTCATCCTGAAAGAGGCAGCTTGGCTAACTGGCGCCGGAATTGCCGGGGGCATTGTTTGTTCGATTGCTGCGGCAACGCTGATCCGCGGCCTGCTCTTTGGCGTTCGTTCATGGAACGCGCCGACGTTGGCCGCTGTTTCTGCAATGCTTGCGGTCTCGGCGTTGCTGGCCAGTTACATCCCCGCACCCAGGGCAGCGAATGTCGATCCCATGGTGGCGTTGCGTTACGAATGAGGAAATATGGAAACTTTGTTTCATGATCTCCGCTTCGGAGCTCGAATGTTGCGGAAGGCGCCTGGGTTCACGATTGTAGCGGTCGTTGTGTTGGCGCTCGGCATCGGAGCGAACACTGCTATTTTTAGCGTCGTAAATGCGATATTACTGCGGCCGCTTCCGTTTCGGGATCCGGAACGATTGGTGCAAGTGTGGCACGTTCCACCCGCGAAGAGTTTCCCTGGAATGACCCGGTTCGATGTTTCTCCGGCAAATTATCTGGATTGGGAGAAGCAAAACCATGTGTTCCAGAGTATAGCGATCTACAGGTCCTCTAACTACAACTTAACCGGCACCGGCGAACCGGAATCAGTGCCCGCAATTGGGGTTTCGCCGGAATTCTTCTCAGTGCTCGGCGTCCAGCCGATGTTGGGGCGCGTTTTCTTGCCTGAGGAAAATCAAAGCGGACGCGGGCATGTCGCGGTACTCGGTCAGTCGTTTTGGCAAACTCACTTCGCCTCAGACCCGAACATCATTGGCCACACAATCTTACTCAACAGCCAAAGTTACAAGGTTGTGGGCGTCATGCCATCGAAATCGGTTTTTCCTACTTCTTCCGATCCAAAGGCTCAGCCGCAGTTATGGATTCCGCTGGCGTGGACCGATGCGGAGCGCGCCGTTCGCGGAAACCATAATTATCTGGTCATTGCCCGCTTGAACGCAGGAGCAGATGTGAAACAGGCGGGCGCGGAGATGAACACCATATCCACCCGCTTGGAGCAGGCGTATCCCGCGGACGATAAAGGTTGGGGGGCAGCGGTTGTCCCGCTGCGAGATCAGTTGGTGGGGGATGTCCGTCCGGCCTTGATGGTCTTACTCGGAGCGGTGGGATTTGTCCTGCTGATCGCATGCGCCAACGTGGCGAATCTGGTTTTGGTCAAAACCCTGGCCAGAGAGAAAGAGATTGCGATCCGGACCGCCCTGGGCGCGAGCTCGGTTCGTGTGGCGCGGCAGATCCTCTCTGAAACTTTGTTGCTGGCACTCACAGGAGGCGTGCTAGGACTCATTTTTGCGCACTACGGAGTGAAGCTGATTGTCGCTTTCCTGGCTCAAAGCCTCCCACGCGCGACGGACATTGCCGTGGATGGCTGGGTGCTGGCGTTCACTCTTGCAGTTTCAATGTTTAGCGGTGTAGTAGCGGGGTTGGTGCCGGCCGTACGCGCGAGTAAAGCAAACCTGAACGATTCATTGAAGCAAGGTTTGGGCCGGACCGACGCAGATTCCGGCGGCAACCGGACTCGCGGTGTGCTTGTGGTTTCTGAAGTTGCGTTGTCGCTGGTGTTGCTGATCGGCGCGGGATTGATGATCCGCAGCTTGTCGCGATTGCGAAACGTTGACCCAGGTCTGGATTCCCATAACGTCCTCACCATGTCATTCTCGCTTTCTTCGACCAAATATGGAAAACCTTCACAGCAGACCACTTTCTTCGATGAGCTTTTGCGGCGTGTGCGTGCGTTGCCCGGGGTGGCATCTGCGGGCACGATTGATACCTTGCCGTTGGGGGACGGAGGTTCCACCCAGCCGATTGCAGTCGAGGGGCATCCCCTGCTCGCGATGTCGGAACAGCCGGAAGTGGCGGTTCGCGCCGTTGAACCTGGATTCTTTGAAACGATGCGAATCCCAATTTTGCAAGGGCGTCCGTTGAGTAGTGCGGATGTTGCCGACCGCCCCGCGGTGACCCTGATCAGCGAATCGATGGCCAAGCGTTTCTGGCCGAACGAGAATCCGATTGGCAAGCGCCTGAAGATGACTTTCTTTCCGGAAAAGTCGCGAGAAGTGGTCGGGGTAGTCGGAGATGTCAAAGCGTACGGCCTGGACGTAATCGAGCCGGTTGCAACGTTGTACTTGCCGCTGGCCCAACAGCCGATGCCTTACATGTCGCTGGTGGTGCGTACGTCTTCGCCACCCAACACGCTCGCTTCAGCGATTTCAAACGCTGTGCACGAAGTGGATCGCGAGCAACCCATGGTGGACGTGATCACTATGGATGACATTGTGGCCGACTCTCTTTCCCATCAGCGCTTCAACATGTTGCTGCTGTCGGCCTTCTCAGGTCTGGCTCTGTTGCTGGCCGCAATCGGGATCTATAGCGTATTGGCTTATTCCGTAAGACGGCGCATGCGTGAGATTGGCGTCCGCATGGCGCTGGGAGCGCAGCGCGGTGACATTTTGCGCATGATCCTGGGCCAGGGAACAAAGCTCGCCCTCATCGGCACGGGTATTGGGATTGCCGTTGCCTTCGCGCTCACGCGTCTAATGGCCAGCCAGTTGTTCGGTGTGACGGCTACCGATCCGGTCACATTTCTGAGCGTGGCGGCGTTGATCATTCTGGTGGCGCTGTCTGCCTGTTACATTCCAGCGCGCCGTGCCACGAAAGTGGATCCCGTCGTGGCGTTGCAGTACGAGTGAGGAATAAACCATGACTGGACTGATCCAAGATGTCCGTTACGGATTGCGCCTGCTGTGGAGGCGTCCCGGTTTCACTGCGGTCGCGGTGATTACTCTTGCGCTCGGTATCGGCGCCAATACGACCACTTTCAGTACGGTCAATGCAATGCTGCTCCGGCCGTTCCCATTTCCGAACCTCAATCGGATTGTCACGGTCTGGGAAACGGCGCCTAAGCAGGATGACAACCACTTGAGTCCGGCTCCTGCCAATTTCCGCGAGTGGAGCGAGCAGAGCACGCAAATCGACCAGCTTGCGGCCGTCCGCGGCTGGGACGCGAATTTGACTGGCGGCAGTGTGGCGGAGCATGTCGAAGGTTCGCAGGTAACTGCAAACTTCTTTTCGTTGCTGGGAATGCGTCCGCAACTGGGGCGTTACATTGGGAGCGCAGATTTCCAGGGTGGGGTTGCGCCAGTGGTTGTAATCAGCCACCGGTTTTGGCAGCAGCATTTGGGTGCTGACCCTGGGCTTGTCGGCAGGCAACTGCTGTTGAACGGTCAGAAGTTCATCGTGATTGGAATTACCTCCGCAGATTTTGATTTCCCGACGGGATCAAAGGTTTGGACTCCGCTCGACCTGAATGGCACTGCGAAAGAAGACCGCGAGAATCACTATTTGACAGTCTTCGGACGGCTGAAGGATGGCGTTTCCGTATCTCAGGCGCAGGCGAACCTTGAGACGATTGCGGCGAGCCTGGGCAAACTGTATCCCAAAACCAATGCCAGCCACGGAGTCAGGGTCATAAATACGGTCGAAGATCTCACCTTCGGTTCGCGACAGTTTGTTCTGATGCTGATGGGCGCAGCCGTCTTTGTTCTCCTGCTGGCCTGTGCCAATGTTGCCAACCTGCAGTTGGCCCGCGCTTCTGGGCGTCAAAGGGAGATCGCCCTTCGTGTAGCGCTCGGGGCCAGCCGCTGGCACGTTGGACGGCAGCTGCTGGTGGAGAGCGTCTTGCTCGCACTGCTCGGGAGCGGAGGGGCGCTCTTCTTGTCTAGTTGGTGGCTCAACATCGTGCGCCGCACCATCCCCCCCTTTATTGTCGAGCACATTGCCGGACTAAAGCACTTGCAGATTGACTCACGAGTGTTCTTGTTCACACTTCTGGTGGCCATGATCACCGGCATCGTCGCAGGTCTTGCGCCCGCATGGCATTTTTCACGTCCTAATGTGAATGACACCCTGAAGGAAGGCTCCCGCGGCGGCAGTCCCACTGCCAGCCGTCGGCGCTTTCGCACTTTGCTGGTCGTCTCCGAAATGGCACTCTCTTTGGTTTTGCTTGTAGGCGCAGGTTTGATGGTGAAGGGATTCCGCACTCTCGTAACCAATGATATGGGCTTTGATCGTGGCAACGTCCTCACTTTCCATATCGTGTTGCCGGAGGCTAAGTACCGCGACAAAGACCGCATCCGCGGGTTTTACGAACAGGTCCTGCGAAATATTCAAGCCCTGCCAGGTGTTGAATCTGCGGCGTGTGTGACCAGCCTGCCCTCGGGATGGACGTGGAACTGGGTCGATTTCAGGGAGGGCAAGCCTCCAGCCTCTCCCGCAGATATGCCGCCGGTCATTTCGCAAGTCGTGGCTCCAGGATTCTTCCCAGCATTGCGTGTTCCCCTGCGGCAAGGGCGGCTGCTTTCGGATCAGGATGGACCCAACGCTCCTCCGGTCGTGGTCATCAGCGAGACGATGGCCCGGCAAAACTGGCCAGACCAGAACCCACTGGGAAAGCATATCCAATTGGGACGGCCCCAAGCTGCCCAGCCGTTCCGAACGGTTGTGGGAGTCGTGGGTGATGTGCAGCCGGTTCCCTTGGATCATGACCCCGCTCCGACTGCGTACGTGCCGTTCGCGCAACAGCCCGAATCCGCATCCGCATTCGTGGTGCGAACGTCGGGAAATCCCCTGACATTTGCCGGGCCTGTCAACGCGCAATTGCACGCCATGGACGCGGACCAACCCGCGTATGACATTCGCAGCCTGGAGCAGGTTGTTTCCGATGGTCTCAGCGGCATCGAGTCGTCCGCTCAGATGATGCTTACTTTCGCTGTCTGCGCGCTTATCTTGGCGGCAGCCGGGATCTTCGCAGTCATGGCGTACTCCGTCACCCAACGCACCCATGAAATCGGAGTGCGCGTAGCACTGGGAGCGCGACGTTTCGACATGCTCAGTCTCGTAGTCGGTGGGGCGATGAAAATGGCGGCCGTTGGGCTGGGCATCGGCTTGGTACTCGCATTGCTCTTGACCCGCGCACTTTCGAGTGTGCTCTTCGGAGTGGTGCAGATCGACATTGTGACATTCGCTTTGCTCACGTCCCTACTGGCTTTGGTAGCAGCTCTGGCGGCCTACATACCCGCTCGCTGGGCGATGAGAGTGGATCCCATGGTGGCGCTGCGACACGAGTAGGAGGACGAAAGAAAAAGAAGATGAGTGCAATGTTCAAGAACCTTCAATACGCTTTGCGGCTCCTACGCAAGAGTCCTGGCTTCACCGCCGTGGCGATCGTCACGCTGGCGCTGGGCATTGGCGCCACGACCGCAATCTACAGCGTACTCTATGCAACGCTGCTGGCGCCTATGCCGTATCCAGACCCCAACCAGCTGGTCATGGTGTGGTCGAAACCGGGCGAGGGGCGAAACTCGGTTTCCGCCGGCGACTTTCTCGATTGGAAAGCGCAGAACACAGTCTTCCAGGACTTGAATGCCTGGACCGGCGCCGCTTTTAACTTGGCCACCGCGGAGCACCCTGAACAGATCAACGGCCAGCTCACCACGCCCGGCTTTTACACAATGATGGGAGTGCGTTTCGAACTAGGGCGCGACTTCCTGCCGGAAGAAGGCCAGCCCGGCAAAGATCATGTCGTCATTCTTGTGCACAGCCTTTGGCAGCGGCTGGGCGGAAAGCGCAACATCATCGGCCAGCAGATTCGCATGAATGGCGAGCCTTACACGGTGGTCGGCGTGATGGCGGCAGGCCCTCCCGACCGGCTGTGGAGCAAGTTGGTTGTACCGCTGGCCTTCAAGCCGGAACAAATTAATCACAGTTTTCACTGGCTCCTGATCATGGGACGAATGAAGCCGGGCGTGTCGCCGGCAACGGCGCAGGCCGACATGGATTTGTTGACACGCCGCATTGCGCAGGACCATCCCGATACGAACAAGACCTGGGGAGCCAGGGTCGAGGACCTCAAGAACGATTTCCTGCCGAATCGCACTCGCTCGACACTTTGGTTGCTCATGGGGGCAGTGGGTTTTGTGCTGTTGATCGCCTGCGTAAACGTGGCGAATTTGTTGCTGGGGAAGAGCACGGTGCGGCGCAAGGAAGTCGCGGTGCGAGCCTCCCTGGGTGCGACACGGCGGCAATTGTTCGCGCAGTTCCTGACCGAAAGCCTGGCCCTGGCCACCGTGGGAGGAGTGGCGGGCATTGGTTTGAGCGGGTTTCTGGTGAAAGTGCTGCTGGCGATTATGCCCCCGCTCACCCTGCCTTCAGAAGCGGATGTAACGCTCAGCGTGCCGGTCCTGCTGTTCACTTTGGTCGCGACTTTGTTGGCTGCCATTCTGTTCGGTTGCGTTCCGGCGTGGCAAGCCTCGGGCGTGGACCCTAACGAGGCGCTGAAAGAAGGAGGCCGCGCCGGAACCGGCGCGGGACATCACCGCCTGCGCCGGACATTGGTGGTGATGGAATTTGCCCTAGCCCTAACATTACTGGCTGGCGCCGGACTCGCGATCCACAGCTTCTGGAATCTCTCCCGGATCGATCTCGGCGTCGACACCGATCACATTTTGACTTTCAATCTTCCCGTTCCGGAGGGCCGGCTTAAGCAACCGCCAGAGATTGTCGCGTTTTATCGCGAACTGCTGGAGAAGTTGCGGGCGGTGCCTGGAATCGTTCAATCGGAGGCTGCCACCGGCACGCCCCTGTTGGGCACCGACAATGGCATGGGGTTCACGATTGTGGGGCAGCCGGCGGTCGAGCATTCCGCGCGGCCGGACTCCCCCTTTCAGGCGGTGACGCCAGGATATTTTCAGACTTTCGGAGTTCGCGTAGTCAAAGGGCGCAGCTTTACCGACCAGGACACGGCGAGTTCCGTCCGCGTGGCCATGGTGAATGAGAACTTCGCCAGGCGTTATCTGCCAGGAGTGGATCCGATCGGCCAGCGCATCGCGATCGACCAATTGATCCCGGGCGTGACCCGAGTAGGTCCAAGCGTGGAATGGCAGATTGTGGGGGTATTTCATAACGTGCGGAGTTTTGGTCCGCGGGACGAGGACCATCCTGAGATCGACGTTCCGTTTTCGCAGAGCCCGTGGCCCCAGACGCACATGGCGATTCGTACTACCGGCGATCCCGCCGCCATGAGCCGGAGCATCGCTGCCGTGGTGAACTCCATCGACGCCGATCTGGCACTGGCCGACGTCAAAACCATGGACCAGGTGGCGGATGAAAATCTTTCCTCCGATCGCCTTGCCAGCGTGCTATACGGAACCTTCGCCGGGGTGGCGTTGCTGCTCGCCACCATCGGCATCTACGGCGTGATGGCTTTTGCCGTCGCGCAGCGGACCCATGAGATCGGACTGCGCATGGCATTAGGCGCCGGCCGGGAGCAAGTGCTCCGCCTGGTTTTGACGGAAGGAATGATGATGCCCTCGCCGGGCTAGCGCTAGGCCTCATTGGCGCGTGCTTTATAGGGCGGGCGATGCAAAGCATGTTGTATGGGGTTGGCACGATTGACCCATTTGCCTTCAGCTTGGTCGCGCTGATGTTACTGACATCGGCGACATTAGCGTGCTTCATCCCTGCCCGCCGGGCATCGAAGGTCGATCCCATGGTGGCTTTGCGATACGAGTAGGAAGAGAACGAGTGATGACTGGATTTCTCCAAGACGTCCGCTACGCATTGCGGCAGATGCGCAAGAGCCCTGGCTTCACGTTGGTTGCGGTGCTCACTTTAGCGCTGGGAATCGGCGCCAACACCGGCATTTTTACTTTGGTCAATGCGGTTCTCTTGAAGTCACTGCCCGTGCCAGACCCTGAACAGCTCTTCCTGGTCAGGATGAGCGACAGGCTGGCCGAGAACACGCGTTTTTCGTATCCCCAATTCCGGGACATGCGTGCCGCTCTCCCACAGGCTGCAAGTGTGGCGGCTATGACGTGGCCTTCTGACTTCTACGCCAACTTCGGAAATCGTCAGCCCGAGATGGTCAGAGGGCAGCTTGTTTCAGGAAATTATTTCCAAACTATCGAAACCTACCCGGCACTGGGACGCCTCTTGACCGTGGACGATGACCGCACAGTGGGTGGCAGTCCAGTCGCCGTGATCAGTTATGGCTGCTGGCAGCGTCGTTTCGGGCAGGATCGCAACCTGATTGGTCGCAAGATAATCGTGAACGGAATGCCGCTCGAGATCGTTGGAGTGGCCGCTCCCGGCTTCTTCGGCGCAAAAGCGGGAACGGCGCCAGAGTTTTGGCTTCCGACAATGATGCAGTCAGCCGTCCATTATGCTCAACATTACAGCCAGACGGAGGCGGCTGAATTCGACAAGCCCTGGATTGCTCAGCAAGACATTAGCTGGCTGCAATTGATCGTGCGCGTGAAGAGTCCTCAGGCCCTTCCTCAGGCAGACGCCGCGCTCAACCAACTCTTTCGACAGGATTTTGAGCGCGCGGTTCTGAAACTGACAGATCCTCAGGAGCGTCGAGCTTTTCTCCGAACTCGGCTTGAACTCGAACCCGGAGGCCGGGGGTTGCCCAGTTTGCGGCGAAGCTTTTCGCAGTCGTTGACGGTTTTGATGGGCACTGTTGGACTTGTGCTCCTGATCGCCTGCGCCAATCTTGCCAATCTTCTGTTGGCGCGGGCGGCCGTGCGCGAACGTGAAATCGCCGTGCGTCTTTCGTTGGGAGCAACCCGGGCACGGTTAGTCCGTCAGCTTCTGACTGAGTGCGTACTCATGTCTGGTTTCGGCGCAGTGCTTGGTGTCGGGGTCGCCTATTGGTGCAGCGCCGTCTTGCCGAAGTGGGCATCCAGCGGAGCCACGCCGATCTCGCTAAATCTTGCGCCGGATGCACGCGTTCTCTTCTTCAGCACGGCTGTCGCGTTGCTGACTGGATTTCTGTTTGGCTTGGCTCCGGCAGTGCAGGGTACACGAGTGGAGCCGGCCCGCGCTCTGAAGGCCAGCGCGCGCGGGTTCGCGGGCAGCGGCCGCGGTTGGTCGTTGAAACAGACGCTGGTGGCCTCGCAAGTCGCGCTCTCTCTCGTTCTTCTGGTTGGGGCAGGCTTGTTTCTTCGTACTCTCCGGAATTTCTCCGAGTTGGATCCTGGTTTTGACCGGGACCACATCCTGACGGTGTGGCTGGACACGCACATGGCGGGTTACAAGCAGGAACAATTATCTGCCTTATACGAGCGGCTCATCGAGCGGGTGGAGGCGATCCCGGGTGTGCGCTCGGCATCTCTGGCCAGTTGCGGCCTCGCGATAGGTTGTGGTGACTCGAGCGACATCTACCTTCCCGGAATCCCACATACAAATGGCGAAACAGATGCCCAGGAGCGCCGTGTCAGCCACCACTTCTTCGATACGGTTGGAATTCCGCTCGTCGAAGGCAGGGATTTCGCAACGACTGACAACGAAAAAACTCTCGCCGTTACGATCGTAAACCAGACTTTCGTTCGCGAGTTCCTGAAAGACAAGAACCCGATTGGCCAGTACTTCGGCTACGACACGGCAAACGATCACCGCTTCCAGATAGTCGGCGTCGTCAAAGATGCGCGTGTGAATGACATCCGCGAAAGCGCGCCGCCCATGATCTATCACTCCATCGCGCAGGATGCCATCGACGTGGAAAGTCTCGACGTGCGTACGTTCGCTGATCCAAGCCGGTTGATTTCACAAGTCAGGCAAGCGGTCCGCAGCGTCGACCCGAATCTGCCGATCGGCGGCATCGCCACATTGGCCGAGCAGGTGAGCAGCAACCTGGCGCAGCAACGGCTCATTGCTCGCCTCACCACGATATTCGGAGTCTTGGCTCTGGGTCTGGCTTGCCTTGGCCTTTATGGAGTGATGTCTTACACCGTCGCTCGGCGTACGAGCGAACTAGGGATTCGATTGGCATTGGGATCGACGCGCTGGAGCGCGCTGTGGGTCGTGCTGCGTGAAAGTTTTATCGTGATCGGAGCCGGAATACTTGTTGGAGCGTGTTTGTCTCTGGCCGGAACGCGTCTCGTGAGCAGCATGCTCTTTGGCTTGAGCCCTCACGACCCTTTGACATTGGCCGCCGCTGCCATGCTGCTCCTATTGGTGTCAGTCGCGTCAGGCCTGTTGCCGGCGTGGCGAGCGGCGCAAGTCGATCCCATGGCTGCGCTGAGGCACGAGTAGTGGGACGGGAATAATCATGACTGGATTACTCCAAGATTTTCGCTACACGGTACGCCAGCTTCATAGAAGTCCGGGGTTCCCCGCCGTAGTGGTGCTGACTCTGGCCGTGGGCATTGGGGCGAACTCTGCAATTTTTAGTGTGATCGAGGCCGTTTTCCTGCGTTCTCTCTCGTATCGGAATCCAGAACAACTCCTGATTTTGACCGATGCCCAGGATTCCGACATTCAGGGTGAGGACGGTGGAATCCTCTACAAAGACTTCAGTGCTTGGAAGGCCCAAGGCCGGACCTTCGAAGATATTGCCGTTTTCTACCGGAATAGCGGATGGTCGCGAGTCACCCTCACCAACAGCGGTGAGCCCGAATCTGTCCAAGGAGCATTTGTCTCCGCGAACGTTTTCCCCATGATGGGAATCCGTCCCTCTCTCGGCCGCTGGTTCACGTCCGATGAGGAACTGCGCCGGGAACGAGTCGTCATCTTGAGTCTCAGTCTCTGGGTTCGGCGGTTTGGCGCTTCTCGCGACGTAGTCGGAAAGACTTTACAGATCAACGGGGCGAACTCACAGATTATCGGAGTCATGCCAGCGGACTTTCGGTTTCCAGCCAAGGATGCGCAATTTTGGGCACCCATTACCACCAATTCAAACTGGGGAGATCCCGGACTGACAAAGATTGATCCGCAACAGGGAAGAGGTTTCTACGCGAGATGGAAGGCTGTGGGCCGGTTGAGATCCGGTGTCAGTCTGGCGCAGGCACAGACGGAAATAAGCGCAATCGGCGCACGTCTGGAGTTGGTTGATCACGATCCGCAACGAGGTAAGGTTAAAGCGCTTCCTCTTCGGACAAGCGTTAGCGGTAACACAAAACTGGCCCTCTCCGTACTCTCTGGCGCGGTCTTCTTGGTTTTGTTGATCGCGTGCATCAATGTGGCGAATCTAATCTTGGCCCGTGGGGCGGCGCGGGAGCGTGAAATGGCGATACGAACAGCGCTCGGAGCGGGCCGACCTAGATTGGTTCGCCAACTATTCATGGAAAGTGGACTGCTGGCGGTGGCTTCCACGTCCTTAGGGGTTGGCTTTGCTGCCCTCGGTGTGCGGGTCCTGGCCACTTTTGGTCCTAAAGACATACCCAGACTGGAGGAGGCTGGCATCGACATTCGGGTCCTGGCATTCACGTTAGCAGTCTCCCTTTTTGCCGCGATTTTATTTGGGCTCATCCCGGCGTGGAAAATCTCTCGGAGTGGCCCCGGTGAATCGTTGAAGTTAGGAACCCAGGTAATGTCGTCATCCATCGGTCTGAAGAAGACCCACGGCATGCTTGTGGTGATGGAGTTCGCGCTTGCGGTCATGTTGCTGATCGGCGCTGGACTATTGGTCCACAGCTTTCTCGCAGTCGAAGCGGTTGATCCTGGGTTTGAGCCAGGGCACGTTTTCACGATGGAAATCGCGGCACCGTGGGGAAGGCCTGAGCCACGAACGCGTGCTCTCTATCAGTCCACGCTGGAGAGGGTAAGGGCGCTGCCCGGGGTTAAGGCAGCGGGGGGAATCAATGGTTTGTTTGACATCGGTCCCCCTTTTCTTTTGGGACTCCGGGCAATCGAAGGACGCGCCCCCGAGGCCAAAGAAAAATGGACGCCCCTTATTTGGGGCACAGTCAGCGGGGATTATTTTGTGGCGATGGGCATTCCGTTGTTGCGAGGCAGACCTTTCTCCGACCAGGATGCGCCTAATTCTCCCCTGGTGGCCATCATTGACGAAAATATGGCCCGCCGCTACTGGCCCGATGAAGACCCGATTGGCCAGCGGATCAAAGGGCAGGACCGGCGGGGAAGTAACGATGACTGGGTGACGGTAATCGGTGTAGTCGGGAACGTGCGCACCCATGGATTGGACAAACAGTCCACGCCCCATGTCTATGAGTGGTACAAGCAATCAGGAGAATTGTCTCAGGACCTGATTGTTCGCACAACCACTGCCGCCGATGCATTTGCCGCGGCGCTCCGCGCAGCGGTCCGTGAGGTCGATCAAAGCGCAGTTCTCTCTCCTGTCAACACCCTGGACCAGCAACTCGCAGAACAACTTTCGCCGCGGCGATTTCACGTTTGGCTCCTCGGACTATTTTCTTTCATTGCTCTGTTGCTGGCCTGCGTGGGCATTTACAGCATGATCAGCTACTCTGTGGCGCAGCGAACCCGCGAAATTGGTATCCGGATGGCTTTAGGGGCGCGCCCGCGCGATGTGATGAAGCTGGTCATGGGCGACCGGGCAAAATTTGCAATGGCTGGGCTTGCCATAGGAACTATTGCCGCTACCGGTCTTACGAAATTCATGGCTAGCCTGCTCTTCGGAGTGACCGCGACCGACCCGGTGACATTTGCGGGGGTTGCAATTCTGCTCATGGCGGTGGCGCTTCTTGCCAGCTACTTCCCCGCGCGCCGCGCGGCAAAAGTGGATCCCATGGTGGTGCTCCGATATGAGTGATTGTTTAGTCTGAGGAAAATTAGTTCAGGGGAATTATGATCCAACTCAAAAATCTAGAACGCAGCTACAAAACACCCGCCGGACACACCTGGGTTTTACGCCGCATCAATTTGGACATTCGCCAAGGCGAGTTCATCACCATCATGGGCCCCTCCGGAGCGGGGAAGTCTTCCCTTTTGAATGTGCTTGCCTTGCTCGACGATCAGTGGCAAGGCGAGTACTGGTTTCGCGAGCAGGCGGTCCATGAGATGAAACGCAAACAGCGTGGCGAGCTGGCCAAACGCAACATCGGGATGGTGTTTCAGAGCTATCACTTGCTTGACGATCTGACCGTGCGCGAGAACATTGATCTACCGCTCTCCTATAAGGACGTCCCACGTGGCCAGCGCCAGAGCCTGGTGGCTGACACATTGGACCGGTTTCAGATCGTCGCCAAGAAGGACTTGTTTCCCAGCCAGCTTTCCGGCGGACAGCAACAGCTGGTGGGAGTTGCCCGCGCGGTAATCCACAAGCCCGCGCTGTTGCTTGCCGACGAGCCCACGGGAAACTTGCACTCCTCACAGGCCAAGGAAATCATGGAACTCTTTCGTGAACTGAACCAGCAAGGAACGACGATTGTTCAAGTAACGCACTCCGAGGTTAATGCAGCCTACGGTACTCGCACCATTCAACTGCGTGATGGCTGGATGGTGGGCGACACGGCAAACCCGGATTTACAGCCGTATGAGGCGGTGCAGCAATGAGCGAGATTGCTCGCCGGCCTAACTTCTTGGTGCGGTGTGTGTCTGGGTTCCTGGTCGCAGTGACGGCGACAGCCCACGGGCAAACAAACGCGTCTGTGCGCTTTGACATGCCTAAATCGCACCGTCCTCTCAGCGCTTATTCGGCAGACCAAGTTCCTCGGCCAGACCTCACGAATTCTCCGCTGCTCGGGCAATTGATTCGCGACGGCAAGCTGTACCTGTCTCTCAAGGACGCTATCCGGCTGGCACTGGAGAACAATCTCGATTTGGCCATCGCCCGCTACAATCTGCCCATTGCCAACATGGATATATTACGCACTCGCGCCGGCGGAATTTTTCGGGGCGTGAATGCCGGCGTGGTGCAAGGAACTCCCGGCGGCGGCGTTGGTGGTTTCGGCACAGGAGCCCCGGGAGCTGGCGCTGGTGGCACGACCGGCGGTGCCGGTGGAGCGGGCGCGGGCGCGTCCGGATTGGTGCAATCTACTTTGGGCGTGGGCACCGCAGTTGCCTCGTACGATCCAACGATCCTCGGCTCGGTTGGCGCGGAGCACCAGACCACGCCTTTGGCCAATCGGCAGATCTACGGTGTGCCGTCGCTGCAATCGAACACGGGACAGACCAGCGTTACATACTCTCAGGCCTTTCCAACCGGGACGAGTTTTTCCATCGAGTTCAACAACAGCCGCCAGACTACGAACAGTCCGTTCTTCAATTTGTCTCCTGTCCTGAATTCGACGTACCGCTTCTCCTTCCAGCAGCAGTTGCTGGCGGGATTCGGTTTTGGGCCCAATCTGCGCTATCTAACAATCGCCAAGAACAATAAGAAGATCTCTGACATCGGATTTAAGGATCAGGTGATCGCAACGGTCACGCAGATCAAGAACATTTATTGGGACCTGGTAAACGCCTATGAACAGGCACAGGTCAATGAGCAATCTCTGGCGTTTGCCCAGCAATCACTGGACAACGCGAAGAAACAACTTCAGCTGCAGAGCGTTCCCGCCATGGACGTGATGCGCGCAGAAGCCGAAGTTTCAAAACGCGATCAGGACTTGACGGTAGCGCGCACCAGCCTGCAACTTCAGGAGTTGCTCATTAAGAACGCACTAACTAAGAGTCTTGATGATCCTGTGCTTGAAGCCGTGCCGGTGATTCCTACGGACCGCCTCGAGTCCGTCGAAACGACGGCTGCTCAGGCAGTTCAGGACCTTATCGCCCAGGCATTGCGCGATCGTCCTGAACTTACCGAGTCTGACGTTGACCTGGCGAGCCGGCAGATCAGCGGCAAAGCGGCGCGCAACGCCTTGTTGCCGTCGCTGGCCTTGGTTGGCTTCTATGGAGGGTCGGGATTGGCCGGGCCACTGAATCCAATCTATAACCTTCCGATTCCGAATTCTTCCGGCGTGCCCACGGATTTCCCAGGAGCCCTGGAGAATGCGTTCAACAATTCCTCTCCTGACTATTACATCGGGTTAAGTCTTAATATCCCCATACGAAATCGGGTGGCCAAGGCAGATCAATACCGCTCGGAGTTGGAATATCGGCAGGCCGAGCTGCGCCGGGAGCAATTGAGAAAGCAAATCCGCATCGAGGTACGTAACGCACAGTATGCCCTGGAGCAGACAGGGGCGCGGGTTGGGGCCGCTCGAAAGGCGCGAGACCTGGCACAGCGCACCTTCGAGATCATGCAGAAGGAGCAGAGGCTGGGGGCGGGATCGACTTACCAGACCATGACGGCCCAGCGGGACCTCTCCGTCGCGGAACTGGATATGGTCACCGCCATGACGACTTACGAAAAGGCGAAAGTTGAACTCGATCGTGCAACTGGAAGTACTTTGGAACATAATGGAATACAGGTTCAAGACGCGGTAAATGGCACCATCGCCGGTCAGAGTCCATAACGAATGCCAAGCTCGACCAAGCCGGAAGAGACTAGGCTTTCCGCCGCATTGGCGCAGAGCGGATCCAGGTTTCCCCGCATTCTTGCTGCCGACGATCAGCAGCATATTCTCCAGGCTCTTGAACTTCTCCTGAAACCGCAGGGCTACGAAGTTGACGTCGTGCGCTCTCCGGAGCTTGTCCGCGAGGCGCTCGCGAGTTCTTCCTACGACGCGGTGTTGATCGATCTGAACTACACGCGAGACACCACCTCGGGGCGGGAAGGTCTGGATCTCCTTTCAGAAATTGTCGCCATTGACAGTACGCTCCCAGTGATCGTCATGACTGCATGGGGCAATGTGGAACTAGCGGTTGAAGCGATGCGCCGGGGTGCGCGGGATTTTATTCAGAAGCCTTGGGAGAACGAGCGGCTCCTCGCCATTCTGCGAACACAAATCGAACTCCATCGTGCACTGCAGCGGGCTGAACGGCTGGCCGCTGAGAATCGTCTGCTGAGTGTGCAGGGCCGGCCGGAGTTCATCGCCACAGCGCCGTCAATGGTCCCAGTACTGGAAGCCGTCACTCGTTTCGCTCCGTCCGACGCGAATGTCTTGATTACCGGCGAGCATGGGACCGGCAAGGAAGTAGTCGCTCGGACAATCCATGTCCTGTCACTGCGAGCTTCGCGTCAGTTGATCGCCGTGAATACCGGCGGCTTAGCCGAAGGCGTTTTTGAGAGTGAACTCTTCGGCCACGTGAAGGGCGCTTTCACGGATGCCCGGACGGACCGCATCGGCCGCTTCGAACTTGCCGATGGCGGCACGATTTTTCTTGACGAGATCGGCAACGTACCGGTGCGCCAGCAATCCAAGTTGCTGCGCGTGCTGGAGTCGGGAGAGGTCGAACGGGTGGGATCGTCCCGCTCCAAGCGCGTTGATGTGCGCCTCATCTCCGCCACGAATTCGGATCTTCAAGCTGCCTGTCAGACCGGCCAATTTCGCGAAGATCTATTGTTCCGCCTTAATACGGTTGAAATCCATTTGCCCTCCTTGCGCGAGCGCCGCGAAGATATCCCTGTTCTTGCCCTGCATTTCTTGTCGCATTACGCCTCCCGCTACCGTCGCGCCATTCGAGGGCTTGATCCCTCGGCCTTGCAATCGCTAATGCAATATTCCTGGCCCGGCAACGTTCGCGAGTTGGAGCACACGCTGGAGCGAGCTGTGCTCATGTGCCGCAGCGAACAAATCCAGCCCTCCGACCTTGGCCTGGGCCCGCAGCGATCACAGGCGCAGAATCTGGAGGAACTGAGCCTCGAATCGGTGGAGAGTATCCTGATCCGGAAGGCGCTGCAGCGCTTCCAGGGCAATGTGAGCCAGGCCGCCGAAGCGCTCGGCCTGAGCCGCGGTGCGCTGTATCGCCGAATGGAAAAGTATGGGCTTTAGCCCGCGCGACACTGAAACACCCAAGCGCAAAAAACTACGGCGAGCCCCTTTTGAGCGCCGCATCATTCGTTCGTCGTTGTGGCTCGCCGTTCCCGGATTGGTAGTCAGCGTCATCTTGATCTGGCTTCAAGACTGGGCCCTCGAGTCGAAGCTGGCATTGCTTCTCGCCCAGTTGCTTATCTGCGGGTTGATCGTCGCCGCTCTTCACGATCAAATTGTTCGTCCGTTGCAGACCTTGGCAAATGTGGTCGGCGCTCTGCGGGAAGAGGACTATTCCTTTCGCGCGCGCATGGCGGTTCCCGACGATGCTCTCGGGGAGCTCTCTCTCGAAGTCAACATGTTGGCCGATCTGCTGGCAGAACATCGCACCGGGGCGATCGAAGCGGCCGCCCTGCTCCAGCGGGTCGTCGAAGAAGTGGATATTCCGCTCTTTGCATTCGATCCGAACGAAGTGCTGCGGCTCGTAAACTCTGCCGGTGAAAGAATCCTGCAACAGGCTTCTCCGAGGCTGCTCGGCAGGACGGCCGCGGAGTTGGGCCTAAGAGCATGTCTTTCTGCCGAGAATGCGTCCGTGGTTCCCTTACGCTTCACCAGCCATGCGCGCTGGTTTGTTCGGCGAAGTTCATTCCGGCAGCGGGGAGTGCCGCACACCCTGGTCGTGCTCTCCGATGTGAGCCGGGCTTTGCGGGAAGAAGAAAGGCGTGCCTGGCAGCGATTGATTCGCGTAATGGGCCATGAATTGAATAACTCGTTGGCGCCCATTAAGTCCATCGCTGGGAGTCTGAATGCGCGCCTCTCCGGAACTACGCTGGCCCCGGAGGAGCGTCAGGATTTCGAGCGCGGGCTGGGCATCATCGAAGCTCGAGCCGCATCGCTTAACCGCTTCTTGCAAGCCTATCGGCAATTGGCGCTGATGCCAGCGCCCATCCTCAAGAAATCGACCCTGTCGCCATTGGTGACGCGTGTCGCTGTATTGGAGACCCGCATAGAAGTCAAAGTGATTCCCGGACCTGAGGTCACCGTGATGGCAGACCCGGATCAACTCGAGCAGATGCTTATTAATCTGGTGCGCAACGCGGCCGAAGCTGCGCTGGAAGGCCTGCCCTCCACAAGAGACCCAAGCAAAGCTGATTCCCTCCCAACCAACGGGTTCCAGCCGAGCGTTATCATTAGCTGGAAGCTGCTCGAAAAAGCTGTGGACTTGACCATCGAAGATAACGGCCCAGGCCTGCTGAATCCGAGCAACGCGTTTGTTCCCTTCTACACAACAAAACCTTCGGGCAGCGGTATCGGTCTGGTTCTTTCCCGTCAGATCGCGGAAGCACACGGCGGCTCTCTCGAACTCACAAACCGTCCTGACAAGCGCGGCTGCAGAGTGAAAGTTATTCTGCCCCGACCGGCGTCGTAACGGCAAGCCGTGGCCAGCGCGAGTTAACGATGCTGGTATTGGTAGTTCGGACGCCAAGGACACTCCGCCTCTAAGCTATAGTTTCAGAGTGAATAGTCAGCCTAAAACTTTTTTCGAACTCCATCCGATTGCCAGTTACTTCGCGCTAACCTTCGCAATCTCTTGGATGGGTGCCCTAGCCGTTGCCGCACCCCACCTCTTAGGTCACGAACCTCTGCCGAACATAACCGGGATTTTGATGTTTCCGGCGATGCTTCTCGGTCCAAGCCTGGTCGGCATGGTTCTGACGCGGATGGTAGATGGAAGAAGCGGATTGCGGGAGCTCTTCTCCCGATTGTTTCGGTGGCGGGTTCCCGCGCACTGGTACGCGGCGTTACTCATTCCGCCCATCCTGGTCCTGGCCGTTCTGTTCTGTCTAAAAACATTTGTCTCCCCGGTTTACGCCCCCAACCACTTTCTGCCCGGCATCTTGTTTGGCCTTCCTGCCGGCTTTCTGGAAGAAATTGGGTGGATGGGCTATGCGTTTCCAAAAATGCGGTCGCAGAACAACGCGTTGGCCCCAAGTATCTTGTTGGGGCTGGTGTGGTCCATTTGGCACCTACCAGTCATCGATTATCTGGGGACGGCTACGCCGCACGGCGCCTACTGGTTCCCCTTTCTTCTTTCGTTCACGCTGGCCATGACGGCCATGCGAGTGCTGATCTGCTGGATCGACACGAACACGAAAAGCCTGTTGATGGCCCAGTTCATGCATGTAAGTTCCACCGGCTCCCTGGTCATTTTCAGTGCCCCACGGGTTACAGCGGCGCAAGAAGTAATGTGGTACGGACTCTATGGAGTTTCATTGTGGCTCGTGGTCACGGTCGTCGCCACGAGATATGGCAACCGCATGAGTCGAGAGATTGTTTAGCGCCAACAAACGTCATTCAGCGTACCGGGCTCACCCCGGGCGGCGTTTCGCGGCCTTTCCTCTCCCCAGTTGCAAACTCGCCTTCCCGCAGCGACAATCTTCTGTGCAGCTTACCGATGCGCTCGACGCCATGTTTGGCCGCGCCGCAAATCATCTCGACCTATCCGGGGAGCAGAAGTGAAGCTTTCCCAATTGCTCACTGCGCCCAACCAGCTGACCCTGTTGCGCATGGGGTTCGTGCCGTTCATCGTGATCAATCTGGTCGCCGGCCATTACAAATGGGCGCTGATCTTGTTTGTGCTGGCTGGGTTCAGCGACGGTCTCGATGGACTGCTTGCTCGGACCCTGAAGCAGCAGACCGTGCTCGGCCAGTATCTCGATCCCATTGCCGACAAGCTCCTGCTCAGCACCATGTTCATGGTGCTTGCCGTCCTGCACAAGATTGCCTGGAAGTACACGGTGCTGGTGTTCAGTCGCGACATCTCCATTCTGTGCGCCAGCGCCGTGCTCTATGCCATTGCCGGCCTGCGTGATTTCCGCCCCAGCATCTTTGGCAAGGCCAATACGTTTGCCCAGGTAGCTGCGGTTTTTTTTGTCCTTCTGTTTCAGATCGAACATACGCGCTGGGTCTGGATCACGCAGACCACGTTTCTTCATGCCACGGTTGGGTTCACGGTGGTCTCGGCGATGCACTATGTGATGCTTGTTGGCCAGCGGCTGCACGCCGCCAGTCATGCTCCGGCGGAAGACAAGCCGGCGAGCTCGATTTGACCCTTTTTCTGGTGTCCCCCTAAAATTAAAGGTTCTGTCTGCAAACCCCCCTTCTCATGGCGCTACGCCTCTACAACACGCTGTCCGGCAAGATCGAAGAGTTCCACCCGTTGCAAGGCAATGAAGTTCGCATGTACGCCTGTGGACCCACGGTTTACGACTACGGTCACATCGGCAACTTTCGCACCTTTGTGGCGGTAGACATTTTGCGGCGCTTTTTGCTGCAGCGCGGATTCTCCGTGCGTCACGTCATGAACATCACCGACGTGGACGACAAGATTATCCACAACTCTGCCCAGGAGCGCCTGAGCGTTAAAGATTACACGGCCAAGTATGAGAAAGCCTTTCTTGAAGATAGTTCCACTCTGAACATCGAGCAGCCCATTCTCGCCCGCGCCACCGATCACATCCAGGAGATGGCCCAGTTCGTCGCTGAACTTGAACAAAAGGGATTCGCCTACCGCACCGACGACGGCTCCTACTACTTCCGCATTGCGAAGTTCCCCGGCTACGGCAAGCTTTCGAAGAAGGATTTCGCCGGCATGGAAGACGGCGCCCGCGTGGATGTGGACGAGTACGAAAAAGACAACGCTCGCGACTTCGCCCTGTGGAAGGCGCCCAAAAAGGGCGAGGCGTTTTGGGAAAGTCCGATCGGGCGCGGGCGGCCGGGCTGGCATATCGAATGCTCCGCCATGTCCATGGGGGAGCTCGGCGAGACTTTCGACTTGCACGCGGGCGGCGAGGATCTCATTTTCCCGCATCACGAAAACGAAATCGCGCAATCCGAGGCGCTGACCGGAAAGCCGTTCGTGCGATTCTGGTTTCACGCCCGCTTTCTGCTGGTTGAAGGGGAGAAGATGTCCAAGAGCGCGGGTAACTTCTTCACCTTGCGCGATCTGGCGCTGAAAGGATTCAAGCCTTCTTCCATCCGTCTGCTGCTGGCTTCGGTACCTTACCGCCATCAACTCAATTTCACCATCGATGGCCTGAAGCAGATGGCCAGTAATGTGGACAAGTTGCGGAATTTCCGACTGCGCCTGACGACTGGCCAGTTCCCTGCCGGCGCCACCGATTCGACGCTTGCCCGCGAAACGGCGGAGCGCATGACATCCGCCCTCGAAGACGATCTCAACACCGCACAGGCTCAGGCCGCCATCTTTGACATGGTGCGCAAAGCCAATGCCATGATCGACGGCGGTCAAATAAAAGAGGATGATGTTGCGCCATTGCTTGCCGCGCTCGAAAAGTTCGACGAAATCTTCGCTGTCCTGCGGGATGACGACGCTCCCAAGATGCAAGCCATCCTCGCTTGGGCGAAGGCGG
>Ga0137361_10000072_pt1 | contig 40458 bp, 32 predicted proteins | sample Mad1_80_16metaG_FD_104923 | JGI IMG/M metagenome (GOLD analysis project Ga0137361, IMG submission 104923) | Vadose zone soil microbial communities from Angelo Coast Range Reserve, California, USA - Mad1_80_16 metaG | ecosystem: Environmental > Terrestrial > Soil > Vadose zone | place: USA... | reverse complement strand
GGTACCGAGCGTATTGATCAGCGCGATACCCCCGGCTGCGGCCGCTCCGGTGAGATATGAGGAAGGAAGGCTGAAAAACGGACCCTGGACCGCGAGGAGGCTGATGACGACGGTAGCAAGCGACACAAATACCAGGAGATCGTTTTGAGCGAAGCTCGCGACCGCGCAGGCGGCCGCGGCGGTCAGAGCGGGCAGCGCGACGTGCCAGATGCGCTCACCGTGGCGGTCACTTGAGCGGCCCCAGAAGATCATTGCACCCATGCCCAGTGCATAGGGCAGCGCCACCACGAAGCCCGTTGCCAAATTGGAAACGCCCATCCCCTGTACAATCTGCGGCAACCACAATTCGACGCCATATCTGCCGAAATTGACCCCGAAATAAATCAATCCCAGCGCCAGAACCCGCGGATCGAACAATGCCGGCAAGAATCTCTGATCGAGCGACGCAGAGTCCGCGGCAAGGCTGGTGGAAATCGCATTCTTCTCCTCGCCGCTCAGCCACGAGGCACTGGCCGGCCCATCGGGCAAAAATGCCAGGACGGCAAAGGCGAGAAAGAACGCCGGCAAACCTTCGATGACAAACAGCCATTGCCAGCCGTGAAGAGAAAGCGCTCCGTCCATCCTCAAAATGACCCCCGAGAGCGGCCCACCAATCACGAATGCCAAAGGAATAGCGACCATGAAGCCGGCGATGAACCGGGCGCGATAGGCCTGCGGGAACCAGTAGGTCAGATAGAGCACCATGCCGGGGAAAAATCCCGCTTCGGCGACGCCGAGGAGGAAGCGCAAGGCGTAAAACGTTTCCGGGCTCCGCACGAAGGCATTCGCCGCCGAGATGGCGCCCCATACCGCCATGATGGAGAAAATCCAGCGCCGTGCGCCCACCCGAACGAGAACCGCATTGGCGGGAATCTGGAAGAGAAGATAACCCCAGAAAAAAATGCCGGCGCCGAGACCATAGATCGATGGGCTGAAGGCAAGATCCCGGTTCATCGTGAGGGCGGCGAAACTGACATTCACGCGGTCGACATAATTCACGAAGTAAAGAACCGCGATGAACGGGATCAGCCGCCGGGCACATTTGGCGAAGACCTGGTCCAGTTCGCTCATCCGTTCCGCCTCGCCGATCGGGCCTTTCGCAGACCGTTCAGGGAAGACGTTACCATGGCGGCATGCCAAGCCTAGGCCTTCGATTGAGGTTAAGCGGACAAGCAACCAAGAAGAGGGTTTTCGCCGCCCGAATTGAGCGGACTTGCGAATTCAATTACAATTCCCGCGTTCAGCCACAGGAGGACATCATGGCGAAGGCTTCGAACATGCTCTTCATGGGCGCGGCGGCGCTTGCGCTTGTCCTTCCCGCGGCGGCGCAAAACCAGTTGTCCAATGGCAATGGCAAACAGGTGGTCGAAACTGCCTGTGGCGCCTGCCATGAACTCAGCCGTGTCACGAGCGCGGGACACAGCCGCGAAGAATGGGACGGTATTGTCCGCAACATGATCATGATGGGCGCCACCTTGAAACCGGAACAGGTTTCGCTGGTCACCAATTACCTCGCCTCCTCGTTTCCGCCGAAGGCGAAGATTGAAGCGCCGGCGATTTCCGGAACCGTGCAAGCGAGTTTCAAGGAGATCCCCCTGCCGACACAGGCCTTTCCGCACGATCCCTTTGCAGCTGAAGACGGCTCGATCTGGTACACCGGACAATTCGGCAATTTGCTTGGACGCGTTGATCCCAAAACCGGCCAGGTCAAGAATTACCCGCTGAAAACCGCGAGCTCGGGTCCGCACGGACTCATCGGCGACAAGAGCGGCAACATCTGGTTCACCGCAAATTTCGCCGGCTATGTCGGCAAGCTCGATCCCAAGACGGGTGCCATCACCGAATACAAGACTCCGGGTGCCGGCGATCCGCACTCGCTGAGTTTCGATGCCGACGGCATTCTGTGGTTCACCGCGCAAAGTGCCAACAAGATCGGCCGGCTTGATCCCAAAACCGGCGAGGTCAAGATGGTCGACGTGCCGACCCGGCGCGCTGCCCCCTACGGAATGGTCGTGAACTCCAAAGGTGTGCCTTTCTTCGCGGAGTTCGGCACCAACAAGCTCGGCAGCATCGATCCGAAAACGTTGAAGATCACCGAATATGGGCTGCCCGATTCATCGACGCGGCCGCGCCGCATCGCGATCACCAGCGACGACGTGTTGTGGTACGGAGATTACACGCGCGGATATCTCGGCCGCTACGACCCCAAAACCGGCAAGGCCAGCGAGTGGAAGTCGCCGGCGGGATTGGACGCGGCGCCTTATGGCATCACGGCAGCGAACGACATCATCTGGTATTGCGAATCGGGCGCCAGTCCCAACACGCTCGTGCGCTTCGATCCCAAGACGGAAAAATTTCAAACCTTCAAGATACCGTCGGGCGGCGGAACCGTGCGCAACATGATGCCGACCAAAGAAGGCAATCTTGCTCTCGCCGAAAGCGGCGTGAACATGGTTGCCCTGGTGACGTTGAAATAAAGTCCAGCGGCGTACCAGCTGCCGCTCACTCGCTCATCTGCTGTCGCAACGCGCTGAGCACGGCGGGCAGCTGCTCGGGAATGTCTTCCGCGATCAAGCCTACGCCAAATCGGCTCGCGGCTTCGCCGTGCAGCCAGGCGCCAGCGCATGCGGCTTTGAAGACGTCCATCCCTTGCGCCAGCAGCCCCGCGATCATTCCGGTGAGCACGTCGCCCGCGCCCGCGGTTGCGAGCCACGGCGGCGCGTTGGCATTGATCGCAACGCGACCGTCGGAAGATGCAATGAGCGTGTCGGGACCTTTCAGTAGGACCACGCAATGCGCCGTCCTTGCCGCTTCGCGCACCGCCTCGAGCTTCGAAGCAGCGCGATCTAAAAGTCCCGGGAACACTCTATCGAATTCGCCTTGATGGGGCGTCAATACACATTGCGGACGCAGTTGGCCGAACAACCCTTGCGCATTGTCCGAAAACGACGTCAGCGCGTCGGCGTCGAGAACAACAGCAGCCGCGCTTGCCAAAGCCGCGGCAACCAGATCCTGCGTGCGCTCGCCGACGCCCAAGCCCGGTCCAAGGGCGACAGCGTTCAGCCGTTTGTCGGCGAGAAGTGCACTCAGTCCTTTCGCGCCGTCGAACGGTTTCACCATGATCGCGGTCAAGTGCGCTGCGTTGATGCCGACGGCGTCCGGCGGACTTGCCACGCTGACCAAGCCCGCGCCGGCGCGAAGGGCGCCGCGCGCCGCCAGACGCGCAGCCCCGGTCGAAAATGAGGGGCCACTGACCACGATTGCGTGCCCGCGATCGTATTTGTGTCCGACAAGAGAGGGCAAAGGAAATTCCCCGCCCCAGAGATCCAGATCGTTTTCGAACGTCCGTGGACGGATTGTATCGAGAACCTGGTTTGGAATGCCGATGTCCGCAACGATTATCTCGCCGCACATCGCGCGGCCAGGGTACAGAAGATGGCCCGGTTTCTTGCGAAAAAAAGTGACGGTGCGCTGCGCGCGAAAGCTGACACCATCGCCGTCATCCAAGGGCCGGCCGAGATCGCCGTGAATGCCGCTGGGAATATCGCCTGCAACGACCGGTAGTCCGCTGGCTTCGATGGCGGCGACCATCGCGCGCGCCAGTCCGTCGAGAGGCCGCGAAAGGCCGGCGCCGAACAGAGTATCGATCACGAGTGCGGCGCCGTCGAGCAGCTTTGGAGTAAGCGGCGCGATCTCTCCGTACCAGAGTCGGGCCATCTCCGCCGCGTCGTCTTTGAGCAGTTCGGGAGCTCCGAGAAGGCCGACGCGCACCTCGTATCCGCGTTCCCTAAGGTGACGGGCGGCGGCAAATCCGTCACCGCCATTGTTCCCGGGGCCGCTCATGACCACGATGGCGGCAGCCAAATAATGCGCTTCGACCTCGTCGGCGATTGCGCGGCCGGCATTGTCCATCAGCGTAAGCGAGGGTACTCCGGCTTCCACCGCCAGCCGGTCGGTTTGGACCATTTCGGCGACGGTCAGAATTTCGCATCCCGTCATCGCCGCTCCCCTCGCCCTATATTACCGCACGGGCGGAAGGCGCGAAGTGCGCCTTTAGTCGCAGCGCCGCCTCTTCCAGAACAGCGCGCTTCTTGCAGAACGCGAAGCGGACCATGTCGGTCGGACTGTCTTTGCCGAAAAACGCCGAAAGCGGAATGGCCGCCACACCGGCTTCACGCGTAAGGCGTTCGCAAAATTCGCGGTCCGGCTCGTTGGTGAGATCGCGGATCGAGGCGGTGATGAAATATGTTCCCTCGCACGGCAACACATCGAACCCGGCACGCCTGAGAGCCTCACCGATGAGATCGCGTTTTTCTTGGAGTTCGCGCGCATTCTTGAGAGCGTAATCCATCTCGTGCGCGAGCCCATGGGCGACGCCGAGCTGCAGCGCCGGTGAAGTCGTGAACGTATTGAACTGATGCGCCTTTGAAATCACTTGCACGAGGCGCTGGGGACCCGCGACCCAGCCGATCTTCCAACCGGTGAGCGCAAACATCTTGCCGGCGGAACCCACGCGCACCGTGCGCTCGCGCATGCCGGGAAAAGAGATCAGCGGAACATGGGCCCGACCGTCAAAGACGAGATGCTCATAGACTTCGTCGCATACGGCGTAGGCGTCGTAACGCTTCAAAAATCCCGCAAGCAATTCCAATTCGTCGCGATCGAACACGCGGCCAATCGGATTGAGAGGCGAATTGACCATGATGAGCTTGGTGCGCTCGGAAAAGACGGCAGCGAGAGCCGCCTCCTCGAGGCGGAAGCGGGGAGGCTCAAGACGCAAGCAGCGGATGCGCGCGCCGGCGGCCTCCAGGATCGGGGGATAGGAATCATAATTGGGCTCGATCAGGATTGCCTCGTCGCCCGGACCGACAAGGCCCATCATGCAGTCGGTCAACGCTTCGGTCGCACCCGACGTCACCAAAATCTCGCTCTCGACATCGAAGTCGAGATCGTAAAAACGGCGGCTGTGCGTGGCGATCGCGCGGCGGAGCTCGATGAGGCCCTGCATAGGCGGATATTGGTTGGGTCCCTCACGAAGCGCCCTCCCCGCAGCCTCGCGAATCGAGAGCGGTCCATCTTCATCGGGAAACCCCTGGCCGAGATTGATCGCGCCGTGCTTCGTGGCCAGAGCCGACATCACGGTAAAAATCGTGGTGCCTAGAGCGCCGAAGACAGGGTTGGTTGGCCGCCTACTCATTCAATGCTGCTTATTCCGTGAAGCGCTGAATTGGAAGCCGGCGGGAAGGCCTAGGAAGGCCTTAGTTCGGGGCTCAAGAATTGGGCATCATGCACAGAAATTTGGCAATTTCCCGGAGAAAAAATCCAATTTTCCCTATAAGTCACTGAATAATCTTGTCCATTTCGGATTGCTGGGGTGGCACGGGGCCTGCTAATTCCCTACTCCTGGCGACAGTGAACGCGCACCTGTCTCGAGGGGAAAGCCTGAAATGAAGAAGGTCGAAGCAATCATCAAACCATTCAAACTTGACGAGGTGAAAGAGGCGCTTCATGAGGTCGGGGTTCAGGGCATTACGGTGACCGAGGCCAAGGGGTTCGGCCGCCAAAAGGGCCACACCGAGCTCTACCGCGGCGCCGAATATGTCGTTGATTTCCTGCCCAAGGTAAAAATCGAAATCGTCCTGATGCCCGAACAGGTCGATGCCGCAGTGGAGGCGATCTTGAAGGCCGCGCGCACCGGTCGCATCGGAGACGGCAAGATTTTTGTGCTCGATATCGAAGAAGCGATCCGCATCCGGACAGGGGAACGAGGCGCGGACGCCATCTGAAGAAGAATTCCCGATCCATCCAACCGTTCTTAGAGGGAAGACCAGAACCCATGTCAGACGCAAAGTCCGTCCTGAAAATGATTCAGGACAAGGAAGTCAAATTTGTCGACCTCCGCTTCACCGATCCAAGGGGCAAGTGGCAGCACGTCACCTTCGATCTGTCGCTGATCACCGAAGACGCGTTCAAAGAGGGCTTGATGTTCGACGGCTCCTCCATCGCCGGCTGGAGGGCGATCAACGAGTCCGACATGACCCTGATGCCCGATCCGTCGACGGCGGTGATCGATCCGTTCTTCGCGCAAACCACGCTTGCCATCGTCTGCGACGTGTACGAGCCGGTGACGGGCCAACCCTATAACCGCTGCCCGCGCTCGCTGGCCAAGGCGGCGGAGAAATATCTCAAGTCGACGGGGATCGGCGATACCGCCTATTTTGGTCCCGAAGCCGAATTCTTCATCTTCGACAGCGTTCGCTTCGATACGGGCATGAACAAAGCCTTCTATTACATCGAGCAGGCGGAAGGCCCCTACAACAGCGGTACCGACTATGAGTCCGGCAATCTCGGCCACCGGCCGCCGATCAAGGGCGGCTATTTCCCGGTGCCTCCCGTGGACTCGTTCCAAGACATCCGCTCAGAGATGCTGGCCGTGATGGGCGACATGGGGATCGAACCCGAGAAGCATCATCATGAAGTGGCACCCTCACAGCATGAGTTGGGCTTCAAGTTCAAGACACTGACGAAGTGCGGCGACGCCATGCAGATCTACAAGTATGTGATCCACCAAGTGGCGGCGTCCTACGGCAAGACCGCGACCTTCATGCCCAAGCCGATTTACGGTGATAATGGCTCGGGCATGCATGTGCATCAGTCGATCTGGAAGGAGAAGAAACCGCTCTTCGCCGGTAATGGCTACGCCGATATTTCCAACACCTGCCTCTATTACATCGGCGGCATCATCAAGCATGCCAAGGCGATCAACGCGTTTACCAACTCCCTGACCAATTCCTATAAGCGGCTGATCCCGGGCTTTGAGGCCCCAGTGCTGCTCGCCTATTCCGCGCGCAACCGCTCGGCAGCTTGCCGCATTCCGTTCGGCCACGGTCCTAATTCGAAACGGGTCGAGGTGCGCTTCCCCGATCCGGGTTCAAATCCCTACCTCGCCTGCGCTGCCATGCTGATGGCCGGCATCGACGGCATCGAGAACAAGATCCATCCCGGCGAACCCGTGGATAAGGATCTCTATGCGTTGCCACCGGAGGAATTGAAGGACATTCCGCAGGTCTGCGGCTCGCTGCGGGACGCATTGTCCTATCTGGACGCCGGCCGTTCCTTCCTCAAGAAAGGCGGCGTGTTCACCGACGACTTCATCGATTCCTATATCGAGCTCAAAATGGGCGAAGTGTATGCCTTCGAGCACTCGCCGCACCCGGTCGAGTTCAAGATGTACTATTCGGTCTGAAGGCCGCAGAAGACAGAAAACAGAATACGGATAGCAGAAGGGCTCGGGATTCCCGGGCCCTCCTTTTTTGATCCCCGATCCGTATTCCGGCTCACGCCTGGGCGCGGCGCTTGGCAGGTTCTTGGGCCACCGTTGCGGGGAGAATGACGAAGGCGCGCGTGCCCTTGCCCGGTTCGGACTCGATCCAGGTGCGTCCGCCGTGCAGTTCGGTCAGGCCGCGAACCAACGCGAGTCCAAGGCCTGTACCGCCGGCCTGGCGATCGTAGCGATTGTCCACCTGGGCGAACGGCTTGAAGATGCGATCGATGCGCTCATTCGGTATGCCGGGTCCATTGTCCGCGACGATCAGCTCGAAGTCGCCGGCAGGATTGCGTTTTGCCGAGACATCGATGCGACCGCCGTGCTGAGTGAACTTGACGGCGTTCGACACCAGATTGATGACAATCTGCTTCAGCGCGCGTTCGTCGGCGTAAAGGATCGCGGCGCCATCATCCACCGAAATCGTGAGCACTTGATTTCGCTCGCGAGACTTCACGCCGACGAATTTCAGCGCGCTCTCGAGCGCGCGGCGGGTTTCGATCATATGCGGCTCGATCTCCATGCGGCCGGCTTCGATTTTGGCAACGTCGAGGAGATCGTTGATGAGCGACAGAAGATGCGTGCCGGAATTGTGTATATCGCCCGCATATTCCTTGTAGCGCGGACTTCCAACCGGCCCCAGGCATTCGCGCGCGATGATCTCGGAAAATCCGAGGATGGCGTTCAATGGCGTGCGCAACTCATGGCTCATATTGGCAAGAAACGCGGTCTTCGAGGCATTCGCCGACTCGGCTTCCGCACGCTTCATTAGCGCTTCGTCCCGCGCCTCTTCCAACTCGCGCGACATATCTTCGTAGGAGAAGCGCATTTGCGCCTCCTGATCCCAACGCTGACTGATGTGGCTGGAATCCAGCACGACCTGGATCGCATAGAGGAGCACCAATCCCGCAAGCACAACGTCCACCGGGTTCAGGCCAATCAGGCACCGGATCATAAGCATCAGCGCCATCGGCGCGTAGCTGGCGAGGAAGAACTCGAGGTGGTTTGCGCGGTTGACCAGGAAGCGGGCGACGATCGCGAGGCAGACAAGCGTAATGAAGACGTGGTTGACGAGGTTCGAAGGACTCCACAGCAACCACGGGGCAAATCCCCAAATCAGGCTGAGCAGAGCGTTTAGCGCCAGCAGGCGGTGAAGCCAACGCGAAGGCGCGCCGGACTCCTGGCAGCGGTAGAACGCATTCAAGATGAATTGCGCTATAAGCACACCGACGAAGACGATGACGACAAGAGACGCGGCCTGATAAACAGGAACCGAGCCAAGTACTGGAAAATACTCGCTGCAGGCATAGGCGGCGAAGCACGCCCAAGCAGGCGAGCTGATGATGGTGGCCCTGATCGCCTTGGCTGCGCGCTCGACCTGAACGTTCAGGATGCGCGGATCGGCATGAGCCTCGACGACCGAATGCTGTGCATGCGGCATCACAACAGTTCCGAAAACGCCCCAGTGCCACCACTCATGATTTGGGGTGCGGCACGCCTCGAACTCTAGCCGTCCAGAGTTAAGATTTGCTGATAGTGGGGCGCTGCCATGGTTTCGCCAGTCCTGGTCGGGAGACCGTTTTCCAGTCTAGCGGTCGATCGCTGAGGCAAGGAAAAACCGTTGCTGGCCTTGATGATTTTGACGGTTGCCCGGGACGATGGTCCGCTCAGACCTCAACACCAATTCCGACTCAAATCGTTTACGCATTCCTAATGGCGCGGCGTTGCCCGCCCCGAACTCAGACGCTTTTTGCGGTTTTCTTCCCGTTTCCAATGAGGCATGAGTCCGTCCATGGCGAAGATTCGTGATCTCTTCGAAGAAAGCGGCAACGGCCATGTCGCTTCATCGAAGACCTATACGGCCAAGGACATCGAGGTTCTCGAGGGCTTGGAGCCGGTTCGGCGACGCCCCGGAATGTACATCGGCGGCACCGACGAGCGGGCGTTGCACCATTTGGCCGCCGAGATTCTCGATAACGCCATGGATGAGGCTGTTGCGGGCCAAGCGACGCGCATCGAGATCGAATTGAAACCCGACGACGTGCTGGTGGTGCGGGACAATGGACGCGGCATCCCGGTCGATCCCCATCCCAAATTCAAGAACAAGTCGGCGTTGGAAGTTATCATGACCACGCTTCATGCCGGCGGAAAATTCGGCGGTAAGGTCTATGACACTTCCGGCGGTCTGCATGGGGTCGGCGCCTCGGTGGTGAATGCCCTGTCGGAGTGGATGGACGTCGAGGTCGCACGCGACAAACGCAGCTACAAGCAGCGCTTTGAGCGCGGTCATGCCGTGAGCAAGCTCAAGGATCTGGGCGCCGCGCCCAATCGACGCGGGACCGTCGTTACCTTCAAACCGGATGTAAAAATTTTCGGCCCGGGTACCCATTTTTCGCCGCGCACGCTTTATCGCATGGCGCGCTCCAAAGCTTACCTGTTCCGCGGCGTCGAAATCCGCTGGAAGTGCGAACCGTCCTTGCTGAAGCCCGAATGGGAGATTCCAGCCGACGACGTGCTGAAGTTTCCAGGCGGCCTGCTGGAATTTCTCACGACCACCTTGGGGAGCGCGAAAACCGTCGCGCGGCCCTTCTCGGGCCAGATACAAAATCGCGATGGCAAGGGCGCCGTGGAGTGGGCCATAGCCTGGACGCCGGAAATCGATGCCTTCGTCAATTCCTATTGCAACACGATTCCCACGCTCGAGGGCGGCACACACGAGCAGGGCTTGCGCAGCGGACTCACGCGCTCGCTGCGATCGTATGGTGAGAGCGTCTCAAACCGCAAAGTTGCGTCGGTCACGCCGGACGACGTGATGGCCGGCGCATGCGCGGTGCTCTCCATCTTTATTCGCGAGCCGGAGTTTCAAGGCCAGACCAAGGAGAGGCTGTCGAGTCCAGACGCCCAGCGCCTCGTGGAAAACGGCCTGCGCGATCACTTCGATCATTTCCTTTCGGAGCATCCCCAGGAAGCGGACGCGTTGCTTTCATTCGTCCTGGACGCCGCCGACGAGCGTCTGCGCAGGCGGCAGGAACGCGAAATCGGCCGCAAGGCCCAGTCGCGCAAGCTGCGCCTTCCTGGAAAGCTTGCGGATTGCACGCTCGACGCACAGTCGGGGACCGAGATTTTCCTGGTCGAGGGCGATTCCGCGGGCGGCTCGGCGAAGCAGGCGCGCGATCGCGCGACCCAAGCCGTGCTCCCGCTGCGAGGAAAAATTCTCAACGTCGCCAGTGCCGCGGCCGGCAAGCTCGAACAGAACCAGGAATTGTCCGATCTCGTGCAGGCACTGGGAGTGGGGACCGGTGCACGTTACCGCACCGAAGACCTGCGCTATGAACGCGTCATCATCATGACAGACGCCGACGTCGACGGCGCCCACATCGCGTCTCTCCTGCTCACGTTCTTCTATCGCCAGATGAAGGAACTGATCGCGAGCGGACATCTTTTCCTCGCCATGCCGCCGCTCTACCGGCTGAGCCAAGGCTCGAAGAGCGTTTACGCGCGGGACGAACGGCACAAGGACGAGCTGCTGCGGCGCGAGTTCAAGTCAGGCGCCAAGGTCGAAGTCTCGCGCTTCAAAGGTTTGGGCGAGATGATGCCGGCCCAACTCAAGGACACTACAATGAAGCCGGGCAACCGTACGCTCTTGCGAGTCGAGATCGCGGAAAAGGAAGCCAAGAAAACCGACGCTTTGGTTGAACGGCTGATGGGAAAGAAGCCCGAGCTGCGCTTTCAGTTCATCCAGGAGAACGCGCAGTTTGCGAGAGACGTGGACGTTTAGCCAATAGATTCGCCAACTCTCGCCATGGCCCGATTTGCCAGCGCCCCGACGCTGCGCCGGACGGTGAGGGAAGAACAAAGACGATGGGACCGCCATCCGCCATATCTGTCTGTCGGCCATAAGCGATGTCTTTCGTCGAACGTTCGTACCAAACGCTGGCGGCTTTCTTGCTCGTGAACGCGACGATCCGGGGACGATAGCGTTTGATCTTTCGCGACAAACCCAGCCGGTCGTATTCCGTTATGACGTGGTCGCGTCCTTTCTGAGTTTTGCAGATGTCGGTGAAGCCGATGCCGAGCGCGCCAAGTGCACGGTATTGGCTTGCATCGAACGCCTTTGGCGTCATCCCTAGTTTTGCAAGCGTCTTCCAAAATCGATTCCCGGGATGCGCATAGTAGACACCCTCTTCCGCCGATCGATGTCCCGGCGCCGTACCGACAAAGACGACCTCGAGACCTTTCCTGAGCGAATCGGGAAGAATGTCCTTCTGCATTTGATTGCATCCCAAATCGGAAACCGGAACCAATCGGCTTTTCTCCGGTTTCACTTAAACCTAAGCGCATCCGGAGGACCATCATGCTCGCCAGTCTCGAAGGCAAAAGGGTCGCCATTCTTGCCACCGATGGATTCGAGCAGATCGAATTGACGAGGCCGTTGGAGGCGCTGACGCGCGCCGGCGCGAAGGTGGAAATCGTGTCGCCCAAAGCTTATGAGATCCAGGGCTTCAATCACCTTGAGCCTGGCGAGATGTTTCCGGTCGATAAAAGACTCGATCAGGCGAAGACAGCCGATTATGACGCTCTCGTCATTCCGGGCGGAGTGTTCAATCCCGACCAATTGCGCACCGACGAGGACGCCACGCGCTTCGCCCGCGCCTTCATTGAAGCCGATAAGCCCGTCGCGGCGATCTGCCATGCTCCCTGGGTTCTGATCGACGCCGAAGCCGTATCGGGGCGGATCATGACCGCGGCGAAGCCGGTAAGGACCGACCTCGCCAATGCCGGTGCCAATGTGGTGGACGAAGAGGTCGTCGTAGACGGACATTTGATAACCAGCCGCGGACCGGACGATTTGTCGGCCTTCTGCGATCGCCTCGTCAGAATGGTGGCGGGCGAGCCTTTGGCGGCCGTGCCCAAGGCGGTTGCTTTTATTTGATGCGGCAAAGGCTTGACCTGTGCCGAGACCGGCGAAAACAAAGGCGGCGCATTCTCTTTTTGTGCTTTTTCTCTATCGAGTAGGTTGACATTTGGCTGCCGATCCTTATGTTGCAACGCAATATGGAAAGGCTGCGATTCGGCAGCCGATTGGCGCCAAACCGGTGCCGTAGGAGAATATGACGAGCACCGACACGTTGGCCGCCACGGAAGGCGGCGTAATAGGCGCAACTTCTTCCAGTCCAATTCCTTTTCAATCCGGCAGTGAAGTGCGTTTCGAGGATCTGGGGTTAGGGCCTCAGGTCCTGAAGGCTGTGGCCGATTCAGGTTATACGACGCCGACACCGATCCAGGCGCAGGGCATTCCCCCGGTGCTGAAGGGTCGTGACATCATTGGTATCGCGCAGACGGGGACCGGCAAGACGGCCTCCTTCACCCTTCCGATGATCGAGATCCTGGCGCGAGGCCGCGCCAAGGCGCGCATGCCGCGCACGCTGATCTTGGAACCCACGCGCGAACTCGCGGCACAAGTCGCGGAAAGTTTCGAGCGTTACGGGAAATATCACAAGCTCAACATGGCGCTTCTAATCGGCGGCGTGTCCTTCGAAGATCAGGACAAAAAGCTGGACCGCGGCGTCGACGTGCTGATCGCCACTCCCGGCCGGCTGCTCGACCATTTCGAGCGCGGCAAATTGATGCTGTCTCAAGTCCAGATTCTGGTCATCGACGAGGCGGACCGGATGCTCGATATGGGCTTCATTCCCGACGTCGAGCGCATCGCCAAGCTGATCCCGTTCACGCGGCAAACGCTGTTTTACTCGGCGACCATGCCGCCCGAGATCCAGCGACTCACCGACCAGTTCCTTCAGGGTCCTGTCCGCATCGAAGTTTCCCGCCCCGCGACCGCGGCTACCACGATCGTGCAGATGGCCGTAACCGTTCCGGGCGGTGATTGGTCCAAGCGCGAATCACTGCGCCGGCTGATCCGCGACCACGACGTCAAGAACGCCATCGTCTTTTGCAATCGCAAACGCGATGTGGATGTTGTCGCCAAGTCGCTTCAGAAGCACGGCTTCTCCGCTGCGCCCTTGCATGGCGATCTCGATCAATCGGTACGCACGCGCACGCTTGACGCGTTTCGGGCCGGCGAAATTCGTCTTCTGGTCGCGAGCGACGTCGCCGCGCGCGGGCTCGACATCCCCGCTGTCAGTCATATCTTCAACTTCGATGTGCCCTTCCAGGCCGAGGATTACGTCCACCGTATCGGCCGCACCGGACGTGCCGGACGCGTGGGTCATGCCCTGATGCTGGTTGGCCGGCGCGACGAAAAAAATGTCGCCGCGATCGAAAAGCTGATCGGCCAGCCGATCACGCGTACGGTCATGGACGGCCTGCCCGAGGAACACGAAAAGCCGCATTCAAACAACCGACGCGACGGTCAGCGTCACCGCGACGGTCGCGGAAGGGGTTCGAACAACAATCGTGATGCTCGCCACCGTGGCCCTCAGAAGACTTCCCATCACGCTTCAACCCCGCCATCGATTGAAGAAAAAGAGGCCCGGACGCCGGTGCCGTTGGCCCCTCAGCCCGCACCGCACCGGCAGCAGGCCCAGAAACCCCAACGCCCCACGCCGACGCGAAGTTCTGAATCCAACGGACATGACCCGAGCCAGCTTCCCGCTTTTCTGCTGCGTCCGGTGCAGCTGCCACCGAGACCGGTGAAGAAAACATCGGCGACGGACTTGCTCCCGGAATCCTCCGTCAGCGAAAGTTGAGTTTTCTCCGCAGTTAAATCCGTCCAGAGCGCCCCCGGGGTTGTGCGGGCTCAACTTTACTATTTGTTACCCCTCCGCCCCGCAATATCCCTCAAATGCATTCTTTGATCACAGGGCCCAACGGTTTTGGGGGATTAGACCGTGAACCACTTGATCGACAATGAGCGCGCGCAAGCATTTGCGCGTGACGCTCTGGCCTGGATGGCAGCGCGGCACATTCCGCCGGCTCCGCAAAATTTCGAGCTCGTCTACGCTTATGTCGGACTGGAGAACTCCGATCTGAAGCGCACAATGGACGGTCTGGTCGCCAATGGTTGCAAGTTCGACGCCAGCGTCATGAGCATCCTGCACGCCCGCTATTTCCAGACCGGCAAGGAAAGCGAGGCGATGGCGGAACTAGGCGCCAAGATCACAGCCGAGCTCGATGCCGTGCTGAAATTGCTGAACACGGCAGGGCGCGATCATTCGGCCTATGGGTCGACGCTGTCAAAGGCGACCGGAGAGCTTGATCAGGCGAATCTGACCGAAGGAAAAATCAAGGCCCTCATCGATCACGTGATCCACTCGACACGCGCCATGGAAGCACGATCCAAGACGTTGGAAGTGCAACTTCAGACATCATCCACGGAAGTCACCGTGCTGCGGGAGCGCCTTGAATCGGCCCGGCGTGAAAGCCTCACCGATCCGCTCACAGGCATTTCGAACCGCAAGGCGTTCGACACCGAACTTGCAGAAAGCATCGAACGCGCCGTTGAGAGCGGAGAGCCGTTATCGCTTTTGATGTGCGATATCGACCATTTCAAAATTTTCAACGATACTTGGGGGCATCAAACCGGCGACCAGGTCTTGCGCCTGGTTGCGAACTGCATCTCCGAAAACGTCAAGGGACGGGACACGGCGGCGCGCTTCGGAGGCGAGGAATTCGTGGTTATCTTGCCGCAGACCAGTCTTGCCGACGCTATGAGCCTCGCCGAGCAGATTCGCATAAAGGTCGAATCGAAAAAACTGGTCAAGAAATCGACCGGCGACATTCTGGGTGCGATTACGATTTCAATCGGCGTCGCGCAATATAATCCAAGCGAAAACGCGGCAGAATTTGTGCGTCGCGCCGATGCGTGTATGTACGCCGCCAAGCATGGCGGCCGAAATCGCGTGGCCAGCAAGGCGGACGGTGCCGCGCAGGCTAGCGCAGCGGCCTAACCGAAAAGATTCAGGTTTCGGCTTCGTTCCTTGCCGGCATGATGACGACGGATTCGCCGCAGCCGCAGGCTTCGGTTTGATTCGGATTTGTAAAGATGAAGCGCGTCGCCAACTTGTCGCGCTTGAAATCCATTTCCGTCCCGACGAGAAACATCACCGCCTTAGGATCGATGAGGATACGCACGCCCTTGTCTTCTACGACCTCGTCGAGGGGGCCCTGGGCCTCCGCGTAATCCATGGTGTAGCTCATGCCGGCGCAGCCGCCGTTCTTTACCCCCACCCGAACGCCGATATAGCGGCCGTCGGACTTTTTCATGATGTCGTGAATGCGCGCGGCCGCGGCTTCAGTGAGCCTTATCACTTTGGGTCGTTCGCGCCTTGTCCGTGTTGATGTCGTTGTCGTCGTCGTCATCGCTTTGTCTTTACCTTACGCCCCTACGGGTCAAAACATGTTCAATTCAAGCTTCGCTTCTTCCGACATGCGCTCAGGGGTCCAAGGCGGATCGAAGGTCATGTTCACTTTTACCTCGCCCACACCCTTCACTGTCTTGATCGCTTCACTCACCATATTGGGCATTTCGCCCGCCACGGGGCATCCTGGGGCCGTCAGCGTCATATCGATCGTGACATCCTTGTTGTCGGCCACATCCACCTTATAGATAAGACCGAGTTCGTAAATGTCGACAGGGATCTCCGGATCATAAACGGTTTTGAGCGCGGCAATCAGCTCGTTGCCGAACGCTTCCAGCTGCTCCGGTGTCATTGCCGGGGCCGAGACCGCGCTGGAATCGGAAACAGCGCTTTGCGCCGCGTCGTTTGTTTCCGGCTTGATTTGAATGCCTTCGCTCATTCTGTTCTCGCCAAGCGCTCGCCTTCTAGGGCGGCCTTCATCGCATGCCAAGCCAAAGTCGCGCATTTGACCCGCATTGGAAAAGCCGAAACCCCGGCCATGACCTCAAGCCGCTCGCGGTCGTCTTCGCCGAGCGTTTGGGCATTCTCGCCCTTTACGAGATGGAGAAATCCGCCCATCAACTGTTCCGCTTCCGCGACGCTGCGCCCCTCCAGCATCTCCGCCATCAGCGACGCCGAGGCAACCGAAATAGCGCAGCCCTTGCCCTCGAAACTGACATCGGCGATTCGCGCGTTCGCGTCCACCATAAGGTAGATTTTCACTTTGTCGCCGCAGAGCGGATTATGCCCCTCGGCAATATGGTTTGCTCGCGCAAGCGGCCCGAAATGGCGCGGATGCCGGGAGTGATCCAGGATGATGTCCTGATACAGCTCGCGCAAATTCTGGTCCATCAGCCGAATACCCTTCGCGCTTCGCCCACAGCCGCGATCAGCGCGTCAACTTCCTCGCGCGTGTTGTAGAGCGCAAAAGAGGCGCGCGCCGTGCCGGTAACGCCGAAGCGCTCCATCAGGGGTTGGGCGCAATGATGACCGCCGCGCACCGCGACACCTTCGCGGTCGAGAATAGTGGCGAGATCGTGCGCGTGAATGCCGATGGCCTCGAAAGAAATGATCGGCCCCTTCTCGGCCGCTTCGCCAATGATTTTGACGCCATACATCTCCTTGAGCCGTTTGGCCGCAAGACGCGCGAGCGCAAGCTCGTGGCTTGCGATTCGTTCGCGGCCCACGCCATCGAGATAATCCAGCGCGGCGGCCAGCCCCACAGCTTCCACGATCGGCGGTGTACCCGCCTCGAAGCGCATCGGCGCATCGGCATAGGTAACGTTCGCTTTGGTAACTTCGCGGATCATTTCGCCGCCGCCCTGGAACGGCCGCATGGTCTTGAGATGCGCGCGCTTGGCATAAAGCGCGCCGATACCGGTTGGCCCATAAAGCTTGTGACCTGTCAGCGCGTAGAAATCGACGTCCAAATCCCGAACATCCACAATGCCGTGAACCGCGCCCTGACAGCCGTCGGCAAGCACCGGTACGCCCCTCGCGTGCGCAAGCCGCACGATATCCCGAAGCGCGGTCTTGGTGCCCAGCACGTTCGACATGTGGCTGATCGCGACGAGCTTGGTCTTGGAAGTGATCGTGTGCGCAACATCGGCAGGATCGAGCTCACCCAGATCGGAAACCTCAATCCACTTCAGCACCGCACCCTGACGCTCCCTGAGGAAATGCCATGGCACGATATTGGAATGGTGCTCCATGACGCTGAGCACGATCTCGTCGCCCGGTTGGATCAGCGGCGCAAGATAGGAATAGGAGACCAGATTGATCGCCTCGGTTCCGCCGCGCGTGAAGACGATTTCATCGGAGTGCGCGGCGTTCAAAAAACGCTGAACGCGGACTCGCGCGTTTTCGTAGCGCTCTGTCGCTGCACCGGACAGAAAATGCACGCCGCGGTGCACATTGGCGTACTCGTTGGTCATGAATGTAGTCATGACGTCAAGCACGTGCTTCGGCTTTTGGGCCGAAGCCGCGTTGTCGAGATAAACGAGCGGCCGGCCATGCACTTCACGCGCGAGAATGGGAAAATCGCGCCGCAACGAAGCAATGTCGTAAGGGACCTGGGCCTGCATTTGCAATTCAACGTTCATTTCAGCTCCTGCCCCATAGCCGTCAGCGCCGCATCCAATCGCCGCCACAACGCGTCGTGGATAGCGGTATCGACAAAGTCCTCGATCGCGTCCTCCAAGAATGCGCGAATCAGCAGCCCCTTCGACTCGGCTTCCGGGATGCCGCGCGAGCGCAAGTAGAAGAGGGCGTCCGCATCCAGTGCGCCAATGGCCGTGCCGTGACCGCAAATGACGTCGTCGGCGAAGATCTCGAGTTCGGGTTTGGCGTCGGCTTCGGCGCGAGGGCTCAAAAGCAGGGCCTTGAACAATTGATGAGAATCCGACTTGACCGCGCCTTCACGTACCAGGACGCGGCCTTGGTTGACCGAGCGGCCGCGGCCGCCGACCACGCTTTTAAACAGCTGCCGGCTTGTCGTGTGGGGACTTGCGTGATCCATCACTGTGGTTACATCGGAAATCCCGGCATTCGGTGCCGAGACATTGCGCAAATTCGCCTCTGCGCCCGGACCGTTTAGTTGCACGACGACGTCAAGACGCGAAAGCTTCGCGCCGAGCCCGGCATAAAGCGCGCGATAGCCGGCATTGCGCTCAAGCGCCGCAGCGATACTGGTGACATGCAGCGCCGTTTCCGATTCAGACTGGAGCCGGACATGTTCAAGTCTGGCACCCGGCTTCAAATTAAGTTCGACGCCGAGATTGGTCAGGGACTGGCCGGTTCCCTCGCCGCCATGAGACTCGAGCAGTCGAAGCGACGCACCCTCTTCCACGACGATCAAGATCCGGGAATGGCTTACAAAGTCATGCCGTCGTGCCGGATTGACGAAATTGAGATGCAGCGCCGCGTTCGACGCGCGCACGCGCAACGCTAGACCCCCGCGCATCAGCGCAAGCGAAGCTGCTCCAAGTGGCTGCTCGGGACCTGCCGCCAAGAGGCCGAGATGGTCCTTCACCCAATCGGGCGTTTTCGCTCCAATCGCTCCGAGATCGACAATGTCGATATCCTGCGCAGGCCCATCGACAGCATGGAGAAAGCCGCTGACCAGCGTGAGACGAGTCCCCGCTATGCCTGCAAACGCGCCGGCTTCATGTATTGCACCTTGGAATCGGGTAGCCGGTTCGAGCGGCGATTCCAACGCCGCGGCCAAATCAGTGTATTTCCAGGCCTCCACGCGCCGGTTCGGAACGCCGGTCGCCGCGAATGCGTCCAAGGCTTTTGCGCGCCTCTTGTCCAGCCAGGCGAGTCCCGCGCCCGGAAGCTCGGCCGCGTTGGCAGCAAAGTCTTCCTGGAACAAATCTGTTCTCGAAAGCGGTTTCAACGCGAGGGCAGTCATGCGGCCTCCACGTTTTCGTAACCGCTCGCTTCCAATTCCAGCGCCAGATCGGAACCACCCGATTTGACGATGCGGCCCTTTGTCAGCACGTGCACGCGATTGGGCACGATATGGGTGAGAAGGCGCTGATAATGCGTGATCACCAGCATGGCGCGCGTAGGGGCGCGCAGTGCATTGACGCCTTCCGCCACCAATTTCAGCGCATCGATGTCGAGACCAGAATCGGTTTCGTCCAGAATCGCGAGCTTCGGCTCGAAGATGGCCATCTGCAGGATTTCCAAGCGCTTCTTCTCGCCCCCGGAAAAGCCGGCATTCAGCGGCCGCTTCAGCATCTCCTCACCGATGTTCAGCGCTTTTGCTTTTTCGCGGATCAGCTTCAGCACGCGCATGGCGTCGAGTTCGGTTTCTCTGCGCGCGCGGCGTTGCGCGTTCAATGCGGTCTTCAAGAACGTCAGTGTGGCGACGCCTGGAATCTCCACCGGATATTGGAGCGCGAGGAACACCCCTCTTGTTGCACGCTCTTCCGGCGCGAGCTTGGTCAAATCCTCTCCCTGATAGAGGATGCGTCCGCGCGTGATCTCGTAGCCCTCGCGCCCGGCGAGTGTATAGGAGAGCGTCGACTTTCCTGATCCGTTCGGGCCCATCACCGCATGCACTTCACCGGTTGGAATCGAGAGCGTGATTCCCTTGAGGATTTCCTTGCCGTCGACGGCGACGTGCAAATTGTCGATTTCAAGCATCCACTCGGTCATCCGACGCTGCCTTCCAGGCTGATTCCGACGAGTTTCTGGGCTTCGACGGCGAACTCCATGGGCAATTGCTGCAGCACATCGCGGCAGAAGCCGTTGACGATGAGCGCAACCGCCTCCTCCTGCGGGATCCCCCTGGTCAGGCAATAGAACAACTGGTCATCGGAAATCTTGGACGTGGTCGCCTCGTGCTCGAGCTTCGCCGTCTGATTGCGGCTTTCGATATAGGGCACGGTATGCGCACCGCAATGCGAACCGATGAGCAGTGAATCGCACTGGGTGTGATTGCGCGCGTTTTCCGCCCGCGGGTGAACGCTGACGAGTCCGCGGTAGGTATTTTGCGCCCGTCCGGCGGAAATGCCCTTTGAAACGATACGCGAGCGCGTGTTGCGGCCCAAATGGATCATCTTGGTACCGGTATCGGCCTGCTGGAAATTGTTGGTGATGGCGATGGAATAGAATTCGCCCACCGTATCGTCGCCGCGCAGGATGCAGCTTGGATATTTCCAGGTAATCGCCGAACCCGTTTCCACCTGGGTCCAGGAAATCTTCGAGCCCTTGCCGCGGCAGTCGCCGCGCTTGGTGACGAAATTGTAGATGCCGCCTTTTCCTTCGGCATCGCCGGGATACCAATTCTGCACCGTCGAATATTTGATCTCGGCCTTCTCAAGGGCCACGAGCTCGACAACGGCCGCGTGCAACTGATTTTCATCGCGCTTGGGCGCCGTGCAACCCTCGAGATAGGAGACGTAAGAACCCTCGTCCGCGATGATGAGGGTACGCTCAAACTGGCCGGTCTCCGACGCATTGATGCGGAAATAGGTCGAGAGCTCCATCGGACAGCGCACGCCCTTGGGCACGTAAACAAACGTGCCGTCGGAGAACACCGCCGAATTCAGCGTGGCGAAGAAATTGTCGGTCACCGGCACCACCGTGCCGAGATATTTGCGCACCAGATCAGGATAAGCGCGGATCGCTTCCGAGATGGGACAGAAGATGACGCCGGCTTCGGTCAGCTTCGCCTTGAAGGTGGTGGCGACGGAAACCGAGTCGAACACCGCATCGACCGCGACGCCGGCCAAAAGTTTCTGCTCCGATAGCGGGATTCCGAGCTTCTGATAGGTTTCCAGAAGCTTGGGGTCCACTTCATCAAGGCTCTTGGGCGCATCGGATTGCGACTTCGGCGCCGCATAATAATAGGCGTTCTGGTAATCGATCGGCGGATAGTGCACGCGAGCCCATTTGGGCTCGGTCATCTCTTTCCAGCGCTGAAACGCTTCCAACCGCCACTCGAGCATCCACTCCGGCTCACCCTTTTTTGCCGAAATAAAGCGGACGGTATTTTCGTTCAGCCCTCGCTCGGCACGCACCATTTCGATGTCCGTGACGAAGCCATATTTGTATTTTTCGCCGGCCAGATCGGCGACGCGTTCGGTGGTTTCACGCACAGCAACCATTGTCTTCTCCTATGCCGCCATCGCGGCGCGCCGCTCGATCAGCCGGCGCAGGCTCACGAGGACGGCATCGACATCTTCTTCGCGGCTCGTCCAACCAAAGCTGACACGCAAGCCCGAGCGCGCGAGGCTCTGGTCTACGCCCATGGCGGCGAGCACGTGCGAGGGCTTGACTTTCCCCGACGAGCAGGCGGAACCCGACGACACCGCGACGCCATCGAGGTCCAGCGCGATTAGCGCCGTCTCGGCGGCAAGACCGGGAATGGCGAAGTTCGAGGTGTTTGCGACGCGGGGCCTGCGCGCGCCGAAAATCACCACATCGGACGCAAGCCGCGCGAGATCGGATTCGAAGCGGTCGCGCAGCGCAGCCAGGCGCCGCATCTCGTTTTCAAAATCGGCCGCTTCTATCGCCGCTGCGCCAAAACCCGAGATTGCCGCCACGTTCTCGGTGCCCGAGCGGCGGCCCAATTCTTGTCCGCCACCTTCGACCAAGGGCGCGAGCGGCGCCCCGTCCCTCACGATAAGCGCGCCCGCTCCTTGCGGGCCGCCCAGTTTGTGCGCCGACACCGTCATGTAATCGGCGCCGAGCGCATCAAACGAAAGCGGCAAGCGGCCCACTGCCTGAACGGCATCAACGTGCAGGAGCGCGCCCTCGCCGCCTTCCGCTCTCACGATACGGGAGACGCCGTCCAAGTCCTGAACCACGCCGGTTTCGTTGTTGACCGCCATTACCGACACGAGAACGCGGCCCCTGCCCTGCATCAGCTGCAAGCGCAGCGCCTCCAAATCAAGCGCGCCATCCTTGCTGACCGGAATCTCGTTTAGCTTGAGGCCCGGCACGCTTTCACTAAGAGCGAGCGCACAAGCGCGCACGCTTTCATGCTCGATTGCGGAAATGAACAGCCTGGTCAGACGATCTTCCGCCGCCAACGCGCCTACAACAGCGCCTTTTAGAGCCATCGCGTTGGCTTCGCTGCCGCCGCTGGTGAAGATCACGGACGATGAAGCAGAGGCCACAAGCTCGGCGACGCGCTCACGAGCTTTATCGATACGCGCACGCGCGGTCCTGCCCGCCGCGTGCACCGAGGATGCATTGCCGACGTCGTCCAGCGCCATCAGCATGGCGGCCTTGGCGGATTCGCGCAGCGGCGAGGTTGCGTTGTGATCAAGATAAATCATTCGATGTTCCATGCGGCTTATGCGGCCACCCTCGCGCTTTCGATCGGACGCGCGCGCCCGAGCACCCGGTGCTCGAGGACGTCGGCGAGCGTTACGGAACCGAGAAACACCTCGATCTGCCGGCCCAGTTCCTCCCAGAGATCATGCGTGAGACAGCGCCCGGTACGGCCAAGACAACCTTTTGAGCTGTCGGATCGACAGCGCGTCGCCTTGATCGGCTCGTCGACCGCAACGATAATGTCGGCAATCCGCATTTCGGCCGCGGGCTGAGCCAGGCGATAGCCGCCTCCCGGTCCGCGCGTGGCCACGACCAAACCGCCGCGACGCAATTTCCCGAACAGCTGCTCGAGATAGGGCAGCGAAATTTCCTGGCGGCGCGCGATTTCGGCCAACGGAACGTGTTCGCTGCTGCCGACAGCGCCGGCATGCCGCGCAAGATCGGCCATTGCCATTACGGCGTAACGCCCTCGCGTGCTCAGTTTCAAAGCTCGTCTCCTCGTCTTGCGCAAGCTTCGGCCAAAACGGGCAGAAACACTTGCCACCTGAACCCGTCGATGTAGTAAGAAGAGCCTCGGCTCGGCCCGTTCGACGGATGGTGAGGATATAGAATTCCTGACTACAGCAGTCAAGAATTCGATGCCTTAGCTTCATAATTTCCTGCAAGAACTTGAAAACACTATGCTATTTTCAGAAGCGCGCGCCCGGAATATCCTGATTAAATGGGCTAATTCGCGGTGCGGATTTCGCCCGGGGCGTGGCGATGCCTGATATCATTCTGCCTGGTCCCGCTGGCCGCATTGAAGCACGCTATCTGCGCCAGAAGGCGCCGAACGCGCCCATGGCGCTGATTCTGCATTCTCATCCGCAATATGGCGGCACGATGAACAATCCGCTCGTTTATGAGCTGTATCATCGATTCCATAAGCTCGGCTGTACGGTCGTGCGTTTCAATTTCAGGGGTGTCGGTCGAAGCCAGGGATCATTCGACAATGGTGCCGGCGAGCTTTCGGATGCCGCGGCAGTTCTCGATTGGATGAGCACGCTCTACCCCAATCCATCCTATTGCTGGGTCGCCGGAATCTCGTTCGGCGCCTGGATCGGCATGCAGCTGCTGATGCGCCGGCCGGAAATTACCGGCTTCATCTCGATCGCCCCGCAGGCGAATCTGTACGACTTTGCGTTTCTCGCGCCCTGCCCGGCTTCGGGCTTGTTCATCCACGGGACGAAGGATCAGGTGGTTCCCGAAGCCGACGTGCAGAAGTTGGTTGACCGGCTCTCGGCCCAGCGTGGCATCAAGATTACCTACGCTAAGGTTGAAGGTGCGAACCATTTCTTCGACAATCACATGCCCGAAGTTGTTGACCTGGTCGAAGAATATGCCAAGAAGCGTATGGCCTCGACCGATGGCGGACGTTAGTCGAAATCGCCAGGAATTCTCTGCAAGCGCGCGGAGCCGTGCATGCTTAAGTGCCTCGTTCCAGCCACTTTTCTGTCACCTTGAGCGGTTAGCGTGTGGTAAGCTTTCGGCCATGCTTGCAGGGTCACGGATGAAGACAGTTCGTGTTGCCGCGATCGCCGCGGCCGGGATCGCCTGCGCAAACATGGCCCATGGCGCAGGCACCACTGAGGCAAGCCAGGATTGGAACTGGTGCAACGGCACGGCCCGCGAGGGCATCTCCGACGATATGCAGATCGCGGGCTGCACGGCCCGCATCCAGTCGGGCGAGGAAAGCGGCATCAATCTCTTTGTCGCTTACTACAATCGGGGCTTCGCCCATTACGAGAAGGGTGAATATGATCTCGCGATCGCGGACTACGAGACGGCGATCACCCTTAAACCCGTCGACCCGAATCCATTCGTTGGACGCGGCCTCGCCTATTACCACAAGGATCAGTACGACAAGGCCGTGTCGGATTTCAGCCGGGCAATCGAGCTCAAGCCCGATTTCGCCGAAGCCTATTATCGGCGGGCTACGTCTTACGCCGCGCTCAAGAAGTACGACGTTGCGATAGCCGACTATGATCGGGCCATCCAACTTAAACCAGATTTTGCCGAGGCATACTTCAATCGCGGCGGTGCCAGCTACGCCAAGCGCGCCTTCAAACAGGCGGTTGGCGATTTCGATCAATTCATCCGTCTGAGGCCTTGGGTCGCCGATGGTTTCCAGGCCCGCGGCTATGTCCGCAGCGCACTGGGAGAGCGCGACTCCGCGATTTCCGATTTCGATCGCGCAATCCGTCTCGACCCGCGTGCCTCGGGAAGCTTTTACGGTCGCGGGCTCGCGCGCATCGCCAAGGAACAGTACGATACGGCGATCTCCGATCTCGATCAGGCGATCCGAATCAAGCCGGATTATGCCGAGGCGTTTCGCTGGCGCGGCTATGCCTATGATCGCAAGGGCATGAGCGCGGAAGCAATCGACGACTTCAATCAGGCAATCAAGCTCAGATCCGATTACAGCGGTGCGCTCGACAACCGAGCGTATGTCTACTTGAAGCTCGGCGACTATCGCCAGGCGCTCGCCGACCTCGATCGGGCGATTCGGCTCGAACCCGATCTCGCGGAGGCATTCCATTATCGCGGCGTCGTCCGCCACAATATCGAGCAGTATGACAAGGCAATCGCCGATTTCGATCAGGCCCTCAAGCTCAATCCCGACAACGCCAACGCACTTTTCGGCCGCGGCCTCGATCATTACTACAGCGGCCATTTCGATGAGGCGATCGCCGACTACGACCGCGTGGTCCGGCTCGACCCGGCGCCCGGCGCGCTTTTGAACCGCGGCAGCGCGCATTTCAACAAAGGCGAGGTCGATCTGGCGCTGGCTGATTATGCCCGAGCGATTCAGATGAAGCCTAATTACGCCGAGGCTTTTTTCAATCGCGCCACGGCTGCGGCGGCGATCGGCGAATACGATGACGCGATCGCCGATTTCGGTCGCGCGATCGCGCTGAAGCCGGATTACACCGATGCGTTCTACAACCGCGCCGGCGCCTATGACGACAAGGGAGAATTCCGGCGCGCACTCGCCGATTACGATCAGGCGATCCGGCTTCAGCCGAGCAACATTGCGGCGTTGATCAACCGCTGCTGGACTCGCGCCGTGATGGGCGAAGAACTCGAGATTGCGCTGGCGGATTGCAACGCGGCCCTCAAATCGAATGCCGGCAACGCTGTCACGCTCGACACGCGCGCGCTGGTGCAGCTTCGTATGGGCCGATATCGCGAAGCGATCCAGGATTACGATTTTGCCTTGCAGCGGAATCCAAGACTTGCCACTTCGCTTTTCGGACGCGGACTTGCAGAAATTCGCAAGGGAAACATCGAAGGTGGACACGCCGATATCGCGGCCGCCGAAAAAGAAAAGCCCGGCGTGACGGCACGTTTCGCCAGCTACGGTCTCACGCCTTAAGCTAAGTGGATTGGGGGTTGCAATGAGGCGGACGATGATGGCAGCCGCTGCTTTGGCGGCTTGGGTGCCGGCACTTCATGCAGCCGGGCAGAGCCCGCAAGAAACCGAGCGGCGTTGCCACGATTATACGCTTCGCGCCGACCAACAGATCGCGTCCTGCACGACACTGATAGGCCTATACGGTAACGCCGCGGGAAATCGGGGATTGCTCGCCCTTGCGTTCCTGGCGCGCGGCTCCAGCCATTCGCGCACGGGCAATCGTGAACGCGCTCTCGCCGACTATCGAGAGGCGATTCGCCTCGACACCGTTCCGATCCAGAGCGGCGAAAAAGACGTCGCGGTATACAATGACCGCTGCTGGGCGCGGGCGATCGCACAGCTTGAACTCGATGAAGCGCTCAAGGACTGTAACGACGCACTGCGGCTACGTCCCGATTTCGTGGCCGCGCTGGACAGCCGCGCCTTTCTTCAGCTTCGACGCGGGCGCTTCCGCGACGCACTCGTCGATTACGACGCTGCCCTGAAGGGCAATCCAAGGGACCCCTACTCCTTATTCGGACGAGGCGTGGCCAAAATGCGCACCGGAGATGCCCAAGGCGCGAAGGCTGACATGGCCGCGGCAGCGGCCGTTCAAAACGGCATCGCAGCGGAATTCCTTTCCTACGGCATCACGCCGTAGGAAGGTGCAAGCGTCCGCCCGGCATCGGATAGAGCATGCCGATCGTCGAAGGAAGGCTCAACGGCAAGCCTTCACACTTCGCGCGTGTCCAGGCCGCGTGGCAGGCGTCAGAGCCGCACCGGGCCGCGCCACGGATTCGCCATCGGTGTCGAGCAGGGCGACGTCGACGCTGGCGAGCGAGGTTCCGCTCTCCGGCCGATGACTTTGAAGACTTCCGACACCGTGTTAAGCACCCGACGATCGTTCCGGCCGCTTCGTGAAAGGCCGGGACGGCGCAGGGTGTCACGGCATGACCGAGTTCCGCTCCGAATTCCTCAAGCTTGTCGCGGCCCGCGGCCAACTTCATCAATGCACGGATGGAGAGGCACTCGACGCCCTGATGCAGAAGGAACGCGTCACCGCCTATATCGGATTCGATTGTACGGCGCCGAGCTTCCATGTCGGCAATCTCATGCAAATCATGACTCTGCGTCGTCTTCAGCAGACCGGACATAAGCCGATTGTCGTGATGGGCGGCGGCACTACGAAAGTCGGCGATCCGTCCGGAAAAGACGAAATGCGTCAATTGCTGACGCCGGCGCAGATCGAAGACAACAAGAAAAGCCTGTTTCGCGTGTTCGAGCGCTTCTTGAAGTTCGGCGGCGGTGCGAGCGATGCGATCATGGTCGACAATGCGGATTGGCTCGACGAGCTCGAATACGTCTCCTTCCTGCGCGAGATCGGCCGGCACATGTCGGTCAACCGGATGCTGACGATGGATAGCGTCAAACTGCGCCTCGAACGCGATCAGCCGCTCAGCTTTCTCGAATTCAACTACATGATCCTCCAGGCCTACGATTTTCTCGAGCTCTACCGCCGCTATGGCTGCCGCTTGCAGGCAGGCGGCTCCGATCAATGGGGCAATATCGTCGCCGGCATCGACTTGGGACGCCGCTTGGAGGAGGTGGCGCTCTTCGGCGTAACCTCGCCCCTCATCACCACGTCGTCGGGCGCCAAAATGGGAAAGACCGCCGCCGGCGCCGTGTGGCTCAACGCCGAGATGCGTTCGCCTTATGACTACTGGCAATACTGGCGCAACACCGAAGACGGCGACGTCGGTCGTTTCTTGCGGCTTTTCACCGAGCTCCCGGAGAGCGAAATCGCGCGCCTGGAAAAACTCGACGGCGCGGAGCTGAACGAGGCGAAGAAAATACTCGCAAATGAGGCGACAGCCTTGTGTCACGGTGGCGATGCGGCGCTGCAAGCCGCGGAAACAGCGCGGCGAACCTTCGAAGAAGGCGCTCTCGACTCGCACCTTCCAACCTTCGAAATCGAGCGCGCCCGGCTTGCCGCCTGCCTGCCGCTGGCCACCCTTGCTCAGCTCGCGGGCTTGACGCGTTCGGCCGGCGAAGCCCGACGCCTCATTCAGGGCGGCGGTTTGCGCGTCAACGACGTTCCCGCAACGGACGTCAAAGCGACGGTGGGCTTGAGCGACCTCACGCCTGATGGCGTACTCAAGCTCTCGCTCGGCAAGAAGCAGCATATCCTCGTGAAACCGGCGTAAATCTAGGGCTCTGCCTGCGCCGGCGCGGCCTCGTTGGCGGCTTGGGGCGCCTTGGGCGGACTGAATTCAAAAATCCGCCGCAGGATGCCCGGCGTCAAGACCGAAAGCGGATTGGTACTCAGCGTCGGGTCGTCGAGCGGCCCTTTCATTGAATAGGTGACGCCAAATACGCCTTCGCCCTTTCTTGAAGCCAGAATATCACCAAGAATCGGCACCGCGCCCAGCATGCTGTTGAGGCCATAGGCCGGCACCATCGTGCCGGTCAGTTCGATACGGTCGGTCCTGCGGTCTAGCACGCCTTCAAAAGTGCCCCCGACGGCCGAGCCCGAGGCACGACCCTCATGAATCAGGACGATCTTGCCCTGGGCGCTGAAGGGAGCGCTAAGCTTGGTGATCGCGATGCCTTCGCCCTTCAACAGGCGCAACGGACCATCGAGCGTCGCGGCGGCAAACAGCCTTGCCAGAAAAGGCTGATCGGTGACCAGGATGTCGCTCAGCGTAATCGTACCCACATAATCGGCAGGCGGAGCTTTTGGAACCGCTTCGGTGGGAAACGAGATGCGCGCGGAAAACTTGCCGCCTTTTACACTAGTGAAGCCGGTGAACGTATGGATGAAGCTGCCCGCATCGTCGGCATCGAGTGCGACGTTGCGTACGCCCTTGTCGAGAGTGAAGCTTCCGGTGATCTTGTCTTTGTTCGGGCCGATGGTATCGAGCGAAAATCCCGTCAGCTTCTCATTGGCGGCCGACGAAACCGACAGGACAAGGTTGCGGAAATCGAGATCGTTCTTGAACAAGACCCTATCGAGCTTCGCGTTGAGGGAGAGCGGATCCTTCAAGGCGCTGTCGGTATCGGGCGGAGGCGCCGACGGCGCCGCCTTCTTGTCCTTATCGTCGGCTCTTTTGTCGTCGCCGAGGATTTTCCTGGCGTCTAGACTCTTGCCCTGAACGCTTATTGCCAGTCCGCCGCCTTGCATCGGCTCGACATCGATGGCGAAATCGTTGGCGCCCGAGCGCATATCGCTAAGCGATACTTTGAGGAGACGTCCTTCGTCATCAAGGGAGAAGCCGCCGCGAGCCTGCAATCCATCTCCGGCAATCGCCAAATCGGTAACCGAGATCGTACCCTTGTCTCCAAAGTGCACGATGGCTGAGCCGGTGGCGCGCGCGCCGGCCCGTTTTTCCAAATTCAGCAGCTTGAATTCGGCGGAGGCGTTCGTCATGTCGGCTTTGACCGCTGCTTCCGTGAAACGAAAACGCCGGCCGGTAAAACCGATCGTCACGGGCATCGACCCTTTCAACCATGTGGGTTCGATTAGCCCGAGTTTGGCACGCGCCGCATCGTCGAATTTTCCGACAATGTCGACCCGTGTGGAAGCCGCCGCGGCCGTGAAATCCTCAGTCCATTTGAAATTGATGGGCACACCGGAAACGTCGCCGGTGCCTTGCGAGGTCAAGGAAACGGCGTTGACCGCGAAGCTCACCATCGCGTGTTCGAGCTTGCGGCGCGGGTCGATGGGAATGGCAAGATCGGCGACGGAGCCGTGGACGCCGACTGACACGCGGTCCATCGGAACGTCCTTCACCAGCGGAATCGTGAAGTCGAGATCGACGGCGGCGTGCCCGGCGGTCGATGAGGGATCGATCCCGAAGCGTTTCGTATAGCCCAGCGGTTGTTCGTCGATCAGTTCTAGCGCATCCGTCAGTTCGCCTTCGGAATGAACTCTAATGCGCGCGGGAGCACCCGCGACATGAAGGTTTGCGATCAGGATATCGCCTTCGGCCACCGAAAGCGGACCGACATTCCCCGCCGCGACCGTGGCGTGGAAGGTATCGCCGGTGAGCTTGGCTTCGCCATGGGCATTGGTGAGCGGCGTCATATCGCCGAGGTAGCGCGCCGACGCGCCTTCAAACGGAAAGCTCAAGGAGAGCGCACTCTCCGGCAACGCGTCCTGGTCCAGCATTCCGGCCGGGAAGTCGGCCTCCAAACGAACCGGACCGATGCGCCCTTCCTGCACGTGGGTATCGATCCAATCGCGGGCGCCCTCACCCATTCCGACCGGCCAGTAGAACAAGAGGTCGCGAACCGAGAGCGCGTCCAGCGTCCCTCTCAGAGCGAGCGCGGGCGAACTATTGCCTGCCAACGTCGCAGAACCGGTCAGATCGGCGGAAAGAGCTTCGCCATTCAGGACCGCGCGCTGGAGAGTGAACCTGTTCAGTTCCTCGTCATAAACCGCATTGAGGGAGACGCGCGACAGCGCGAGTTCCTGGCGAAAGAATTGCGGAAAAATCAGGCTGACATCTTCGGCTTCAATCTCGCCGGAGACTTTGTTGAAGGCGCCTTCCTTCCAAGCCACCGCGAACGTGCCCTTCGCGTTGCCCGAGATCTGTTTGCCGCGAAGGCTGATCGTGTCGAGATCAAAGCTGTCGAGGATGCCGTCATACCCGCCCTTGATTTCGAAACTGTCGAACTTGAGAGGTGTCTTAAGGGTGGACGTCTCGATCGTGCCCTCGCCGGTCAGGTGGAAATTTGCGGAGAGAACATTGCCGTGCTCGCCGAGCTCGAAGCTCGCGTTCGCGTCCGAGGTCAGCTGATAGGGACGCAAATAGGACAGGACGGGATTGTTTTTCATCAACGCCGGGACGGAGAGGCCATGAATATCGAGCGTGCCGCGCTCTGGCATTCCATCGTCGCGCAACGTCGCGCTCGCCGCGATGCGAGCTGGAACGCCGGAAATCTCCACCGCCGAGTCCAGAAAAGCGTCGAGATGACCATCGCGGCTTTGCACCGTGAAATTGCTTGCCGGCGAAACGACGAAAAGTCCGGTCGGTTCGTCACGGAAAGCAAGCCGCGCGTCGCGGACCGAAATGGTATCGAGCGAACCGCCGCCCTGATTGTTGTTCTGAAGGATGTCCCGAATCATCTTCAGGAGATCGCTGTCGTCCTGCTCCAACCCGAAGCCGAGCTTGATGATGCCCTCTTTCGACCGCACGCCCGTCAATTGCACGCCGACCAGCGCGAAGCGCTTCAGACTGAGATGTCCCGCCATCAAGTCCCCGATGTCGAAATCGAGATTGGCCTTCGGCGCCTGGGCAATGATCCGGCCATTCAAGTCAAGGATTTTGGTGCCCAGGACGGTGAGATGGACCTTCCAATCCGAACGCGACAATTCGAGCACCGCCTGATCAAAACGGACCACCACTCCCGATACCGACCGATTAAGCGAATCTTCAATGGCGCCGTTGATGGGGCCGAGCGAAATCGGGCCCATCAGCAGCCGCAGCAGGGCGCCGCCTATGAAGAACAACAGGGCGGCAAAGACCGCTCCGAGGATCCAGGAGGCGCGCCGGAGATACCGGATCAGCATCGCTATGCGTACTCCACGGCCGGATCTTGTCCTTCCCATTTGGCCGCTGTTCGCGGCGGTGCACAAGCCCAAAGGCTTGCTTCGAACCTGTTTTAGGCCTTAATCGATAGAGGTTAACAGTCAGGAACGATTACCGATGGCATCTTCCGCCGCAAAAGACCTCAAAGTCGGGGCCAAGGCGCCATCCTTCGCGCTGGATGCGGACTCCGGCGGCAAGCTGTCCCTATCCGGCCTTAAAGGCCAAACTGTGGTGCTTTATTTCTACCCCAAGGACGATACCTCGGGTTGCACCGCGGAAGCCATCGCTTTTTCCAAGGCTGCCAAAGCCTTTGCCGCGGCAGACGCAATCGTGATCGGGGTGTCGAAGGACTGTGTTGCCTCGCATCAGAAATTCAAGGCCAAGCATAGGCTCGCCGTGACGCTTGCAGCGGATGAAGATATCAAGGTCGCCGAGGCCTATGGGGTATGGGTGGAAAAGAGCATGTATGGACGACGCTACATGGGGATGGAACGGGCTACATTTCTAATCGACGGCAAAGGCGTGATCCGTCACATCTGGCGTAAGGTGAAAGTGGCGGGCCATTCGGAAGATGTGCTCGCGGCAGTGAAAGCTTTATGAGTCGATCGATGCCTCGAGGTTCCTCGGGGACTTTTCTGTGACTTCTGCACGGCCGATGGATTTTCGGCCCTGAAGATTGAGCCCACGCTTGATCTTCAAGCGTAGAGTTGGTTCAAATAGCATTGTCGGGGAACGCCCGAACGAGTGTCGAGGGAAGGGCAAATGATCGAGACGCTCCACGAGCGTATCTGGGCACACATACACATGACGTTTCCAGAGCGCCAGATCTACATTCGCAGCAACGGGCGGGTGCAGTTTTTTACGTTCACGCCCTTAACGCAGGCGATCTTCACTGGAATAAGCCTTCTCTTCCTCGGTTGGGTCGCCTTCACCTCCGTGAACGTGATCTTCAAGGATCGGATTATCGCCGCCAAGGAACGTCATTTCGAACAGATGCAGGCCTCGTACGAAGGACGCATCGCGGATTTACAGCTGTCTTATGATGAATTGAACGGCGCTCTCATCGCCGCGGAGGATCGCTTCAAGGCGACGGCCGACGCGTTTGAGGCCAAGCAGCGCGTCTTGACCAGCTTGATCGAGCGCAAGGAGAATTTGCGCGCCTCGCTGGGGATTGGCGGGACGGACCTTGAGAGGAACACCAAGGCTGCCAGACTTTTTCCCTCATTACGTGAGGGCGTCGGCATTGGTGGTTCCCTGGACGTGATCACGCCCGGAATGGCTGCCTCGCTCGCGCCTCCATTTGCGGCCGGAACCAACGCGATCATAAAGCCCATCGAGGGCATGCCGGCGACCGGCAATGAACCAAGCACGCTGCCGCGCCGTTTGGCGGCGGTACCGGAAATGTTGTCGAGCATCGCACGTTCCGACCGGTCGCCGTTTTTCAGGGGCGCGGTCCAGCGGCTCGGCTCTCTCTTCGGGCGCAAAGTTTCTTCAAGCAATATCGACAATCCGTCCTTCCACGAAATGGAGGAGCAGCAGACGCGGATTGCCGGCCTCGGTGAGGTCCAGCCTGCGCTTCTCGGCGACACAAAAAAGCAAGTCGATTTGGAAACGGCCAGGCTCAAACGCGCTCTGCAATCGACCGGGATCAATCAGAAATCGATGCAAACACGAATCGATCGCGATCGGGGGAGCGACGGCGGTCCGCTGTTGCTGCTCGGACCGACACAGATTGCCACGCAAGATCAAGCCTTCAACATCGGTGTCGTCGATACGCTGACCTCACTCAACGAACTTGCCAACGTCGTGACGGCGCTCAATGCGGTTCCTCTTATCGAACCTGTTGCCGGCGAGTTGAGCAGCGGTTTTGGCGCCCGTAACGATCCGTTTACCGAAGAATTGGCTTTCCATTCCGGAATCGATCTCCGTGGCGAAAAAGGCAGCGATGTTCATGCGACGGCGCCGGGCATCGTGGTGTTTGCCGGACCGCGCGGCGCCTACGGTAATACCGTGGAAGTAGATCACGGTTACGGTATGAGGACGCGCTACGCTCATCTATCGAAGATCGTGGTGGCAGCCGGAGCGAAGCTGGACAAAGGCAGCATTGTAGGAAAGCTTGGATCGACTGGGCGCAGCACTGGGCCGCACGTTCATTACGAAGTGTGGTACGATGATGCGGTGAGGGATCCCGAAAAATTCATCAAGGCAGGCAGAAATGTTCGTCAAGAGTAAAGAACCCGAGAATCCAGTGCCGCCTCAGGCGCAGCAGCCTCAGGCGGTTCAGGCCAAGCGACCGGCAGGACGCAACGGCGTGCCATCGATCATCAGCGCCGACCTCATCGTTCGAGGCACGCTCTTTTCGGCCGGCGACGTGCAGGTCGACGGTAAAGTGGACGGCGACATCCGCGCCGGCGGACTCGTCATTGGAGAAAAGGCAATCATCGTCGGCGATGTCTATGCCGAGGAAGCCGTCATCCGGGGACGCGTCGAAGGCGGCATCAGCGCACGTAAGGTCCAGCTTTGCGCAACCTGCCACGTAGAAGGCAATATTCTCCACGAGGCGTTGTCGGTCGAAATCGGCGCGTACTTCGAGGGCAATTGCCGCCACTCGGAGAACCCGCTGGCGAACGCACCCGAAAACGTGGCCGCGACGGAACGCCGGCCCACGTCTCCTGCGCCGCAAGCAGCACCGCCGCCTCCCCGGCCGCAGGCAAGCGCACCCCCGCCTCCCAGTTCGGCGGCCACACCCGCCAAGCCGGCGGCAGTATCAGGATAATCTCTCACTTCTATTCGAGATCGGCGACTTCGCCTGCTTCGCCGCCGATCTTCTGCGCCAGAGACGCCGCCATGAAGGGATCGAGCTCGCCGTCGAGCACGTCCTGCGGCAGCCGCGACTCCACACCCGTGCGCAAATCCTTCACCAGCTGATAGGGCTGCAGCACGTAGGAGCGGATTTGATGGCCCCAGCCGATGTCCGATTTTGCGGCGTTCTCGGCCGCGGCCGCTTCTTCGCGCTTCCTCATCTCGGCTTCGTACAAACGAGCGCGCAGCATGGCCCACGCCTGCGATCTATTCTTGTGCTGGGAGCGGTCGTTCTGGCATTGCACGGCGATGCCGGTCGGGAGATGGGTGATGCGGACAGCGGACTCGGTCTTGTTGACATGCTGACCTCCCGCGCCCGACGCACGATAAACATCGATGCGCACGTCCTTGTCGGGAATGTCGATCTCGATCGTATCGTCGATGACCGGAAAGACGCCGACGGAGGCAAAGCTCGTATGTCGCCTAGCGTTGGCATCGAACGGCGAAATGCGCACCAGGCGATGCACGCCGGTCTCGGTCTTGAGCCAGCCATAGGCGTTCTCGCCCTTGACCATGATGGTTGCCGATTTGATGCCGGCTTCTTCTCCCTCGCTCTCTTCCAAAAGCTCCCACTTGTAGCCGCGCTTTTCGGCCCAGCGCGTGTACATGCGGAACAGCATCGCCGCCCAATCCTGCGATTCGGTGCCGCCGGCGCCGGCGTGGATCTCAAGATAGGCATCGTTCGCATCTGCCTCGCCCGACAACATCGATTCGAGCTTTAAGCTTTCGGAGCGGGAACGCAGTCCAGCGAGCGACGCTTCCGCTTCCGCAATCAGAACCTTGTCGCTTTCGGCTTCCGCAAGCTCGAGAAGACCGGTCGAATCGTTGAGCTCGCTGTCAAGCTCCCTGTAGGACGAGAGCGCCTTGTCGAGCCGGGTGCGCTCGCGCATCAGTGTTTGCGCGCGCTGAGAATCGGACCAGAAATCGGGAGATTCGGCCTTAGCGTTCAGTTCATCGAGACGCCGAACGGCATTGTCCCAGTCAAAGATGCCTCCTCAGCAGGGACAGCGCCTGCTTGATGTCGGCAATGGTTCGCTCGGTTTCCGCACGCATGGCAACACCTGAATCAGTCGGTGCTGATATAGGCGGCCGAAATGCCGAGGTAAAGAGCGCCGCCGCCTTGACCTTGCCCCCGCTACGAATGATATTTAGTAATTCAGTTAATTAACTGACATGCTAAATGATGCCCGCGGATTTGAATCTGGCATTTGCCGCGCTCGCCGATCCGACGAGACGGGCGATCGTCGCGCGGCTCGCGTCGGGCGAGGCGACAGTCAAGGAACTGGCGAAGCCCTTCGCCATTTCGCTACCGGCCATTTCGCGTCACTTGCGCGTGCTCGAAAACGCCAATCTCATCCGCCAACAGCGCCAAGGACAATTTCGCCGCTGCCGCTTGCACCCGGAAGGATTGAAGACGGCTGGAGAATGGCTCGATTTCTACCGGCGATTCTGGGGCGAAAGCTTCGACAAGCTCGACGAACATTTGCGGGGTGCCGCCAAAGCGAAAGGAAAGACTCATGGAAAAGTCCGCGCAGGCCGACGCTAACTCTGATCTCACGCTTGTCGTCACCAGGATCTTCGATGCCCCGCGTGAACGCGTCTTCGAAGCCTGTCTCGATCCCAAAACGATCGCGAAATGGATCGGACCGCGCAGCGTAAATGCGGAAGCTCAGCTTCTGGAACCGCGCGTCGGGGGACGCTATCGCATCTGGATGCGCGGTTCGGATGGTAAAGGCCCCACGGTCGGAGGCACCTACCGCGAAATCAAAGCGCCGGAGCGCCTGGTTTTTACTTGGGCCTGGGAGAGCGATCATCCGCACGGCAAAAAGGGACACGAAACGCTCGTCACCCTCACCTTCCGCAGCGTTGGCGCAAAGACCGAACTGACCATGCGGCACGACGACTTCGAATCGAAACAATCCCGTGATAGCCACAATCAGGGCTGGAACGGATCGTTCGACAAATTGGCTGAGGTTCTCGCCGCTTTCAAGTGAAGAGGGCTTAGAGGCGTCGATATCCTGGACGGCGCATATCACTATTTGGACCTGGTGCCGAAAGGACAGGACGAGGAAAATCTCGCATTCACCCAATCATGGGTGCAGCGGCACGACGAATACGACGATCGCTAGAGAGCTCAGTACAGTCCGCCGGTACCGCTGCCGATGGTGGTGGTAATCGCGGTACCGGATGCCGCAGGCGTTGGCCCGCGCGCCGCATCGCCGGCTTGGACCGAAGCACGAGTTGGAGCGCCGGGTTCGTCCACGTCCGAGATGTTGTAGCCCGCGCCGGGTTCGGTACCCGGTTTGAAGGCTTCCAATATCGAACCCGGCGTTCCTTGCGGAACCGGCGTGCCTGTCCGCGCGTCGACGGGAACCAGCAGCACGCCCTGAGGAATCCGGAACGGAGTTGCCGGCTTGTCGGCAAGGGCTTCCTTCATGAATTCGCGGAAGATCGGAGCCGCGGCGAGCGCGCCCTGCTCGCCTTGTCCGAGCGACTGGAAATTGTCATTGCCGACGAAGACGCCAAGAGCCAGATCGGGAGAAAATCCGACGAACCAGGCATCGCGGAAATCGGAGGACGTTCCGGTCTTGCCGGCCAGCGGCTTGCCCACCGACCTGATGGTCACGCCGGTGCCCCGCTGCACCACGCCTTCCAAGATCGATACGATTTGATAAGCCGTGCGCGGATCGAGAACTTGCGCCTGGTTCTCGTCCAACAGCGGTTCTTCCTGACCCTGCCACTCGGGCTGACTGCATTCCGCGCAATCGCGCTTGTCGAAACGATAGACGGTTTTGCCGTGCCGATCCTGTACGCGATCGATCAGTGTCGGTTCAAGCTTGCGCCCGCCATTGACGAATTCGGCGTAACCAGTGGTCAGCTTCATCAGGGTCGTCACCTCGGCGCCAAGCGAATTGGCGAGGAACACGGGCAGCTTCTCATAGACGCCCATGCGTTCGACCGTTTCGCTGATCGGCTCCATGCCGATCGTGTGCGCGAGTCTCGCGGTCATGACGTTGCGCGACAGTTCGACGCCGCGCCTCAGCGTGGTGAGACCGAGATATTCGCCCGCCTCGTAATTTTCCGGCGTCCACAGCGGCAGGAACGGGCCTTGCTCGATGGCGAAGGGGGCGTCCAGAATCTTCGTTACCGGCGTATAGCCATGATCGAGCGCCGTCGCATAGACGAACGGCTTGAACGTCGAACCCGGCTGGCGCAACGCCTGCATCGCACGGTCGAACTGACTGGAACCGTAGGAAAAGCCGCCCGATAGCGCGAGCACGTGGCCGGTGAAGGGATCGATGGCAATAATGGCGCCATTAACCGACGGAACCTGACGGAGCCCGTAGGAATTTGCCGGTACGCCCTCGCCCTCCGCCAGGGCTTCGACGTAAACCACATCGCCGGGTTTCAATACATCGGCGGGCTTTTTCACTTCGGGGCCGAGATAGTTGTTGACCTTTGCCCGCGCCCAAGCAAATCCGGAAAGAGGTATCAGACCCTTGCCGCCCTCTCGCAGCGCAATCTCGGCTTCGTTCTTGGCTGAGTAACCGGTGACGATCGCAACGCGCCATGACGGCACACCCGACTTGTTGGGCACCGCTTTCAACGCCTCGGCCCAATCGGTTTTCAGGTCGACATTCTTGATCGGGCCGCGCCAGCCGTGCCGATGGTCATAAGCGATAAGACCGGCCCGCAAGGAGCGCACCGCGATATCCTGCAATCGTGTATCGAGTGTGGAGCGGACCTGCAGCCCGCCGTCGTACAAGGCTTCGGTGCCGTATTTCGTGAACAATATGCGCCGCACTTCTTCGACGAAATAATCGACGTCGGCGACCACCGCCCCGAAGGGACGATTATAGGTGACGAGATCCTCGGCTTCGGCCGTTTGCTGCTCTTGGCGCGTGATGAAGCCGTTGTCGCGCATTTCCGTCAGCACGTAATTGCGCCGCCCGATGGCGGCTTCCTTGTGGCGCGTAGGACTGTAATTGGCCGGAGCCTTGGGAAGACCTGCCAGGAAGGCAGTCTGGGACAACGTCAGCTGGTCGAGCGATTTGCCGAAATAATTGGTCGCCGCCGCGGCGATGCCATAGGAGTTTTCGCCGAGGAAAATCTCATTGAGATAGAGCTCGAGTATCTGATCCTTCGAGAAGGCGCTGTCGATGCGCATGGCGAGAACCATTTCGCGAATCTTGCGCGAGAATTTAAGCTCGCTCGAAAGCAGGAAGTTCCTGGCCACCTGCTGTGTGATCGTGGACGCGCCCTGAGGCCGCCGGTCGGAATTGCGCACGTCGTTGATCGCAGCACGCAAAATACCGAACACGTCGACGCCGGGATGACTATAGAAATTCTTGTCTTCGGCCGAGAGGAAGGCCTGCTTTACGCGCTCGGGAATGGCTCCGATCGGCACGAACAAGCGCCGCTCGCGGGCGTATTCGCCGATCAGCGTGCCGTTGCCGGCATAGACGCGCGTCGTAATCGGCGGCTCGTAATGCGCCAGCGTGTCGTAACTGGGAAGGTCCCGGGTCACCCAGAAGACGTAGGTTGCCGTCAGCAAAAAGCCCGTGAGCACAACCGCCGCAAAACCGCCCAACGCGATGTTGCGGACCGACTTTATGGGAATCTTGGAAACCTTGGGAATCCTGGGAATCTTGAACACGGACGCCTCAACTTTCATTGACCAAGAGCCACTCCATAGCACCCCGAATATGGCGGGAGAAAGACTACTTCCTGGCACTCAAAACCCGCAAATCTCGCCACTCTCCCCAATGTTTACGGCGCCGCCACTTGACGTTCCGGAGGGCCTGATTCCCTGGAAAAATGGGCATCGATGGCGGCGCCCACGGCCCTTGCCACTTGCACCCGCCAGGTTTCCTTGGCCATTTCGGCCTCATCCTTCACATTGGTGAGATATCCAAGCTCGATGAGGACCGCTGGAACGTCGGGCGCCTTCAATACCGCGAAACCGGCCCCGCGATGCGGCGTGGACGGCCGTACCATCGTCGCGGTCGGAAGCGACGTCAACACGGTTTCGGCAAATCGCGCCGAGCGGTTCAAGGTTTCGCGCTGCGCGAGGTCGATCAGAATCGAGGCGACCGGGCTGTTTTCGCCCCCGAGGTCGACGCCGGCTATGATGTCCGACATGTTTTCCTTTTCCGCCAGTTTTGCCGCTTCGCGGTCCGACGCATCTTCCGAGAGCGTGTAGACGGATGCCCCTCTGATTTCGCGATGATCGTTCGAATCGGCATGCAGCGACACGAAGAGATCCGCGCGCGCCGCGCGCGCAATGGCGACGCGCTCGCGCAACGGAATGAAAACGTCGCTGTCGCGAGTCAGTTGCACGCGATAGCGCCCTGTCGATTCCAGAGCCGTGCGCAGCTCTTTGGCAACCGCGAGCACGAGGTTCTTTTCCTTCACCCCGGACTGGCCGTGAGTACCGGGATCGATGCCGCCGTGGCCAGGGTCGACGACGATCAAGCGTTTGGCCTCGGATTGTGCGGCGCGCGGCGCTGACTGCGGCAATGACGCGACCGCGGTAGAGGAAGGCTTCGCGTCTTGGGGCCAGCCTGCATGAGCACTGAAGTCTGCGGCCGTCGTGGGCGTTAGATCAACAAGCAACTGGAAGCTCGAACCGCCCTCAGGCGGAACGATTTGCGGCATCTCGACCTTGACCGGCGACTTGAGATCGATGACGAAACGAAAATCGCCTTTGCGGAAGAGACCATAGCGGTAGCTTTGGACCGCACGTCGGCCCGACGGTCTAGCCTCATCGGTGGCTCGCCACAAGACTTCCGGCATGTCGATCACGACCCGATTTGGATTCGTGAGGGTATAAACCCGCACGTCGACCGGATCGCTGAGTTCGACGGCAAACCGAGTCCGCGCCTCGGTCTCGCTGAGCTTCAAACCGATGACGACGGGATACGCAGATTGTGGTCCGAGAAGCGCTTGCTGCGCCAGCAGCGCACCGATCGGATCGTCAGCAGGGGACGCGCTCTGAGCGCGAGGGGACGCTGGATTGGCAGGCGCGGCTTGGGGCATGGACAGCGCTGACGCGACCGC
>Ga0137361_10000071_pt1 | contig 40749 bp, 31 predicted proteins | sample Mad1_80_16metaG_FD_104923 | JGI IMG/M metagenome (GOLD analysis project Ga0137361, IMG submission 104923) | Vadose zone soil microbial communities from Angelo Coast Range Reserve, California, USA - Mad1_80_16 metaG | ecosystem: Environmental > Terrestrial > Soil > Vadose zone | place: USA... | reverse complement strand
TCGCGCCTCACCGCGCGCGTCGACGACGAGAAAGCCATCACCCAAGCCGACCTCTACTCTCAGCTTCCGCACAATGATGTCGAAGAGGGATCCCTGGTACTGCCCGCAGCTGCTCGAGTCTTACTCGCGAATGAAAATCTCTACTCCTATGTCGCACGAGTCCAACTGCTGGTTATCGAGGCCGCCACAATCGCCGAAGGTAACCACACACACGCCGCCAAGCGCCTGGGTTACCGTCGCTCATCTCTCGTAGGCCTCAAGCAAAAACTGAAACGTGGCAACCACTCCGGCAACGCTCTCGAACCACTCCCTGAAATCCATCTCGCGCCGATCACCAATCCAAAGGCTCCTCTGCCGCCGCTTGAAAGCCAGCAAGTGGGACTTACAACATCCTGAACCAGACGATGACAAACACCCTCCAAGTTGACGCTACTGCGAATGAAGCCGAAACCATCACCGGCGAAATCTGGGGAACCGCCCCATCCGCAGAAATCATGCTCGAAATGCTCTGGGGATCAAAAGCATTCCGCCAGGCCAACCAGATCACAAAATACGAACCCCACTTTCACCTTTTCGCGGCCTGGTCCGCTCGACGCGTAAGCCATCTACTCACAGATCAAAGAAGCCACTACGCAATTCGCACCGCGGAACTTTTTGGCGCCGGAGTCAGAACCAGAGCAGAAATGCACCAGGCCCACCTGTATGCCGAGGCGGTCGTAATCCAACTCGCCGAGACTTACAAAGAATCGACACAACCGACAACCGGAACCCCTAAATCAAAAAACGACGCCGACCATCCAACCGGGGTCGATACCCGAACACTCTTTGGCGCTTCAGTACTCCACGCCGCATCCACAGCCTCGATGGCTTGTTACGCACAGCAAATATTCGGCGGCCTTCAAGCCGCTGAGGCGTGCGCCAAATACTCCATTAAAGCCCTCTACTGGGAGATGCTCACTAACGGCGCCGACGCAGTCTTAATCACAGAGTTCCTCGAAGAAGAAGATCGCCGCCAGGCCCAAGCCCTGAGAATCTTTCTCGGCAATCCATTCAACAGCAATCGGTCACCAGCAATGACTCTACCCTCCCAACACAGGATTGCCGGCATCAATCAACCGTCGCTATGATTTCAAGAGGACAAAACAAACAGGCCGCCAATAGAATCGAAAACCTTTTTGACCCTGACAACGTGGCCATCCAAAGTCATCCAATGTACGACTTAACAATCGTCCCCGGCCAACACGGAGATCTGACACACAGTAAAGATGAATATGGTGAGTATGGATCTGTCTTCGCTTCCGACGAAGACCGCGGCATCCCACCTCCCCTCGATTTCAATCCCAATCCCGCGCTTGAGCAGACCGCCAATCTCAACTCTAATTTAACCTCTCGCCTCACCCATCGCGTAACACCCAAACCCTAAGAACCGCGGACCTTCGTCCCCCTAGCCGAATCCAACGCGCTCGCGGCTTTCCATGAAGTACGCAGCTCCCACTTACAAAAAATTCGATCTGCCCTACGAAACCACTCTGCTTTCGTGACCGCCGGCGTTTCGCCGCGGCAATGGATTGACCCGATCACAATCATGCCAGCTTGAAATTCGCTTTTCCCCGCTTCATCAAATCCGAAAGCCCCGGCAAATTCAGGCGGACGGCAAACTAAGCATTCAAAGACTGCCACGGTCATAAACCAGCTTGGATTTCCCAAACGCCTGGACGGAATCATCAAATGCAACACACCGATATAACCGCTGACCACGCCTCCACTCTGGGCGTCCTGGTAAACACCGATCGCATCCGGTCGTCAATCAAAAGGCTTTTTCATAACCGAATTGACGAAGTCGTGTCGGAAATTGTTCAAAATTGCCAGAGGGCTGGCGCCAAAAACGTCGACATCGTCACTGCCGAGAACTCCTTTACCATTCAAGATAACGGACATGGCCTGCTCGGCGGGATAGACGGATTCCACACCCTCCTCAAGCTGGCAGAATCCAACTTCGACAATAATACAATCGAAGACCAGGACCCCATGGGCGTAGGCATCGTTAGCTTGCTAACCCACGATCAAATCAGTGAGGTCACCTTCAGCTCCGGAACTCTTGAGCTTACTATCGACACAAAGAAATGGTGGAACGAGCCGGATTACTACTCAGTTTGGTATCAACGACTGACCGCACTCGACCAACCGATCGCAGGCCTTCGCATCTCTGCGAAATGCGCTCCGGAACTCGTTAGCGCCATCCAGCTAGCCCTGCAACCCAAAGACGTTCTCTACACTTACTCAGACGAAATATTCAAGAGCGCCAGCCCCGCCCAAGGATATGAAGGCATCCTCACCATCACTCTCAACTCTAAAAACGTTCGCACTTCATTACCTGCCTGGACCAAGCTTCAAGATAAACTCATCTCTACCACCTATCTCGGCTCCAAGCTCACAATCGGCTACAACGACTCCTGCCGGCGCTCGAGTATCCTCTGGTACGGACAATTAATATCGCTGCGCGGATTAAACAATTCCTTCGACTTTCACCTGGAAGTAGTTTCCGGAAGACCCGTCAACCCGCTCTCCCCTTCTCGCACCGGCATCATTCAAGACGCTGCCTACAACGATCTGCTTGCCTTCATCAAAGAGCAGATATTCGACTTCCTTTTCGATGAAAAGAATCGGGCCAAAATCAAACCAGCGCACGTCGAGGCCTGCTTCCGATTGGACAACGCTCGCGCAACCACTAACTGCCCCTACATAGTCGCCGAGGACATCCAAACAAACGAGAGTCCGAACTCATTGGAAGATCTCAACTCATCCGGAGATCTGGACCATCTAAACACTCGGACCCTTTTCACATATGATGATGCGCCACTCCTATTGAACGAAGGAGTGTCTATTCAACACCCCACGAAAGTCGAAGAGGCCTCTTACGGACTGCCATCCTTTCTCCCGGAAATCGAGCCCGCCTTTACACTGCGATATGGAGACGAAACCAAGCTAAATATTGGAAATTTTTGGTGGAAACCCGAAGGCGATCCCCAAAACAACTGGTTCTATAAACCCGGCGCTTACGGCATCTCCTACGAGGACCACCAACCACCAAAAGAGTGGACACCTGTAACCAAAACCCCTGTCTTCGCATTCACTGACTCCAGCAGCTACGATGCCTACGACGTCGACTTTACAGTCGGCACTGACGACATAATGAGCTTCCTCGATAACCAGGTCTGGGCCGGTTTCAGCGCAAATGATGAAAACGACTACGATCCCCAGGAAGAGTCATACCGTAATTCCGTCAGCGATATCATTCGCTCAATCATCGGCAACTGCGTTCCCCACGACTACACCCGCTACGACCTCAGCCGCTTTTTCAAGGATCAAACTGCTCCGATCATCGCCGTAACCTACCACTACAAACACGAGGGCAAGTTCGTTAACCCAAAAAGGATCCACCACCCCAGCCAACCAAACCTGGGCACCCTTACACCGTCAGAAATCACTGTCAAAACAGCCACCGGGGAAAAAGTGCGTCTCAAGCTCTACTGACGATGCTCCACTCCGAACATCCGTGCTTACCCAGAGAATGCTTGCCCTTACTGCCGAGCGGAAGAGGAAATCGAAATTGAGGAAGTATGGCCCAAACTCCGCGACTTCAACTTAACTCTCTGCACCTTATCAACCCCTAATCAACACCGTGGATCAACAACGCACCGAATTCGGCTTCCTCAGGACAACATGCTCCTGCTCTGCTTGCGCCAACAACTGCCGTAACCTGCCCGGCATGCTTATTCCTGACGACGTGGCCCGCATCGGCCGTCACCTCGGCTACACCGACGTCATGGAATTCTCCCGCGAAAATCTCTTGGCTAGTCCGGGAGCAATTGTCCTGAGAGACAACCAACAAGTGCGAATCCCCACTCTTGTACCGCAACGCGGCGCCGATGGCACCTGTAAGTTCTTACAAAATGATCTCTGCACTATTCATTCGGTATCACCCTATGGTTGTGCATTTTTCTCAGAACACGAGCCCCGCACCGTGGGTGATAACAAATCAATTCTCGGTCTCATTCACATCACTCGCGATCACCAAACCAACGGCCGCTACTCACGTATCTGGTCCATGCTTCACTCCACGAACCTAAGAGCCATACCACCGGAAACCATTCGCCAACGCATGAACGAAACACCTGCCTACAGGCCTGAGGTAACGTCTTCCTCCGTTCGCCACCAAATCGGATCGACACGGCCGGTTTTTGGTTAAAGAATGCAGTCATCGTCATCATCTTGAATTTCCGCTCAAGATGATGACGATGATTTAGGCTCAAGATACGTCGCTAACGAGAAGTCAGACTGATGACAAGCCTGGCTGAATGTGCTCACCCACGAACCGGCTAAGCGTTGGAGGCTGTGGCGGTCCCGGTGCACACAGCGGTTCGATGGGGGCTGTGAAGCAAACTCGGTGATCACATTGAAGACCGCGTAGGCGTTCTCTCCCAAGTCATGAGCGTAACGATCGCTCATCTCGCTTAGGTGCACTGCCAAGGCGCCCCACTCTTCCGCTTCTCGGGTGTTGGGCTTCCATGGCTCAGGTTGCTTGAGAAAAAGTACATTGCAAACGAAAGGCTCAAAGTCCGCGCGAGGAACCTCGCAGGTGCGCAGCGCGCTGAGATAATCGCCGAAGTCCGTGCGCAGCTTTTCGAGCCGATCGCGCGCAACTTCAAACAAAATAGTTTCACCGATGTCGCGATGCTGATGGCTAAATCTGAAGCGGATAATCGACTCCGGAAGAATCATCCCATTCTTGCAGACCTTGCGGAAGAATCCCACGTCGAAAGCCAGTGCCCGCAACGCGTTGTAGCTGTTGGTGACACGAATGAAGGGACCAAACGTGTCTGGACGTTCGTGAGCGGGAACAACGCTGAAATCGAGCGCCGTAGAATTGTGCACCAGATCTATTTGACAGTGACCGCCGGTGGAGGGAGCGTCGGTGGCTTTAACTTCCCATTCGCTGGCTTTGGTCTCAGGGAAAACAGTTCGGCAGCATTCGTGCGCCCAATCCAGCGCCTCGCGGTTCGTGACAAGCCGGTATCCACGGCTCACGATCCCAAGCACCTTCTGGCTAGTAAGATTGACGATGGCCTTCTTGTCGCGCACCGGCAACATCCGCTCGCCGGCCTTGTTCTCGATGGACACAAAGACAGGGCGTTCCTTCACCGGGAATAGAACATCTTCGAGTTTGTTAAGCCGAGGCATTGCTTGTTGTCCTCCCATATCATGGGCGGCAGAGATAACATCTATGGAGCCGTAAAACGTTTTCGCACAACGTTCATATTAGCAAACTTGTTCAAAGCCAAGCCGAGGCAGCTACATTTTCACTCTGATTGAGATGTTGATTGCTTGAGCCCATCAACTGCCTCTCTGAGAGTCTGGATGTGGCGATCGAGGCCAGTCGTCATCTTCCTAATCTCCTCAAGAACCTTTTCGCTACTCGTCTTCGCGGTCTCGGTAAATGTTTTCATCTTGGCCAACCGATTTGCTTCGGTTTCGATTGCCAGGACCGCCCCATCAATCGTTTGAAAATCGGCCGCTTCTGCCTCGCGCGTCTGAGACTCCCGGACACACAGCGCTTTGGCCAAGAATAGGGCTGCCTTCAGTATCATATCGTTGGTCATATCCTCGGCATCCCAGATCACAAAGATGTCGTTACCGTAGCGAAGGAACGGTTCCTGGTTGGCTGGGGCGGTGTCTTTCGAGAAGACAAATAGACCCACTGAAGCGGCCCTGTTTTTCCGCGCCCGGTCAATCTCCTCTCGTGCTTTCTTCATATCGTATGAACCGTGTTCCTTGGCTTCAACCACAAACCTCGCGCCTTCTGCGACGCACTCTGGACCAAGCTCTACCGTCGCGTCGCCAACTTTACAGTTCTTTATCGCCCCGGTGCTATTCCCAGTTGCTGAAGCAATATCTCCTGCCTTTTCCGCTTCGTGCTGCACGAACTCGAACACCACATCCTCGAACTGTCGTCCATGGGTTGTGGAACGAAGCGACTCGGCGCGCCTCGCTTTCATCGCCTCAAGCGCAGAAGTCACGTCTATCTGGAAGGTGGTGGCCTGTTCTTGGTGGCTCTTCAATATTTCCACCAGTTCGCGTTTAAGGCGCGCGAGCGCTGATCCTTCCAAGTCGAGCGTCAAGTTATTATTAATTGCATCGGTAGCTTCATTTAACAAATTCGACATCCGCGACAACGCCGACTCGTCATTGTCCAGAGAAAACTCGTTCGTAATAGTCCGCTGAGCATTCTCCACTTTGCGCACGAGCCGACTCAATGCTGAATCTTCCGCGTCCAGCGAAAACTCCTTAACAACCTCCTCGACCTTTTTTGTCAGATCGCCTGTCAAGCGCCCGTTCTTTTCAGTCAGCTCGGATATCAAGCGGTTCAGAGCGCCGTCCTTGTTGTCCAAAGAGAATTCGGCCAGGATCGTCTCCCTTTCGACCTGCAATACCTCTTCGGCGGAATTGCGGACTGCCTGAACAAGACCACTCGACTCTTCCGGGTCAAGCAGATTCATGATTGGGCTGTTCTCGCCAACATGGACTGCGAGGGTTTTTGCTAGCTCAGAACCGTCCGCTCCAATCTGGCGTCTCATGAGTTGTTCGAGGTCGCCGTCCTTCCTTATCAGACGTTCTAAACGCTCTTGGAATCTGCCATTGTTTGGATCGAAATATTCCTTCAAGACCGTTGTTACATCGTCGTTTAGCTGAGTTCGATAACTCGCCAAGGATTTCCCCATGTCTCGTAATAACCGGTCGCCCTCACGCTTGACAGCGTCGGCATCTATCTGCCCCCGTGCTTGCTTCAGCGACAACAGCCCTATGCGCAAAGCACAAAGAGCATATTCATCACGATCACGTCCTGAGTTTTTCTCAACCAACTCTCGTACTGAGTCGTGATCGTTAACGAGCAGTTGAAGCTGAATAGAGGCCGGCATTTCACTAACTAACCTGGGAATGGCGGTGGCGATTATGGATTCATTCAAAGCTGCGCTCATAACATTCTCCTCATGATGGTTCTTAGGGCTTCACACAGTAGGTCCGCAGTCGGAAATTAGCAGCGGCCTCGTGCCTGCCAGGGCCTTTTTTAGGCCTTCACCATACTTATGTGATTTGCGGAGTGATTTGTTCGGGAAGGATAATCCTGATCGCTCAAAGACAAGAAGAGCCAGCTTGAGGCGTGAGAGGAAGAAGTCCGCCTGCAATCACCTCACCTTCATGAGCTAAAAGACTGGTGTTACCGCTCAGCAGTGGAGGCAGTCTTGTCGTTTCGTTCTCGCGAGTCGGAGTTTAAGATTCGATCAAACCTGCCTCATCCAAGGGTTCGAGTACTGCGTTACGCAACCATGCTTCATCGAACCCTTCACTCTGTGTCGCAGTCACATCAACGCTCACCTTTCCAGCGGCGTCGGCAAGGTTCGCAATCGCGTTCCACGCAGTAAATAGTTGGTCCCGATCTGCGCTGAATGAAAGACGCACGATATCCCGTCGGGTCGTCCCAGGCGGTGGAGGGTTTGGGCCAGGAACAGGAGGTTGAACGCCTTCGCCATCAGTCGTATCGCCTGGAACGACTATAGGACCTACGGGTGGCACATGTTGTTCTGGCACCGTTGGCATCGCGCCAGAGATAATAAGAAAGCCCGTTTCAAAATCCACCTCCATCGGATCGAGGCTACGCCCAAAGACAATTCGATCGCGATTCGCTTGGTACCGTCCATCCGGCCCCAGGGCGGGTGCTGGTCCACTCCAGTATCCAAACTCAAGATTCGGCTCTTCTACGCCTTTAGCTATCGCCCTTCGGAGCACGTCGCTGTTCTCTAGCCGCACAAAACCGAAGATTGAGTAGAAGGATTCCAGCACCTCCGAGGTCTTAATTCCCATTCGCGCTGAAGATTCGGTTCCGGTCGCTTCACCGAGCTTCAAAAGCTCTACGATTTTCCGTGGACTTAGAGTCGCGAACACCTTGTTGGAGATCGTTTTTAAGAGTTCTAACGTGCGCTCGTGTACGCCACTCGCGGCCAACGCTCTGCCGCCGACCTCTACCTTTTCGATCTGTATCTGTCCCGACTCGATTCGAGGCAACCACACGGCGGTATACAACTCGCGAAAAGCATACTCGATGGCCGACTCTTCCGTTTTTCGTCGCTCCTTGAGTTGATCGAGTTGTTCCTTAGTCAACCTATGCTGGGCCTTACTTGCTTCAACCTTTTCGACGGCCAGCAGATATCGAACGGCGCGGCGCAGCGCGTTGACCTGAGCTGTCTGAGGAATGGCCAAGCCAATCCCATTGCGAAATCGGCGTGGTCTGTCGCCATATTGCTCAAAAAACTCCTTTGCGAGCTTCGCTTGCTCCCTCGTGCTCTTTTCAGCAAACTCAAGGGGCAAATAGCCAACCAGGAATGAAGGATCACTATCAAGGATGTCGGGTGACTTTTCAGGCCAGACAATCGCGCTCCGATGCCCGGCCACTTTCTTATTAAGGAAATCCTTGATCTTATTCCTTATGGGCTGCGACTGGGATTCCTGAGCCCCTATCTGCCCTTCGGCCTCCTCAACCAGCATTGTAACGTTAGGATCTTTTTTAAAGACGTAATGGACACCGTCATGGTGCAGGTAGACGCAGGTATTTCTGAGGTCGGAGAGCACCGCGCTCGCTGTAATGCTGTCGAGATCTGGACCAGTACATATCGACAATAACTCCTGCTCGCTAATTCCGGGCGGGAGCATCTCGTCACCAGAGCCCTGTTTGCGTAAACCACCGAACGAATACATGAGAATCGCTGTTGCCAATCTGGTGGCTGGTTGGACACTGGCGAGCGCCGGTGCCTGCTTAGCAAACTGCTCGTCTATACGTCTAACGCGAGCGTTTGGCCCAGTGAGATCTTCGACTAGGATCGGATCATAGTCATTGTTTAGGCCGAGTTCCTTATAGAGTGCATTCCGAACTTCGGCGTCGGCTAACGGAATATCACCAGGCCCAAGAAGAGCCCGTGATGATCCGCGCTTCTTCGCCGAGCGAAGACACGTAGCCAGGAAGCGGAGTGCGCCCCGAGTTCGCTGGAAGGCTGGTACCGCCGCCCAACGCCCGCGCATGACGTTCAGGGTTGCGGGATGAAACGGATAGGAGATTTTTATCTGGTCGCGAAGTTGAGATCCTTCAGCGTCAGCCTGTTCTTTTTCTAAAGGCGTGCCTGCTGCGGCGCGGCGTTGTTTTGTGACAACCTCTTGATAAATTCGCGCAACTTCCGATGCGTGAGTCTCATCAGGTTCTTCCGCGAGCAGGCGGCGCTTGACGACATGTACTATTTCATCGTCTCCCACTGGTTGACGAAGCTCATCAACTCGAGAAGCCAGATGGTCCAGTTCGTTCAGGAGCGCCACATTGTCGAGGGACTCCTTTGCGCTCCACTGAAGCGAAAAGACCATCACTGCGTCAGAACTGTTGGCTACTTCGACTGTCAGATTCTGAAAAAAGTCCTTAGCTTGCCGAGACAGAGTCGAATCAAACACTGCGACAGCGGCAGTGCGCTCCATATACTTGAGCACTTCATCCAGCAATAACAGTTTTGGCCCTCCGGCCAGCATCTTCTGGATGTCATCGCCGCTTGGGGAGACGCGGTCTTTGTCTAGCTTCTCAATCGCGGCATAAGCTTCATCGCCCAGTTGCGCCGCAATCCAACCCCACATGGTGTGAATGTGCCGGCCATCGGATAAATCCTTCCCCTGAGCGCTAAACTTCTCGCCGTCGAAAACGGCGACGGTTGCTTTTCCCGGGTCGGCAAAGCTAACCGCCTCGGAGATGACATTGAGGGCCTTCCGGTCGCGGACTGCGTGCAGCAGAGCTGCGAGCGTGTGCGACTTACCGCCGCCAAACGGTGTGCGCAGCTTGAGTACGCGGTTGTATCCTTGCTTACCAGCTAGCGAGGCAAGCACCTCTTCAAGAAGTCGCCGCAAATCGGCTGTTAAGTAGGTCGCACGGAAAAAGGCCTCGGCATCGCGATTGACTAATGGTACTTGTTTATCATTGGCGGCGATTGCTCCTACGTCGATAGCAAATACCGATTCGGTTAGCGAGCCTGACTCAACGTCCGGATCAAGCGATACCACATCTGTCCAAGGTCGTAGGGCGTAACTTTTCATTTGAGTCTCCAACTCTTACTTCATTAGGCCTATTAGGACCACCTAAAGACTGACCTTGCCTAAAGTACTCCTTCAATCGGACTAGATCCTATGGCAGTTTCTTAAATCGCCGTGACTTACTGTCGCAAACGACATTACCATTGCTACTTCAGCTCAAACTCCTCCAATCGCGCATCGATCAACGTACGCCAGTTGGAGAGCAACTTGCCGAGTGCGCCGGCTTCCGCCGTTGTGGTGTTGATCAGCATAGCGTCCACCTCACCGCCTTTGAGAGCTGGGCCGGCAAGGGCTTGTGCGACCTGGCGGAGACGCTCGCGGTCGGGGCGTGCCTGATCCAGGTAACCATTCAAGCTTCGAGGTTGATTTTCCATGAGCCAGAGAATCCGATGTAAGACATCTATCAGCGATGGCACTGCGCCGTTGGTGCTTTCCTCATCGCGAAATCCCAGACCTTCACGTTCGCCGCGCTCAGTGAAGTCGCGGAGACGATATTTGTTCTTCTTCTTTTCGACGAGTGCCGACTTCCCTTGAGTCAGTCCGCGTGGGCCTTCGAGCTCGACTGATTGCGGATAAGCGAAGACGATCGCTTCTCCCGCGTCCATCTCTGCTGCTTTGTAGGCATAGCGCCAAAGGACGTAGAAACGACTAGGACCATCCACCGCGGCAACTCCCGAGCGAGAGAAGCCGAAGATCTTTTCGAGCAGTGTCTCAAGGACTACACCTTCGACTTCAGTGAGGAAGCGTTCTGCGGGCACTTCTTCGCCGTTGGCATATTCAACACGCGCGAAGCGCGTGAATGCACGAAGCCCCGCGCCTACTGCGGCGATTACCAGGTCCGCTCCACTAATGCCCATGCTCCATAGTGTCTCAACGCGCTCACGGACTATTCGCTCCAGATTTGGACGGACTTCTGTCTCGTATTCGCCAGTCCGTGTACCCTCCCGCTTGCGTGCTACGAGGAAAATGCTTGAGGCAAGCGCAGCCGAGTCTTGACTCCTCAGCCGCCCAGAATACTCAGTATCTAAAGGCCAAGCCTCGGTTATGCTAAACCCAGAGGTGCGAAGAGAATCAACCAATGTAGCCCATCCAAGTGTTGTTTTATGTGCATAAACAACAACCAACTGTCCGCCAGGCTTTAGCACTCGATGCGCTTCACTGAATGCGCTAGCCATCATTTGCTCGTAAGCAATCTTTGCCCGTTCCTTACTCCCGCCATGCCTAAAAGTATCAGCTATTATTTCCTGCTTCTTTGGCGTAAGAACGTTCGCAAAGTGATCTGGATACAAATGCCCAACAGTCCGTTTCAACCAAACATAATAGAAATCAGAGATGTCAGAGTATGGGACATTGTCATAATAAGGAGGGTCTGTGATTACGGCATCTATAGAGTTATCCGGCACTTGCAATGAAACTGCAGATCCTCTTTGAACTACCCCTATACAATTGATCTTACTTGCATATTCAATTACATCCACAATTCTGTTTAGGCCCCCAGCTAAACCTCCTGACATTTCAGCGTATGGGCTAACTTCAGCGAAGTCCCACACCATAGGAATAGCCTGTCGTCCAAAGACATTAGCAACCGCCTGCTCATGATAATTCCAACCACAAAAGCTGTTTCCAAATCCAGCAAGCCGATCTACGAGTAATCCCAAATATGTGACTAAGGCGTCTGAATGAGTAGTCGGTATTGAATGACTTTTCATTTTGCTTTCTGCATCGTGCGTCTTCGCGACCAATTCGAGTAAATACATTAATTGGCGACGAGTGAATAGGTCTCCCCAACTACGCAATCCGTAGGGGCGCACCCTAATACCCAGACTGTTATCATTACTATCGGGAGGTAGATTGGCTATTGGCTCGGCGGGCACTGTTAGATCGCCAGTAGCGCACAATGCTTCGAGACGTTGGAGAATTATCTCTTCACTAGGTATCAATCCCTTAAACGCATCAGCAGCAATAAAAATCTTGCTCTGGGAATCGGGACGAGTGCACAGCACTGCCATCATCTGCTGTTTTATTCGCCCTTGCCACCCTTCACTTATGATGTAGTCATTGTCGGCTACTGTGGCACAAAATGGACAAGTAGCATTCCCACCCTTGGAGAATCCTGCTGGATCAAATCCTAGATCCTTTTCACTTTTGGATTCCACAACTTCAAACTTAACGAACTTTTCACCTCTTTGAGCCAACATACGCATCGCTGCGTAGCGCCCTTTCTTTTTAGATAGCCATGTTTGTCTAACAAGCGGAACAGTGGCATCACACGTCCGATTCTTGCAGCGAACTGTTCGCGTCCATAGATAAGCCACGGGCGTCAGGTATCCGTCTGTGACCTTGAGTCTTGGCTGCCTATCAGCATCTGGGAATAACCTTTGCGTTGGATCCTGCGACATCTCCCGTGATTTTGCTTTCGGATCGGGCACAAGCGGGTAGAGATCTCTGATCTCTGCGCGGACGCGCTCTACGACCCAGTTGCCCCAATAAAGCATTTCTCCGGACAGCCCTCCCCACGTCGTCTCACCTTTCCCATTCTTCGGGCCGGTCATACCGCGCAAGCTCTTGTCGGGCTTGCCGTACTTCTGAGGGTAAACTAGTGTGCAAAGCTCGATAATGTGCGCCACTGGATTTAAGTCATTTGCATACGCCTCGCAACCAAGCCGTAAAGCTTCGAGCGGAATCGCACCCCCACCGGCAAACATATCGAGCACCCGCGGACGCGGCGCGTCTCCATTTCTGATGTCCGCCACCGTGACTTTGGCACCTAACTCTTCAGAGAGACGCGCCGCATGCGCCTCAAGAATGTGCTGCTCAGCCTCGCTGATAATTCCGGCGTCGCCGGGATACAGACAGAGGGCCGACACAAATCTCTCCGAGTTTTCCCGGCCTTTTTTAACGGCCTTTACGGAAGCATCGTTCACGACGTAGCGCGAAGCCGGAACAAGCGCGCCATAAACTGCCGCACGACAGGCGACCAGCGGACGCCGAGCCCACCAAAGATGCAGCGTAGATATGTGCCCCTTTCGCACGGACTTCTCCCGCGACGCCTCTTTGCTGATCGCCTGAATTGGCAGATAGTCTTCGATTAACCGTTTGTCGTCTTTCATTTATTGCCTGGTCTCTTCACACTGCTTCGAGGCTTCTGTCAAAGCCGCACCACCAAACTCGACCATTCTGGCGACGGCGATTTCACGTTTCGCGTGGTCGAGAACGCGCGCTGGATCCTTAATCTTGAGAAGTTCCCATTGAGGAGTTGTCGGATCCCAAACGACATAGAGCCAATATGTGGAACCAAGCTGACTTGCTTTCAGCCATTCGTTTGGCGTGAGCCTGATCGGCTCGCCACGGTAGCGGCCCTTCACTTCAATCCGCCTCACATCTCGTTGTCCGGTTGCCGGGTCAGATGGTCCAATACTCCTGATGTCGAATCCAATTTTCTCATTTCCTACGCGCTGGCACTTCCAGCCAAGACTCTCTTCATGGGCAATCACCTGATCCTCAGCAGCAAGTTCACTGGCGCGACGAGCATCCGTCATCATCTCGCTTGACAACTGCTGCATCTGAGTCTCCACACTGTCAGCAGGGGTGAGCACAATAGCTGTCGCCACATGACGGACTGGGCCAGTACGAGCCACAGCCAGCCTCTCCAATCTCTCAAAGCGGTCCTCTCGATCGCGTTTGAGTTTCTCTAGATCGGCTTCAGCATTTGCACGCGCCCTAGCTACAGCTTCATCATCACGCTCACGTGCCCTTAATGCCATTACACGATTCTGTGCAGCCTTGATCCGCTCCTTAAATGACGTTTCAAGATACTCACGGCAAACAGTTACGAAGTGCTGGCGTTCTTGCTGCTCTTCGGCGCGCTTTTGGAGCTGATATGAAGACTTCAAGAAGTCAGTCGCGCCCTGCACATCGACAGTGTTAACCGACTGAGGAGGAGTAGCGTGCAACGCGAGGTTGATGAAAGAATCGGACGGTACCACCTCATACTCTCCACCTTCTTCCCTTACTGCCACGAGCTCGCCATATAGGACTGTTTGATTTCCCTGTGAGTCTTGACCGCGAATAGACATCTCGAAGAAGTGAATGCGGTACGGCGAGGGAGTTAGTGGATCAACATAGAAGGCAACCTGTCCGGAGAGAGACGCAAGCCGGAAGTTTAGCGCTTCGTCGGCAACAGCATACAATGAGTGGCCCGGGCCTAGCAGTACCGCATCGATGTGCTGATCCTTTTCCAGCATGTCTTTATTAAACGTCAGCTTCCGGTACGTTGTATCGGGCTTGCCCATTCGTCGGACAGATTCCCACCGCTCAGAACGCAAGTCCTGCGGCACGTGCTCTAAGCGGAAAAGGCCATCGGCACGTTCATCCAGTCTAAGGTTGAGCAGCTTCGCAGTTGCTTTGAACTGTTCCTCGACGTACCTCGGCATCAGGCGGCGCTCTTCGGCCTCGAAGTTATCTTCCTGGAATTGTTTGAACCTATCGACGTCAAATTTATCGCGCGCAAGCGCAATTCCTGTCGCTTCTTCATATTTTCGCCATTTCTCGGGATCGATCCGTTCGAGATCGTCAAGCTTCTCGTCGAGGCGGCCGGGGTTAAGGGTAGCTTCTTGGATCATCGCCGGCAGATTCACTTCGTTTATTGAAAGGATCTCGCCGATAACGTCGTAGACGCGGCCTTCGAGCGCGCCTTTGATCTGCTCCATCTTTTCCAAGAGACGCTCAAGAATTCGTCCCTCAATTACGGGTTGGCCATCCTCGGATTCGGTCGCCACAAAGTTATAGCAATAGCACGTGCGCTTCTGGCCAATGCGATGAATCCGTCCAAGTCGTTGCTCAAGGCGCGTCGGGTTCCAGGGAAGATCGTAGTTGATCATCAAGTGACAGAACTGGAGGTTGATGCCCTCACCTGCGGCCTCTGTCGCAACACAGATTTGCACCGTGGTACGAAAGACTTCCTGAGCACGTTTACGCTCGTGAACGTTCATCCCGCCGTGAATCTCGCAAACCGAGAAGCCCCATTTTTCAAGTTCTCGATGAAGGTAATTGAGTGTGTCTCGATGTTCCGTAAAGATGAGAAGTCTTGCGCTTCCTTCCTTGAGCTCATTAAACTCCGCCTTCTTCAAACAGTCTCTCAGCGCAGTAAGCTTACTGTCAGAAGCAGTATCGCGCACAATACGCGCCTGCTCGACGAGATCCCGAAGCGCGGCAACCTCAGATTGCAGATGACGGAGCTCAACGGCAGCAGTGTATTCATCCGCCAGCGCATCGCGCTGGGAGTCATCGAGATCATCTTCGTCCTGTTCGCTATCAACTAGGAGTCCCTGAATCTGGGCGAGACGCTTAGCTTGCTGGGATGGCGTGAGCGCCTCCAGTTCCTCCAGCAGACCACGCTGACGATTGAGCCGGCGTTTCATAGATTCGTAAATTGCTTCTGTCGAGCTGGCGAGACGGCGCTGCAGAACCGTGCGAACAAGAGCTACGCTGGCTTTCTGCCGCCCCGCACCACCCGGCAAAAACTCGTTAATATATGAGGCGACCGATTTGTAGAGTGTGTATTCATCGCTATTGAGTTTGAACCTAACCGTGGTTGCAACCCGATCCGGGAAGAGCCTATGTCCGTCTAGGTCACGTAGATCTTCTTTCAACCGTCGCAAAGCCCAGGGACAATCATGCCCAAGTTTAAGAATATTCCGGTTGATTTCGCCGGCAATTTCGGGCAGCTTGTGGGGTTCTGGGAATAGATCGGGATCAAGTAAGCACAAGAAGTGGTTAAAGCGATCTTCATTCCCGTGGTGTGGAGTGGCAGTGAGTAGCAGCAGATGGTCACACTTTTCAGAGAGTTTTTCGGCAAGCTGATAACGCTTTGTCTTACCAGCCTCCGGCGAACGTTGGCTAGAATGTTTTGTGTATGCAGAACACTTATGTGCCTCATCGATTATTACAAGATCCCATTCCTGCTGCCATACGCGTTCTCGGACATTCTCCTGCTTCGCGTAGTCCATCGACGCGATCACCTGCGAGTTGCGTTGCCACTGATTTAGCAACTGTCGTTGGTCCGTAGCAGAAGAGATTATCTCAAATTCCTCACCGAACCATTTGAGCAATTCGTCCTGCCACTGCAGAGTAAGCGGAGCCGGTGAGAGTATGAGCACCCGCTCGATCGCTTGCCGCAGCTTCATCTCCTTAATGAGAAGTCCAGCCATAATGGTCTTCCCCGCACCGGGATCATCTGCTAGCAAGAAGCGCAAACGAGGCTGAGGCAGCATCTTCATGTAGACCGCTTCGATTTGGTGTGGAAGAGTTTGTATGCCAGAAAGGCTGACGGCGAAAAAGTCATCGTGCGCGTAAGCAAGTCGGATTCGGGTCGATTCAACCAGTAGCCGTAAATGCTCGGCGTTAACCGGAAGCATCTGTGCCTCATCTGCTTCTCCCTGAAAAATGCTAAGGGCCTCTGCTTCGCTTATGATCGTTTCATCGAGAGAGCCGTCAGCAAGACGAACGCGACACTCATACCCGGCACCGATTGATCGCACCTCTTCAAGCACAACATGCTGTGCGAAGTGGCCCGGCATGAGGACCCTCTGCCCCAGCTTGAACTGGCGCTCTTCTTTCTTTTGCGAGTCTATTCCTATCGATAGTTCCATAAGCCCATCTTTCTGGCGAGAATGTCTCGGTTGCGTTGGCGGTTCCAGCCATAGCGATTTTGCTCGACTCTCATCGGCCGTTCGCAAACGCGCTTGACGGCGAGGTGAGGCCTGATGCTTTCCTCCCGTAGCCTGGTCAAGGACTTTCTTAAGTTTTCGATGCTCCTCGAATCTATCTTCCTTCTCCAGCAGATAACGGTAAAGCGATACCCTCTGTCGGACATTCAATCCATCATGAAAGAAGTGCTCGGTGAGGCGCTTGGTTTCGATGGCTACCACGTCTTCGGTTCGGTTAATGAAGGCAACTTCACTTTCTGGAGCCGCTGGAACAGGATCCATTAGTCCGAACCGTTGGAAGAGCTTGTCGAAAAGAGGTTCGAGACCCGTTTCGGGAAGTCTCCCTCCGTAAATACCAAGAACGCTGTCGCGAAGTACAGAAGCCAGTCGTTCAACCTCCTCCTGCGTCAGTTCCTTCTCCGAAGACAGCAGGTCGTAAGCGCCTTCAACGATGCGGTCCGCCCGTGCCTGCCATTGCTGGAAGTGCCTAACATCTTCGGAATCCATGATCCTGGCTTCCTTGACGACGTCCACGAGATCACTGAGAGGCTTGAGCAGTTCGTTCGGAACGACAGCAAAAAGTCCGTTTGCAGTCAGCTCGGCCTCTGCTAAGTCTACTCGGTTCGCATAGCCCAGTATGTCTGCTCCCGTGATAGACGAGTCTACTTGTGCGCCGACATAGAAATCCGAGAGTACGCCAACCATCAGCGGCATCGTTGGTACATACAGAGCATCGCGCTCGGCGGTGGTGATGGAGCGCACATCAACTTGCCAACCCCCGATCTTGAAATCACAGATGTCGAGCAATTCAACATACTTCAATGAGCTTGACCGTCCGTCTTCGATTACTTCCCCAGAATCGAACTGCTCTTGTAGGTACTGCCTGAAGGCAAGGGCGACGGCCTGAGACACTAGTACTCTCTCGCGTACGGCATCAGAGGAGCACTCGCCAGCAAGTCCAGCAGACTTTTGTAAGACTTCACGACTAATCGCTATTTGAGTCACACCCATCGACGGGTTTTGCTCCTCTTACTCTATATGTGATCGTTCGCTTCAGTTGTTCCGCTCGCGAAACGTTCTCGCACGCGAACTAGCAATTTCTGTTCACAGGCGACATGTAAAGTCTTTCGGCGGCGATAAATGACTGGCCTAGAAGAGCCGACAACTTCGCGATAATTGTCAGCAATATGTTCAGAGAGTTCTTGGTCTCGTTCACAGAACGGGTCGACCTGGCCTAAGTTCAAGTGGAGCCCCTCATAGTCCGATGACAGGCACCAAAATACGTTGTGCCACGCGATCGGCCGATAACCCTCGGATGGCCTGCTTTCGTGCATCCCTTCCATAAGGTTAGTCAATTCCGGTCCGACCTCCCTGCCTAGCACATGAAGATCGAGGATAATCTCAAGGTCGAGACCGCTGTCGGTGCCCAGAACAATTTTAGCCACACTGATCGCACCATAATCAACGCCTTCTGAGTCGACTTCGGTTCGCTGATCTGAATCGACGATGGTCAGGTAATAGGCGTCGAGATCTTGCTGTTTTTTGAAATCCCACCAACTTTGCTCAATTCGCTTGTTCGACGTCGCAAACGCAATTTCATCAAACGGGTAAATCTCTTCGACTTCTTCTGAGGCTGCCAACCCTGCGGGGTAAGGAAGTGGAATACCTACCGCGATCATGGAACTAATTAGCCTTGCGATTCTGGTTCGCTTCCATTCTGCGGCACGCTTCAATCCGGAGTCCCAGGGAAACGCTGTGACTAGATCGTCCAAACTACTACCTGGGCGTGCGCGGATAACTTGAACTAGAACCAACGTTCTTCTGACAGCCGCAACAACGTCATCTACAACATAATCCACCAAGTCGTACTCGCGAAAACGAGCGAGCGATCCTTCACTGGACGACAGCTTTGAGATGTAGCGGGCGACGGCATCTGGCACCGGCCCCTGGTACTTGCGCCGTTCTGCACCAGAAAAGACGAAGTCACGCAAGGCGATCGGAAGTTTTAGTTCCAACAGCTCTCGAGCCGCAGCCGAGTTACTGTCAGCTGCCAGTCTAAGGATGTCGAGCCAGATTCCCATGCAAACAAAGCCGAAGGCCAAGGCGCCGCATCACCCAATCTTGCCTCCAGTTTTTCGCCCGACACTGCGATCATCTGCAGCTATCAGACTTCAAAGTCCAGGAAAGATCCGTCAGCCTTTCCAAGCACCTTACGTCCCAAAGCAGTTCAATGTCCATGCATCATCTTCGGTTCCTGCAAATCGATGGGCTGGCGCGTGAAGACCGAAACAAGCTGGCACATTATTGATCAGGACGTAATGTGGTGTCCTGACGTCGTTGCTCACAATGATCTGTTCAGGAAACCTTCTAACCAAGCCAATGAGCGCCTCAGTCTTTACGGCGTATGCGCGCTGACGAGATCTTCCCCGAAGCGACTTTGCCAGGCGATTCGCAGTTTGGGCCCGTTCCATCAGCCTTTGAGCATTCTTCCCAGCAACTATCCCCAAGATCCCGCTGAATGTCTTTGCGTAATTTCCTCTGGATCGGTTAGCCATCTCAACCCCTCCCTTCGAAGCCGCAACGTCGTCGGCATTTGTTCTTCTAACAGGGAGTGTGATCGAGAGACGGTTTTGTTCACACCTCGTGGTCTGATGGGTTGGCAGTTCTCACATTGAATAGAAAACGGGCAGACTACTCGAGTATTTGGACAGTTTCACGAAATAGCAAAGAGTGAAAACTTACCCGCAACGACCAAGCCTGGACACTACCACCCATATAGCCCAAGCAGCCGAACATGAAAGGAAGTGCCCACCACAACAACTCAGCGGGGAGCGTCTCCAACAGCTTAAAGATTTAGGCCCGCTCACTAGACCCACCAGTTGGCCCAGCACTTGTAATACCTTCACACCGCCAACACCTAGACAGCCGTTCTCATAATTCAAAACCGACCAAACCACCTAGCTACTACCACCACAGATCACCCACTCACACCCGATCAAGAGACCATCATGCCCTTGAATATCGCTCTCTATACCACCCAGATCCCCCACGCCACTTCCCCTCACCAGGAAATCATCACCATCATCGATCTCACTCCCGATCGCGCCACTGAGCTCCTCGATCTGATGAATGACATCACCCTCCGCGCCTGCGCTTCCTCAACAACTTTCAAGATCTCCAGCTTCGAACCATCGGCACTCTATGTTCCCGCTTACGCGCTCCGCGAGCTGCCTTCACCGGACGACTTCGTCATCCTTCCACCCGATTATTCCGTAACGGCCGTAACACCGATCAAGCTGGTCCACGCCAACGTAATGCCGCTTTTCGTAAACTGGACCGCTTCAGACGAAAACGAACGCTTCCTCGTAAACACAGCCGAACTCGATGCCGAGATTCTCAAACTCGTCGCACGCGGAGAAACGATTGCCCCCGGATCAACCAGCTACTCCATCAAAAACGCAAGACGACCATCACCAGGATCTCTAATCACACAGGAACGCAGCTGGCTCCACTGACAATTTGAACGTGTGTCCACTCAATGCCGGAATCCATGAACATCCTGCTTATCAACGCCAGCGCGTCGCACTGACAACCTCGGCCTGGCCAAGGCCCGTAATACTAGGCAATCCCTAGGGCGCCCGCATTACCGAAACCACCTCAACACCAAAACTCTTTATTCAGCAATTCGACCCCGTGTGGATTAGCTCCATCTTCTCCTGGCAAGTTCCGGCCCTTATAGGAAATGCTCAACTCGCCCTCAGAGCACAAAGAAGTAGGATGACCCGGAACCTTCGGCCTGCGAGAACCAATCAAAACAGCACTCTGGCGAAACGAGCGAGGCTCTAAGGAGGAGGAAATCTAAGGGCGTTGAACAGTCACCCAGCCACGGCATAACAGTTGCCAACATTTTGCTGGCGGAAATGGCTGAAATGGCATAACCAAATCAACTTAACTCTGGACCAAAAACACCTCGCACGGAAACCGGAACAATCCTTTTCTTAATGACAAGCAGTAAAAAAACTACAAACATGGCCACTGAGGTTACTGCACTTAGGACCGATGCCGACAACAACGCTGCTCTGGTGTCTTCACTCGCGGACACCGATTCTACCGAACCCGCACAGACCGAGCCTGGTACCCAAAGTAAATATCCCGCCTGGCTGCTCGAACTCACTCACCAACTCCGCAACTTTCGGCAATGGCGTCTCATAATCAAGCCAGACCAGACACTCGATCTCGACTACCTGGCAATGCTCGCCCTGCAGGCGCAACGAAGGGCTCGCCCGTACACAGCCCCACCCCAACTCAACCTTTTTGCCCTTGACCCTATCGTCGACGATCCGCAAGCCGCCGATCAACAAACCACTTCAGAGGCAACATCCATGACAGCCATGCTCACCCTCAGCCACGCCACTCCGGGCGACGACACCTCAACCGCAACCCTCGCGCCCTTCACTATCATCAACGGCAACAACCGGACGACCCGGCCAAACACGATCATTCTCCCGGATGAAATCCTGACCATCGAAGCAGATGAGCAGCTCCATGATTACCTCAGCCGCGTCGCCGGCTCCGCCATGGAAGCCGCTATCTACGCTTGCGGATCGCAAGAGGCCGCATTCATTCGCCTCGGTAGTAAAGCCCCACAAGAGCGCTCCGCCACCGCCCTACCTTTGCCCTCTCCGAGGCCAACCCTCGTACTTGCACCGGCTCGCGAACATCCACAAACAAGCCCGCAGCCCAGCCGCCGCCCGTCGCGCTCTTAAAATGCCAGCCATCGGAACCCTACTCTCGAGCTGAAAAGCCAATCTCTAAATATCCAAGCGGCGGATAAATACGTGTCCTTATGACAACCATCACACGCCGACAGAGCCCGCAATTCCCGCAATGTATTCACCCGGCATCGTCGCAGAAGTGATTACCAGACAAGTGTTCGCCTTCCCTATGCGCGACAAAACGCCGTAGACCATACATTACAATGCTGCTGCACGCCCACGGCCCGCCACTCACCAAAGTATTTTTAAGCTACCTAAGATTTGAAAAGGCCCTCTCTGAGAATACAATCAGCAGCTACGCAACCGACCTCGCCCGCCTTACCCACTTCGCTTATCAGGCCCAACGCCCGATCGAAAGTCTCAAAGTTGCCGACCTGAGAAAATTCATTGCCGAACTCTCGCGCGAAGGCTTATCACCAGCGACCATCCGCCGCATAGCGAGTGCCGTGCGCAGCTTCTACCTATTCCTCGCGCTCGACAGCTATATCGACGATACGCCAACAGACGATCTGGATACGCCGCCCCCGGTTACCTATCTCCCGACGTTTCTGAACGAAGCTGAAGTACATCAGCTACTCATCGCGCCCGACCCGAACACGAATGACGGCATCCGCGACCGCGCCATCCTCCAACTCATGTATGCCGCAGGCCTGCGCGTCTCAGAAGTCGTAACCCTCAAACAAAAGAACGTCGATCTACGCAATGGAATTGTGACGTGCTTTGGCAAAGGCAGGAAGGAACGGACCATCCCGATCGGAAGAAGCGCCGCGGCGGCTCTCACGCTTTACATCTCTACCAAGAAATTTCCACGCCTCGTCAACCAGTATCTCTTTCTCAACCGCGGAGAACCGCTCACCCGCCAATTTCTCTGGGCCCTCATAAAACATTACGGCACCGTCGCCGGCACCAAACGAATTTCACCACATACACTGCGGCATACGTTTGCAACCCACTTGCTCCAACACGGCGCCGAAGTTAAGCACGTCCAGGCACTGCTGGGCCACAACGATATTTCAACCACCCAGATTTACACCCACGTAACCGCGGCCTTCCTGCGACAGTCCTATGACAGACACCATCCCCGCGCTTGAACTCGGACATAAAGTGCAATTGTTCGATCATTAAATGATCCTTTGTACACCTAAACCGATCTAACACTCGGCCATAACAAGGCGGTTGGCAATAAAGCTACGCCAGAATTCACAGCTCGCCATGATCGGAGTCGATTTCCCCCAACAACCATTCAGGTCGCTTATTGGAGAGATGCTAGATGAGATACATCACCGTAGAAATCTACAAACGCGGCAGCGTGAGCCCTCTAAATTCTCTCAGCTCGCGCTTTGACAGAGTAGCGCTGCCTTGCGCAACCGGTCCCCTGGAAGAACCTGAGATTGCCGGCATCCCTGTAATCAAACTCGTGCGACGTCAAGTCGCCGGCCGAGAATACGTCCACGCGGAACCCGAAGGCGACACGCGACACTCGATGTATGGCGGCTGCATCCTCGACGCTTCTGACTCACGCTTCCACGAAGCCACCGGTGTCATGTACCCGATCAAGCTCCACGATCGCTACGAACCCGCTCCGATCAGCACAGAAGCCCAAGAACACTTACGACCGGAGTCGGAAGCCACCCGCGCCTTCATCAAGGAAACTGACCAAAAATTACTTGAGACCGGCAACCAATAAAGGAGAGAGACGATGCCAACCCCAACTCTTGACGAGTTCAAACAATGGAGCAGGGATAATGCCAGGTTGGCTCTGGCTGTCTGCGAAACCCAAGCAGCGGCCGAAACAATCAAACTCTTTGAAGTCGAATACATTAGACCAATATTCGACAGCTTCAACTTTATCTACGAAGGCAACTCCGTCGAACGCCTCGATACCCGACGCGGCGAGAAGTTGGCCGGTAAGCCGATCCCTTCGCCCGACGACTTTAACTTTTGCTTACTTCACGGCGACGACGAGCCTGAAGAAATAAAAGCTAAACTCCGTGCCTACTACGCGGCCTGCGATGACGCCCACCGTGCCCATGGTTACAAGGATCTCCCCAAAGGCCACTCTCCCTCGCTAAGAGCCGAGCATCTTCACCGGCAAGCAGAGTGGGCACTAATGGACTCTGCCGGTCCACTGTTTGGACTTACCGAGCACCCGCACATGCCCGACGATCGTAAACACTATCTCGAACTTCTGATCGGCACCTGCATCAAGGCCCTCGATGAAATGCAGCAGGAATGCGGACTTGAGACTCAGCACCAGGAAGTCGAACCAAGCCCACTAAATCCAAGCCGCATACGCTGCGCTAATTGCTGCCTCGAGTTAGAAAGAAAAGCAGCGTGAGGAACAATCTCCCTCGCTAACGGACCACCATGAGCGATTTCCAACCCACTCCAGTCTTGATCCTTGATCAAGAACAAACTCTGGTACTGCTTGGGCAACCAGAAAGCTCCTTGCCTGACAACTTAAATAAGTTCCGGATCAAGAGCACCTGGCTATGCGCACTGCTAAACGAACGCGAGAGAGTAGCCGGGTTTCAATACAACGCCCAATTTGAGCAGTGGTTCGAGCAACAATTCCAAGTCGGCTCAATCACCGAAAAGAATTCCATGCTCTCCTTACTCATCTATAACGCCCAATGCTACCGGCGTCACGATGCGCTCATTCAAGCCGGTTGGACGTCAGGAGAACGAGCAATACTAGAGAGAGCCTACAAACGAGGACGCAAGCTTGAATACCTCTCTGAAACCATAATCGGTGGGTCCGCAGTAACCACCCTTTCCGTTCGCGAAGTTCACCGCCAGCTCTACGCTTTCCCTCCGCGCAAACGTAATCCGATCAGCATCATCGGCCAGCCTGTGAGAATACCTGCCGCCGTTCCGGCGCCGGCAACCAAAAATCTCACACGCCCAATTGACGAAAACCAAATCACACTGCTCGCCGCCGAATAGCCTAAGGAACGCTCATGACCGTTACCACAACCGAAATCCGCCAAACAGTCGTCAACGAAGCCATCGAACGCGCAGCCAGCGAACGTTCATTCCTCTTTGTCTATGAATACAAAGGGAAGCTCTTCGACCAAATGATCTGGGCTACGCTAATCGAAGGCGAGCAACCTCCGGAAGATGCGCGGCTTCTCTGTACCGTCAACCAGGAAGGACACATCGACTGGAAGATCGACGATCTGGTCCAAACCCCGATCGCCAGGGCCGTTCTGCCGCGTCTATCGGAAATTACACTCCCGATCGAGGAAGTCCAATTCAATAACGTTACGATCACCATAGCCTCGGCGGATCCGGTCGCCGCTTACACCGCGCTCTGCCAAGCTCTGGCCCGCTTCGAGTACACGACCGATACTTTCCAAACCAACGGAGCGGCCGGCGAATCTGAAGAGCAAAGCACCAGGATACTTTTCCCCCAGGACTCCCGACACGAACCAAGCCAGCTTGAAACATCGAACACAAACTGATCAAAAGGAGCTTAACTGCAATGGCGGCAGGCGTACTCTCAGCACCAGGCACAGAATTCGGAACGTGCGCCGAACCGTGCCTCCATACCGACTGCGCAGGAACGCGAAGTATCGCGGAGACAATCTGCCGCTTCTGCGACAAGCCGATCGGCTACGATCGCCGCTTTTACAACGATGCCGGCTACGTCCATGCCTCGTGCCTTGAAGACTCAATCGAACAAGAACGCGCGGATCGAACTTCCACGAAATGAAACGCTCGGACCATCATCAAGTTTCCCTCTTCACACCAACGACCACTATTGTCGATAAGCCTAACGCCCCGAGCCCAACAACCGAGCCTACAGGCACCGACGCCAACAACGAATCCCTCAATATCGAAATAACCCGCGACGAACTCGCCACACAAGTAATCCAGGGATTCGTAAAACACCGTCGTTGGGAAAAGGAACTTGTAGTTGGCGCGTCTGATGAAGAACTAAGCCTTGCGCTGGGGAACTGCTGGGCCAGCAACGCACACCTTCACATCCATTGCAAGACGGAGCCTACTCCACAAATTATCTGCACAACCCCCATGGGCCAAGACCTACTGCGGCTCGAAGCCGCGGAAATCGCCTCGTTGGTTAGAACTCACGCCGGGATCCCAACAGTACCCAGCGAAGAAGAACGACAACGACGGCTAAACGAGGAACTCGATAGACAACGATCCGCCGCGCGTAGCGATATCTTCACTTCCGTGCAAAGTATTCTCGGCGACAAAAGCCGCAAACGAGACCAGGGATTTACCCAACAGTTCGTCAACCTCCTGTTCACAGAACATTGCCTCGACGAACAAAACGAGAGCGCCACGCTGGAAACAATTACCTCAATGCTGATCGCACGCGAATGGACCAAGTTGAAAGCAATGAAAGCAGCCATCCAATTAGTCGAACGCGCTGCCAGCACGTGGCGCTCGATCGAAGGCTACTGGCTCAACCGCCCTTACTTCTAAACGCCGAAATGCGTCGCCTCCGCACCGTAAAGCCAAAGCGACGCATTCCCCACTCTAGGGCTTTGCCTCAGAAGTCGGATTATTTCGCGACTTTTGGGGCAAACGGCATTTCTGCCCCAAAAATCAATTTGACTGATTGAATGGGTGTTCAGCGAGGATAAAAATAACGTACGCTGGACTCGAGTTGACGATCCACTTCTCAATGTAGCCTCAATAACACCCACCTTGCCGCCTTGAAAACTTCTCGCCATCGACTTTGATCACGACAAATATCTTTTCCGCTAGTCTTGGCCGAAACATCACGTCATTGCGCGAAATGAACACAACATGATCGGCATCATGTGGTTCACTTACAACGTTGCAGTCACAACTTGCGGCAAAATGAACGCACTACTTCGACAGGCTTTCCGCTGATTGCGTGAGTTTTTTCTGGGATTCCCTTCTGATCTCCATGAAACCAGAGGTATGCCTTTTTGTTCAGCAGTTACTGCTACGGCCGAGTACGAGGCATATCTCCAAGGTACTCTGGTCTGCCGCGCACGGCTTCGAAGTGGCGTTTGTTTTGAGGCAATCGCATTTGCGACGGATAACAGTCGAGAGCCCTGTTTTTGCGATCGACTTCTTCCTGCGTCGGTTCGATTTCTCTTCCTTCGGGCGTAAAGATCTCTCCCTCAGCGTACGTCGCGTAATAGCTCACTGGGGAAAACATCAACGAGACGACATCCCCGAGTGCGTCGTGGTCATTGTGTCCTCCCTGAATGGCAGGGGCGTAGACGTGTATCCAGGATTGTGAGACGAACGGCTCAAGCCGGCGCTTGAGATCGGCCTTCTCTTGTTCCAACGTGCCGTCTTTTAGTCCGAGGAAGACAACGGGCACACCTAACAGTTCACACGCTCGCCTGCTTTCCTCTCTACGTTGGTGGGCGGTGATACCCCACTCCGCAAGCTGCGCGTCGCTGTCGGTGACGATAATCACGAGAGGCTTCTCGCGCATGAGTGTGTAGGCGGCGAACAGACACTCGTCGTCGTTGTGTGGAGATAGAAGTAGTTTCATGAGAGACCGAGATGCTCCAAGCGGTCTTTCTTCCGAAAGTTCCGTATAGGGTAGTCCTTCTCGAAGACGAGCGCGTTCTCATGGTACAGCCTGACAGCGATACTCTCGGCTACCGCCTCGTAGTCTTCGTGGCGGAGCAGAAAGTCGAGCGTCAGGACGTAGTCCGGCGTCTCCTCATGAGCATACAGGACGAAGCCTGGCGGCTGCGTGCGCCTATAGCACTTCATGTCCGGTTTGTTCGGACAGGGGATCTCTGCGGCTGAAATAGTCGGGTTACTTGCGTACTTCCGCGGTATGTCGACCTCCAGCCGGAATTCTTTCGCGGCCGTTGCTCCATTGTTCCGGAGCTTGATGCGGAAGTCGTACGGGTCGATGCTTGGGTGTTGCGGAGAGCCCATAAGCGTCTCGATAACGGGCTCAAGTTGCGGAATAGGCTTCGGCGCTCCTGCCTGATAGACATTGGTAATGCTGTGCGCCGTTTGCCCACCCTGCTGATTGATGCTCGTGACAATCGAGCCTTCGTTGATGCTCACCGTAAGCTTCTCAAGTACCTCGTCGCTCGGTTGTTCGAAGCGCTCCTCATGCCGGCGTTTCCATTCTTCAAGCATCTGCGTTGGATACTCAAGGGGTTTCGTGTCGATCGTCTTATGGTGCTCCCCGCACATCAGGATCAGATTTTCGTAAGCATCGGGGTCAGGGTATGAAGGCTCATAGCGCGGACCACCCTTTTCTTTCGCCCGAATGTGACATATCTGGCCTACAACGACGTCGGCCTTTACTAGACGCCTTTCGCAGTCAGCAAAAGCACACGTATTGCCGGCAACGGCAAACAGTCGCTTCGTCGTTGGTAGCTTCACCGTCATATGTTAACAATCTCTACTGAAGTCCCGGCGAGTTTAGCATCCAAGCACTGGCTAGTCCTTGCCAAAACGGACCGAAGCTGTCCCTCTCTTGCTATTGCACGGATACACGCAACCGTGAGAAAACTAGCGTGCCGCGATGATCTGTAACTACCCATCAACATGCTTACCGCAGAAAACAGATCTTTACCAACGCCGACAAAGTCACAAACCAAATAAAACCAACCGGACGAACTCTTCAGTCCAACCAACAAACCGACCAAAGTAAAACCAGGCGGCCAACACAAAACAAGCTCAGAAATTGCGGCTGGCAGATCGTGATCAGCGAATGGAATGACACTCCGAAAAGACTTTTGGGGCAGAAAACCTACTTTTGGGGCAACAACGACTTTTGAGGCAAAGCCCCACTCTGACAGCCCCTTCAGTAAAGGACAGCAACCCGGCTGTACAACTAATACAGAGGCGGACAATAAGAAAATGCCTATATAGGACACAAGAAACAATTCCCTCAAGCTCTCAAGCGTGAGTTGCTGGCACAGCCACCATTCCAAGCTTTTCAAACTAACCTACCCGTACCAACCCACCAAATAAGCCTTTTGGAAAGACACCACAAATGACAGCAACAACAGCCAGCCAAACCCCAGAGTATAAAGTTGTCATCAACTATCAAACGATCGGCCGGGAAACACGAAACATTACGTTGGAAGTTCCCGGAGACGACCAGCAGGACGCTCTCACCCGAGCTGAAACAAAACTAACTTCCGATAAACGCCGCAAGATATTCAAGATCATAAGCGGCAAAGCCACACCCCTGCCGCTTACCACTATCATCGCCGACGGCCTTGATAAATCCGTTGATGGCCCAGGCTGGGACGCCACACATCAGCGTGCAATGAACCTCGCCAACGCTGCTCCTGCCATGCGCGCGTTCCTTGAACGCATCGCCCGACTTGTCAAAGACGGAGAATGTCAGGACTGCCTTCTAGACGGAGACTCCCAAAACGAAGATTGCGACGATCACTACGCTTTCGATATGCCAAACGATGATGCCGTCGACACACTTCACTCCCTCATCACCGAAGCCCGCGAATTAACAGGACTCGTTCCCTATAAATACGATTGCACTCGCTGCGAACAACCCATCCCTCTCGGCCAGGACGAATCAACCCCTTCTGGTTCAATGCACAAAGATTGCGCAGAGGACTACGAACGCGAGAACCCCGAAGATTTCTAACCCTCTAATCAACCAACAAACAAAACTCTGCAACCGAAAAGAACGATGACCAACCCACAAACACCCGAGCCTGACACCCGCTTGACTTACTTTCAACTTGCAAAGGCAAACGCCGGCAAACTGATTCAAATAACTGAGAATGATTACTACTACATGCGCGACGTCTTGCCGCCGGTTTATGGCAAAGGCTGTTTTGCCATGGGGGAAATAGCCAACCACACTGCCCAAGACCACCCAATCTACTACTGGACCGCAGAACGCGAGGGCAAGTACTTTTGCTTCTACGGCACACAGGACCAAGCCGAGAAACAATTTCAATGGCTACCCGCCACAGACAACCTTCACATAAACTTGACCCCCGAAGAACTTTCCGGCGCCCGATCCCTTCTCGATGAATTGGCTCAGGTTACAAAACACAGTGCTGACGCCGAAGACGGCAATCGGCTCGACTCACTCTACCTGCTCGTCGAAGCAGCAGAGAAAACCGCAGCCGCGCAAAATCAGCAATCCTCAGAAGCTATGGACGCGGTCAATACAATTGAACCAGCAACCAAACTAGTCTGCCCCAAATGCCAGAACGAAGACCAACAAGAATTCCGCTATCTCGACAATCCGACTCACTGGCGCGAAATTGTCGAAGTACGGCCGGGCCAACTACTCGTTGAAGGGCTCTCGAATCAGTACGGCGAAAGCGAGGACTGCAACGACCGCATTGAGTGCCACAGTTGCTACATGGAGTTTCCCATTCCTAACGGATTTACTGCCGACTTCGTTTGACCGCTTAAGTTTCTAACCCCCAGAACATGCCGGCACATACCAAACTCACAAAATTAAAATGGATTACAACTCCGAACAATTCTCCTTCGATTTTAGCCCTCAACCCCCATTACCCGCCCTAAGCACGCATACATCACCTGCATCAACAAACACTCAACCCAGCCCACCAATACGCAATCGCCGCCGCCAACACGTAATCGTTATCGACGCCATTCGCTTAAGCAATCAAGGAGACATTAGCAACGCCTACTCAGGCGACCTCATCGACAATGGCCAAATTCGCCGGCCGTTTTCTTATAACGGAAAACTGTACGTCACCACATCCTCAGCCCACGGTCCTTCCCTCTGCAAAGCGGAAGCGTACCAACTACTCCCTGAGTATCTTTTCAATAGCGAGCCCACTACCTACGCAAACAAAATACATTACGACGGTGGCGAAACCGCCCGCCACGATCCCAATGGCTTTTACCACGGGATCTCTGTCAAACATCAGGGCAAAACTGCCGTATTAACCGGTCCGCCCTTAACATTTGTTCCGCCCCAAATTCCAGGAACTAACGAGCGGACGGCACCAACGCAAAATATCAACCAGCTAGTTCACTAAGCTCAAACCATGACCACCTTCCCGCGTCTCTCAACCGCCTCGATTGGCAGAAATAAAGACGCCCCCAGAGTCTGGCTTGAGGGACGTTACTTACTTGACGCGGGCTTTGCCCCCGGATGCCACATTGAAGTTGAATTCACCGCTGGTCGAATCATCATCAAACTTGCCAGCAATGGCCCTCGAATCGTCTCCTCCAAAAAGCAAGGACAAATCCCGGTCGTCGACCTCAATTCCACCGCTATCTCGACAACCTTCGGTCTCGCGATCGCTACGGTACAAGTACACGTTTCACATGGCGAGATTGTATTAACCCCCACTCTCACTGACACACTACGCAGCACACGTTGCAAGAACGGTTCTGAAGGCAGCGCATTTTCCGGAGGTGGACTACTAACTGAAGCAGCAAAGCAAGCCGGATTCACTCCAGCCTTCGCGATCGAAGTCGATGAGAGGTACGCAGCTATTTACGAGCGGAACCATCCCGAGGCGAAGATGTTCAACCTAAGCATCGAAGACGTACCGCTCGACGCCCTTCCCCAAGTTGAACTTCTTACATTAGGAATTCCATGCGAGCCTTACAGCCGCGCCCGTACGTTAGACCGCGGAACAGGCGCTAAGCGCGATCGTTCACTACCACCCGAGGCTCATCCACTCGCAGATCTAACCATCTGGGCCGCCTTACTCATTCGCCAGGTCAACCCAGCCACAATCGTTATTGAAGAAGCCCCAGACTATCTCACGAGCGGCGCCGGCTTCATGCTTCGACTTTTTCTCGAGCGCGCAGGTTACTTCGTCCACGCAGCAGTTCTCGACCCAACCCTGTACGGTGAGTTAACAGGTAGAAAACGAACTGTGATGGTGGCCACGTCAGAACCAGGATTCCAATGGCCCACTACCACTCCTTGCACAAAAACGTTCGCAGATATCGCAGACCCGCCTGACCTCGTTGAAAACCAATACTTCACAGCTGACGAAAAACCCTGGCTTGTAAACCACTGGAATGAACAAACCCGTAAAGGAAACGGTTTTGCCCCTCCTCAACTCACGGATCACAGCACCAAAGTTCCAGTCATCCGAAAAAGATATCTAAGCCAACAAGGCGATGGAGTAGTTGTGAAGCATCCCACCCGCCCAGAATGCTGGCGCTGGCTTACAGTAAACGAAATTAAGAACCTTCACGGCGTTCCACCGTCCTATTACTTGGGAGAAGAAAAGTCCAAAACCGGCGCAGGAGAAATCCTTGGTCAAGGCGTCATAGTCTCCTTTTTTCAAAAGATTATTTCTGCGGCCAGCAACTTTTACAGTAACGGCCCAACACCAACCACCCTACATACAGAAACCTCACCCTCGTCACCAAGACGAGACTTGCCTACACCCAGCTCGGCAATAAATCAACTTGGACTGGCTTTTACATAACTGTAACTGCAGCACTCAGGCCGCACGACCGCGCAGAGCGTTGAGGTCATCTCCATGCCCGCCTGTCGCGCCGATGGTCCGGCGATCTTGATTCGCATTCCAGACAACGAAAACACCACTGTCGGACCACGCTATTTCGAGTCAATGAATGTTGACGGAATTCTCTATCCCAGTCCGTTCGCGCCAATACCCGAAGTCATCAGTGCAGGCTGGCGTGAACGTATCTTCAGGCAAGCCCCGCTGGCTGAAGCAAGACTAGTTAACTGAAGACTTAATCTCCTCTGGACTTCGTTTTTATCTCCTCGCTTGTCGGGCAGACGCTTGCTCTACCAGAGGAAACCTCGTCAGCGCACAATTCAACCCCATTCGCTTACTCTTGAATTGGCAGGATTGTTTGCTATGTAGGAAACAACGTTGATGCGATAATTGAACCTGTGAAGCTTAATCAAGTACAGGCGAGAATTGCGGAACTCTTCTCGAACTGGGTTACGCAGGTAAGGGGCGAGACGGCGATGAACCGATTCGACATCAACCGCATATCGGAAGTGGTATTACTTCCCTTATTGTCCCGAGTTTTTGAGTGTCCAAACCTCGAAAGTCTGAATTTTGCTGAGTACTTCAACTATCCAGGCATTGACCTAGGTGATGCTACGGCAAGAGTGGCATTCCAAGTCACTTCGACGGCAAATAGCACCAAAGTGAAAGACACCCTCGCTAAGTTCGTGAACAACGAACAGTATAAACAGTACGATCGTCTGATTATTTATATCCTCACAGAAAAACAGCGCTCCTATTCCGCAAGAGGGTTTGATGACATCATTGGTGGCAAGTTCCAGTTCGAAAAAGACCGCGACATTATTGACTACCGTGACCTGCTAAGGGTGATCGGTGCCTTCCAAATCGAAGAGGCGAGCACAATTCAGGCCATACTCGAAGCAAATATCGTTGGTGGTGATCGGCAAACCGTCAATATTGCGGCGCACGACTACCAGGAAGTGAAGCCATACCTTCGGAGATGGGTCTGCGAGACGAGCGACGCCGGACCCTTCGCTCTTTATGTGCTCGGTGAAGGGAAAATGCATGATCTCGCAGACGTGATTGAGAGGGAGCGAAGGACAATCCTTCTGTGTGACGCCGGCGTTGGGAAGACCACTGAACTTAAGCGAATCGCCGCTAATTACTCAAAACCGGGTTCCCAGATTCACGTCGACCTAATCCCACTTAACCGGTTCGTCAATCAGAGCATTCCCGAAATCCTATGTGCCCAATGGGATCAGGTTTCCAAAAAACAGTTAGTGGTTATCCTTGACGGCTTCGATGAAATAGAAAGCTCAAATAGACACACTGCGGTTCGACGCATTGAGTCATTCGCAGAAGACCATCCCGAGGTTCGTGTTCTCATATCATGTCGCACGAATTTTTATAACCGAGAGTCAGCAGACTTCTCCGGCACACTTCAGCATTTTGCATCTTACACCTTGCTTGATCTCAACGATGATGTAATCAACGAATATCTGACGGATGCCCTTGTCACTCGAAAGAGTGAATTCATCGATCGCGTCGCCGACAATCAGTTATATGATCTCTTGCGGTCGCCTTTTTATCTGACTCGCCTCGTGAATCTTTTTCATGAAGCTGGTTCCTTGCCAACGACAAGGGCCCAGACGTTCGAGCAACTGATTCAGCACACCTTAAAATTCGACGCCGAGAAGTTCAGAACCACCGATCGATTGGGCGATAAACGGATCGAGATTATCGAATTACTCGAAAGGCTGGCGCTCGCGATGGAAGCGCTCGGCAGGAATTATCTAACTCATGACGAGTATCGAAGGATCATCCCTGATGCCGGAAGTAGATATCTGATCGAGTTTTGCGCACTTTGGGAAAAGCGCGAAGCCGAAGAGGTCACTTGGCAATTCGACCAGAATAACTTTCAGGAATACCTTGCGGCCCGCCTTCTTGCCCGCCAATCTCTATCAGTAATTAAGGGCTTCATATCTTTTGAACCGGACTATCCTAAGATAATTCCATCCTGGACAAATGCACTTTCATTCTTGTTAGGCATTCTCGACCCAACCGATGCGAAATTCACTGGTCTCATCGAGTGGGTTGAACGAATTGAGCCTGAAATCATGTTTCAGTCTGAGCCGGACAAAATCCCGATCGCAGTTCGAGAGTCTTACTTGAAGGACATATTCGAAGTTTACAAGCAGAAGGAGATCGCAATCGATTATGAGAAATTCAGTTTTAGACAGCTGGCTCGGTTTGGGCAGTCCGACGAAACAGTTCGTTACTTAATGGACCAGGCTGATACGGCGAATGGAACGGCGACACTTGTCAACGCGCTCAGCCTCTTGCGTTACGTCAAAGTCCCCTACGACCAACGGAAACGTGCAGCGGAACTATTCGAGCAATTCGCCACAGACGACAATCAAGACGGGTATGTCCGCTACCTTGCGTTGCTCGCACTGACGGATCACAGGTTCAACTCCCAGGACATCGTCGACCGCGTGCTAACGGTGGCCCGTTCGTCAAGCGATGATCACGTGAGGCATGGCCTCTATCACTTGATTCTTTCTAGCAGAAGCCTTGACGACAATATTGATGTGTTCCTTGATGGCATTGAACATACAGGAGGAATAGACCCTACTGGTGGCATTACAACTCTGGGCGAAGGGCTGGACAAGGCGCATACACCTCACGCCGTCAAGCTAATACTCGCGCACATAAAGAGCCGGCCTGGCCTTTGGTCGCGACGCACATTTCTCAGCGATCACCTACCGACCATCATCAATAACGCGGTTGCTGCTTATTCCGATGACCCCACCATCTTTTCTGCAGTAATGGAAGTAGTCTACGCGCTGTCGCTTAGTTATCATCGGAAAGAGGCAGAGGTGATAACTTCCTTCTTTGACCTCACAAAAACGCGCTACAAAGGTTTCCAGGAAGTCTTGCTTGATCGTGACAATTGTCAGCGAAATCACAGGGACTGGTTCGACCTCCTCGCGATCCTTGCCGACGACGAGGGCCTTAGCGTGTTCGCTTACCTGTACTCAAAGAAGGCGGTAAACGAAAGAGATGTGTGGCTATTCCAAAATAGTCTTGGATCTGTCCGCGGCGGCGAGCTTTTTGTTTTGTTCAATACGCTCATGAACAAACTATCGAACAATCAATTCGTACTGCCTCCGAGTCGAGACCGCAACGCGGAAGAAAAGCAAATGTCGAGTCTCAACTTCCAGCTCCTTTTTGATGAGCAAGCCTTCATAAATGCCGTGCTTCACGTCTTTGAACACGAGGAGGTTACCGAGTTAAGCTCCGGGGCGATCGACCGCATTTTCATGGAGGGATACGAGCACGAACACAAGTATTCAACACTCGCGGTCCAATCGCTTAGGGAAATCGCAAAAGCAAATAAAGATATCGTCACGAAGGATTTCGCTGTTAAGTGTATACAAGGTAGCTGGGAGCGAGTGAGCATCGAGAAGATCCATAAGTATATGGAACACGATGGCGAGATTACTTTAACCTCTCAGCAAAGCAACCGGATCGCTCAATGGTGTGAGACAAACCTTCGACTGGTTGATTTCAGAACTGCAATCGTGACTAACCAAGACGGTTCTTGGAATACCAATAGCATTGCCACGTTGCTGTGGTTCTTTCAACGACGACTTAATCTCCCCTTCCCTGACGACGTAATGCTAGACATGCTCTCCTATGAACTCTTCGATGAGTCCGGTTTGAAGGGCATCGAATACTTTGAAGATCGGCTCGATCCCGCAGCCATGACCGGTCGGATTCTTGAGAATCTTGACAAAGGAATAGACAGCCCATACGTCCTCAAAAACCACCTAGATTATTGCCGCAGGCACCACGTAGTAGAGGTCGTTCCTTTCGCCCTGCGCGAAATAGTGACTCCCAGAAGCGACTCCTGGGGGCGACAGGATGCATTGGAGACAGTCATATTCTTTCCGGACGCCCCAAGAAATCTGGAGAAGGCACTGGATCAGACCAACGACAATTTCAAATGGCAAATACTCCCCAGGTTGATCGAGCAGAATAGCCAAATTGCCATCGACACTCTTCGGACCATTATGAACGAAGGCAACGATGACGAGCGACTACGAGCGGCGCTATATCTAATGGAAGTTCAAGATCTGGAAGCACTGCGCTACTACGTAGAGCATGTGGAAAGAACAAGGCAGTATCCGGCTGGACTGACAGAAAAATCACCGCTTAGGTATTTTGAATCTGTCGAGGCGCTCCCGCTGCTTCTAAGGTTGCTTGGAGTCAGCGTCGATCCCTCAATCATCGTCGCCGACCAATTCAGCTTCTTATACAACGCCGTGCTCGATGCCACGAGCCGCATCGCCACGGCCTCGCATGAGAATTTTGAAAGAGTTAGAGATGCTTTGAAGGCCTTCATCGCTGAAAATAAAGCGGAACTTCCGCATGTAAAAACTCTCCACTTTCACCTAAGCCGACTCGAAAGAACTTACTACACAAATCTTGCTCAGAAGCTATCTTTGAACGATGTATTGGCCAAGTTGAATGCGCTCGCGACAAACCAACCTCGTTACGCTGACTCCGTCCACATTTGACCTATATCCGGTTTTCGAGCACACAAATCTAACCAATTGCATGTCTTACCTAATAGAGAACCTAGAATGCGAACGGTTGTTCTTAAGCCGGTTGGGGTTTTCATGGGATCAACTGGCACCAATGTTAGGGTCGCTCGGCATACATCCTCATCTTTCTTGGGCGTTGATAGAGGTTGACCTGACCAATCTTGTCTCGTCTCTTAAGGGGGACGTAGATATTCTCGCCGGAAATGTGACGTGGAAAGACCCTAAGGCATTTGAATTCGCCCTTCAGGATCACATGAGCCGGCTTCGGTCGTCGCATCCTGATGCACTAATCCAATTCATGTCCCCTGAAGCCTGCGCCGCCGCTGTAGTAGCGGAAGCTGGCGGTCTTAAGTGGCCACCTTCAACTGAATATCTGGTAGGAATCGAGGTGAAGTGCTCACGTCTTAATCAAGACGTCAATCCTTACACAGACCCTATAGGTGAACCAGATATGAAATCCACCAAGTCCTCTCGACAGAAGAAGAAAAGGATCAGACTAGAGATTATGAAGCTTATTCGCCTTGGTTGTGACAATGTGGCTCTGCTCGACCTAATTGCTAATCCCCCAGCCACCGGTATCAACATAAATGCATGGCTCAATGCTTCGGTAGCTACCGAGAAGACCGAAAAGGCGATGGCCCGAGTCCTTGGCGAACGTTTGCCACCCGATTCGATCGCGGGCCATTGGGTATATTCAATCGGAGCAGTTGCTGGTGGCGATGAAACGATCCGAGGCACTGGGCTGCCACGGCTATATCGAGAAGCCCAAGAGAGCAAGTCCACTCATAATTCGACTACCGAAAATCTCCGGGAAGAACTGACCCAAGGCGTCACGAGGATTCTCGGAGGACTGCGTCAACCGGCTTCACTTCCAGCATTGTTTCTCAATTGCCGGCTCTGCCGAAGAATTCACGCAGCAATGGATGAACGTTGCCCTCAGTGGCAAAGATTTTTTTCCAACATCCCGACTCTCAACTAAAAGGCAAGCCCAGGACTAGATTTGCAAAAAAGGCGTTCATATTCGACCTACAACCGATTTTTCAGAGAGAGTCAGACCAATGTCATGGACTTTGAGCGTAGCGCGAGGTCTATCTTCAGAGATTATCGGCTGAGCCTTCTAGCTTTTGAATTGAGCAGGCGAATCTATGCTCCGGTAGGTTCGCTCATCAAGTCTTGTTGTAGCCTCGATTCCGGTCAGGGATTTAGATCATTCAACGCTTAGCGAGTTTCGAATCGAATTGAACACAGGTTCTATTCCAAGGTGTGAACAGAAATGGTCGACAAAGCCAATGCTGGATTCGACGGCCCACTTTGCGCACCCATAGCCCATACACCTTGCTGGAAAGAAAGGCGTCTTCGCCCCAGTGAGAGGATTCAAAGCGAACTTGCCCCGAAACCTCTCCTCGTGAGCCTGGGAAGATTCAGCCGTGCTTGTCGAACTGATCGGCTCATAGTGGATCAGTGCGTTACGGAGCCAGATTAACAAACTGGCGTTCTGATAGACCAAAGCGCCACGACCGAGCGGTTTCTTTTCAGCTAAAGCTACAGCAATTTCATATTTTTTCAGAATTGGATAAGACGCGGTTTTGGGAACTCCGAGCTTCCACATTTCAGCCAAAAGAAAAATCTTATCTCCGAGCGGATGGATAAAGTCGCGCTGCTCGTCGGCCGCGTCAGTAAAGATCTCGTTGATTTGCGCCTCAAGAAAAGAAACCGTAGCGAATACACAGCCCGTGACGTACGCTCGATGGCGAGACTGTATTTCTGACGTAAAGCTCTCTTTGGCCTCATTCTCGCGTTCCACTCTGCCGCTTTCCCTGGCGAAGAACGCCGCCGACATAATGTGATAGTGCGAATAGTAAAATCGCGGCATCCAGGCCGAGACACCAAATCCACTTTCTCCGAAGTTGTTGTCCAAATTTCGGTCGATTCCCACAAACAACCTCACAACCCTCTGTCACAAACCGAACTCGAATTGCTGCCGGCAATTCCCTGTCGGGCTCTACCTCCTTTTCGAAGGCGCAGTTAGTCTAACACCGTAAACACATCCTCTAGCGACTCACGCAGTTCATCAAATTTCCCGAGAACCCATTCGTTCTTACGCGATGCAATCTTTTTTCGCTTGACGTACTGATTCAAGATATATCGGAAGCTGCAAATCGGCTCATGCGGTCGGGTGTACTCGTCGAGGAGTTCGGTAAACGAGACCTCCTGCAGGTATGGAATGAGAATCTCCAAGTCTTCGATAGAAAGCAACGAGAGCGGCTTGACGAGGTTTTGATCGACCGCCCGTGTCTTGATTTCGGCGTCGAAGATTCTTCTCAATTCGCGATTGGCGAACCCAATACTCAGTGAAGGGTCCTGCACAATTACCACCGGGTAGATTCTCCTTACCTTAGCGGCGCACCCCGTGGAGTACCTGACGACTGGTTCATTGTGTTCATCACGCTGCGAAAAGCCGTGTCGATGCTCTGCCTTAATGTTGAAGGCAGTCTCAAATCGCTCAGCTAGCTGACGGGCTGCTTTGCCGAATCGTTCATTTAGGTCCGTCAATAGGAGTTCACGGTCGCCTGCGTACTTCGCAACCAAGGAGAGATATTTCCCCTTGTACTCCATTGCGATCACTGCATCACCATAGTCAAGGAATCCGTCGAAGGCTTCGTTATTGCGCTGTGCTTTGGGAGAGTCCCACTTTGGTGAACTGTAAAAACGAGTTGCCTCCAGTGGATAAAGATCTCTGAGTCTCGCATTGACGTAAATCTCAAAGACTTCGCCCCAATACCGTTTGAGGAACCGCTGGCGATCGGCTTCAGCACGTTCGTCACCTTCCGCCACGTTCAGTGAATTTAGAATCGCGTAATAGGCACCGGAAGAAATTTTTTCCTGCAACAGCGAGGGATCAACGCAGGTCACGATGGTTCTTTCTTCATTTCGATAAACGAGCGGCGAGCTTCTAAATGGCCGCACATCAAATTGTGGTTGCACGTTTCGCTCAGGTTCCGGGACGTTAGTGAAAGCGGCTATCAACGCTGCTACGTCGCTGGTGAGCAAACCAAAGAAGGCCTGAATCTCTTCTTTGGTAATTTTCAATTTCGCAAACACCGTGTTGATATCGACGTTGAACAGCGCAATGTTTGCGATCAACTCCTCGCGAGTGTGAGAGCGATAGTAGAGATCGAAATTGAAGAGGAAAAAGAGAAACCTCTTGAGTTCGATACCGGTTAGCTCCTGAAATCTTTCCGATAGCGTTCGCCCCGCTCCGAATGCTGCCGCGAAGTGTTCATCAAAGATCCCGGCATATTCGAGATGTCTCACGACCGAGTGGACGGGATCGGGAGGATTGAGCAACTCGGCGGTGGGCAGCCATTGAACAAACAGTTCCCCATGAATCCTTTCATCTTCACCTTCAGCGCCTGAGTTTCGCAGTCTCTCTTCCTGTTCCGGGGGAAACAGCAAGTTATTCATCATCAAACAGGCTCTGCCGAGAACGTGATGATCCTCGACATTCTCCTGAGGGTACGGATCTCTCGGTCCATCTTCCGGAGCTTCCAGCAAAACGCGGCGTTGCATGGCCAGGAGCATCTGCCGATGAAAGACGGGATGTCCGAAGATTGGCTGACCGTCAAGCTTCTTGTCGATCAGCTTCAACAAATCAGGCTCGATGAAAATCCGCAGGAGAAATTTCTGAATCTCGATCGCCTCCTTCTGATCGTGAGCAAAGAAGGACAGCAGCGAGTTCACCATGCAGAGCATGTAGAACGTGGGTTTCTTATTGAATGAGCTGACTACCTCGGTGAGTTCTGCCTCTTCGGGGAACTTACCGGTCAGGTCAGAATAGAGAATCGGCGTGCTCGGCACGACGGGCGGCTGGTCGTTTTGGAAACCTACCCGTCGTCCCCGCGCGTCTACAACTTGTGCTCTAGCAACTTTAATCACTCAAACCCCTCTTTACTTAAATCCGCTTAACACTTCCGCCGGCGGATCTATGACGCCCCAAATGAAAAGCCGCCACGAGCATCCTCAAGTGGCGGCCGATTGCGGGTCTTGTTGTTACCTCACGTCTTGACTG
>Ga0137361_10000070_pt1 | contig 40832 bp, 36 predicted proteins | sample Mad1_80_16metaG_FD_104923 | JGI IMG/M metagenome (GOLD analysis project Ga0137361, IMG submission 104923) | Vadose zone soil microbial communities from Angelo Coast Range Reserve, California, USA - Mad1_80_16 metaG | ecosystem: Environmental > Terrestrial > Soil > Vadose zone | place: USA... | reverse complement strand
TCGTCATCGGCACCGTCTTCTTCCTTTACAAATTGCGAGACATCGCCATCTACGTCACCACCTTCAGCATCGGCCACAGCACGACGCTGCTTTTGGGCGTGCTCGGCGGAGTGCACGTCAATCCCTATCTCGTGGACGCGGTGATCGGCCTGTCGGTGGTTTATATCGCGTTCGACAATCTGGGCGGGTTCAAGACGCTCATAGGCATCCAGCCGAACACCAAGCTTGCCATTCTCGGCTTTGGCCTCGTGCACGGCTTCGGCCTTGCGACCAAAGTGCAGGAGCTCAATCCCTCCGCCGACGGATTGGTGCCGAACATGCTTTCGTTCAACGTCGGAATCGAAATCGGCCAATTGCTGGTTTTGTGCGCGGCGCTGGCCGCGATTGTCTGGTGGCGCAAGAGCGAGGGCTTTACCAAACAAGCGATCGTCGCGAATGCGCTCTTCATGGCCGCAGGCTTTGCCCTCATGGAATATCAGTTGGCGTTCTATTTCACAGGAGCCGCGTGATGACGGACGAACGAAAAGCTCCACACCCGTCGAAAGCCCGTCTTCTGGCGCTGTCGGCCGCGGCCTTGATCGTCGGGAGTGCGATTTTCGTGCTTTTCGTGCTGCCGGCGGAATTCCACCGCGATCCGACCGGGTTTGGGCGCTTGACCGGCCTCGATCGATTGGCGGGGCCTGAAGTGGTCAGCGTCGCGGCCGCGCCCGCGGGACCCAATGCGACGACGCGCACATATGCTACGGCGTTCCGCACCGACGTCGTCGACATTGCACTGCCGCCGGATGAAAAGAACGAGCTTGAATACAAGGTCAAAATGAAACCCGGCGATACGCTGGTGTATTCCTGGTCTGTTACCGGCGACGAAGCCCACCCCGAATGGTTCTATTACGATTTCCACGGGGAGACGTGGCCGAACCCGGCGGGCGCGAAGTCGACGGTGATGGAATACAGCCAGGCGACCGGCCTTCAAGGCAATGGTGCGCTGGTCGCGCCGTTCGCGGGCGTGCATGGCTGGTATGTGCAAAACCAGTCGGACAAACCTCTTGTCGTGCATTTGAAGCTCTCGGGTTTTTACGAGCTCGTCCCGCCCGGCGAATATGGCAACGAGGCGGGAATTCTGCCGGTGAACGGCGCAAAATAAACAGCAACGGAATTGGAACCGGGGACTTCATTGCGGCGCGTTTCGGCCTGCCGCTTCTGCGATGGTCGCAAATTCGCCGTCGCAACCTTAAACTGGCGCCCGATGTCCGAGCGAATCATGGGCCAAGCTGCGTCCGATACCGCCCCGCGTCAGCGGAAGAGGCGCCGGTCTCTGCTCGGGCGTCTGGTGAGCTGGTTTTTTCTTCTCGTTGTGGTCTTGCCGGTCGCGCTCATTCTCGTGTTCCGCTTCGTGCCGCCGCCGACCACCCCTTTGATGATCGGAACCTCCATTTTCGACGGACCCATCCGGCAGCGCTGGGTTCCGCTCGAGGCCATCTCACCCAACCTGGTGCGGGCCGTGGTCGCCGCCGAGGACGACAAGTTTTGCTCGCATTACGGGTTCGACTTGGAGGCGATCGACAAGGCAATCGAGCGCAACGCCGTCAGCAACCGGCTGAGAGGCGCCAGCAGCATCAGCCAGCAGACGGCCAAGAATTTGTTTCTGGGTCCGGACCGGACATGGCTGCGCAAAGGCGTCGAAGCCTATCTCACGGTCCTGATCGAAACGTTCTGGCCGAAGCGCCGCATCATCGAGACCTATCTGAACATCGCCGAATGGGGACCGCGGCGGTTTGGCGCGGAAGCGGCGGCACGGGCCAATTTCCGGAAGGCCGCGGCGCAGCTTTCGCCGTTCGAAGCGGCGCGGCTCGCAACGGTTCTACCCAGCCCGCTGGTTTACCGCGCCGATGTGCCCGGCCCTTTTGTGGCGCGGCAATCCCAGGTGATCCTTAACCGCATGGGCGAGGTCAGGCGCGACAGGCTTGACGCCTGCATCTATCAATAGCCAATTGCGCCGATGCGCCGCCTGGTTCACCTCTTGATGTCGCCATCCTGCCGGCTCGTCCGGCTTGCGCTGGGCGAAAAGCGCGTCGTCTGCGGCCTTGCCGCGGCGGACGATCCGCTCGCCCATCTGCCGGTATTCTTCGAGCTCGATGGGTCCGCCGTGACCGGCCTATGGGCCATCGTCGATCATCTCGAGAGCGAATATCCCGATCATCCGCTTGTGCCCGGCGACGCGCCCGCGCGCGGCGAGGCCCTGCGCCTGCTCGACTGGACGATGAGCAATTTCCACGAACAGGCGACCCGACGCATCGTCTTTGAAAAAGCATCGCAAGCCCACACGGGCAGCGCGGTGCGCCGGGCGCCCAACATGGAGATCATGCGAGCGGGCCGCGAGGCGCTGCGGACGAATCTGCAACGCCTGGGAAGCATCGCCGAGACACGCGGCTTTCTGGCCGGCCGCGATGTCTCGCTCGCCGATCTCGCGCTCGCGGCCCATCTTTCCGCGCTTGATTATTACGGCGAAATTCCATGGGCGGAATGCCCACAACTCACGGAGTGGTATACCCGGATCAAGTCGCGTCCTTCCTTCCGCCCGCTGCTCGCAGACCGCGTGCCGGGCCAACCGCCGGTGCCGCATTATGCGGAGCTCGATTTCTAAGGCGGCTGAAGAGAGCCACAATCCGCGCGATGCGATTCGGAAGCGCGCGCGAGCCGAGGGCTTCGACGCGGTCGGTTTCACCGCCGCCAAGGCGCTCAAGGCCGCGCCCGAAAACCTGGCGACGTTTCTCGAACGCGGTCATCACGGCGATATGGCGTGGATGGAAACGACGGCGGCGCGCCGCGGCGATCCGGAAAAATTGTGGAGCGAGGCGAAAAGCGTCATCGCGCTGGGGGTCAATTACACGCCTGCGGACGACCCTCTTCTCGCGCTCGAGCGGCGCGAGCGAGGCGTGGTTTCCGTTTACGCCCAAGGCGCGGATTATCACGACGTTCTCAAAAAGCGGCTGAAGGGGTTGGCGCAGTGGATCGCGCAGACTTACGCTGCCGAAGTGAAGATTTTCGTCGACACGGCGCCGGTGATGGAGAAGCCGCTCGCAGCGAATTCGGGGATCGGCTGGCAGGGCAAGCATACCAACCTGGTGTCGCGCGAGTTCGGTTCCTGGCTGTTTCTCGGCTCCATCTTTACCACGCTTGAACTCGAGGCCGACGCTCCCGAGACCGATCATTGCGGGTCCTGCCACGCCTGTCTCGACATCTGTCCCACGCGTGCGTTCCCTGCGCCTTATCAAATCGATGCGCGGCGCTGCATTTCCTATCTCACCATCGAGCACAAGGGCCACATCGCGCGCGAATTCCGCGAAGCGATCGGCAATCGCATCTATGGCTGCGACGATTGCCTGGCCGTTTGCCCGTGGAACAAATTCGCGGCAACCGCGCACGAGATCGCGTTTCAGCCGCGAGTCGAGCTTACTCGGCCTCTGCTCGGCGAATTGGCCACGCTCGACGATGCAGCGTTCCGCGAAGTGTTTCGCGGTTCGGCGGTCAAACGCATCGGGCGCGACCGTTTCGTGCGCAATGTGCTGATCGCCATCGGCAATTCAGGCGAGACCGCGTTGGCGGGTGCGGCCGAAGCGCGGCTCTCCGATTCCTCGCCGCTCGTGCGCGCCATGGCGGTGTGGGCGTTGTCGAAATTGCTGAGTGGCGCAGACTTTGCGGGTCTCTCGGAGCGATACGCGGTTAAAGAGGACGACCCTGCCGTAGCGGCGGAATGGCGTGCGGTAGCGGCTTAACGGTCGTGGACCTCCAACAGTTCGATGCGGGTTCTGACGGCGTCGGCCGCGGGGCCGCCGGGCGCTCTCACCAGTACTTGCAGCCAATCGGCGCGTGCGCCAGCGGTGTCGCCAGCTTCGAGCTTGATGCTGCCGCGCTCAACCAGGGCCTCAGGAAAGGTGGGGTCGATGGCAAGGGCTGCGTCGATGTCGGCCCGGTAACCCGGCTTGTCGCCTTGCGCCGCGCGCGCACTCGCGCGCAGCACGTAAATCTCCGGACGCGATTTTTCAAACGTGATCGCGTTGGTGAGATCTTTCTCCGCGTCGGTCCAATTCTGCCTGGCGGCGCTGGCACGCGCACGATCGGTCCACAGTTCGGGGTCGCGCGGCGTAAGTTTGAGCGCCGCTGAAAAAGCCGCGTTGGCATTTTCCCATTGATTTGCCAGCAGCCAGGCATTGCCGGCCTCGGTGAGCAATTTGGCGCGTTCGGACAGGGTGCCGGCATCGGTGCGACTGGCCAGCGTGCCGAGGCGCGACGCAGCCTCACCGGCTTCGTCAAGAGCGATGAGGGCCAGCGCGGCGCAGTGCTCGGCCGGCAGGCCGCCGCCGCGATCGCGCCAAGCAAGCGCCATCTCGAAGGCCTCCGTCGGATTCTTGTCGATGACGGCGATGCACGACTCGTAAGAGTTCGCAGGAGCGGGGGCGGGCCAAGCGCCGGTCGGAATCGCGCACGCGATGGCCAGAACGCTCAGAGCGAAACAGGAGAGCCTGAAGTCCATGAGCGATAGGAAAACCGGGGCCGAACCCAAATGCAAGTTATAAGGTTCATTCGGCCAAGAGCGAATCGAGCACCGCGGCGATCCGCTGCAAATCGGCCGGAGTCGACAGCCGGTGATCGCCTTCCTTGATCAAGGTCATGGCGGGATTGCCGGACAGCCGCTCGACCAATGTGAGCGCGTGCTGCCACGGCACGTCCGGGTCCTTCATGCCCTGAAGGATGTGCACCGGGCAATCGATGCGGAGCTCCGCGTTGAGCAACAGATGGCGTCTTCCGTCCTCGATCAGCGTGCGCGTAATCGGGTAGGGATCGTCGCCATAGGTGGAAGCACGCTGCCATTCGCCTTTCTCCATGATCTGCCGGCGGATTTCGGTCGACATCTTCGCCCACATCAGAGCTTCGGTGAAATCGACGGCCGGCGCGATCAATAACAGGGCGGCGACCCGCTCGGGTCGCAACCGCGCTACGAGAAGCGCGATCCAGGCGCCCATGCTGGAGCCGACCAGGATTTGCGGCCCGTCGCAGAGGCGATCGAGCACGGCGAGAGCATCGTCGCGCCAGCGGCTGATCGTGCCGTTGCGGAATTCGCCCGAGGATGCGCCATGGCCGTAATAGTCAAAACGCAGATAGGCCCGGCCGCGGCTTTTCGTCCATTCGTCCAAGGTCTGCGCCTTGGTGCCGTTCATGTCGGACTTGAATCCGCCAAGCCAGAGCACAGCCGGACTCTTCCCGTGGCACTTCAAATAAGCGATGGTCTCGCCGTCTTCACGGGTAAATCTTTCGATCGCAGACTCCGTCATGGCCTTGCCGTTCGAGCGCGTCGCAGACGACCATAATTCCCCTGCCGCCGTCGAACCAGACACGCGGCCGGTCGTGCTGCAAATCGTGCCTACGCTGGATACGGGCGGGGCCGAGCGCACCACGATCGACATCGCCAAGGCGCTCAAGGCGCAGGGCTGGAGCGCGCTGGTAGCGAGCCGGGGCGGACGGTTGGCCTACGAGCTCAAGGAGAACGGCGGCGAGTTGATCCGAATGGACGCCGCTTCCAAGGACTTACGGACGATTTTCGCCAATGTCGCGCGCTTCGCCGAATTGATCCGTGAGCGGAAGATTGCGCTCATCCATGCGCGCTCCCGTGCGCCGGCCTGGAGCGCGTTTTTTGCGGCACGGCGCATGGGCATTCCCTTCGTCACCACCTATCACGGCATTTACGCGGCGAAGAATCCGCTCAAACGCTGGTACAATTCCGTGATGGCACGCGGCGATGCGGTGATCGCCAATTCGCAGTGGACTGCGGACCACATCCGCGCCGCTTACCCTCGCCGCGCAAAGCGGCTTGTCGTCATTCCGCGCGGAATCGACCTTGGCACGTTCAATCCGAAAACGGTCACACCGGAGCGCATTGCGAAGCTGCGCGCGCAGTGGCATGCGAAGCCGGGCGACCGGGTGATTCTGCTGCCGGGAAGGCTCAGCCGCTGGAAGGGGCAGCTCGTCCTGCTCAAGGCGCTCGACCTCTTGCAAAAAAGCGACCGGCTGCCCGAACGCTTGCGCGCGGTGATCGCCGGCGATGCGCAGGGACGCGAACATTATGACGAGGAGCTGACGACTGCGATCGCAAGCCACGATCTTCATGGAGTGGCCCAAATCGAAAGCCACGTCGATGACATGGCCGCCGCCTATTGCGCCGCGGACATCGTCGTTTCGGCTTCGACCGAACCAGAAGCCTTCGGGCGCGTGCCGCCGGAGGCCGCGGCGATGGGCAGGCCGGTCATCGCGACAGATCATGGCGGCACGCGCGAGACGGTGCTGCCCGGACAGTCCGGCCTGCTGGTCAAGGCCGGCGACGCCGCCGCGCTCGCCGACGCGATTTCGGATTTGCTGGCGCGACCGCCGGACGAGCTTGCCGCCATGGGAGCCAAAGGCCGCGCCCATGTCTTGCGCGATTACACCCTTGAGCACATGTGCGAGCGCACGCTTGCCGTCTATCGCGAGCTATTGGCCTCAAAACCTTGACTTTGTGCGTTTCGCCGAAGATGGTCCCGCGCTGATTTTGACGAGAAATGCTGTGTCCGCACCCCCATCCGCGCCCAAGGTCGACATCACTTTGCCCGACGGCAAGGTGCTGTCGCTCGCACGCGGCGTGACCGGCGCGGAAGTCGCGGCCGCCATCGGTCCCGGTCTCGCCAAAGCCGCTCTCATCGTCGAGGTCAACGGCAAGCCATGGGACCTCTTCCGGCCGATCGAGGAAAACGCCAAGCTCCGTGTCATTACGCGTAAGGACCCGGAAGCGCTCGAGCTCATCCGCCACGACGCGGCTCATGTGCTTGCCATGGCGGTGCAGGAACTCTTCCCCGGGACGCAGGTGACGATCGGCCCGGCCATCGAAGACGGCTTCTATTACGATTTCGCGCGGGCGACGCCATTTACGCCCGACGATCTGCCCAAGATCGAAGCGAGAATGCGCGAGATCGTGGCGCAAGACCGGCCGACCAAACGCACGGTGTGGCCGCGGGACGAAGCGATCCGGCGTTTCGAGGAGATCGGAGAGCACTTCAAGGCCGAGCTGATCCGAGACTTCCCGCCAAACGAGGAGATCACCGTCTATTATCATGGCGATTGGCACGATCTCTGCCGGGGTCCGCATTTCGCTTCGACATCCAAGATCGGCCAGGGCTTCCGATTGACCAAGATCGCGGGCGCTTATTGGCGCGGCGATGCGAAGAACCCTCAGCTGCAGCGCATCTACGGCACAGCGTGGCGCGACGAGAAGGAGCTGCAGACCTACCTCACAAGGCTCGAAGAGGCGGAGAAGCGCGATCATCGCAAGCTCGCACGCGAGATGAACCTCTTCCACATGCAGGAGGAGGCCGTCGGCCAGGTGTTCTGGCACCCGAACGGCTTCGCGCTCTATCACGCGCTCGAGGACTACATCCGCCGCCGCCTGGGCAAGTCCGGATACCAGGAGGTCAAGACTCCGCTGCTGATCGACCGCAAGCTCTGGGAGCAGTCGGGCCATTGGGAGAACTTCCGCCAGCACATGTTCGTCGCCGAGGTCGAGGACGAGGACAAGACGCTGGCGGTCAAGCCGATGAACTGTCCCGGCCATGTCCAGATCTTCAAGCAGGGCACCAAGTCCTACCGTGAATTGCCGCTGCGTCTGGCGGAGTTCGGCTCCTGTCACCGGTACGAGCCGTCTGGGGCGCTGCACGGCATCATGCGGGTACGAGGCTTCACCCAGGACGACGCGCATATCTTCTGCACGCATGAGCAGATCACCGCGGAGACGACGGAGTTTTGCCACCTCCTGACATCGATCTATCGCGATCTCGGTTTCGAGGATGTGCGGGTGAAATTGGCGACCAGGCCCGACAACCGCATCGGCAGCGATGACGTATGGGACCGCGCCGAAGCTGCTCTCAACCAGGCGACCGAGGCGGCCGGAATCGAGTTCTCGCTCAATCCCGGCGAGGGGGCATTCTATGGTCCGAAGCTCGAATTCGTGCTGCGCGATTCCATCGGCCGCGACTGGCAATGCGGGACACTGCAAGTGGACTTCAACACCGCCGAGCGTTTGGGCGCCTCGTATGTCGGCGAAGACGGCGCCAAACACGCTCCGGTGATGCTGCATCGCGCCATCGTCGGTTCGATGGAACGCTTCATCGGCGTTCTGATCGAGCATTATGCCGGCAAGTTTCCGCTCTGGCTGGCGCCGGTCCAGGCTGTTGTCGCGACCATAGTATCGGACGCCGATTCGTACGCGGGCGAGGCCGCCGCTGCCCTCAAAGCGGCCGGATTGCGTGTGGAAACGGATCTTCGCAACGAAAAGATCAATTACAAGGTTCGCGAGCACAGCTTGGCTAAAGTGCCGTATTTGCTGGTGGCCGGTAGGCGCGAGGCCGAAAATCGCACGCTAACGTTGCGGCGATTGGGGTCGGATGCGCAAGAAAACCTTGCGTTAAGCTCCGTCCTTCATATGCTTAAAGAGGAAGCGGTTCCCCCCGACCTGCGGTGAAACCGGTTTCCAGTTCGTGCGTAAGGAACCAACCGGTCCCGAACGCGCCTGTTCGAGGGAGACGCCCCGCGCAATCGACAAGGAAACTCGTCGCGGCGGTCCAGGACTTCCGCGAGCGGATTTGCGTTGGGCCATTCAAAGGGAGCTTGCCATAGCTATCAAAAAGTTTTCACAACCGACGCCGCCGTCCAAGGACGGTCCGCGCGTCAACGAAGAGATCAACTCTCGCACCATCCTGCTTATCGGAGCGGAGGGCGAGAAACACGGCGAGATCGGAATCGAAGAGGCTCTCGCCATGGCGGAGGAAAAAGGCTTCGACCTTGTCGAAGTCTCGCCGGGTACCAAGCCCCCAGTGGTCAAGATGATGGACTACGGGAAATACAAATACGAACAGCAGAAAAAAGCCGCCGAAGCGCGCAAGCGCCAGAAGATCATCGAGATCAAAGAGATCAAGATGCGGCCGACCATCGACGATCATGATTACGATACCAAGATGCGGTCGATGAAGCGGTTCTTCGAAGAGGGTGACAAGGTCAAGGTCACGCTTCGCTTCCGAGGCCGCGAGATGGCGCACCAGCATATCGGCATGGAGCTGCTCAGCCGAATCCAGAAGGAGACCGACGGCTTCGCCAAGATCGAGCAATATCCCAAGCTCGAAGGCCGCCAGATGATGATGGTGCTGGCGCCTCGTTAGGCGCGAATCTCTCACCGCGAGATCCGCCTTCGCCGAGGCTACGGCGGACAGGTGGCCGGGTTAAGCCAGGTTAAGGCAACGGATCAGCATCTCAGGGTCGATATTGCCCCCGGAGAGCACGACTGCGATGGCCTGCCCGCGCGCGTCCGCCTTCGCGCTCCGCGCTACGGCGGACAGGTCGTATGCGCCCGCGAGTAGTGCCGCCAGTCCGGCGGCGCCGCCGGGCTCGACGACAAGCTTCAAATGTCGGGCGGCGAAGCCGACAGCGCGGGCGAGCGCCTCGTCGCCGACCGCGACGCCGCCGGCGCGGCAAGCCTTGAGAATCGCGAAGGGAATGATCCCCGGCGCGGGCGACATCAGCGAATCGGCGATCGAATTGCGGTCAGCCGGCGCCGCCGTTCTCTCGCCGCGCGCGAGCGACAAGCGGGCGCCATCGAAGCCTTCGGGTTCGACGGCAAAGACGCGCGTCGTGGGGCTCGCTTCGCTTAGAGCGAGGGCAATGCCCGACGTCAGTCCTCCACCGCTGCACGGCACCAACACCGCATCCAGGCTGACGCCAAGTGCCGCAGCTTGAGATGCGATTTCGAGGCCCGCGGTCCCCTGCCCGGCGACAACCGCCGGATCGTCAAAGGCCGGTACGACGACGGCTCCTTTTTCGCTCGCGATGCGCGCCGCGATCTCCTCGCGCTTGTCGCGCTTGCGATCATAAAACACCACATCGGCACCGAGAGCGCGCGTGTTCTCGAGCTTGATGCGCGGCGCATCCTTGGGCATCACGATGGTGGCGGCCATATCCAACAGCTTTGCCGCAGCGGCGATTCCTTGGGCATGATTGCCCGAGGAAAAAGCAACTACGCCGCGCAATCGCTCGACGGGCGAAAGCTGCACCAAGCGGTTGTAGGCGCCGCGAAACTTGAATGAGCCGGTGCGTTGCAGCGTTTCGAGCTTGAGGAACACTCTCGCTCCGAGCTGCTCGCTCAACACGGGGCTCGGGATGAAGGGCGTGGTTACCGCGACACCTTCGAGCCGCGCGGCCGCTGCCATTACATCGGAAAAAACCGGAATCGATTGAGCCGCTGTGTCCATCGCAGGATTGTAGCCTATCGGCTTTACGGGCACGCCATTCGCGAGTGCCCAGGGGCAGTGAAAAATTCTTTTTACCAGTGAAAAACTTAAGTCTATATGGGACGAGCGCGGCCGGGTTTAAGGATTTCTCAGCCGCCTTCCAGACTGGAAATTCGATTGACTTGATGTGTCGCATTTTCTACGGCGAGCCATGATCCGGCCGCACGGGACAAGAGTTGGATGCTGAAGGCGTATCAGCAGCAGAATGGCGGGCTCAAGGGCGTGGCCGTCGGCGAGACCGATGCCATCCCCGCGGGCGCCATTTGGCTCGACCTCTTCAATCCGCTGCTTGAGGAACGCCGCAAGGTCGACAAGCTGCTCGGCCTCGAATTGCCCACGCGCGCCGACATGGAGGAGATCGAAATCTCCAGCCGCCTGTTTCAGGAAGGCGATGCGCTGTTCATGACGGCAATGGTCGTGGCCCAGACGGACACCGAACTCCCCACAGCCGACGCCGTCACGTTCGTGCTGACGCCTGAGAGGCTCGTCACCATCCGCTACATCGATCCCCAGCCTTTTCGCACCTACGCGCTGCGTTGCGAACGCTCGGTCATATCAGCGCCCAGGCCCGACAACGTGCTGATGCAAATCATCGACGCGATCGTCGACCGGATGGCCGATGTCCTGGAAAAGACGGGCGGCGACGTGGAAATCATCTCGGCCGAGATCTTCTCGCCGGGCTCTCACCGGATGGGGACCCGGGACTTCCAGGGCATCCTGCGCCGGCTCGGCCAGAAGCACGGCCTGACTTCGAAATTGCGCGAGAGCTTGCTCACCATCGGCCGGATGCTGACCTTTTTGACCCAAGCCCTCGACAACAAGCAGCACAAGGATGTGCGCGCGCATTTGAAGACGCTGGTGCGCGACGTTCAATCCTTGCAGGACCATTCATCTTTCGTCGCCGTCAAGCTCAGTTACCTGCAGGACGCGACGCTCGGCCTCATCAACAACGAGCAGAACAACATCATCAAGATCATGTCGGTTGCCGCGATCGTGTTCCTGCCGCCGACGCTGTTTGCGTCAGTGTGGGGCATGAACTTCCACCACATGCCCGAACTGGATCAGGCCTGGGCGTATCCGGTCGCGCTCGTCGTCATCTTCATTTCCGGCATTCTGCCTTACCTCTATTTCAAGCGCCGCGGCTGGCTCTAAAGCTGCAACGCAAGACGGTCCCGCGGACTAGAATGAGCTCAGCGCAAGACGCAAAACCCCTGCATGCCGGCCGCGAGAGGCCGCTGCTGGGCATCTTCTGTAAAGTCATGGCGATGTTCATGTTCTCGCTGATGTTCGCCGCCATCCGCTGGCTCGGACCGCATTTTCCGATCGGTGAGATGGTCTTCTTTCGCACGCTCTTCGGCATCCCAGTCATCGTGCTCGTAGCCTATCTCTCCGGAGGCTTATACCTGCTTGCGACCAAGCGCATCGACAGCCATGCGCTGCGCTCGATTGCCGGCGCCGTCTCCATGTTCTGCAACTTCACCGCCTATACGCTGCTTCCGCTCGCGGATGCGACCGCAATCGGATTTGCGGCGCCGCTTTTCGTCGTCATGCTGGCCGCCACAATCTTGGGCGAGCGCGTCCATGTCTACCGCTGGAGTGCGGTAGTCATCGGCTTTATCGGCGTTATCGTGATCGTCGGACCGGAAGCCCAAATGGCGCGCAGCGCGATCATCGGAGCGATGTTCGCCTTGGCGGGTGCGGCTCTCGCGGCGCTGGCGATGATCTTCTTGCGCCGAATGAGCGCGCATGAGCATTCGACCACGATCGCCTTCTATTTCATGTTGACGACTTGCGTGATCAGCCTGTTCACGCTGCCGCTGGGTTGGAACATGCCGACCGGCACGGAGGCGCTTATTCTGATTTTCACCGGTCTGTCGGGAGGCATCGGCCAGTTGTTCCTCAGCTTCTCCTACCGCTACAGCGAAGCATCCATGCTGGCGCCCTTCGATTACTCGGCGATGATCTGGGCGGTGGGATTGGGATACTTCCTTTTCAGCGAATTGCCGATGCCCCAGGTCTGGATCGGCGCGGCAATCGTCGTCGCGGCGGGGCTGCTCATTCTCTGGCGCGAACGCCGCTTGAGCCGCGACCGCGCCCTGTCGTCGGCGGCTTTATAGGGGCTTCCTGAAAATCGCCATGCCGTCGCCGTCGTCGTGCCAATCCGGCACTTCGGCGATCAAGGTGAATCCGCCCGAGAGGTAGAAGTCCCGTGCAGCTGCGTATGCTGGGAGCGTCGAGGTCTCGGCGACCAGGTAGACGCCTCCCATGCTCTTGACTGCGTCTTCCGTCGCCTTTTGCAAACGCCGGCCGAGACCGTGACGGCGGGCTTTCGGATGCACTGCGATCCAATACAGTTCGAACCGCCGGTGAGCGCCAGGCACGGGGCCAAAACACGAATAACCGTCAATACCGTCAGCGCCATCGGCAAAGAGGAAATAATAGCCCGAGGCCGCCTCACCCTTGGCGAGGTTCTCATCGACCAGCTCGCGGGCGATCGCGACTTCGGCAGCGTTGAAAATTGCAGATTGCCGAACCAAGTCTTCGACGGCAGTAGCGTCCTCCGCGCGGACGTTGGTACGGAACTCGTCAGCCGCGAAGCGCCGCCCGGACGATGTCTTCGATGAGTTTGTCATAAGGAAGACTCGCCTGCGCGCAAGCTGCCGCGACCCCGGCATCGGGTTCAAGGCAGGGATTGGCATTGACCTCGAGGATAAACGGTCGGTTCTTCGAGTCCACGCGGAAATCAATACGGGCATAGCCGGTAAGGCCGAACAGATTCCAGCAGTCCCGCGTCAACTGCTCGAGTGTATTCTTCAGGCCGGGCTCACGCTGGTGCCAGCCGAACATCCGGGAGGTATCCCGATATTCCAATGCGGTCGCGTGCCATTTTGCGGCATAACCGACGATGCGCGGCTTGCTCTGATCCCACTTCTCGAAAATCATCTCCCCGATCGGGAGCAGATGAGGAACGCCGTCGCGTTCAATGGCCGCAACGTTGAACTCGCGGCCGTCGATGAACCGTTCCGCAAACCAGCGGCCGCCATGGCGCGCGGCACTTGCCTGCGCGCGAGCAGCGACCGCTTCGCGCCCGGCTACCACCGCACCGTCGTCAAGTCCCAACGAGGCGTCCTCGCTGACCGACTTGACGATCCAGCGGCCTGTGCCGATGTCGCGCCAATGCGGGGCCTCCGACCAGGCGGGCGTCGGCAATTTGGCGCCACCGAGAACGCGTTTGGCGAAAATCTTGTCGCCGCACGCCGCCATGGCCGCCGTGTGAACGCCGGTGAACGGGACACCGAAATTGGCGAACATCGCGGGAGCCAGCGGCGCATACAGACCCTTGCCCCAGACCGATTCCACCAGATTGAAGACGAGATCGGGGTCCTCGCGCGCAAACAAGGCTTCGATCTTACCGGCGTCGGGAAGAAAAACTGCGCAGGAGACGTCGTGTCCGCGCCGTTTCAGCGCCGCTTCGACGGCTGCCGCCTGAAGCAGGGTGTCCTGCTCATCAGGAGGAGCGTCGGGCCGTACGTCGGAATGGACAATCAGAATACGCATGAAACGGGTGTTGCCGTTACCTACTTCCTGTCATCCCCGACGCGTCGTTTCGACATTCACGCCGCGGCGCGGCGACTTGCCAGTTCGGGACAACGCTTCAAGAACGAAGCCATGATCAGACCGATAAGCTCTTGATAGTTGAGTCCCTTGAACTGAGCAAGGAAGCAAAGGTCGGAGTGTTCGGGATTCAAACCGGCGAGCGGGTTGGCTTCGAGAAATTGCGGCCGGCCCAATTCGTCATTGCGGACATCGACGCGGCCCCCGTCCCGGCAACGAAGCACGCGCCAAGCGGCAAGCGCGATTTCAGCAGCGGCATCGGCTTCTTTGTCCTCGACCAGCCGATAGACGACGTTCTCGTCGCAGCGCTCCTTGTTCTCATAGCCGTAGTGACCGCCGGCGGCCTTTTGCGTGGGTCCGATCTCGAGCACACCCAAGGCTCGTGCGTCGTCGGCCGTGCCAACAATACCGACGGTGAACTCGCGTCCCGGAAGATAGGCCTCGGCCAGCACGGGCTGATGGAAGCGCGCGAGCAACTCTGTCGCGACCGATTTAAGTTCGACCGCGTTGTTCACGCGCGAGCGCGCGTTGACGCCTTTGCCCGAACCTTCGGCGATCGGTTTCAAAAAGAGCGGATAGGGAAGCGTGACTTTGCCGATGTCCGCTGCCTGCTCGATGACGGCAAAGGGCGCAGTGGGTATGCCCGCGTCACACACAATGCGCTTGGTCCAGGCCTTGTCGAGCGTAAGCGCCGACGTGAGGGCATCCGAGAAGACGCAGGGAATGGCGTACGCTTCCGACAGAGCCGGCACCTGCGCCTCGCGGGCGTAGCCGGCGACGCCTTCACAAATGTTGAAGACGGCGTCCCACCGCTCGCCGGATGCCAGAAGCCTTGTCATGGCGCGGATGTTGCCGACGCGGACGGGGTTATGGCCGAGACCCGACAGCGCCCCCATGATCGAGGCGATGGTGATTTCGGCATCAAACTCGGCGCTGTCCTCCTCGCTCATACCCGAAGCGAGATAGTCCGCGCGCAGGTCGTAGGTGACCCCAATGCGCATTGCTCAAGACCCGTGATTATTCCGCGGCCAGAGCGACCCTATCACGCCCGAGCGTGCCATCGGGATCCGGATACCGATAGACCTTGCCCTCGAAATTGCGCAGCAACAGGTCATCGCCGTCGCGGCCGACGACAGAATCAGGCGCCATCAGAATCTTGCCGCCGCCTCCAGGCGCGTCGATCACGAACATCGGCGTGGCGTAGCCCGTGGTATGCCCGCGCAGCGCGTTGATGATCTCGAGCCCCGCATCGACCGAGGTGCGGAAATGACCCGAGCCTTTGATCGGATCGCACTGATAGAGGTAGTACGGCTTCACCCGCCGCGTCAGCAGGCCATGCATCAACGGCTTGATGATATCGGCGTCGTCGTTGATGTCCTTCAGCAACACCGTCTGCGAACCGAGCGGAATGCCGGCATCGGCCAGCCGCGCGGTCGACTCGGTCACTTCGGGCGTCAATTCCTTGGGATGCGTGAAGTGCAGACTCATCCACAGGGGATGATGCTTCTTGAGCATCTTCACGAAATCCTTGGTCACGCGCTGCGGCAGCACGGTCGGAACCTTAGTCCCGATGCGAAGAAACTCGATGTGCTTGATCCGGCGCAGGCGGCCCAACAAGTAATCGAGCTTCTCGTCGCCGATGGTCAGAGGATCGCCGCCGGAAAGCAGCACGTCGCGGACTTCGGTGTGCTCTTCGAGATAGTCGAGCGCGAGCTCCCAGTCGCGGACGCTGAAGTGATACTCGCCGCCCGGATTGCCGACCAGCCGCGAACGCGTGCAATAGCGGCAATAGGTCGAACAGGTGCCGGTGGTGAGAAACAGCACGCGGTCGGGATAGCGGTGCACCAGGCCGGGCACCACGGTGTCGTGATCCTCACCCAAGGGATCGTCTTCCTCGCCGGGGAGACGGACATATTCATCGCCGACCATAATATGAGTGCGGCGCAGGGGCTCCCTCGCGTCCTTCAAGTCCATCAAGCTGGCGTAATAGGGCGTGATGCCGACGGGGAGCGAGCCGCTGTGGGCGGCGACGGCCTGACGCTCGTCCTTGGACAGCTTGAAAATGCGATCGAGCTCGCCCAGCGTCCGAATGCGGGCGCGCATCTGCCAGCGCCAGTCGTTCCATTCGGCGGTCGTCGTGTCGGGGTAGAAGCGGCGATAGAAGGCCTTGGTGCCGGGATTGACGGGGAAGCGGAGAGCTTTCTTCCTGGCGGGCGCCTCGATCGGGTTTGAACTGATATTGCTTTGTTTGGGTGTTTCAGAAACCGCGGCTGGTATTGGTCGCTCGCGCCGCGACGGAGGGCGAAGATCGCGCCCTCGCAAGAGCTGGAGATTCATCGGTGTCTCATGGCGGTCTTCAAGCCGGACCTCGACGCCCCCTATGGCTCGTCCATCAAACGGCCCAGCGGCTGCTAGATTTAGAAGCCTTTTCATTTTCGTCAAGAGAAAAGCCTTCGAATACTGTGAATGAAGCGTCCATCTCAAATATACGACGGAGGTAGGAACGCGGATTATTGAACACCTCAAAAAGAAAAACGAAAGCCTGAAGGCATTGTCCGTATACGCTCGCGAGGAGAGATGCAAAGTTCGAAAAGCAAATGCATGCCCTTCCACTCGCGCAAGCCTTCATCGATTCGCTTCGGACGCGCATATCGATGATTCAAAGCACGCGAGCGCAGTCATCGCGAAGTCATCACGCCAGCAAAAAAATCCGGCGTCGAGGCATGCGATGATGGGATCACTTCGCCAAGGGTGAGGGGAATCGGACGAACCCGCGACTCAAATGCGAATCGCGGGCGAGTGAGTCGCGGGACTCGATTGATGCCCGACTCACTTGGCGCCGGGGACGACCCGGTAGAGCGTGATATGGGTCTGGCGGCCTCGGGAATAATTGAGGCCGCGGATTTCTTCGAGCGGCTCGGCGCGCGCTCCGCCGTCCGCGACCGAAGCAAGAAATCCGCCGACCTCGCTCGAATCGACGAGAACAAGGCCTCCCGATGCCGCGGCGACGCGGCCTGCTTGCGCACCGTCATCAAGGGCGGTCTCAGTGCCAAGAAGAAAGCTGATGCTCGGTTCAGCATAGCCGGCCGTGACGACCGGCGGATCGCCGGTCTCGACGTGACGTGCGACGGCTTCGGACAAGCGGGGCGACAGCCAAAGCTCGGTGAGGCGCGGCACGGTAAGGAATCCCGCCGCATAATAAAGCAGGAGCGCGCTCAACGACGCCGTCGCAACGGCGGCAAGTTTGCGTTCCCGAAGCGAAAACGGGATCACAGCCAAGACCGCGACCGCGCCGGCAACCGCGAGGAGATCAAGCGCGATCGTGCCGCCATTGCCAAAGCGTTCCGGCGCCCAGGCCGCGAAACCCGCAAGCGCCAGGCCCACGGCGACGAAAAATCCCAGCGATACGATCGAGAAAAAACGCTGCCCCTTCACCAGGGGCCACGTATCCGAGGTCAGCCAAAGGCCACACAGAATCGCGAGCGCAGGGTAGGCGGGAAGGATGTAATGCGGAAGTTTCGTAGGCGCCAACTCGAACATCAGCCAAGTGGTCGCCGCCCAAACCAGCAGATAGCGAATCGCAGGCTCATGCCGGCGCGCAATTCCGAGCACGATGCCGGGAAGCAAAGCGAGGCTCCCCGGCCAGAAGGTGACATGCGACAGCGCGGCGAAATAGCCGGGCGGTGCGCCGTGGGTTTCCTGTTCGCCCATCAGCTTAGCGAAGAAATCTTGGCCTAGGGACTGTTGATAGAATTGACCGTTGGACGAGATGGCGATGGCAATCGCCCACGGCGCCACGATGATGAGCGCGACGGCAAGTCCCGGCAACGCCCGCAAGCGCGCGAGCCAGCGCCAATCGCGGTCCCAAAGCGAGACGCCCAAAATCGAAGCGCCGCAAACGAGGGCTATCACGGGACCCTTGATGAGAACGCCAAGTCCAAACGCCATCCAGCCCAAAAGCGCATAACCCAATGTCGGGCCGTCAACGGAACCGGGAACGCGTGCGCTCAAATAGGCACGCATCAGCACGGATTGCGCGACAACGATCGAGCCTAAAAGAACGGCATCGGTCTTGGCGATTTTGGCTTCGGACATCAGCAGCACGCTGAGGCCCAAGAGAAGGCCAGCGACGAACGCAGTCTCGACGCCGGCGATCGCACGAGCGAGGAAGAACGTCGCGGCAACCGCGATCAATGCGCCGATCAGGGACGGCACACGATAGGTCCAGATCCGATCCCAAGAGCCCTGTCCCAAAACCGCGGTCGAAGCGGCCTGGAGCCAATAGATACCGACCGGTTTGGAATACCGCGCCGCCGAGCCGAGATTGATGTCGATGAAATCCCCCGTCTCGAGCATCTGCTTGGTTGCCTGCGCAAACCGGCTTTCATCGCGATCGAGCGGAGGAAGGGTAAAAAAACCCGGCAGCCAGGCGAGCACGCAAATCAGCAGCAACGCGGCCAATGGCCGGCGATGGATCGGTGCGAGAAGATTGCTGTTCATGCCCTCTCTTGGCTGCAAGCGCAAAACCGGCGTAAGCCTGTTTCTTGCGCCAAGGCGCTTGTATAAGGCCCGCGCCCCATGCGGAAAAGACTCTGAGGACTATGCTGGAAGCGCTTTCTTTCTCCGTGGTCGTGCCGGTCAAGGATGAAGCGGGCAATGTCGCGCCACTCGCCAAGGAGATTGACGCGGCTTTGAAGGCCGAACACGATTACGAAATCATCTTCGTCGACGACGGATCGAGCGATGCCACCGCGGCCGAACTGCTCGCGCTGAGGCCTGCTTTGCCGCTGCGGGTGCTTGCCCATGAGCGCAATCTTGGACAGAGCCGGGCGCTGAGAACGGGCATCCGCGCGGCAAAGGGCGAACTTATCGTGACCCTCGACGGCGATGGACAGAACGATCCCGCAGACATCCCCAAGCTGCTCGCGCTCTTCCGCGCCGAAGCCGCCAATCCGGCGTTTGCCATGGTCGCCGGCGAACGCGTCAAACGCCGCGACACTTGGCAAAAGCGATTGGCGTCGCGCGTCGCCAATCGCCTGCGGCGCTCCCTTCTCGGCGACAACGCGAGCGATACCGGCTGCGGCTTGAAGGTTTTCAAGCGCGAGGCATTTCTCGACCTTCCCTATTTCGACCACATGCACCGCTATCTCATCACCTTGATGCTGCGCGAGGGCTATGACGTGCGCTTCGTGCCGGTAAGCCACCGGCCGCGAAGCACGGGACGCTCAAAGTACGGAGTCTGGGACCGCGCCTTCGTCGGCGTCCGTGACCTTTTGGGTGTGATGTGGTTGAAGCGGCGCTTTCGCGGACCCGCCGAGACCAAGGAGTTATAGATGACGAGCTTCAATCAGGTTGTGATGTTCTTTCGCGACCCATGGAACATTCTCGGCTCATTCGGACAGCTGCTGTTTGCTTCACGCTTCATTATCCAGTGGATCAGGAGCGAGATCGAGGGCAAGAGCGTCATTCCGCTGGCGTTCTGGTATTGCAGCCTTGGCGGCGGTTTGCTGCTGCTGAGTTATGCGATCTATCGCGAAGAGCCGGTGTTCATCGCCGGCCAGATGCCGGGGATCATCGTGTATTCGCGCAATCTCTATTTCATATACCGCGACAAGAAAGCGGCGCGACCGGTCATCGAAGTCGAAACGCCCAAGGCCTGATTATTCCTCGTAAATCATTTTGCGCGTCATGCCGCCGTCGACGACGAAATTGGCTCCCGTGACGAAGCCCGCACGCTTGCTATCAAGAAGCCAGGCGACGATTTCGGCGACGTCGGCAGGTTTTCCGGCGCGCCCGACCGGATGTTGGGCGTGGTCCTTGCGCCGAAGCGCTCCGCAGTTTTTCGTCTCGATCCAGCCCGGGCTGACGCAATTGACGCGCACATCCGGGCCAAGGCTGACGGCAAGGGCGTGGGTAAGCGCCACCAATCCGCCCTTCGAAGCCGAATAGGATTCGGTGTTGGGCTCCGACATCAAGGCACGTGTCGAAGCGATGGACACGATGGCCCCCTTGGTTCGGCGCAAAGCGTCTTCCGCTTCGCGCGCCAGCAGAAAGGTTGCGGTCAAATTCGTATCGATGACCTCGCGCCACTCGGCAAGCGCGAGCTGCCGCAGCGGCTTGCGTCTCATGATGCCGGCATTGGAGACGATCGCGTCGAGCCGTCCGAAACGATCGCGCGCCGTTTGAACGGCGCGCTTCACGGTATCTTCTTCAGCAACATTGCCCTCGATCGACAGGACATTGCGGCCGCGCGGCGGAAACACCTTGCTGGCTCCGCTGCACGCCAGATCGACAATGCAGACGCGCCAACCGTCCGCCAACAGATGTTCTGCAATGGCGCGGCCGATCCCATTGGCGCCACCGGTTACGATCGCGACGGGATGCGGTTTTTCCATTTTCTATCGGCGATGAAGCTTTGGCTCTGCCATTGCGAACCTAGAGGCACAGCGAAGAAGTTCATACCCGCTAACGCCTTTCATGCGTTTTCTCCGCGGTGCGCAGCTTCTCAAGCGCGCCTGGTATCGCAACATTTAGAGGTTCACTCAATGAAAACAAAATATTCCAACCTGTTGGTGTTATCGGCCGCGACCGCGCTCCTGCTCGGCTGTAATCAAAACGTTCCAGCGGCCGGACCCGCGCCTGCGCCGGGCAATACAACCACAGTGGTTCCAGTGCCGACGCCTGCTCCTGCTCCGGAGGTCGTCCCAGTACCGGTACCTGGACCGCCCGGACCGCCCGGCCCTCAGGGTCCGGAAGGCCCACAAGGACCGCCAGCACCCGCAAAGTAGAAGCAAAGCGAATCGAAGGGCTTTGGTTGACCGGGCCGGGATTGCGAAAACATGCTCTGGCATGTTTTCGTCCTCGGGCTTACGCCCTCGGATCGCCTCGCTAACGCTCGGCGCCCAAGGTCGCTTCGCAATCTTGTCGAACCAGCGGTTCGTTCACCTCACCCTATACGCCACCTGAAGATAGCCCCAGCGGGGCTATCTTCAGGTGGCGGACAGGGCGGGATTCGAACCCGCGATACCGTTTCCGGTATACACGCTTTCCAAGCGTGCGCCTTCAGCCGCTCGGCCACCTGTCCTAGGAGCGCGGCGACTATAACGGCTGGCATTTGTCCGGCAAGCAGAGGCGCCGGAACCATGCCGTGAAACCCAAGCGTCGGAATAGGCGTTTCTCTTCTTGCCGGTTTGCGTTTCCGACATCCTTACGGCTCGGGAGTCCTAGGCGAAATGGCCACGAATCAGCGCACTCTCGCCGAGAAGTGGAAAAAGCTGGGCCTGAACTTCCAAAGCTACCGCTATACGTTCCTTGGTCCCGACCACGAGCAGATCGTGGCCGCCGTCGAGTTGTTCATAGCTTCGGAGGACGCCGCCTGCCGTCTGGCGAGCGACCTGTTGGACAAGAGCCCCGCCGCCTTCGTGGAAATATGGAGCGATGGACGCCTGGTCATGAGCGTCGCCAAACCGCCCCGTCAGCCGCACTGAAGCGCGATATCAAACGAGGCGGAAGCAGCACTCTAGCGGCACTCGGCGCGGGTGACGCTCATTGTCTGAAACAGCGTGGTACCCGAATAGAAGTCGCCTTCGAACTTGCGCAGGGGGCTGTCTTCAAATTTGTTCGTCCACAACTTGCAGGCAAATGTCACGAACGCCGATCTGACCCTGTCCCAGGCGATGCGGTCGGCCACGGAACGGTCCAATTCGAAACGTGCGCTCAGAACCTGATTGGAATAGGCGAGCCGTTCCCATGTTCCGAGCGGCGCAAGCGGTTGGGGAAATTGTGTATTCAAGTTCCGAACGACAAAATTGATCTCGCGCTCGCTTGGGGAGTCAGAGCGGAATTTGTCCGACAGCACCAGTGCCGATGCAGCAGCGCACAATAGGACCACGGCAGCGGTGGCGAGCATCGCCAAAACGCGGGATTTCGCGGCCCGTGCGCTTCGCACGACGCCGATGCCGAAGAAGAACAGCAACGCAAGAAGCAGCACGCGCAAAATCGATAATGACATTGAGAACGTGGACGGGTTGAAGTTCCAGATCGCGATGGAATGCGACCAGATTCTATCCACCAATCCGAAAATCAGGACCAGCGGAGAAAACAGCCAGAGCCAGAAACTCTCGGCCAGACTTTCTTCGCCGCGGTAGACCGACATCACTTTCGCAATCATGGCATCTCCCGACGGCGTTTCCGCGGACCAGCAAAAGGATCGGGCTGATTGAACCATGCGATCGGTTTATGAACGGCCAACCCATCGGACGAATTTTAATCGATGTTGAAACACGGCCGGAAACGCGCAAAGAGCGCGCGACCGATTGCCCGACCGCCAAGAAGCCTTATTCCGCCGCTGCGCCAGTAGCGCCTATTGGAGGAACGAGATCCGGCTTGAAGCCATCCGATCCTTTGGCCAGCTCGCGCGCCAGCTGCTCGCGATCGAGCTCGTTTTCCCAGCGCGCGATAATCAGCGTCGCCACGCCATTGCCGATGGCGTTGGTCAGGGCCCTGCACTGGCTCATGAAGCGATCGATACCGACGAGCAGCGCGAGGGAGGCGATCGGAATTGTGGGCACGATGGTCAGGGTCGCGGCGAGCGTGATGAAACCCGCGCCGGTCACTCCGCTCGCGCCTTTGGAGGTCAACATGGCGATCGCCAAAATCTCGGCCTGCTGCCCAAAGCTGAGATCGGTGTTCGTCGCCTGCGCCAAAAACAAAATCGCCAACGTCATGTAGATGTTCGTGCCGTCGAGATTGAAGCTGTAGCCCGTCGGGATGACGAGGCCGACGACCGAACGCGACGCGCCGAGCTGCTGCATCTTGATGAGCAATTGCGGCAGGACAGGTTCGGAGCTGGATGTCCCGAGCACGATAAGCAACTCGTCGCGGATATAGCGCATGAAACGGAAGATAGAGAATCCCGCGGCTCTTGTGATGGTGCCCAAAACAAACACCACGAACAGAAACGCGGTCAGGTAGAAGGTCGTGATCAGCACGGCAAGCGGCACGAGCGATTGGACGCCATAGCGTCCGATCGTGAAGGCCATCGCTCCAAAGGCGCCCACGGATGCCGACCAGACGATGATGCGAATGATCGAAAACAGCACCTTGGTCACGCTCTCGAGCCCGTGCGCGACCTGCGCGCCGAAGGAGCCCAGCCGCGAACAGGCGAAGCCGGTGAGAATCGCTACAAACAGCACTTGCAGAAGATCGCCGGTGACGAAGGCGCTGACCATCGTATCGGGAATGATCTTCATCATCTGATCGACGAACGACATGGACGCCGCACCCTTGGTGTATTGCGCGGCGATGTTGGGATCGAGGGAGGCGGCGTCGATGTTGAAGCCCGCGCCCGGTTTGATGACGTTCCCCACCACGAGTCCGATGATGAGGGCGAGCGTGGAAACGAGTTCGAAATAAAGCAGCGTCTTGCCGCCGACCCGGCCGAACTTCTTCAGGTCGCTCATATGAGCGATGCCGATCGCGACCGTGCAAAAAACCACCGGAGCGATGATCATCCGGATGACTTTGATGAACGCGTCGCCCAACGGCCTCAGCGCTTCGCCGGTGTGAGGAAAAAGCAAGCCGACCACGATGCCCGCCGCGGTGGCGATCAGCACTTGGACATAAAGCAGCTTGAGGACGCGAAGAGCTTTCATGGGCGTTTTTCCGAACCAAAGGAGCAAACAGGAATCACCTACGCCACAAACGATCGGCGTGCGCGATAGCGCCGAGCGCGGTGCTCGCGAGCCTTCAACGGCCCGGCTGCATTCCGCGTTCTCTGTAGACCTTCGCGGCGTCGGCCGAGGAAAGGTAGTTCACCAATTCCTTGGCTGCAGCAGGATCTTTCGCGTGCGTGCCGATGAATCCCACCAGGCGCGTCGGCGTGGAGATCGACGCCGGCAAGGCACCCACCACTTCAACGCCGGGCTCGGTGATGATCTCGCTGACGAAGGTCAGGCCGATGTCGACCTCTTTGTCGGCGAGCATTTTCATCGCGCCCGCGCCGCCTTGCGCGAGCTTGATCTTCGGCGCCATCTGCTCCGCGATGCCGAGCTTCTTCAATGTTTCGTTCATGCTGACGCCTGCCGCGGCACCGCCCTTTGGATCGGGATAGGAAATCGACTTCGCTGACAGGAACAACTGCTTGATGTCTTCGGCGGTCGCAATTTTCGGATGCGGCGTGCCCGGCCGCACGGCAACGCCGACGGCAACGGAGGCGAGCGGTGTTTCGCTGGAAGCAACGACGTTTCCCGACCCCACCACTTCCGGATAAGGCGGCTGCACGATCGGCACATCGAACGGATCGCCCTTGGCGATCTGAGCCTTGGTTCCGTTGCCCGAACCGAACGTCGCTTTGACCTTGTGGCCAGTCTTCTTTTCGAACGCGGGAATCATCTGTTCCACCGCCGCCCTGATTCCTCCGGGGGCGATGAGGGTGATTTCCGCCGCACCGGCGCCATAAGAGGCCGATACCGCAAGAGCGATGATTGCCGACGACAGCAGATATTTCATGGTTTCCTCCCTAGACCAACCGGCGGTTCTATGACCGACGCCGACTTTCAAACGTCGATTGCCATTGTCGCACCATCGCGGCTCGACGCAAAGCGTCATCGGCCCAGCTTTGCCAGCGATCGGCGTCTCCCCGACCTTGAGTTTGGGATGGCTTGCCCTTACCCTGCCGCGCTCGCGGGATGATCCGCCTAGGAGGAGCTTGCTCCCATGAAGAATCTGCGCCTCATGCTGATGTGTTCGTGCTTCGCGCTTGCGCTCGCGCCTTTGCCGGCGGCCGCCGAGACCGCGCTCGTCTATGTCACCAACAGCGCCGGCGACCACGTCGACGTCATCAACCCGCTGACCAACAAGGTCGTGCAGCAATTTCCCATCATCGGCGCCCACGGCGTCAATTTCGCGCCCGACGGTTCGAGGGTCTATATCAGCAACGAACAGACCAGCACGCTCGACGTGTTCGAGCAGAAGACCGGGAAACTGATGAAGAAGGTCAAGCTCTCCAATCACCCGAACAACATAGCGGTGGCCAAGGACGGACGAATCCTGGTCGGCATCGCTCGCGGCGCGGGCGCGCTCGACATCATCGACCCCGTCCAGCTCGAAGTGAAAAAGACGATCCCAACCCAGGGCGGTCTGCACAACATCTACACCACCGCCGACGGCAAATTTGTGATCACCGGTTCGGTGCGGACCGGTTGGTTTACGGCCATCGACCTCGCCACGGAAAGCATCGCATGGGAGCATAAATTCGATCACGGCGTGCGGCCGATGACCATCGAATCCAATCCCGACGGTTCGGCAAAGCGGGTCTTCGTGCAAATGGCGGCGTGGGACGGCTTTGGCGTGCTCGACTTCGCCACCCATCGGGAGCTCGCCCGCGTGAAGCTTCCCGATCTGCACACCGGCGTCGACATGGATCCGGGCCGCGAGGACGCTCCCTCGCACGGCATCGGCGTCTCGCCGGACCGCAAGACCCTTTGGGTGACGAGCATCCCGCAGAATGCGGTGTTCGTGTATGACCTCGCCGCCCCCATGTCGGACGATATGAAGCCGATCGACACCATCAAGCTGCCCGACTTGAAAATTGCGGGACGGAAAGATTATGGCGGCGCGGTGGCGAATTGGGTGACGTTCACGCCCGACGGCCAGATCTACATCGCCAATTCAGGATTGCGGTCGGTGACCGCCATCAGTGTGGCGACGCATAAAATCACGGCCGTCGTGCCGGTCGGCGAAGTGCCGAAGCGGATCAATACGCTCGTGATGCGCTGATCTCGGGCTACCGAGTTACCAATAGACAACGGGTCGGCGCTTTGACGCCGGCCCGTTGCGTTTCAAGGCGATGGGTTACTGAACGCCGACCCACTGCATCAGGATTTTATAATCCGGATCGTCCTTGTTTTCGAATTGGCGCCCGCCGGAATGGAAAAGGTCGCCGCCCGCTTCCGGGGCAAGGGGATGGATCAGCAGCCGGCTGTTGGCTTTGTTGGCCGGCGTCACCAGCTTTGAAATCGAGTCGAACATCTTGTGGGATTGCTCTTCGTTCCAGGTCGTCTGCCCGGGGGCAAGTTCCTCAAGGCGCAACAAGTTGTTGGCGCCGGTGTGGCATACGACACAAGGCGAGTGCCCTGGACGCTTTTTCATGAAAACCGGCTCAACCTTCGTCTTGAAGAAGTCGTAATCGAGGCCCGGCGCAGGCGCCGCCTGCGAGGCTCCAATTGCAACCGAACCAGCTCCCAACGCGACCGTGGCCGCGAACACTATCGCCAAACGAAGTGACATTCAGTCCTCCCAAACTTTCTGACTGGCGTGCAAATTAGCAGAACGCGGACGGCATGGCGATTCTCACCCGGAAGCGCGTATTCCGCTTCGGCCGGCCTCCGCAAGCGCCGCGCGCCCGAATTTCGCGGACCTCAAGACGACCCAGTCTAGGCTGCTTGACGCGTCTTGCGGCAAGGGCGATGTTTTCGCCGATCTGGCAAGCTGAAACGGCTGGATGAAAAATGCCCCTCTATCGCATCCGTGTGAACGATGAGACGCGTGAGGTCACCGTCGAGGGGGACACGCCCTTACTCTATGTGCTGCGCAACGATCTCGAGCTGAACGGCGCGAAGTTCGGCTGCGGTCTGGGTCAGTGCGGAGCGTGCACCGTGCTGCTCTCGGGCGACGCGGTTCGTTCCTGCCGGACTCCGATCAGCGCTATCGGCGACAAACCTGTCACCACGCTCGAAGGGATCGGCACGCAAGACGCGCCCCATCCGCTGCAAAAGGCCTTCATCGCCGAGCAGGCGATGCAATGCGGCTATTGCATCAACGGCATGATCTTAAGCGCAAAGGCACTGCTGGATAAGAATCCGCATCCGACCGAGGCGCAAATTCGCGAAGGTCTCGCCGGAAATTTGTGCCGCTGCGGCAGCCATAATCGCATCGTGCGCGCGATTCTGCGCGCGGCGAAGGAGATGGCGGCATGAGCGCGAGGGACCTCAGCCGCCGCGAATTCGGTCTCGCTTTGGGCGGCATCGTCGTCGCCTTCAGCATGGCGCCGTCAGCTGGTTTCAGCCAAGGCCGGCCGCAGCTTCCGGGAACACCGGTCGACAACCGACGTCTCGATTCATGGCTGCGGATCGATCCGCTCGGGACGGTCACCGTCTTTACCGGCCGTGTCGAGCTGGGCCAGGGAAACGTCACGGCGCTGGCGCAGATTGTCGCCGAGGAACTCGACATCGGCTTAGAACGCGTGCGCATGATACCGGTCGATACGACGCGTTCGCCGAACGAAGGCTTTACCGCCGGAAGCAATTCTATCGAAGCAGGAGGGGCGGCATTGCGCTCCGCCGCCGCGGAAGCCCGTTTGCTCCTGTTGGCGAAAGCGGCAGAGCATCTATCCGCGCCGCCTGAAAAGCTGATCGTCAAGGACGGCAACGTCGCGGTCCTGGGAGGCCCGGGGAGCATCAGCTATTGGGAGCTGGCTGCGGAGACCTCGCTCCAGCGCGAGGCCACGGGAAGCCTCGCTCCGAAGCCGGCCGGCGCGCATACGCTCGTGGGAAAGCCGGCGCAACGTCTCGATATTCCCGACAAGGTCATGGCCGCAGCTGCTTTCGTCCAGGATCTGCGGCTTCCCGGCATGGTGTTCGGCCGCGTCGTGCGTCCGCCGAGCTACAGTGCGCAATTGGCATCGCTGCAGGATGCAGTCGTGAAGAGGATGCCTGGCGTCATCGCGGTGGTTCGTGACGGACGCTTTCTTGGCGTCGTCGCCGAACGCGAAGAGCAGGCCATCGCCGCGCGAGAGGCGCTGGCGAAGGCCGCGCGCTGGAGCACACCATCCGATCTTCCCGATCAGACGAAAGTCCATGAGTATTTGAAGAACCTACCCGGTATCGAGACCAAGACCGTCAACGAAAAAAGCGCGTCCTCGCCGGCGTCCGTCAAGACCCATGCGGCGACCTACACCAAGCCCTATCTCGCCCATGCTTCAATCGGGCCGTCCTGTGCAGTCGCAGGATTTATCGACAATATTCTGACGGTGTGGTCGCACACGCAGGGCCCCTATCCGCTGCGTGCCGATCTGGCCAAGACGACCGGTCTTCCTCCGGAACGTATCCGTGTCATTCACGCGCAGGGATCCGGATGCTACGGCCATAATGGCGCGGATGACGCCGCGCTCGATGCGGCCCTGCTGTCGATCTCAGTCAATGGCCGCCTCGTCAAGCTGCAGTGGATGCGCGACGACGAGTTCGGCTGGGAGCCGTTCGGCTCGGCCATGACGATGTCGGCGCGAGGCGGGGTATCCGACGACGGCGCGATCGTCGACTGGCAATATGAGGTGTGGAGCTGCACCCACAATATGCGTCCCGGCAATCAGAACGGGGTGAACCTGCTCGCGGCAGGGCACATCGAGAATCCGCTCAAGCCCGCGCCCCCTGCCGAGGTGGGCCTGCCCGCCGGCGGCGGCGACCGTAACGCCGTGCCGACCTACGAATTCGCCAGCCAGAAGATCGTCGACCATTTCATTCCCGGCATGCCGTTGCGCGTGTCGGCGCTCCGGGCTCTCGGCGGTTTCGGCAATGTGTTCGCGGTCGAATCCTTCATGGACGAGATGGCGAACTTGGCCGGCGCCGACCCGGTCGCGTTTCGCTTGAAGCATCTGAAAGACGAGCGGGCCCGCGCGGTGCTCGAGAAGGCCGCCGAAAAGGCCAGCTGGAAAGAAGGCCTGAAAAGCGACGGACGTCTGGGGCGCGGCGTTGCCTTCTCGCGCTACGAAACGACCAAGACCTATGTTGCGATGATCGCCGATGTTTCGGTCGATCGTGCGAACGGCCGCGTGAAAGTCGAACGCGTGACTGCCGCGGTGGATGCGGGACAAATCATCAACCCCGATGGGCTCAGCAATCAGATCGAGGGCGGAATCATTCAGGGTTCGAGCTGGACGCTCAAGGAGGCGGTGAAATTCGATCGTCAGCGCATTCTGACGCGCGACTGGGCGTCTTATCCGATCATGACCTTCGCCGAAGTGCCGGCCGTCGACATCGTGTTGATCGACCGGCCTGAACAGGCATCCTTGGGCGCGGGCGAAGCTTCGCAAGGCCCGATTTCGGCGGCGATCGCGAACGCGATCTTCCATGCTACCGGCGTTCGGCTGCGCGACCTGCCGTTTACGCCCGACCGCGTCAAAGCGGCGATAGGCTGAGTTCCAAGAGAGACTCTCTCATCAGTCGGGCAGCCGCTGGCCTTTGGTTTCCAAGGCGAACGGAATGATCAGGAGACCCAAGGCGAAGGCGATCGCGGTTGCCGCGACCGGCGTCCCCAACGTACCCATCGCAGCGACCGCCGCGCCGAGGAGAAAATTCACGCCCGCACCGATGAAGCGGCCGAAGGAGGTGCAGAAGGCGAATGCCGTGGCGCGCAATCGGGTTTCGTATTGCTCGGGCAGCCAGAGCGAGAACACGGCGAAATTGCCGCCGCCAAACCCGAGGAAAAAGAGGACGACGATGAAGGGAACGAGTCCCTGCTGCAGATAGAATGCCCAAGCAAAGGCCAGTGGAATGGACACCAGCATGATCGTGAAGTACAGCGCCAGAGTCGTCCTGCGCCCAAAACGTTCGGCGAAGAGCGGAACGGCAAGGCATCCCAAGATCGTGCCAATGGAAAGAATGCCCGTGCCTATGGAGGCCATCTGGGCGGCGCCGGCCGCGTCCATGCCGGAATTGCGCGCCAGCGTGATGATCGCGGTCGGCTCGTAAACGGCGGCCGCCCACAAGCCGATGATGGCGACGGTGAGCAACGAAACGTTCACGATCGTCCGCCTCGCATAGCGCGGGGAAAAAAGTTCGGCCAACGGGCGGCTCTTCTTTGCTTCGGTCTCGTGCGCCTTCCAGCGCGTCGGTTCCTTGACCGAAATGAGCGTGGCAATGCCGACAATCACGGGCACGAGCCCACAGAGAAACATCGCGCGCCAGCCATAGGCGGCGCCGACCGTATAATTCAGCGCCGCGGCGACAAAGAAGCCGAAATAATATCCAGTCTGGAGATAACCGGCGCCCATCTTGCGACGATCTTCAGGCCAGGACTCGGCGACAAACGTGCCGGCCAGCGCCCATTCGCCGCCGATCCCGATGCCGGAGAGAAAGCGGAAGAGACCGAGCTGCCAGACGTCCTGTGCCAGCGCGGCCGCGCCGGTGAAGACGGCGTACATCAAAATGGTCGCCGCGAGGGTTTTTGCCCTCCCGAAACGATCGCCAATGGGACCCCAGATGAACGACATGCCCCAGCCCGCGAGAAAAACGGCGAACAGGATCGAACCGGTGCGGCCAATATTGCCCGGCGTTGCGGCCATGCCGGAATTCGGCAACAGCTCCGCCAATGAAGGCGCCAACACGAGAGCGAAAATGACGGAATCCATGCCGTCCAGCATCCAGCCGAGCCATGCCGACCAGAATCCGAGAATCTGCTGTCGATTGAGTTTGGTCTTGACCGCACTCGCGCCGACGCTCTCCGCAGCTATAGCCATCGGATTCCTCCCCTTCGCCGCAGCTTAGCCGATGGGCGAAAATCCGCAGCGTCGAAATTTTGCCGATTTCGCCGAACAAAGCGCGAACTTCAGGAGATGGCCTGCCCTCCGCGATTTTTGCGGCGCGCTACCGCAAGGGCTAACTGTCCGTATACGGATTAAACGTAAGCGGAATGCGATTGCCGGGCGTAAGCGGCTTCTCTTGCAACTCCTTGACCCTTCCATTCGTTACCTTACATGAACAACGACGCACAGAGTGGAGCGTGTCATGGAATTGAAGACCGAAAAAACCGCCAAAAAGAAACCCCCTCAAACCCAGGACGATGAACTCGACGACGCCCTTGAACAGAGCTTCCCCGCAAGCGATCCGCCGGCCCAGACCCAGCCCACGCACCTGGGCGGCAAGCACAAGGCCAAGAAAAAGTAAGGCCCCGGTTTTGAGGAGCAGACTTACAGCTTGTATTTATAGATCGCATTGAACCGCGTACGCGGTATTATATCTTACGCTCAAACGTCATTCGGCCCTCTTGAAGGAGAACTTCCATGGCATTGCGACTGGGCGATACCGCACCCGATTTCCAAGCGAACACCACTCAGGGTCCCATCCGCTTTCACGAGTGGCTCGGCAATTCGTGGGGTGTGCTTTTTTCCCATCCCAAGGACTTCACGCCCGTATGCACGACCGAGCTTGGCTACATGGCGAAGCTGAAGCCCGAATTCGACAAGCGCAACGTCAAGATCATCGGGCTCTCGGTCGATCCCGTCGATCGGCATTCGAGCTGGTCCAAGGACATCGAGGAGACCCAAGGAGTCGCGCCCAATTTTCCGATGATCGGCGATCCGGACCTCGCGGTCTCCAAGCTTTACGACATGCTTCCGGCGGAGGCGTCGGGTGATGCGTCCAAGCGCACGCCGGCGGACAACCAGACCGTGCGCAACGTCTACGTCATCGGTCCCGACAAGAAGATCAAGCTGATGATCGTTTATCCCATGACAACGGGTCGCAATTTCGACGAGGTGCTTCGCGTGATCGATTCGATGCAGTTGACCGCCAAGCACAAGGTCGCGACTCCGGTCAATTGGAAGCAGGGCGAGGATGTGATCATTGCGGGCTCGGTTACCGACGACGAGGCCAAGAAAACCTATCCGCAGGGCTGGAAGGCCCCACGCCCGTATTTGCGCATCGTTCCGCAACCGAAGTGAATTAAGACTACTGAACGGTGACGTCGGAAAAACGGTCGACGCGGCGGAGCTGGGAAAACATTCGCATCCACAATCCGACCACGGCCAGCGTGCCGACGCCCCCCAGCACAACGGCCTGAACGGTCCCGAACAGGCCCGCCGACATGCCGGCGCGGAATTCGCCGAGCTCGTTGGACGCGCCGACGAAAAGCGAATTCAACGAGCCGACTCGCCCGCGCATCTGATCGGGTGTGGCGAGCTGGATCATCGCCGAACGGACATAGACGCTGACCATGTCGCCGCCGCCGGCGACAGCAAGCGCCATCAGCGACACATAAAAGTTTGTCGACACGCCGAATAGGATGGTTGCCGCGCCGAACAATGCGACGCAACCGAACATCGACGCGCCGGCGTGGCGCTGCAATTGCCGACGGGCCAGCACAATGGCCACGATCGCGGCCCCGGCCGCCGGGGCCGTGCGCAGGAGCCCAAGCCCGGCAGCGCCGACATGCAGGATGTCCCGGGCGTAGATCGGCAGCAGCGCTGTCGTCCCGCCCAAGAACATGGCGAACAGATCGAGCGAAATCGCGCCGAAGAGAATCGGACGCCGGCGCATATAGGAGATGCCTTCGACGATGCGCTCGAACGTCGATCCGCTGCTTGCCTCTCCTTCACGTTCGCGAATGCGAAGATTCCACATTGCTAGAACCGTGAAAAGGTAGAGGCCCAGGCAAAGGCTGTAATTCACCGCCGGGCCGAATTCATAGATGAATCCACCGAGGGCGGGCCCGCCGATGGTCGCGATTCGATAGGCCGAGGCATTCCAGGCGATGGCTTGGGGGTGCTTTTCCAGCGGAACCAGAAAGGGCAGGAAGGATTGAATCGCCGGCTGAGAGAGGCCAAGCGCAATGCCCAAAAGCGTGATCACGCTGTAGAACGCCCACATCGCCTCAACGCCGCCAAGCGTCAATAGCAGCAACAAAAAAGAAGCAATCATTTGAACCAAATAAGCGGCGATCAACATGAAACGGCGATCGACGCGATCGGCCATGTCTCCGGCCGGCAGGACGAGCAGAAGCATGGGGAGAAATATGCTCAGTCCGACATAGCCCAAGGCCACCGGATCGCGGGTGATGTCGTAGATTTGCAAGCCCACCGCGACGGATTGGATTTGGGTGCCAAGGGTGGTTGCAAACCGGACACTGAGATAGAGCTTAAGGTCTCGGCTTCGGGGCTGAAACGCCCCGGCTGGGTATGCCGTATAGACTGAATTTTTGACGGTCACGGGAGGGGAGTTTTGACCTTTGAACGAGGGGGGCGGTGGGGCTGCCTTAATCAGCTTTGTCGCACACGTTACAGTGAAGAAAAAAGGAGGTTTTGTAATGGTTTTGCCCCCCGCCTTGTCGGCGGCACTTTTGGCAAGGGTTGAGACCGAAATGGGCGCTTTCCGACAAAGTTTTGGGACATATGCCCATTATGTCGAGTGTTAAGTTATCTGTGGTAGAGTAATGGCTGGCGCTGTCCGCGTTAATCCGGCCAGGTTTTTGTGGCGCCATGTCCTATAATAAAGAAAGGACATAATGGGGTACGACGAGCCTTCATCGAAGCGGCCAGCGAGCATGGTTGCGCCCGCGCACGCGCGAAAGCCGCAGCGGCGCACTCTCTCTACGCGCGCCATTCTTCTTGTGCTGGCGTTGGTAGCGGGCGGTTATTTCGCCTCTCAATTCGATTCGGCCGATCCGATGGGCGCGCTCACTGCGATCGCCGCCGATCCGATGAAGGCGATCAATTCGGTATTCGCGGGTTTCGGCGGCGATGCTCAGAAGGGCGGCCGGGGCGCCGGGCGCGGGACTGGCGCTGCTCCTCCGGTGCACGTGGCCACCGCGGAAGCACGAGATGTCCCCGTGACCGTTCATACGATCGGAACCGTGCTCGCCAATTCGGTGGTCACCGTCAAGTCGCAGGTCGACGGTCCGTTGCTCGCGGCGCAGTTCAAAGAAGGTCAAATGGTGAAAGAGGGCGATCTGCTTTTCAAAATCGACCCCGCACCGTTTGAAGCGGCGCTGCGTCAATCCCAGGCCCAGAAGGCGCGCGACGAGGCGCAGCATGAAAGCGCGCAGGCGGATGCCGACCGCGCCGTGATGCTTGCCGAGCGCGGCATCGTCTCCGCGCAGCAACGCGATCAGTTGGTGGCGACCGCCAAGGCGTTGGCCGCAACGATCGACGCGGATGAAGCCGCTGTCGATCGCGCCAAGCTCAATCTCGGTTACACGACGATTAGTTCGCCGATCAACGGTAAGACCGGTCCTTTCATTGTTTATCCGGGAAATCAGGTGCACGCCAACGACGTGGCTGGATTGATAACGATTACCCAGATTCAACCCGTCAAAATAACTTTCAACTTGCCTCAGGGCAATCTGCCTCAGTTACAGGATCGCATGAGTGGGAATGAGCTTGTCGCCCAAGTGACGGCTCGCAGCGATGTTCAGGGGGCGGCCACGACGCTTGCAGACAAGCGGGATATGGACATCCCGGTGAATAACGACTTCATCGGGAATACAGTGGATGCGAGGACGGGCACCATCGAGTTGCGCGCGACCTTCGATAATCCGGACCAGCGGCTGGTACCAGGCGAGCTTGCTGACGTGAGCCTGCGGCTGGAAACGCTCAAGCAGGTAACGGTCGTACCGCGCGAAGCATTGAACGTTGGCCAAGCCGGCGAATATGTTTTCATCCTCGACGGCGCCAAGAAAGCACAAATGCGTCCTGTCAAGGTGCTGTTCGAGGACCAAATGATTGCGGCACTCGGTTCCGGGGTCGAACCTGACGAGACAGTTGTAACGGACGGGCAATTGCGCCTGTCGCCGGGATCGTCCGTATCCATCGTCGGCGAGCCAAATCCCGCGGCGAAGAGCCCAGCGGCGCAAGCAACCAAACCGATACCGCAAGGCACCCGATCCTAGACGGCAAGCCTTCAAGGAGCCCCCGGATGCATATTTCCGCCGTCTTCATCAAGCGTCCCGTTATGGCGACTTTGCTGATGGCGGCATTCCTGCTCGCCGGCTTCTACGGTTATTCGACGCTTCCGGTCAGCGAGTTGCCCAACGTCGACTTCCCCACCATCGACGTCCAGGCGAACCTTCCGGGCGCCGACGCCGAGACCATGGCCTCGTCCGTTGCGACGCCTTTGGAAAAGCAATTTTCTCTTATCTCCGGCGTCGATTCTATGAGTTCGACCAGCGGTCAGGGATCCACGCGGATCACGCTGCAGTTCCGCCTCGATCGCAACATCGATGCCGCAGCCCAGGACGTGCAGTCGGCGCTCTCGGCCGCGGCGCGCCAATTGCCGCGCGACATGCCCTCGCCGCCGTCGATGCGCAAGTCCAATCCTGCGGAGGAGGGGATATTCTATCTGTCGGTGAGCTCGGACACCTTGCCGCTCTCGGTCGTGGACGAATATGTCGAGAACCTGCTGATCGGAAAGTTGTCGTCCATCGATGGCGTCGCCCAAGCCGAGGTTTTCGGGCAGGCAAGGCCCGCGGTGCGCGTTCAAGTCGATCCCGATGAGCTTGCTGTCCGCGGCATAGGCATCGACGAGGTCGCAACCGCACTCCGCAACACCAGCGTCAATCTCCCTACCGGATCTCTGGACGGACGCTCACGGTCGGCCGTCATCCATACCGAGGGCCAGCTCAACAAGGCCGCGGAATACAGCCAGCAGATCATCTCCTACCGCGATAACGCACCCGTCCGCTTCGCCGACGTGGCCAACATCATCGACGGCGTGGAAAATCCCCGGAGCTTCGGTACGTGGAACGGCGTGCCGTCGGTTACGCTCGAACTTCACCGTCAGCCGGGCGCCAACACCATCGCGGTCGTGGACGCCGTCAAAGAAGTTCTTCCCGGCCTGATCGCGCAATTGCCGCCCTCGATCAAGGTCCAAACCTATATGGACCGCAGCAATTCCATTCGCAACTCGGTCAACGACGTGCAAGTCACTCTGCTCATCGCGGCCGGACTTGTCATCGGCGTGATTTTTGTTTTCTTGCGCACCATCTCGGCGACCTTCATTCCCTCGATCGCGCTTCCCATTACCATTATCGGAACCTTTGCCGGCATGGCGGCAATGGGTTACAGCCTCGACAATCTGTCACTGATGGCGCTGACGCTTTGCGTCGGTTTCGTGGTTGATGACGCCATCGTGATGCTGGAAAATATCATGCGTCACGTTGAAGCCGGCGAAGCGCCTTATCAGGCCTCCCTGATCGGCTCGAAGGAAGTTTCCTTTACGATTCCCTCCATGACGCTGGCCCTTGCCGCCGTGTTTATTCCCGTCGTCTTCATGGGTGGTGTGGTCGGCAAGTTGCTGCACGAATTCGCGGTCACCATCATCATCGCCGTTTTCGTGTCAGGGATCGTGTCGCTGACCTTAACGCCCATGCTGTGCAGCCGCCTTATCAAGGACGAACACTCCAAGCGTCACAATTTCTTCTATCGCATGAGCGAGAGGGGCTTCGCAGCCGTGCAACGCGGCTATGACAGGAGCCTGCGCTGGAGCGTGCGCAATCACCTTGTTATCTTCGGGGTCTTCGTCGCCAGCATCCTTTTGACGATAAAATTGTTCAGTATCATGCCGCAGGACTTCCTTCCCACCGAAGACACCGGCAGGATCAACGCGCAAACCGAGGGCGCGAACGGCGTCTCTTTCGCCGAGATGCGTCGGCATCAGGAGATGGCGACGGCTATTCTTGCCAAGGATCCCAATATTGCCGGAATCATGAGTTCCGTGGGTTCCGGCGGCATCCGCGCCGGCCTTAGTTCCGGCACGATGAACTTTCAGCTCAAGCCACGTGGCCAACGCAAGCTTACGACAGATCAGGTGATCGCCGAACTGCGTCCGAAGTTCGCGACGATTCCGGGCATCAACGTGATCATGTCGAACCGGCCGCCGATTCGAATTGGCGGCTACTTCACCAGGGCGCTCTACCAGTACACGCTGCAGGACATCGATCTGCAGGAACTTTATTCCGCCTCGGAAAAGCTGATGGTGGCGATGCAACAGAATCCGCTGTTCGCCGATGTCAATACCGATCTCCAACTTTCCACGCCTTCGATCAACGTCGAGATCGATCGCGAAGCTGCCGCCACGCTCGGCATCACCGTGAACCAGATCGAAACCGCGCTGGGGGCGGCCTTCGGCGGTTTGCGCGTTGCGCCTATCTACACCCAGGCCGATCAGTATTGGACGATCCTCGAACTTCTGCCGAAATATCAAGAGGATTCGGAGGCATTGAACCGTCTCTATCTGGCGACCGCGCGCAACAACACGATCACCGGCAACACCGGTGCGTTGGTACCGATTTCGGCGGTAACGAAAATCAAGCGCGGCACGCAACCACTGACGGTCAACCATTCCGGTCAGCTTGCCGCGGTGACGCTGTCGTTCAATCTGCCCCAAGGTGTCGCTCTCGGCGACGCCGTGAACGAGATCGAACGGGTAAAGACGGAGGTCGGCATCCCGGCTTCGGTGCAGACGGCCTTCCAGGGCAATGCGCGGGCGTTCCAGGAATCGCAGAAGGGCATGGGCTTCCTGCTCATCGGCGGCATTCTTGTCGTCTACATCGTGCTCGGCATCCTTTATGAGAGCTTCATTCATCCGCTGACCATTCTCGCGGGCTTGCCGGCGGCGGCGGTGGGTGCGCTCCTGACCCTGTACATCTTCGGAATGATTCGGGACGGGCGTCCGGTACCGATCACGCTTTACGCGTTTGTGGGCATGGTGATGCTGATCGGTCTGGTGCAGAAAAACGGCATCATGATGATCGATTTCGCCCTCACCCGCGAACGCACCGAAGGCGCCGATCCGGAATCCGCGATCCTGAGTGCCGCAACAGTCCGTTTCCGGCCGATCCTGATGACTTCCATGGCGGCACTGTTCGGGACCTTGCCGATCGCGATCGGGATCGGCAGGACCGGCGAAGGCCGCCAACCGCTCGGTCTCGCCGTCGTCGGCGGGCTCCTGGTGTCCCAGGCACTGACGCTCTACATCACGCCGGTGCTCTATCTGTATCTCGACAAGATAGGTAAGCGGCTCAGCCGTCGTCGCACCGCTCCGCTACCGGCGGAATAGCGCTCAGATTCGCAGCAGGTGATTGTCGAACGCGGCCGGCGCGTGCCATTGCGCACGCACAACAAGGCCTTCGTCGCCGGCGTGCAAGCGCACGATCTCGCCATAGCCCGAGGTCGCCCAGAAGCTCGCCGGCGCGTCGTCGGCCGTCAAACCACAGACATCGGCAAGCGTGAAGCTGCCCAGCCAGCGGCCGTCTGAAAGGGACCAAAGACCAACCATGCCGCCTTTCGGCGACGTTGCTGCAACGAACCGGCCGGACGTATCGATTGCGACCGAGCCGATGTAGGAGCGCAGACCGCCCTCGTTCTCAGTGGGCAGCGGGAGCAGGTCGATGCCGCGTCCGAGCCTGAGCAGGCCCATCACGGGCCTTGTCTTCGAGCGGTCCTGATCCTGCATCCCGAAAGCGACGGTTTCACCGTCCGGTGCCAGCGCCATGTGCCGGAGCGAGAGCGACTTCATATCGGCCGACAAGGCGTGCCGCTTCAACACCGCGCCCGAGAGCGGATCGAGCTCGAGAATGTGGCTGTCGATGTTGCCGGCGTTGATGGCGGGACCTTTCACCTCCGCGGCGTGAGCGATACCGCCGATCGCGACAACGAGGGTTTCGCCGCCGCGCGCAAACAGAACATCATGCGGCTCGATGCCCACCGCTAGGCGCTCCTTTGGCGCGGTCGATTCCGGGTCGCGCAGCACGATCGAGCCTTCGGCCGTCTCTTCATCCATCTCACTGGTGACGAGCGTGTTCGCGCCTACCGCGGCGTGCCCTGCGAAGCGGTGATTTGCGAGCGGCGTGAACAGCCGCGCCGATTCTTGCGGCGCTTGGGCATCGACAATGGCGGCGAACTTGCCCGGACGTCGTCCGACAAGGATGACGCTGTGGGAATTAGGAAGCCGCGTCAGCGAATGGGCGCGGGCCGGCAAGGCGAATTGACAAAGGCCTTCCTCACACAACAGCGCGCCGCCATCGACGTCATCGATGCGCGCGGCGCTCATCAGGGTCAGGGATGGAAATTGGGAGTTGGCGCGAGCCACGCGCTGCGACAGTCCGAGCGTGCCGCCAACAAGGGCGGCGGCACCGCCGTAAAACAGGCCGCGCCTGTTGATCGACCAATCAATCGCCATCGAGACTGTTGAACCCCAAAGCGATGCCAAGGTCCGCCGGGAGCGTCTTGGCAAGTTCGACTTGCACGGCCTTGATCGCGGCACGGGCCGCCTCTACGCGCGGCCGGCGCGTTTTATCCGCCGCAGCCTCTCCGAGATCGGCCGGAACCGCGTCCATCGCTTTCGTCGCGGCCGCATAGAGCGCTTCGATTTTCGGCTTGTGCGACGGCGGAATCGGTTCGGCGAAGATTTTGGTCATCGCATGCGCGGCTTCGAGATTGAGTTTGAGATCGCGCTGTGAACGTCGACTGCGCCAAGCTTCCGCCAATGCGGGCTTGGCGACATCTGAGTTCGCGCCCATCACGGGCAACAGTTTCACGTCGTGCATCAGCTTGAAACCGGCAACAAGATCGGTGAGCAGAAGCCGAGCAGCTTCCGGTGCATCGGCGAAGATGGTTTTCCAAGCTTTGTTTGCCGCAATCGCCGCGCGCACGCCGTCCGGCGCCGTCCACTCGGCGAGCACATCTTTCGCAATGACGTTGAGATTGCGCGCGATGCCCTGCCCCACTTGCGTGCGCCATTGCCCGGCGCGGCCGGGCGCCTTAAGGAGGCCTGCAAGATTCTTGTCGCCGCTGCCGTACAGCAAACGCTCCAATGCCGTGAGCCCCTGCGCCGCCACCGAATCGCGCGCAAGCTTATCGGGCGCCAACTCCTTCGGATCATTCAAGGCGATCAGGGCGTCCAACGTGCGTTGCGTGACGTTTCGTGCTTCCGGCCAATAAGCGAAACGCTCGGTGCGGAGGAACAGGCTGGTCGGCCCTGTCTTGACGATTTGAACATTCGCCCAAGCGTCGCAAGTGGCATTGTACGCGACGTACAAGGGCTCCAAATCGGATGACTCGCGCTTGGCCGCAAAGACGGTCCATGCCTTCTCCTGCGCATCCGTCGCTTGGGCAAGCGCGCGATAAGCAGGAATGATGAATTGGTCGACCACTGCGAGCACGGTTTTAGCCGCCAGTGCCGCCTTGGCCGCTTGCGCGGCTTTGGCCGCCGCCGTGATGGGCGTGGCCTTCGCGTTGGGCTGCGCCGGCCGCGTATCGGCGGCGAGTTTCAACAGCGGGGTCGTGGGCCCAATGCGCATGATTTTCCTTTATAGCCGGCTCACGAAGTCGACAAGCGCTGCTTTGTCCGCAGGCGTCAATGTTTCAAATCGGCTCCGCGCCGCAGCCGCTTCGCCATCGTGCCATTTTACCGCTTCGGCAACGTTGCGGGCGCGCGCATCGTGCAGCAATCCGCCCAGCCTAAGGGCCGCCGCGACGTTCCAGAGCGGCGCGGTGCGCCATTCGCCGGCCTCCGCCGCCCCTTCCTTGATGCCGTCATCAAGGCCCGGTCCCATGTCGTGCAGCAGCAGATCCGTGTAGGCGCCGACCGCCTGCCCATTGGCAAGATGCAGCGTCGCGTGACACGCGGCGCAGCCGACGCGGTTGAACACTGCCTGGCCTGCCGCGGCTTGGATAGGCGCGGGCGGCGGCAGGCTCGCGAGATAGTCGGCGATCATGTTGACCAAAACGGGCGGAACTTCGACTTCGCCTTTTTCCGCGCCATGCGGACCTTGACGGCAGGCGCGCTCGCTCGGCGTGCAATCGCCCCACGGTTCGCGATGAGCCTCGGTCGAGAGCCCGATGTCGTTGGAAAACGCCATCGATATCTGGGCCTGTAGGTCGGGTTGCGTCGCCTTCCATCCGAACCGTCCAAGCACGCGTCGTCCCTTGTCCACGATCCACGCGGGCCGCCCTGAAATGCCATCGCGATTGGCGTCGCCGGGAGCTGCGAGCTTCAGGATTTCGCTCTCGGGAATTTGCGCCAAGAGACCGACTCCGAAGGGTGAAGGCGCGCGGCGAAGCGCCATCTTGGTGTCCTTCGCCAT
>Ga0137361_10000065_pt1 | contig 41689 bp, 38 predicted proteins | sample Mad1_80_16metaG_FD_104923 | JGI IMG/M metagenome (GOLD analysis project Ga0137361, IMG submission 104923) | Vadose zone soil microbial communities from Angelo Coast Range Reserve, California, USA - Mad1_80_16 metaG | ecosystem: Environmental > Terrestrial > Soil > Vadose zone | place: USA... | reverse complement strand
GCATCTCCCGTCGAAGTGAAAATCCGAACCGGAAATTTTACTGGCACTTCATCGATGCCGTCCTCATGCGGATGAAAGCTTAATTTCAGTTTTGGAGCCCGCTGAGCCTCGAGTTGAGCAATCTCGTTTGTTTTTTGTCGGTCCCATTCTTCTGGAATTTTTTTGATCCAGTGGAGATAGCTCAAAACCAAAATGAGGATGAAGACAGCTAAGAATACGCCGTGCTCAACGACGCTCTCATTTGCGGCTGTCTTGTCCCCCATTTTTAAGAGAGACCAGAAAATCCCGCCTACGCCGATTATCCCTCCTATGGCGTCTAGAGCCGAGCCGCCGCGCCTCATCTTGGCCTCTTGCCAAGCGGCTCTGTGAACGCGTTTCCAATAGGACGCTTCTGCCATGTGACTACTCCTTGGGCTGCGACTAATAATCGCCCCCAAGGATAGCGGCTTACTCGTTTACGCACATTGTAGTCAAGTCCGGGATAATCGCTTCGTTTTGACATATACGTCTTTTGCGTATAGCCTTAATTGTAGGCTGGCGTAGAAATAAGCGCGGGTCCCGGCCCCTCGAAAGCCGATCCGGCCTGCAGATTCCCTGCAGAAGCAGAGCCAGGGTCCGGCCGGTCAGCTCTTCAAGAAGGGAGAATTGGGCAATCCCGGTCGTCGGCCGGGCCCAACTCCCCGAAGTTCTTCTTTCACTGGGCGGTCCTTGCACGCTGCCAGGGTGAATCCTTTGACCTGCGCCATGCGCGCCATCCCAGCGGCGGGTCAGCCAACGCAGCGATCGAAGGGTCCAATCGGAGAATTTTCCGCAAGCTGACGATTGCGGCATCGCCCTCTTTCAATGGACTTGTCTCATGGCTGAGGAACTGCCGGCCGCCGTCGTCCTCGTCATGAGAGACGAGAGCGATCCATTCTCCTCCGAAGATTACCTTCCTGTTCGAAATTACCGCCAGATTCTGTGGCTCGTCGAATGGCCATCCGCTCATGATCGCGCCCCGCTTGCCGGCTCTCCATGTTCGTAGAGAAACGTCCCCAGCAGAACCCACCGCCGCGCCTCGTGCTCTCGGCCCCTCTTGGCGACCAGCGGCGTAGTGTAATGCCAGAGTGGCAGGCGATAGGCGGTCACGCGGCCAGGTCGCGCCACGGATTCGATTTTGGTGAAATGCCCCGCCACGGCATAGACCAGCCACTGTTGCGCCACAGCCGGACCGGCGAGCGACAGATGGATATCGATATAGCCCTGGCGGGCGGCGGGGTTCTCCGGCTGATGATCGTTGTGCGGGCCGGCGTAATCCCCGGGACCGTAGCAGAGCGCCTGAATGCCCCAATGTCGCGCCAAGGTGCGACCGGCGAGACGTTGGGCGAATTCATGGAAACTGGCCGAGCGCAGCATCGTCGTGAGCCCGATTGCCTCGGCCGTCTCCCAGGCCCGGCCGCGCCGGCGCTCGAATGTCGCTGTCGAGACCCGCATGGTCTTGGGCAGAAGCTCGCCATAGTTTTCCTTCATCTCCCACGTCGCCTCCGGCGGGATTGGCCGGTCGATGCGGGAGAGATGGGGCAGCAGGACGCGCTCGAGCAGGCGGCGCGCAGCCTCCATTTTGGCGGGGTCGAGCAGGCCATCGCCCGCCAGGAACCGCCGGCGCGGATCGGCGAGAACGCCAGCCAGAGGCGAGTCGCCGGCCAAGAGGCGCCGGCCGGCGGGGCCGAGGAAGGATTCGAATTCAGCCGGAAATTTGCGCAATCCCCCGATTCTCCATCGTAAGATGCCCCCCAGAGCCAAGAGCCCGGCCAAGGTAACGCGAAGCCCCGCCTAATGCCCTATCGTTCATTGCGCGATTTCATGGAGCGTCTGGAGAAGGACGGCCAGCTTGTCCGGGTCCAGGCCCAGGTCAGCCCGTTCCTGGAGATGACCGAGATCCAGACGCGGCTGCTGGCCGAGGGCGGGCCCGCCGTGCTGTTCGAAAACGTGCTGGGCGCGAATGGACAGCGCCACGGCATGCCGGTCCTGGTCAATCTCTTCGGCACCGTCCAACGGGTGGCCCTTGGCATGGAGCGCCGCTCCGATCAGCTGCGCGAGCTGGGCGAGACTCTCGCCTTCCTCAAGCAGCCCGAACCGCCGGGCGGCTGGCGCGAGGCCCTCGACATGCTGCCCATGGTCAAGACCGTGATGACCATGCGGCCGAAGAGCGTGACCAATGCCCCCTGCCAGGAGATTGTCTGGACCGGCGACGACATCGACCTTGCCCGATTTCCGATCCAGACCTGCTGGCCGGGCGAGCCGGCGCCGCTCATCACCTGGCCGCTGGTAGTGACCCAAGGCCCCGATCCCGCCGGCGACAAGGCCGATAACTTCAACCTCGGCATCTATCGCATGCAGGTGACCGGGCGCAACACGACGCTGATGCGCTGGCTGAAGCATCGCGGCGGCGCCCAGCATCATGCGCGCTGGAAACAGGCCCGGCCCGAGCCCTTGCCCGCCGCCGTTGTCATCGGGGCCGATCCCGGCACGATCCTGGCCGCCGTCACGCCGGTACCCGACACGCTGTCGGAATATCAGTTCGCTGGCCTCCTGCGCGGGGCCAAGGTCGAGCTGGCGGATTGCAAGACGGTGCCCCTCAAGGTGCCGGCGGAAGCCGAGATCGTCATCGAGGGCCATGTCGCCCTCGACCAGTACGGCGATGAGGGCCCCTACGGCGATCATACCGGCTATTACAACGCGGTGGAGACCTTCCCGGTCTTCACCGTCAGCGCCATCACCATGCGCCGCAATCCCATCTATCTTTCGACATTCACCGGCCGGCCGCCGGACGAGCCCTCGATCCTGGGCGAGGCGCTGAACGAGGTCTTCGTGCCCCTGCTGATCCAGCAGTTCCCGGAGATCGTCGATTTCTGGCTGCCGCCGGAAGGCTGCAGCTATCGCATCGCCGTGGTCTCCATGAAGAAGGCCTATCCCGGCCATGCCAAGCGGGTGATGATGGGAATCTGGTCCTTCCTGCGCCAATTCATGTACACGAAATGGGTGATCGTCGTGGACGACGACATCGACGTGCGCAATTGGAAGGACGTCATGTGGGCCATTTCCACCCGCATGGATCCCGCCCGCGATATCACCCTGGTCGAGGGCACGCCCATCGACTATCTCGATTTCGCCAGCCCGGACTCCGGCCTCGGCAGCAAGATCGGGCTGGATGCCACCAACAAGCTGCATCCCGAGACCAAACGCGAATGGGGCCGCAAGATCCGCATGAGCGATGAGGTGATCGAGGCCGTGACGAAGAAATGGCCCAGCCTGGGTCTGCCGGGCAGCGGCAAGCCGATCTGGCGGTGATTGCCATCCGTCCCGCGCGCCCCGCGGAGGCGCAGCACTTGAGCGAGATTGCAATGGCGGCCAAGGCGAGCTGGGGCTATCCGGCGAGCTTCATGGCGCGCTGTCGCGCCGCGCTCGCGGTCGACGCTGACACGATTATCGAACGCCAATTCCATTTGGCCGAAGGCGACGACGGCAGGATCCTGGGATTCTACGGTTTCGAGCCGGAGACCGAAGGCATCGGCCTCAGCCATCTCTTCGTGGCGCCGGAGGCGGCCGGCCAGGGGATCGGGCGCGCGCTCTGGCGCCATGCCGTCGACGTGGCGCGGCGTCTGGGCGAAACCCAGCTACTGGTGGTCAGCGACCCCCATGCCGCCGGCTTCTATGCCCGCATGGGCGCGCAATCGGCAGGATCGCGGCCCTCGGAGATTGATCCCGCCCGTCCGCTGCCTATGTTTCGCTTGCGCCTCGATGGCGCTGCTGCCGATCTGGTCGACTGGAACCCGAAACGACCCGTTTCACGCTGAGGACCGACGCCATGCCTGTTGCCAAATCTCTCGATTTGCTCGACGACCTGCTGCTGCGCGCCCGCAAGGCCGGGGCCGAAGCGGCGGATGCCGTCTTCGTGCAAGGCGCGGCCCTCAGCGTCGCCGAGCGCCTGGGTAAGCCCGAGAAGCTGGAACGCGCCGAGGGTCGCGATCTGGGCCTGCGCGTTTTCGTCGGCAAGCGCCAGGCCATCGTCTCCTCCACGGATTTCTCGCCCAAGGCGCTGGATGAACTGGCTTCGCGCGCCATCGCCATGGCCAAGGCCGTGCCGGAAGATCCCTTTTGCGGTATCGCCGAGCCGGCGGATCTGGCGAAGAGCGTGCCCGCACTCGACCTCTGCGATCCGGACGAGCCCAGCACCGAAACCCTGATGGCCCGGCTGCGCGAGGCGGAGGATTCGGCCCGCGCCGTGCCCGGCGTCACCAATTCCGAAGGGGCCGAGGCGGGCTGGAGCCGAAGCGAGATCGCGCTCGCCGCCTCCAACGGTTTTCGCAACGGCTATGAAATCTCCAGTTCCAGCGTCTCGGTCGCCGTCCTGGCGGGCGAGGGCACCGGCATGGAGCGCGACTACGATTTCAGCTCCGCGATCTACGGCAGCGAACTCGAATCCCCGGCCGCCATCGGCAGGAACGCCGGCGAAAAGGCGGTCAAGCGCCTGAACCCGCGCAAGGTGGCCACGGCCAAGGTGCCGGTCATCTTCGATCCGCGCATCTCCAACAGTCTGGTGGGCCATCTGGCCGGCGCCATCAACGGCGCCAGTATCGCGCGGGGCGTCAGCTTCCTGAAGGACAAGATGGGGGAGCGCCTGTTTCCCGCCGGGATCGACATCGTGGACGATCCCCATCGCAAGCGGGGCCTGCGCTCCAAACCCTTCGACGGCGAGGGCCTGGCCAACCGGCGCCAGGCGCTGGTGGAAGACGGTGTCCTCAAGACCTGGGTGCTCGATCTGCGTTCGGCGCGCCAGCTCTCCCTCAAGAGCACGGGCCATGCCGCGCGCGGCACCTCCTCGCCCCCCGGCCCCTCCACCACCAATCTCTACCTGGCGGCAGGCAAGGAATCGCCCAAGCAGCTCATGGCGGATATCGCAAGCGGCTTCTATTGCACCGAGCTCATCGGTTTCGGGGTCAACAACGTCACCGGCGACTACAGCCGGGGCGCCTCGGGATTCTGGATCGAAAACGGCGAGATCGCCTATCCGGTTTCCGAGATCACCATCGCCGGCAACCTGGCGGAGATGTTCCAGCAGTTGCGCGCCGCCGACGATCTGGCCTTCCGCTACGGCAGCAATGCGCCGACGCTCAGGATCGATAGCATGACCGTCGCCGGGCGCTAGGCGGGGGCGCTATCCTGGCGGGACCCCAGCACGAGCCGGATGCCATGGCCGCCGCACCGCGCGTCAGCGTCATCATCCCCACATACAACCGCAGCAACGTCCTGCGCCATGCCATCGCCAGCGTGCTGCGCCAAAGCTTCGCCGACTACGAACTGCTCGTCGTCGGCGATGGCTGCAGCGACGATTCGGCGGCGATCGTCGCCGGTTTCGCCGATGCAAGGATTCGCTGGATCAACCTTCCGGTCAACAGCGGCCATCAATCCGCGCCCAACAACGAAGGTTTGCGCCAGGCTCGCGGCGAGCTGATCGCCTATCTCGGCCATGACGATCTCTGGCTGCCTCATAACCTGGAGGTGTTGATCGGCGGGATCGATGCCGGAGCCGATCTCGTCGCCGGGCTGACCGAACTGGTCGGGCCGGACGAACGCCGGCTCGACATCGCGCCGCCCCAACCCGTCTACCGTTCCGGGATATGGTTGCCGCCCAGTTCGCTGATGCATCGGCGCGCGGTGAGCGGGCGCATCGGTGGCTGGCGCGAGTACCGCGAGATCAGGCTCGACCCGGAGGACGACCTCTGCCGGCGCGCATTCGCCGCCGGCTTCGCGTTCGTCATCCTGCCCCGGCTGACCGCGGTCAAATTCCCGGCAGCCTGGCGCCAGAACGCCTATCGCACGCGCGACGACAGCGAGCAGGCGGCTTGGATCGCCCGGATCGCCACCGAGAGCGACATCGAGCGGCGCGAAATGGTCCGGCTGATCCATGCCGGCAAGCTGGGCCAGATGCCGCGCCTGCGTCCCTATCGGCAGCTTTGGGCCGAGCTTTGCCGCGAGAGCCTGAACTGGGTCGCGATTCGCCTGCGGGCCGGCCGGATTTTCCTTGCCGGCAAAGGCAGCAGGATCAATGCTGCCCGCCGATATAAGGGGTTGAATCGGCGGCTCTAAACCAAGATTCACGCCTTAAGCCGAAGCGGCTTAAGACGATAAGGCTCCAGCGCTGGGAGGTCGAAGCAACCAGTTTCGAGGGGGGAATGGCCATGTTGCCGGGCGCGCAAAAAGACAGTCAGCTGGTAACGCCGCAATGGGAGATGCTGCGGGAGCCCATCGAGGGCGTGCATATGCATGAGGTCCGCCATGTCCCACGCGACCATGGCATCTCTGCAGCGGCGGCGTCCGGCAAAATCCGATGGCGTAATCGAGAGGATAATTTTTCGGGCGGCGCTGCCAAAAGCATCACCCCCACCCCAACCCGCCCCCATCGAGGGGGCGGGGGAAGATCGAGGGACGGTCAAGTGCGATAGCCCTGCCTCCAGGGCGGAGAGGGAGAAGAGAGGTGCCGTTTCTGACATGCCCAACCATGCTCATGCCATAGCGTCATGAGTGCCACGCCACGCGTCAGCGTCATCATCCCCACCTTTAACCGCAGCAACGTCCTGCGCCATGCCATCGCCAGCGTGCTGCGCCAAAGCTTCGCCGACTACGAACTGCTCGTCGTCGGCGACGGCTGCAGCGACGATTCGGCGGCGATCGTCGCCGGTTTCGCCGATGGGCGGCTGCGCTGGATCAACCTTCCGGCCAATAGCGGCCATCAATCCGCGCCCAACAACGAAGGTTTGCGCCAGGCTCGCGGCGAGCTGATCGCCTATCTGGGCCACGACGATCTCTGGCTTCCCCATCATCTGGAGACGCTGGTTGGCGGAATCGACGCCGGGGCCGATCTCGTCGCCGGCCTGAACGAGCTGGTCGGGCCGGGCGAACGGTTCTTCGACATCGCTCCGCCCACACCCGCCTACCGGCCGGGAATGTCGGTGACCCCCAGTTCGCTGATGCATCGGCGCGCGGTGAGCAGGCGCATCGGCGGCTGGCGCGATTACCGCGAGATCGCCCTCGACCCGGAGGCTGATCTTTGCCAGCGGGCGGTTGCCGCCGGCTTTGCGCTGGTCATCCTGCCCCGGCTGACCGCGGTCAAATTCCCGGCGGCCTGGCGGCGCGACGCCTATCGCCGAGGCGACGACAGCGAGCAGGCCGCCTGGATGGCCCGCATCGCCACCGAAGACGACATCGAGTGTCGGGAAATGGTCCGGCTGATCTATGCCGGCAAGCGGGGCCAGATGTCGCGCATGCGGCCCTATCGCCTGCTCTGGGCCGAACTCTGGCGCGAGAGTTTGCGCCGTCTGGCCTTCCGGCTGCGGGTCGGCCGGATTTCCCTTGCCGGCAAAGGCAGCAGGATCGATGCTGCCCGCCGATACAAGGGGTTGAGCCGGCGGCTCTAAACAAAAATTCACGCCTTAAGCCGAAGCTGCTTAAGACGATCGGACTCCAGCGCCGGGGGTGTCGAAACAACCATTTTCGAGGGGGAATGGCCATGCTGCCGGGCGCGCAAAAAGACAGTCAGCTGGTAACGCCGCAATGGGAGATGCTGCGGGAGCCCATCGAGGGCGTGCATATGCATGAGGTCCGCCATGTCCCACGCGACCATGGCATCATCACGGAGATCTTCCGCCCCGAGTGGGATCCGACAGGCCTGCCGGTGGCGCAGATCTACCAATCGCGGCTGTATCCCGGCGCCATCGGCGCCTGGAGCTGCCATATGAAGAACGTCGACCGCCTGTTCATCAACCAAGGAAATGTGAAGCTGGTCCTGTTCGATGGACGCGAGAACAGCCCGACCTTCCGCCGGATCAACGAATACCATGTTGGCGACGCGCGGCCGGCCATGATGGTCATACCCATCGGCGTCTGGCATGGGCTGCAGAATCTGGGAGCCGCCGACGCGCTGATGCTGAACTTCCCTACCCGATCCTATGATTACGAGGATCCGGACCACTATCGCCTGCCCTTCGACACGCCCGAGATACCTTATTCATGGTCGGGCGCCGCACCCGGAGCGCGCCTTCGGGCGAATCCGCCGCGCGAATAACTTCCCCTACCCTTCGTCGTTCGGAAGAAGGACCTCATGCCAAGCGTTTGCACGGCCGCGGCCGCCGCAGGCCGATAGCGATGGTCGACAATTCGATGGTGACCGGCAAGCGTCCGATGAGATCGCCGTCGCCCTGCACCGGATCGCCGGGCGGTCCCTCGATGACGATCTTTCGGCCGCGGATGATCTCGACATCGGCCAGGCGATGCAGCCGGCCGAGGACCAGCGCCAGCGCGTAGCCGATCGTGCGCAGCCGGCCGCCGCGGCGGAACAGGCAGACATGCAGTTCGTCGCTGTCGAGCCGTGCCTCGGGCGCCACCACGAAGCGCCCGCCGTAGAAATGCCCCCGGGCGACGATGACCGAGGCCGCTTCGTGGGTCGCACCGTCGATGGTCACGCGATAGCGCGGGAAAGAGAATCGGAGGAGTTGGCGCAGGGTCTCCGCTACATAGGCGCCCTTGCCGAAGAGGCGCTTCAGGCGCGGCGAGACCCCGGCCACGACATGCGCATCGAACCCGGCCCCGGCCATCATGAGAAACCCGCGACCGTTGGCGAGGCCCGGCCGATAGGTGAGCAGCGACCCCGCGGCCGCCACGCCGGCCGCCGACGCGATATCGAGAATTCCCAACTCGGCCGCGAGAACATTGGCGGTGCCCAGCGGGATCACCGCCAACTCGCCGCCGCCGGCGGACAGCAGGCCGTTGGCCACCTCATTGGCGGTCCCGTCGCCACCAGCCACCACCGCGATGACGCCCGGCAGCGCGGCCCGGGCGAAGGCCTCGGCATCGCCGCGCGCGGCGGTGCGCCGATGGATGATGTCGGCGCGGCCTTCTAGCAAGCGCATGGCCTGGGCCATTCCTCGCCGCCGGCGCCGCCCGGCGGCCGGATTGAAGATCACCATCAGCTGGCGGCGCGCCTGCCCGACGCTTTGCGCCGCCGGATTCCCTATCATGCCGCCGTCATTCATTTGCCAAGGTTCAATAACATTTCAATGACACTTCGCTTACCGCGGGGTGAATATTTGAAGAAATCACACAATATCACGGATTTTCGTTTGATGCTTCTACTTGATATTGATATAGCCGCCGTAACATTCACCAATCGCAGGGTTTCGGATGAATACGGTCGCGGCGGTCAACCACTACCGTTCGATCTGGATCAGCGACATTCATCTCGGCACCCGCGGCTGCAAGGCGGAATTCCTCCTCGATTTCCTGAAACATAACGAGTCGGACTACCTCTACCTGGTGGGCGACATCATCGACTGCTGGCGGCTGCGGCGCGCCTGGTATTGGCATCAGGCCCATAACGACGTCGTCCAGAAACTGCTGCGCAAGGCGCGCAAGGGGACCCATGTCGTCTACGTCCCTGGCAATCACGACGAGCCGTTGCGCGACTATACCGAGATGCAGTTCGGCGGCGTCACCATTCTGGAAGAGACGATCCACGTGACCGCCGACGGCCGGCGCCTGCTGGTTCTCCATGGCGACAAGTTCGACGTCATCGTCAAATACGCGCGCTGGCTCGCCATCCTGGGCGACCGCGCCTACAACCTGATCCTGGCGCTGAACCATTGGTACAATATCGCCCGGCGCCATCTGGGCTATCCCTATTGGTCGCTCTCGGCCTACATCAAGGGCCGGGTCAAAGACGCCGTGCGCTACGTCGATGAATTCGAAATCGCGATCGCCGAGGAGGCGCACAAGCGCGGCGTCGACGGCGTCGTCTGCGGCCATATCCACAAGGCCGAGATCCGCCAATTCGGCTCGGTCCTCTATTGCAACGACGGCGATTGGGTGGAGAGCTGCACTGCGCTGGTCGAACATGCCGACGGGCGGCTCGAAATTCTCGATTGGGCCACGCAGCGCAATTTCTCGATGCTGAGTCCCGCCCTCACCTGATGAAGATTGCCATCATCTCGGACGCCTGGCTGCCCCAGATCAACGGTGTGGTGCGTACGCTGATGCGCACCATCGAGGAGCTGCGGGCGTTGGGTCACCAGACCCACGTCGTCTCGCCCGATCTGTTCCGCAACCTGCCTTGTCCCAGCTATGCCGAGATTCGCCTGGCGGTCTTGCCAGCCCGCCGGCTGGCGAGGTTGCTCGACGGCTTCCAGCCCTGCGCCATCCACATCGCAACCGAAGGCCCGCTGGGCTATGCCGCCCGCCGATATTGCCTGGCGCGCGGCCTGCCCTTCACCACCGCCTTTCACACCCGCTTTCCCGAATACGTCAAGGCGCGCATCGGCATGCCGCTGGGCGCCGGATATTCGGTGCTGCGCCGGTTTCACGCCCCGGCCAGCGGCGTCATGGTGGCGACACTCTCGCTGGAGCGCGATCTCGATGCACGGGGATTTCGCAATCTGAAGCGCTGGACCCGGGGCGTCGATACCGCGATGTTCCATCCCCGCGACAAGGCCTTTCTCGATCTGCCCCGGCCGATCCATCTCTACGTGGGCCGCATTGCGGTGGAAAAGAACGTCGAGGCCTTTTTGAAACTCGATCTGCCGGGCAGCAAGCTGGTGGTGGGCAGCGGTCCGCAACTCGCCGATCTCAAGCGGCGATATCCCGACGTCCGTTTTGCAGGACCGCGCCAGGGCGAGGATCTCGCCCGTCACTATGCCGCCGCCGATGTCTTCGTCTTTCCCAGCCGCACGGATACCTTCGGTCTGGTCTTGCTTGAAGCGCTCGCCTCGGGCCTGCCGGTGGCGGCTTACCCGGTGCCGGGGCCGCTCGACGTCATCGATGGCGCCAGCGTGGGCTTCCTGGACGAGGATCTGGCGAGCGCCGCGCGTCGCGCGCTTGACGTTTCGCCCGAGCTTTGCCGGGACTATGCCCTGCAATTTTCCTGGCGCCGCTCGGCCGAACAGTTCCTCGCCAATCTCCGACCTTTCGCTTAGGGCCGAACCGGCTCAAGACGATAAGGCGCTGAGATTTCCGCCCGCTTCAAACGGCCGCGGGCCGGCCTGAACCGGCAATTTTCCCACCGCCGGCGTCCTTGTTTGGCCCCCGTCTGTGCTATGGTGCCGCCGCCTTTAAACGGAACGGATCGGGAATCTTGGCGAAATCCAAAGACCACGCCCTCGGCAAAAGCTGGGGGCCTGCCAAACGGCTGATTCGCGACCATGTCGGCCCGCAGCGCTGGCGGATCGCCGGCGCGCTGCTTTGCATGATCGTCCAGGCCGCCGGCACCACCGCCATGGCCAAAATGCTGGAGCCCATCGTCAACGCGGCCTTCCTGCATGCCAACATCACGCAGCTCTATCAGATCGCCGGCCTGATCGCCGTGATCTTCGCCATCCGCGGCTGGGCCGCCTTCGGCCAAGCCACGCTGCTCAATTACGTCGGCCAGACCATGATCGCCAGCCTGCAGAATCGCCTCTTCCGCCAACTCATCGGCTCCGACCTGGCGTTCTTCAATCGGCAGTCGCCGAGCACGCTGACGGCCCGCTTCACCAACGACGTCAATTATCTGCGCAGTTCGGTCAACGACGGCCTTCAGGCGATCAGCGCCGCCATGCAGGTGGTGGGGTTGATTTCGCTGATGTTCTATCAGGACTGGTTGCTTGCCTGCATCGCCTTCGTGGCCCTTCCCCTGGCGGCCATGCCCATCAGCCGGATCGGCCGGCGCATGCGCCGCGTCTCGCGCAATCAGCAGCAGGAAACGGGCCAGCTCGCCACCGCTCTCGACGAGGCTTTTCAGGGCGTGCGCCAAGTGAAGGCCCATGGCATGGAATCCCACGAGGAGGCCCGGGTCGGCCGCGCCGTCGCCGGGTTGTTCAGATTGGCGACCAAGGGCGCCCGCACGCGCGCCTACGCCAATCCGGCGCTGGAGACTTTGGCCGGGATCGCCGTCGCCGCGGTCATCATCTATGGCGGCGAACAGGTCATCAGCGGACATAATACCCCCGGCGCCTTCTTCTCCTTCATCGCCGCCGTCGTGCTTGTCTATGAACCCTTGAAGCGCCTCGCCCAGACCAATGCCTCGATCCAGGAGGGCCTGGCGGCGGCCGAACGGGTCTTCGCCATGATCGATTTGAACCCTTCCGTCATCGACCGGCCCGGGGCCGCGGCCCTGCAGATTGCCGGCGCCGCCGTCAGCCTGCGCAACGTGACTTTCACCTATGGTGGCGAAAGCCGGGCGCTCGATGGTTTCGACCTCGAGATTCCCGCCGGCACCAACGTGGCGCTGGTCGGTCCCTCCGGCGCGGGCAAGAGCACGGTTTTCAACCTGATCCTGCGCTTCTTCGATCCGGAGGCCGGCCATATATCCATCGACGGGCAGGATCTGCGCGATGTGACGCTCGCCTCGTTGCGCGCGGCTATCGCGCTCGTCAGTCAGGACAGTCTTCTGTTCGACGATACGGTGCGGGCCAATATTCTTTATGGCCGCCCGGATGCCAGCGAGGCAGACCTGAACAATGCCGCGATCGCCGCCCATGCCGCGGGCTTCATCGGCCAGCTGCCGCAGGGCTATGACACCCCCGTCGGTCCGCGCGGCGTGCGGCTGTCCGGCGGCCAGCGCCAGCGCATTCTCATTGCGCGCGCCATCCTGCGCAATGCGCCGGTCTTGTTGCTGGACGAGGCGACCTCCTCCCTCGATAACGAATCCGAGCGCATCGTTCAGGACGCCCTCCAGCAATTGAAACGCGGCCGGACCACCATCGTCATCGCCCACAGGCTGTCGACCGTGGTCTCCGCCGATTGCATCTATGTCTTGGAAAAAGGCCGGGTCGTCGAGCGCGGCCGCCATCTCGAACTCATGGCCCGCGACGGGGTCTATGCCAGGCTCTATGCCCAGCAGTTCGCCGACGAAGCCGAGGCAGCCCCGGCACGCGAGGCGGTGGGCTCTGCGATGGACGCTTGATCGCCCTGGCCAAAATCGCTCCGCTCAAGATCGCGCCGGCCAAGATCGACCCGACATGATGCGCTTGGCCTATCGCACCGCGACGGATCTCGCAGGCCCCCTGCTGCGCCGCCACCTCGCCTCCCGCGCGATCTCCGGCAAGGAGGAGCCCTCCCGCATCGAGGAGCGATTCGGCATTGCCGGCATCGCGCGCCCCGCCGGCCGGCTGGGCTGGCTGCATGGCGCAAGCGTGGGCGAGATGCAGTCCCTGCTGCCGCTGATCGAGGCGCTGGCCCGGCACGAACCGGGTCTGCATTTTCTCGTTACCACAGGCACGGTAACCTCGGCGCGCCTTCTCGCCCAGCGGCGGCCGGCCAATGTGCTGCATCAATATCTGCCCCTGGACCGGCGGGCCTGGGTGGCGCGTTTTCTCGATCATTGGCGCCCGGATTTCGCGCTCTGGGTCGAATCCGAATTCTGGCCCAATCTGCTGCAGGCGGCGCTCGCGCGCGGCATTCCCCTGGCGCTGGTCAACGGCCGGCTCTCGGCGCGCTCCTTGGCGCGATGGCGCTGGGGTGGTTCCCTCATTCGCCCGCTGATCGCCGGGTTCGCCGTGGTACTGGCACAGGACGAAACCCAAGCCCGGCGGCTGGCGGCACTCGGCGCCCGATCGCCCCAAGCCTTGGGCAATCTGAAATTCGCCGCGGCGGCGCTGCCGGTCGACGAGGCGGTATTGACGGCGCTTGGCCAACGCATCGCCGGACGCGACGTCTGGCTCGCTGCCAGCACCCATCCCGGCGAAGAATCGATCATCGCCGCCACTCATCGCGCCTTGGCGGTGCGCCGGCCGCGACTTCTCACCGTCATCGCCCCCCGTCATGCCGAGCGGGGCGAGGCGATCGCCGCCGAATTGCGTGCGGCGGGATTCACGCTTGCCCGGCGCTCGAAAAACGAAGAGATCGACGCGACCACGCAGATCTATCTCGCCGATACCCTGGGCGAGCTGGGCCTCTTCTACCGCCTGGCGCCCGTCGTCTTCGTCGCCGGCTCCTACCGCTGGCAAGGCCACAATCCCATCGAACCCGCCTTGCTTGCCCGCGCGGTGGCGAGCGGGCCGCGCGTGATGAATTTCCAGGACATCTTCGATCGCATGGCCAAGGCCGAAGCCGTGATCATCGTCACCGAAGCCGAACTTGCCCAGGCCATCGATCGGCTGCTGGCCGATCCGCAGCGCGCGGCTGATCGCGCAGAGGCATTTGCGCGCGGCGAAGCCGGGGGCATTCTGGATCGGATCGTGATGGCCTTGGATCCGGTGGTTTCGGACAAGAGTCGTTCCTTGGGAGACCGTTAGTTGAAGGAACCCAAATTCTGGAAGCGCGACGGCAATCCTTGGCCGGCCCGGGTCTTGCTGCCGGCCGAGGGCATCTATGCGCTTGCCACCGCGTTTCGGCGCTGGCGCCATCTGCCGTATCGGCCGCCGGTGCCCGTGGTCGTCGCCGGCGGATTGACGCTTGGCGGCAGTGGCAAAACGCCCTTGGCCCTGGCATTGTCCGAACATCTGGCGGCGCGTCAGCCCCATTTCGTCACCCGCGGCTATGGCGGGCGCACCAAAGGGCCGCTGCGTGTCGATGGCTCGCGCCATACAGCTGCCGAGGTGGGCGACGAGCCCCTGCTTCTGGCCCGCAAGGCGCCCACATGGGTGGCGCGGAACCGGGCTGCGGGTGCGCGAGCCGCCATCGAAGCGGGTGCCGGCATGGTCATCCTGGACGATGGATTCCAGAATCCCTTCCTGGCCAAGGATCTGGCGCTGCTCGCCATCGATGGCGAAGGCGGCATTGGCAACGGCCATGTCTTTCCCGCCGGCCCCTTGCGCGAGCCGCTGAGCTTCGCGCTCCGCCGGGCCGCGGCCGTTATTCGCATCGGCGACGATCTGGTCGGCGTGGAACGCCTGGTGGGCGGACGCCGCCCCATCGTCCCGGCGCGCCTGGTTCCCACGCCCGAGGCCGCGGCACTGGCCGGCCAGCGCGTCTTTGCCTTCAGCGGCATCGGCCGGCCGGAGAAATTTTTCGCCAGCCTGCGCGCCATCGGGGCGCAGCTGGTGACCACGCGGGCCTTTCCCGATCATCATCCCTACACGGCGACCGAAGCCGGCGGCCTGCTGGGCGAGGCCGCCCAGATGAATGCGGTCGCCGTGACCACGGCCAAGGACCAGGTGCGCCTGCCGCGCGCCGCCCAGGGGCATGTCACGGTCCTGGAGATCAAATTGGTGTTCGCCGAATCCCGCGCGCTCGAAGACCTGCTCGCGCGGCTCTAGCCTCGGTTGTATGCTTGTGGATCGGGCCCGTTGAACGCGGGTTGCTTAAGGTCCGCTTTTCACCCGATGGCGACCAGGTCGCACACCTCTCGCGAGGTCCGGGCGGTGCCATAAACAGGCATCCCAATTCTCCTGATAGGCGGGCGTCGAAGGCAAGTCGTCTCGCGCGGCTCCGCTCACACGCATCACTCTACAAACAGCGCTCTTGGCCGGGGGGATGAAAAGCCAAGGAACGCGTGCAGCTTGATCGGCAGAAACCGGTCGGCCGCGTAGACGAAGTCAACTGAGCTGTGGTCGAGCTACGGGACTCGAAGTAGTTTTGCCCCTTAACGAGAGTTTCCCCACCAGCAAGGAAGAAGGGGTCTATCATGGGCACTGAAAGGAAAGTTGCAGTCATCACCGGCGCCTCGCAAGGTATCGGTGCGGCTCTCGTCAAGGCATATCGCGATCGCAATTACCGGGTGGTCGCAACGGCGCGGTCCGTCAAACCGTCGAGCGACGCCGACATTCTCGTCGTCCCCGGCGACATTGCCGAACGGAAGACGGCGGAGCGTACGATCTCCGAAGCCGTAAAGCGATTCGGGCGCGTCGACACACTCGTCAACAACGCCGGCATCTTCATCGCCAAGCCCTTCACCCAGCACACCGAGGCCGACTACGCCGCCGTCTTGGGCGTCAACCTCGCCGGATTCTTCCACATCACGCAGCTCGCCGTCGCCGAGATGGAAAAGCAGGGCGGCGGCCATGTCGTCCAGATCACCACGAGTCTCGTCGACCACGCGATGTCTGGCGTTCCCGCCGTCCTCGCGTCGCTGACGAAGGGCGGCCTCAACGCGGCGACCAAGTCGCTCGCCATCGAGTACGCCAAGCGCGGTATTCGCGTGAACGCGGTCGCGCTCGGCAACATCAAGTCGCCGTTGCACCCCGTCGAGACCCATGAGGCCCTTGCGGCTCTTCACCCCATTGGGCGCATGGGCGAGATCTCCGACATCGTCGAGGCGATCCTCTACCTCGAATCGGCGAGCTTTGTGACCGGTGAGATCCTCCACGTCGATGGCGGCCAGAGCGCCGGCCACTGACGCCGCACCGGAGCGGGCCCGAGCGGTCCCGCTCCCGCGAATCTCGCAGGGAGAGCGACGACGCGATGACGCAGGCTTACACGCTTTTACTGATCCGCAATCCCGCTGACAGGCGCGAAGCGTAGGAAGGCCTCTTTTGCCCTGCCGCTCACTTCACCGAGGAAAACGCCGTCGGCGCCAGCAACTCGTTGCTGATGTTCTGCACGAGTTGGCCGTCCTTCTCGGATTCGGCGGCGGTCGCGATCCATTCGGGGTCAGCGAGGAATGCGCCCCAGCGCTTCTCGCGCTCGGTCATGCTGTTCCAGGCCAGCATATAGGTGAGCTGCTGGTTGCTCTCGCCGATCAGCGTCGTCCAGAACCCGGCCTGGCGGATGCCGTGCTTCTCCCAGATCCGCAGCGTGTGGTTCTGAAAGCGCGAGAGCAGCGCCGGTAGCCGGCCGGGCACGCAGCGATAAATACGCAATTCGTAGATCATCGGCTTTCCCTCTCCCTGTGAGCTTCCTTCCGCCCGCGCGCTGCGCATCGTAGTCGCGCACGGGCGAGCGTGGAAGGGTGGTTGTGGGCGAAACCGCCCAGGCCTTGGCGGATGCCGCGCACCAGACTTGTCCGTGCATCTGTCTCAGTACTGATCCATAGCTCTCGCATCCCCCGGCGCTGGCGGCTCATCGCCTCGACGGCGTTGACGATCAGATTGAGGACCACTTGTTGCAGTTGGACGCGGTCACGGTGAATCAGCGGCAAGTCCGGCGCGAGCCGGGTCTGCGACGAAACGCCATTGCTTAGTATCTCGCTGCGCAGCGCCTCAGTGTGGGACGGGGCCGCAAAACCGCCTCTGCTCGACGAAACTTGGTCCGAAGGAGCCTCCCAGCCCGGCGGGTTTCGACCGCGCTCACCGGATTGGAAGCCCGAGACGTCCAGCTGATCGGATTCTCGTCATAGCAGCTCCTCAACTGTGATCGGCAGGGCCCGCAGCCGCTTGCCGGTCGCGTGATAGACGGCATTGGCGATGGCGGGTGCCACGGAAACGGCGGTCAATTCGCCCAGCCCCTTCGCACCGAGCGGGCTCGCTTCCTCGTCAAACTCGCCGACGAACAGGACGTCGAGCTCCGGGACATCCGCATTCGTCGGGACAAGATAGCCGGAATAGTTGCGGTTGAGGAAGCGGCCCATGACCGGATCGGTTTCCGATTGCTCGAGCAGGGCTTGCCCCAGACCCCAGATGATGCCGCCGATCGCCTGGCTGCGCGCAGTCTTGGGATTGATGATCCGGCCGGCGTCGTAGGCCCCGACAAAGCGGTTCAGGCGTACCAGTCCAAGGTCGGGGTCGACGCGTACTTCGGCGAATACCGCGGAGAAACTGAAGATCGCTTTCGGACCGTTCGCCTCCGGGACCGGGTCGTAGTCCCCGTCGGCCACCAGCTTGGAAAGCCCGTTACGCGCCAGCAGCTCGGCATAGGTGACGCTTAGATTTTTCCTGGCGAGCGCGAGCCAACCATCGGCGTGCACCACGTCCTTCGCTTCGGCTCCAGCGAAAGGCGCGTCGCGACCATTGAGTGCAAGTGCAACCGCCTTGTCACGCAGGGCCTTGGCCGCCAGCATGACCGAGGCGCCGGCGTTGGCCATGGTGGCCGACCCGATGGACGCGTGGGACTCGGGCAACCTCGTGTCGCCCAGCCGCACGGTGACCTTGTCCGGCGACAGTCCGAGCGGGTCCGCGGCCACCTGCTGCATGACGGTATAGGTGCCGGTGCCGAGGTCGTGGGTTCCGGCCTCGACGAGCGCCGAACCGTCGCTGTTCAATGTGACCCGCGCCTTCGCCGGCCAGCGCCAATGCGTGTAGATAGCACCCGCCATCCCTTGACCGATCAGATAGCGACCATCGCGCATTGAGCGCGGCTCAGGCGTGCGTTTCTCCCAACCGAAGCGCGCGGCGCCCTCTAGCAAGCACTTGCGCATCGCACGCGTGGAGAAAGGACGGCCGCTGTGCGGATCTATCTCGGTGTCGTTGAGCAGGCGTAGCGCAACCGGATCGACACCGGTCGCATAGGCGAGCTCGTCCATCGCGCTTTCGATCGCGAAATGGCCGAGTGCCTCGTGGGGAGAGCGCATCGCGGTCGGCGTGTTGCGGTTTACATGCACCACTTTGTGATTCGTTGCGATGCCGCCGCTGGTTGCCCATAGCGACCGCGTCGCCAGCGCCGCATATTCGATGTAGTTATCGAATACCGGCGTCGGCGAAATGCTCTCGTGGCGAATGCCGTTCAGCCTGCCGTTCTTGTCCGCGCCCAGCGCAATCGTCTGGATGGTCGCTGGCTGGTGGCCGACCATCGAATACATCTGCGCGCGCGTGAGCTGTAATCTGACCGGTCGGTTTAGAACCTTCGCGGCGAGCGCTGCCAGCAGCGTATGCGGCCAGACATAGGCCTTGCCGCCGAAGCCGCCACCAAGGAAGTGCGACACGACGTTAATCTTCGCCGGCGGCACCCCAAGCACAATCGCCACCAGCTCCCTGGTACCGAAGATGTGCTGGGTCGTTTCATAGAGCGTCAGCGTGCCATCGGTTTCCCAGACCGCCATCGTCGCGTGCGGCTCCATTTGATTGTGGTGCCGGTCGGAGGTGGTGTAGGTCCGCTCCAGCTTGACAGCGCCGGCCGCTATTCCCTTGTCGGCATCGCCGACCGATGAAGCGACAGGCCAGAGGAACTGCGGCGGGTCGACAGCCTCGTTTGCGCTCTGCGGCCCGAATACGATCGGTCTCTCGGCCTCGTACTCAATCCTGACCAGCGTCCCGGCATAGGTCGCCTGATCGAGCGTCGCGGCGACGACCAGTGCAATGGGTTGACCGGCGTAGTGAATTTTGTCGTCTTGAAGCGGCAGATAGCCCTGTCCATGAGGATGGAGATGGCTCCAGGGCCGGGGCGTCGGATTCATGCGGGGCAAGTTGCGATGGGTGAACACCGCCAACACGCCGGATGCCTTCTCGGCCGCGCTTATGTCGATCGACACCGTCCGGCCATTCGCTATGGTGCTATGCACCATAGCGGCGTGCATCGCGCCGGGGATTGGAATATCCGCCGTGTAGCGAGCGGCGCCAGTTACCTTGAGCCGTCCATCGGCGCGCGAGATCGGTCGTCCAACAGCATTCATGCGCGCTCTCCTGCGGCTTGCAGCGCGCGCAGAGCGACGCGCTGGGCAAGTTCGACCTTGAAAGCGTTATGGGCGAGCGGGCGAGCGTCGGTGAAGGACGTGGCGATCGCCGATTTGAGCCCAATGATGTCGTCTAGCGAAACCCCGCGCAGCGCTGTTTCGGCCGCTGCGAGGCGCCAGGGCTTGTGCGCTACGCCACCCAGGGCGAGTCGCGCCGAGCGGAGGTGCTTGCCATCGGTCGCGACCGCGGCTGCCGCCGACACAAGCGCGAACTCATAGGACTGACGATCGCGGACCTTTAGGTAGTGCGAAGCGCGCCCCTCCACCCTTGCCGGCACTTCGATCGCAACGATCAGTTCGCCCCGATCGAGCACATTGTCGTGCTCCGGTGTGCGGTCCGGCAGGCGGTGGAAATCCGTGAAAGGAATCGATCGTTGTCCTGTAGACCCGCGCACAAGCACATTTGCGTCAAGGGCTGCAAATGCCACCGCTACATCGGAAGGATTGGTGGCGACGCAGGCATCCGACCACCCGAAGATCGCGTGATTGCGATTGAGGCCATGGTGAGCCGAGCAGCCCGAGCCCGGTCGCCGCTTGTTGCACGGGGGATCATCATCGTCACGGAAGTAGGCGCAGCGCGTTCGCTGCATGATGTTGCCGCCCATCGATGCCATATTGCGAAGCTGGCCTGATGCAGCGAGCAGCAACGCCTCGGCGATGACGGGGAAACGCCCGCGCACTTCCGCGTTCGCAGCCACGTCACTCATACGCGCCAGAGCGCCGATGCGCAGGCTCCCGTCCGGCAACGTTTCGATCCGTGCCATGTCCGGCAGACCGTTGATGTCGAGCAGGCGCTCGGGAAGTGCCGCGCGGTCCTTCATCAGGCCAATGAGGTCGGTGCCACCCGCTATGAAAGCGAGTTGGGGATCTTGAGCGTGGGCCGCGATTGTCGTGACTAAATCATCGGCCCTCGAAAGCGCGAAAGGATGCATGCTCAGCTCCTCCCCGCCGCTTCGGCGACGGCCTGGACGATGTTCGGATAGCAAGCGCAGCGACAAAGATTGCCGCTCATACGCTCACGGATTTCCGCGCCCGACAAATCGGCGATCGTGAATGACCTTCGCAGGTCGGTCGCGACTGCGCTCGGCCAGCCCGCTTTCGCCTCTCCGATCATGGCGACGCCTGACATGATCTGCCCAGACGTGCAGAAACCGCATTGAAAGCCGTCATGCTCGATGAAGGCCGCCTGGAGCGGATGGAGCTCGCCGTTGCTCTCCAGCCCTTCGATGGTGGTGATCCGCTTGCCCTCCTGCATTGCCGCCAGGGTCATGCAAGACAGGATGCGGCGCCCGTCGACATGAACAGTGCAGGCTCCACACTCGCCGCGATCGCATCCCTTCTTCGTGCCGGTCAATCCGAGATCTTCGCGCAGCGCGTCGAGCAATGTCATGCGGGGCTCGACCGTCAGAGTGGAGATATGTCCGTTGACTGTCAGGCTGACGACCCGGGGCTCGACGCCTTGCGTTGCAGCGGCTCGCCCCAGCTCGACATCCGGCCCTTTCACGACGGCCGATCCGCTCGCTATTGCTGTACCGCCAAACCTGCTGCTTCTGTTCGTCTCTCCCATTTTCCAGTTCCTTTCCCGTGCATCATCGTCAGCGGTGCCAATCGAGGCGGCCTGATGACACCGCAAGTCCCTCGTAGCCGCGGTTACCGAACCAAAGGATTGCGTCGTCAGGCGCCGCGAACGCGAATCTTCCTTCACCCGAATCGTTTGATTCGATCATGCTGTTGCACGGACCGCGGCGGCAGATTCGAAAAGAGGGGGCCCAATCCCTCTGCGACCGTCAGGTGGGCGATAACGGCATCCCGGAGCTTCGGATAGGGCAGCTCGGCCAACATGGCGGTCTGGACGGCGGCCATGACCTCTCCCGCGTCACTGCCGATCATGGTGAAGCCGAGAATGCGGTCGTCTTTCTTGCCGACGAGAGCCTTCATGAAGCCTTGCGTTTCGTCCGTTGCCTCGGTGCGCAGTACGTTGCTCATCGGCAGTTTTGCGACCCGAACCTCGATGCCTTGGCGCTCCGCCTCGCTTTCGCTCAGCCCCACGCGGGCGAGCGGCGGATCCGTGAACACGACGTGGGGGATCAGCCGATCGCCGGTGCTGCGGCTGCCCCCGGCCATGTTATCGCTGACGATCCTGAAGTCGTCGACGGAAACGTGCGTGAACTGCGGACTACCGGCGCATTCTCCGATCGCCCAGACGTCAGGCGCGCTCGTCTGCAGCCTATCGTTCACTCGAATAAAACCTCGAGAGTCCAGCTCGACGCCGGCCTTGTCGAGACCGCTATCGGTCGTGTTCGGAATTCGCCCGACCGCGACGAGAAGATCGGTGCCGTCGATCTGCTGCTCACCGGAAGCCGAACGCACGGCAACGCTTACTTGCGCACCGGAGCGGCCCTGCACGCGGATCGGCTCGGCCCCAGTCAGGATCCGAATGCCTTCTGCCGTCAGTATGCGCTGCAATTCGCCTGCAACATCGGGATCCTCCCGAGACATCGGTCGGGGGCCGGGCTCGATAATCGTCACGCGACTCCCGAAACGACGGTACGCCTGGGCCATTTCGACGCCGCTATACCCGCCCCCGAGCACGATCAGATGGGCAGGCGTATACTCGAGCTCCAGAGCCTCGATGTGGGTCAGTGGCCGAGCGGCTTCGATGCCCGGAATGGTCGGAATGGCTGCATGCGATCCGACATTGATGACCACCCGATCGCCTGTCAGCAGGCGCGTCCCGCCGTCGTTCAGCGTCACTTCGATCGTCTTCGGCGCCACGAAACGCCCGCTTCCCATGATCAGCTCGGCGCCGCTGGTCTTATAAGCGTTGAGGTGGAAAGCGATCTCGCGCTCGATCATGCCTTGCTTGCGGCTGCGAACTTTCGCCATTGCAGTCTCGACCGGCCCTGTCACGGTGCCGAACTGACTCGCATTTTGTGCCAAATGCGCAACCCTCGCGCTCCAGATCTCATTCTTGCTGGGCAGGCACGCGACCGCGGGACACGAGCCCCCCACCCAACGGCGCTCCACGACGGCAACCCGTTGCCCCAAACGCCCAAAATGCCAGGCGAGCAGCTTGCCGCCTTGGCCGCTGCCAAGAATCAGGGTTTCGAAGCGCTCTTGTTCAACCATCTGAGTCCTCCATAAGAGATCTGCACATGTACGGGTAGGCGCCCAGCCGGGGGCGGTTCTGGATACCCCAAGCGACTGTCACTGGAAGTCCGTGTCACAGAAGTTTTTCCACGGCGATCGGCAGATCGCGAACCCGCTTGCCGGTCGCACGATAGACGGCATTGGCGATCGCGGGCGCCACCGATGCCGCGGTCAGCTCTCCGACGCCCTTTGCGCCGCTCATGGTTTCGGTGTCTCCGAACTCATGCCTGTTCGTCTCGCTCATTTGCGCTGCCTCCACAAAGCCTGCCGATACCGGTCGCCGCCGTTTATACGAGGCGCAGCAAATGCCCCAGATGCATTAGTCCTCTATTCCGCCGCGTCCGTGAGTCGGTGCTCCTGATTCGTCGCAGCGGCCGGCGCGCGACTTGCTGCAGCAGCCCTAAAATTCGCGTCACCCGCGCTCCTGGCGGAAAGCGATACTCTCATCACATCCTGCCGCAGCAAATAGACCGACACAGCAAGGAGAGCCACATCCTTCATCAGAAAAGGAACATTCCCCGCCATGGCCGGAAACCCGGCAGACGGATCCCAGCCATTCGGCATGAATGGGATAATACTGACGGTCGATACGAAGGTGGCGCATGAGCCAAGGGCTCCAAGAATTCCCAATTTCTTGTTCCAGAATCCCAGGAACAGGAGCGCGCAAATCAGCCATTCCGAGACTCCCAGAAACCAACTTGCCCCCCGGACGCCGAAAACCGGATACATCCAGAAAATAAGCGGCCCATTTCCGATAAACGGGATCAACACCCTTGCCTCGTACTCGAACCATTTCTGGTAGCCAAAGGACAAAAAGATGATAACCATCGATGCGCGAAGCAGGTGGTAGTCGAGATCCTCCGTGAGAAGCCCGAACCTGATCAATCTGCTTCTGAGGGGGTTCATGACCTTTACTGCCTTGAGGCCCGATTTTGCGGCTTGTGAAGATGTCAAATTCGACTTGCTGCTGGGTAGCGGTCGCGGCGGACTATCTATTATTCCTGCGTAGAATGAGGGTCCGCGAATGACTGACGCCTATATCGCTTGGAGGGCGGTACTGCTCGACTCCGAAGGCTTCAGCCATTTCGTTACCTCCATGACTGCTCCGATTGCTTCCGGCTGAAACGGTTGCCGGGTGGGCCTTGCACCCGCTGGAAAGCGCCGCCTTATCACGGCGCACACCCAAAACAGACATCACGCTGATAGGTGCGCCCCGACTATTAGAGCTAGGCCCTCTCCTCAATCAGATTCACGACACCGCAACAAGCAAACCAGACAGCCTGACCGATGCGCTGCGCTGTCGGGGGTGAAGGGTTTGCGCTCCTCACCTCAATGCACGCCGCCCGAAGCGTTGAGGCGCTCGCCCGTCAGCCAGGCCGCATCGTCGGAGGCGAGGAAAATGACCGCCGGCGCGATCTCCTCAGGCTTGCCGAAGCGTGCACCGAGCGGGGTCGCCGCAACCATAGCCGCTCCCTCGGCGCTGGCGACGAAGGTGCGATTGCCTTCCGTATCCGTGTAGCCCGGCGCGACCGCGTTGACGCGGATCTTGTGCGGCCCGAGCTCTTTGGCGAGCGCCAGGGTCAGTGTGTCGATTGCGCCCTTGCTTGCCGCATAGAGGCTCGAATTCGGCACCGGGCTTTCGCTCGCGATCGAGCTGATATTGACGATGCTGCCTCCCTCCGGCGGGAAATGCTTCAGTGCCTCTTGGACGGCGAGCATTGTGCCGAGCACATTAATGTCAAAATGCCGGTGGAACTGCGCTTCGGTGACCTGCTCGATTGGCCCGAACTCGAAGACGCCGGCATTATTCACGAGCACGCTCGGCGTGCCCAAGGCCTTCTTCGTTTCCTCGAACATCTGCTTCACCTCGGCCGATTTTGACATATTGGCCCTGATGGCGACAGCCTTGCCGCCCTTGACCGCGATCTCGGAGACCGTGCGCTCCGCGCCTTCCTTATCCGAGGCGTAGTTCACGGCAACCGCCGCTCCCGCAGCCGCGAGGCCCTTGGCAATGGCGGCGCCGATGCCCTTCGACGCGCCAGTGACGATAGCGGTTTTGCCTTTGAGACTGTTCATCTAACTCTCCATTGGTGAGCATAGGGCCGATGCCGACCGCAGCATCGGTATCATCCGACATAGCGTGAGGACGCCTCGCTTTGAGGGTGTGCGTCCTCGCGCACCATCACGGCGCTCGGCGCTGCGGTCGCGCGGTGCATGGTCTCGACGACGGATCGCGAGACATTGTAGGGCGGCTTTCCCACCTCGAAATCCGCCTTGAAGGCATCGAGCTTGGCTCGCAGCCTCATGGTCATTTCCTCTAGTTTGCGTTTGTCGGTGAGGACCGACTGCTCGCCGGTCCGTTCGCAAGTTCGAATTAATGGAGGAGCGGTCGGCAAAGTAGCCGGCGAGCCAGAATAAGAGTCATTCCTATCGGGAATTCGCGAGCCTTATATCTATTTGCGGCCGCGCGCATTTAGGACGGAGCAGGGCATTCCTGTTGAAGGGCAGCTGCGGTGTCAGAGTGACCGATACACTGCGGAGAGAGCCAGATATGAGCTTCGATTCGCCCGCTCTCGAGCCTCCGCAACGCGGACTGTCGCAAGCCTCGTCGGCAGGTAGGGTGCAGCTTCCAGTCGAAGCACGCGCTGCGAGTTATGCCACGACGAGAGAGCTTCAGATCTTGCACTTTCCTGAAGACCAGTCGCTGTCGCTCACTCCGTCTTAGTCTCGGTCAGGCCGGAGATCGGCGGAAATCTTTATCGGCGGCAAGTCTCGGCATGACGAACTCGCTCCCCAAGATCGCTCACTCCGATGGTTCGTGCTAACCTTGTGGCAGTGATATGCTTCATTCCTCGGAGGAATGGAGATGGACCGACTGGCTGCAATGGAAACCTTCGTCCGGGTCGTCGAGGCCGGCTCGTTCTCTGGCGCGGCCAAGCAACTTCGCGTCGGCCAGCCGGCCGTCTCCAAGACGGTTGCGCAGATCGAGGATTGGCTCGGCGTGCGCCTGCTGCTGCGTTCGACGCACGGCCTAGCGCCGACCGAGGCGGGCCGGAATTTCTGCGAGCGGGCCAAACGGTCTATCGAGGAAGCCGAGGAGGCCGAACTCGCGGCGCGCGGTGCGGGCGCAACACTGTCGGGCCGTCTGCGGATCTGCGCGGCCGTAACCTTTGCCCGGATTCATATCATACCGCATCTTCCATTCTTCTTGTCGGAGCATCCCGCCCTCGATCTTGATGTCGTTCTCGAGGACCGGAACATCGATCTCATCGAAGCGGGCATCGACGTGGCGTTGCGCATGGGTGAGCTCGCCGATTCCGCACTCACGGCGCGCAAGGTCGGGCAAAGCCCACGGCGCGTGATTGGCTCGCCCACCTATTTCGACGCGATGGGTGTCCCGCAAACGCCCGCTGACCTAGTGAAGCATCAGGCCGTCGTCTATGGGCGACGCGGGGGCGGAATGGAATGGACGTTCCGACGGGGAAACACCAAAACCTCTATCACCGTTGACGACCGCGTTCGATTCAGCGCTGCGGAAGGCGTTCGGGAGGGAGTGTTCGCAGGCCTAGGGCTCGCGATCGTCTCCGAATGGATGTTCGCGCCGGAGCTGAAATCCGGCGCGGTGAAATCCGTGCTGGACGATTGGCTGTTACCGCCGATCGACCTTTGGGCGGTGTTCCCAACGGGACGGCAAGCGAATGCCAAGGCCCGCGCCTTCGCCAGTTTCATCGAGCAGCAAATTTCGAGTGGAGAGCCTCATTCCTCCCACCGTCTGAAGTCGGCCTAGACTCTCGCTTGAACGTCGCTGTTGGGCGCCGCCTCCGGCACGCTCAGCGTTCGGTAAAGAAGAGAGCCAGCGCCGCGGCCTTCAACAACGCGGATCACGTCAGCATCGTGATCCACAATTGCCCCTGCCGGCTCAGCCCGGCTGCCGGAGATCCACGATCACCATTGGGAGCGATTTCGATAGTGCCGCCGCGGACTGAACATCCTATGCGGCTATTGATCGGACTCGCGGTTGAGAGGTGCGGCCATCAGGCGATGGCTGCGCATTAATGGGCCCACGCCCTAAAACAAGCTGCCTTGCGGCTTGGATCCACTCGTCTTTGCGGCCGAACTCCCGGCCGGCTCGCGCTCGCCCATGGATTTTCTTACCGCGCCTGGCGGACCGGCATCGGCGGTGACCGGGACATCGCCATCGGCGAATTGGATCACCAGCGCCGCACCGGGCCGGACGGATGCCGCGGCCAACACCGGCAATCCTGCGCCATCGCGCACCAGGGCAAAACCGCGAGCCAGCACGCGCTGGTAGGAGAGACTGTCCAGCAATTGGCCGAGCCCTTCCAGGCGTTCGCTGAGCCGCGCCAGCATCTGGGCCAGGCGGCCCGGATCGAGGCGGGCAAGATCCAGCCGCTGGGCCTTGTCTTTCCGAAGGGCGCGTATCGCGCTCGCCAACCGCTCGCCGGCATGGCCAAGCGCCACCTGTTGCGCCTCGATCTGCTGGCGCGGGGTGCGCAGCGCGGCGAAAGCGCTCGCCAGCGCCTCGCGCCGGCGCTCGAGATAGCCTCCGCGCGCATTGAACAGTCGATCGATCCAGCCATCCAGGGTTTGCGCTTTTTCGGCGATGAGTTGGCCGGGGCGCGGCAGGCCGCGGGAAAGCGCTTCCAGACGCAGGCGGGCCTCCTCGCCCAACCGGCGTAGCGCACGTGCCAGGCGGGCGCCGTCCTGCAGGACATCGGCCAGCAATTCGGCGCGCACCGGCACTGCCATCTCGGCCGCGGCGGTGGGTGTTGGCGCGCGCATATCGGCGGCGAAATCGATCAGGGTCGTGTCGGTCTCGTGGCCCACGGCGGAGATCAGCGGTATGCGGCTTGCGGCGGCGGCACGCACCACCACTTCTTCGTTGAAGGCCCAGAGATCCTCGAGACTCCCGCCGCCCCGCGCCACGATCAGAAGATCGGGCCGGGGAATCTTGCCGCCCGGCGCCAGCGCGTTGAATCCGGCAATCGCCGCGGCGATCTGATCCTTCGCGCCCTCGCCCTGGACCAGCACCGGCCAGATCAGGACATGGCGGGGAAACCGGTCGTGCAGGCGATGCAGGATATCGCGGATGACGGCACCCGTCGGCGAGGTGACGACGCCGATCACCTCAGGCAGGAAAGGCAGCGCCTTCTTGCGCGCCGGATCGAACAGGCCCTCGGCAGCGAGTTTCTTGCGCCGCTCCTCCAGCAACTTCAGCAGGGCCCCTTCGCCCGCCAGCTCCAGGCTTTCGATGATGAGCTGATAGGAGGAGCGGCCGGGATAACTGGAGATGCGCCCGGTGGCGATGACCTCCAGCCCATCCTCCGGCGCGATCGCTAGGCGCCCCGCCGTGCCGCGCCAACAGACCCCGTCCAGCTTCGCTTCCTCGTCCTTGAGAGCGAAATAGAGGTGTCCGGAGGTGGCGCGCTTGAAGCCGCTGATTTCGCCGCGCACCCGCACGCGCTCGAAATTGCCTTCCAGCGTGCGTTTCACCGCCTGGCTTATTTCGCTGACGGTGAATTCGGGCAGATTGGTGAGGTTGTCGGCCATCGCCTCGCCATCTTATGCTGGGCTTCGGATTCGTCCAAGAATGCGGACGGCCGGGAAAGCCAGGGGCGGCGGTTATGCGGATTTTGGTGGTGGGCGGGGGCGGACGCGAGCATGCCCTATGCTGGTCCCTTGCCGCCTCGCCCCTCTGCGACAAGCTCTACTGCGCGCCGGGCAATGCCGGCATCGCCGAGCAGGCCGAATGCGTGCCCATTTCCGCCGACCGGATCGACCAGCTGGTGGAATTCGCCCGCGACCAGCACATCGATTTCGTCGTGGTCGGGCCGGAAGGTCCGCTGGTCCTGGGGCTGGTGGACCGGCTCGCACAAGCCGGGATACCCGCATTTGGGCCCAGCGCCGATGCGGCCGAGTTGGAAGGCTCCAAGGGCTTCATGAAGGATCTCTGCGCCCGCTACGACATTCCGACGGCCGCCTATGCCCGCTTCACCGAAGCAGCGGCGGCAAAGGCGTATGTGGCAAGCCGGGGCTTGCCCATCGTCGTCAAGGCCGATGGTCTCGCCGCGGGCAAGGGCGTCGTCATCGCCGAGACGCTGGCCCAGGCGATGGAAGCCATCGATGCCATGATGGGCAGCCTTGTTTTCGGCGCCGCCGGCGCCGAGGTGGTGATCGAGGAATTCCTCCAGGGCGAGGAACTCAGCTTCTTTGCGCTCGTCGACGGCACGACCGCGCTGGCGCTGGCCTCGGCCCAGGACCACAAGCGCGTGGGCGATCGCGACACAGGTCCAAACACCGGCGGCATGGGCGCATATTCCCCCGCGCCTGCTGCGACGGCCATAATCGAGAGCCAGATCATGGGCTCGATCATCCGCCCCACCGTCGCCGCCATGGCGCGGGAAGGTCGGCCCTTCAAGGGCGTGCTCTATGCCGGCATCATGCTGACCGCCAGCGGCCCCAAGCTTCTGGAATACAACACCCGCTTTGGCGATCCGGAATGCCAGGTGCTCTGCGTTCGCTTGATGTCCGATCTGCTGCCGGCCCTCATCGCCTCCCACGACGGGTTACTGCATCAATTCGATCTGCGCTGGGTGCCCGAGGCGGCGCTGACCGTGGTCATGGCGGCGAACGGCTATCCCGGCAGCCATGCCAAGGGCAGCGAGATTCGCGGCGTGGAGATAGCAGCGAAACTTCCCGGCGTCACCGTCTTCCATGCCGGAACCCGGCGCGGCGAGGACGGCCGCCTGCTGGCCGAGGGCGGGCGGGTATTGAACGTGACCGCCATCGGCCCAACCGTCGCCGAAGCCCAAAAACGCGCCTATCAGGCCATCGATCTGATCGATTGGCCGGGCGGCTTCTGCCGGCGCGATATCGGCTGGCGGGCGCTGGGCAAGCGCCCCTAGCCGAGATTTTTCCTTTCATCCATGATGCCGCCCGCCATGACCGACAATCTCTTCGCCCCCGATTACAAGAATCAGCCCTATTGGTGGGAGGCCGCACCCCAACCCGCCTTGCCGCCCATCGCGCCGCCGGCCACATGCGACGTCGCCATCGTGGGCAGCGGCTATACGGGGCTCTCAGCCGCCCTTGAGCTCGCCCGAGGCGGGCGCCAAGCGGTGGTGGTGGATGCGGAGGATGCCGGCTGGGGCTGTTCCAGCCGCAACGGCGGACAGGTCAGCACCTCTATCAAACCGAGCTTCGACGATCTCGCCGGTCGCCACGGGAAGGATGTCGCCTTCGGCATCCGGCGCGAGGGGATCAACGCGCTTGCCTGGATCGAGGATTTTATCGCCCAGGAAAAGATCGATTGCGACTGGTCGCGCGTCGGGCGCTTCCACGGGGCGCACAACACGGCGGCCTTCGAGACCCTGGCCCGCAGCCTCGGCCGGCAGACCAAGGGCTTGGAGATCGAAGCCCATGTGGTGCCGCGCGGCGAACAGCGCAGCGAAATCGGCAGCGATCGCTATCATGGCGGCGTTGTCTTCCCCAGACACGCCTCGCTGCATCCGGCCAAATACCATCTGGGCCTGCTGGCCCGCGCGCAAGCCGCCGGCGCCACGGTTGTAAGTCGTTGTCCCGTGCTCTCGATCCAACGCGAGGGCGAGGGCTTTCGCCTGGCGACTTCCCGCGGCAGCCTGCAGGCCCGCGACGTGGTGGTGGCGACCAACGGCTATACCGGAAACCTCACGCCCTGGCTGCGCCGGCGCGTCATTCCCATCGGCAGCTATATCATCGCAACCGAGAGGCTCGACCCGGCGCTGGCCGATCGGCTGAGCCCCAAGAACCGGGTGCTGACCGATACCCGCAAGCTGGTGTTCTATTATCGCCTGTCGGAGGATCGCCGGCGCGTGATCTTCGGCGGGCGGGTCGCCCTCAAGGAGACCGATCCGCGGGTGAGCGCGCCTCGCCTCCATGCCCATATGACCAGCATATTTCCCGAACTGGCGGCAACGCGCATCAGCCATAGCTGGATGGGCTTCGTCGCCTATAGTTTCGATACGCTCCCCCACCTCGGCCGCCAGAACGACGGCATCTACTACTGCATGGGCTATTGCGGCTCGGGGGTTTCGCTGGCGAGCTATTTCGGCACGCGGCTGGGCCAACAGATCCTGGGCAAGCCCGAGGGCCGCACGGCACTTGACGGCCTCACCTTCCAGACCCGCCCCTTCTACACGGGCGACCCCTGGTTCCTCGCCGTCTCGATTGCCTACTACAAAATTCGGGATCGGTTGAATATCTGAACGGGGAGGGTCACAAGAAAGAAAGACCACAGAGGCACAGAGACACAGAGGTAGCGAAAAGCTGCGCTATCCATCGTGTCGTCATGCCCGCGTTTGCGCGGGCATCCACGTCTTCCTCAAGGTGAGTAGAACAAGTCGTTGATGCCCTGGCTTCGTCCTTCGGCCGATCTCGGGCATGACGTAGTTCTTTTTTCTCTGTGCCTCTGTGTCTCTGTGGTTATCCTTACCTGCCCCTACCGCCGGGCGCGGAAGAAGGCTCTGAGCAACTCCCCAGCCGACCCCTCTCCGATGCCGCCATAGACCTCCGGCCGGTGATGGCAGGTCGCCTGCCCGAAAAACCGCGGGCCGTTTTCGACGGCGCCGCCCTTCGGATCGGCCGCACCGAAATAGAGTCGGCGCAGCCGGGCGAATGAGATCGCCGCAGCGCACATGGCGCAGGGCTCGAGCGTCACGTAGAGATCGGCATCGGTCAGGCGCTTCAGGCCCAGCGCCTGGGCTCCGGCGCGGATCGCCAGCATTTCGGCGTGCGCCGTGGGATCGCCCAGCTCCTCCACCCGATTGCCGGTCCGCGCCAGCACCTCACCGCTGCGGCTATCGACCAGTACGGCGCCGACCGGCACTTCGCCACGCCTCGCCGCGGCTTCCGCCTCTTTCAGCGCCAGATCCATGATCGTCTCGCCGCCCGTCATGGCCGTCAATTGACGCCCCAGCGGCGTTGAGGTCAACGGGGCTTATTGGTATAGGATGCGCCCCGACCAGTGAGGACGATAGCCGTGCCCCCTGCCTTCGATTTCGATCGCCCGCTGCTGCTCGACGGCGGAACCGGCCGCGAGTTGCGGCGGCGGGGCGTGCCGATCCTCGATACCATCTGGTCGGCCAATGCCCTGGTGGTGGCGCCCCATACGGTGCGCGAGGTCCATCTCGACTACATCGCCGCCGGCGCCGATGTCATCACCACGAATACCTATGGCATCATCCGCAGCGAACTGGCCAAGGAAGGCATCGAGGAGCGCTACGCCGAGCTGAACCGCATGGCCGGCGACCTGGCGCGCCAGGCGCGGGAGGAAGGCGGGCGCGAGATCGCCATAGCCGGCAGCCTGCCCCCGTTGCGCGGCAGCTATCGCCCCGATCTGGTGGGACCCCTGGCGGAAATTCTGCCCCAATATCGAGAACAGGTCGAACTGCTGGCGCCATATGTCGATGTCTTCCTCTGCGAAACCATGTCGAGCGCGGCCGAAGGCTTCGCCGCGGCCGCCGCCGCGGCGGAGAGCGGCAAGCCAGTCTGGGTCTCCTGGACGCTTGCCGAGGATCATTCCGGCAATCTACGCAGCGGCGAGAGCGTGACGCAGGCCGCGGCCGCCATCGCCCATCTGCCGATCGCGGCATTTCTTGTCAATTGCTGCGCGCCGGAAAGTATCGCCGCCGCCATCCCCGAGCTTGCCGCCTTGGGTCGCGGGCCCATCGGCGGCTATGCCAATGCCTTCCGCCTGGTACCGGCGGATTGGGTGATGGATCGCGACGGGCTTCTGCCCTTGCGCGAGGATCTCGATCCGGAGGACTACGCCCGCCATGTGGCCCATTGGCATGCCGATGGCGCGCGCATCGTCGGCGGCTGTTGCGGCACGGGGCCAGAGCATATCGCCCGGCTGCGTCGTATGATGGATGAGAGAGCATGAGCATGAATGGCAAAAAGCGTCCGGTTATCGGCGTCACCCTGGATTCGGAGGAGCCCGGCGGATATTCCAAGCTCCCCTGGTATGCGCTGCGCCAGAACTACAGCGACGCCGTGGAGCGGGCGGGCGGCCTTCCCATCCTGTTGCCCCACCAGCCGGACGAGGCGCAGGAGTATCTCGACCGGATCGACGGTTTGGTGGTGACGGGCGGCGCCTTCGACGTCGACCCCTCGCTCTTCGGCGCCGAGACGCGCCATGCCACGGTCAAATTGAAGACCCGGCGCACCGCCTTCGAGCTGGCGGTCACCAAGGGGGCGCTGGCGCGCAACATGCCGGTGCTGGGCATCTGCGGGGGCCAGCAGCTTCTGAACGTGGTTCTGGGCGGCACCCTGATCCAGCACATCCCCGACGAGATCAAGGGCGGAATCGCCCATGAGCAGACCAATGTGCGCACCGAGGCCGGCCACACCGTGCGGGTGGAAAAGAACACCCTGCTCCATCGCATCTGCGGGGCCGACGAGCTGTCGGTCAACAGCGCCCATCATCAGGCGGTGAAGACGGTCGGCCCCGGCGTGATCGTCGATGCGATTGCCCCCGATGGCGTGATCGAGGGCATCGAGGATCCCCGCTACCGCTATTGCCTCGGCGTCCAGTGGCATCCCGAATATTCCATCAGTGTCGGCGACCAGCGAATCTTCGATGCCTTCGTCGCAGCATCGCGCTGAGAACGGCGCGCCCGCTGCCGGCGCCAAACCCGAGGGCGCCAAACCTGAGGGTGAACGCATCGCGAAGAGAATCGCGCGTGCCGGGCTCTGCTCGCGGCGCGAGGCGGAGGCCTGGATTGCCGAGGGCCGCGTCGTCGTCGATGGCAGGACGCTCACCAGCCCGGCGCTGGTCGTGGGCCCATCTGCGAAAATCCTGGTGGACGGCAAGCCCCTGCCCATGGCCGAGGCGACGCGGCTCTTCCGCTATTACAAGCCCCGCGGCCTCTTGACCACGGCCCACGATCCCCAGGGGCGGGTGACGATCTACGACAAGCTGCCCCACGACTTGCCCCGGGTGATGCCCATCGGGCGGTTGGATCTGACCTCCGAGGGATTGCTGCTGCTGACCAACGACGGCGAACTGAAGCGCCGTCTGGAACTGCCAGCGACGGGCTGGCTGCGACGCTACCGCGCGCGCGTGAATGGCCGGATCGAGCCAGAGAAACTCGCCGGCCTGGCCGAGGGAATCCGCATCGACGGCGTCAATTATGGACCGATCCGGGCAGCACTCGATCGCCAGAAGGGCGGCAATGCCTGGCTCACCATCAGCCTGGCAGAAGGCAAGAACCGCGAGATCCGCAAAGTCTGTGAACATTTCGGCTGGCCGGTCAGCCGGCTCATCCGCATCGCCTATGGCCCCTTCCAGTTGGGCGAATTGCCGCGCGGCGGCATCGAGGAAATTCCGCCCAAGTTCCTGCGCGAGCAGCTTGGCCTGCAAGCCCCTCGTCACGCGCCCCACCATGCGAATCGTCGCAGGCAACCTTAAGGGCCGGCGGCTGGCAGCACCGGAGGGGCGCGACATCCGTCCGACGGCGGACCGTACCCGCCAGGCCCTGTTCGATGTTCTGGAACATGGCCAACTGATCGAGGGCGGCGGGTCGGCCCTGGTCGATGCCGTCGTGGTGGACGCCTTCTGCGGCACCGGCGCGCTCGGCCTCGAAGCCCTCTCTCGGGGTGCTGCGGAAGCCACATTCATGGATTCCAACCGGGATGCGCTCGATTGCGCCCGAGCGAATGCCAAGGCGCTGGGCGCCACTGGCAGTTTCATTCTCGCCGATGCCACGAATCCGCCGCGCTCGCGCAAGCCGGCCAATCTGATCTTTCTCGATCCACCCTATGGCGCCAATCTCGGCGCGTCCGCGCTCACGGCTCTGCTCGCTGCGGGCTGGATGGCGCCCGGCGCGATCGTCAGCATCGAAATGTCGGGGCGCGAGCTTTCCACCTTCGAGGCGCCATCCGGCTTCCCGCGGATCGACGAGCGACGCTACGGCAAGGCGAGAATATTGTTGCTGCGGGCAAAGGCTTAAGCCTGCAGCGACCAGCCGCGCGGATCGCCAAATAAACCAACACCGACATCATCGGCAGCGGCAGTAGAAGCCGTGGATGCCCAGACCTCTACCTTTGGCCGATCCCGGGCATGACGGAATAACACCGGGTTTCTCAATTCGTCATGCCCGCGAAATGGGCATCCACGCCTTACTTGCCGGCAGTGAGTATCGATCGTCATCAGTCGTCTGATCTTGCTGGCGTGAGTCGCCTGCCTATATCTAAACTGGAAGTTGAGGGTCAGGCGCTGTCAGTTTGGGAGCGCGTCATGTTCGATCGCTTGATTTCACGATTGCGCTTTCGCGCGGCGGCCAGAAAATACGCCCGGTTGCTTGGCCCGAAACTCTCGCATGACTATGGCTCGTCGGCAGATTACACGCCCGCGCAGATCGAGGCCGCTGCGAAGAAGCTGAGGCTGCCGATCCGATATCTGTGTCTGGGGCAGGCCGCGTTCCTGGCCGAGGAGCAGTTTGCCAAGATAGCTGCCGGTAACGATCTGGGCAGTTATGCGGAGCTTCGGACCTTGTTTGATCTCTACAAGCCACCCCGTTCAATCTCGACTGAATTCGGGGAGGCTCCTGAAAACACCTACGCCGGCGGCGGCGGTGGGCAGGATTTGCGATGAAGCCGCTGAACCTTCCCGTCGACCCGATGGAAGATTCACAACGACTCATGGGCGAGTTGCTGCCCACGGCCAAGCTGCTGCTCGAGCGCTATGGTGAATTCTTTCCCATGGGCGCCGAGATCGGCTTCGACGGCGAAGCCCAACACGTCCCGGCGCCCGAAGGAATCGATCAGACCAACACCCTGGCTGTGGCGGAATTGCTGCGCCAGGCGTTTGCTATTCGGGCCGAACAGGGCGAACTGCGCGCGAGCGCGATCATCCAAGACCTCATGGCTCTGGAGCTAGACGCCGAGAGGGGAGCCGACGCCGTTTCGATCGAGATCGAGCACTTCACCGGCTACAACGTGACCATGATCGTTCGCTACAAGCGCCTCGATGGCCACATAACGTTCGAGGCTCCCTTCGTCAACGAGGGGGTCTACCGCATCTTTCCGCGGCGCCAAGGATAGGTCTAGGCGGCGATCATCGACGGCTATGATGAACGAACAAGAGGCAAAGAAGTCCCATCCCGCCCACGATGGCCGCGTAGAGAAACGTCATGGGCGGTCCTTGCGCATCCCAGACCATCCCGGCCGCAGCGCTTCCGATCAGGATGGCAAGGCCCGAAACCAGATGGAACACGCCGAATGCCGTGCCGCGCAGCTGCTTCGGCGCGGCGTCGGCGACAAGCGCGGCGAGCGCGCCTTGCGTCAACCCGTAATGGACGCCCCAGAAGATGGCGCCGGCGAAAACCAGCGCCGGCCGGTCGGCGGCATAGAGCAAGAGCTGGGCCGGGATCAGCATGGCGAAACCGGCGAAGATCATGCGCCACCGGCCGAACCGGTCGGAGAGCAGGCCGGCGGGTGCTGCGATCGGGGCATAGACCAGGTTCATCGCCGCGAAGACGAGAGGGACCCAGGTCGGGGCAAGCCCGACGTTCTGCGCGCGCAGCAGCAGAAGAGATTCGCTGAACCGGGGCAGGAGCAACAGGAAGATCACCCCGATCAGAATCCAGAAATCTGCGCTCAGGCGTTTCAATTGGCTGGGCGTCAGGGGAAAGGCCTCGCGCTTGACGGGATGCGCCCGCGCCGGCTCCTGCACCCCGAGCGCAAGAGTCAGAACGCAGGCGACCGCCGGAATGCAGGAAAACCAGAAGACGGTGCGGAAATCTCCCGCGAACAGCGCCATCAAGCAGACGGCGATCAGCGGGCCGGCCAGCGCACCCAGGGTGTCGAGGCCCTGGCGCAGGCCGTAGGCCGCACCGCGCTGTCGCGCCGAGACGATATCGGCGACCAGCGCATCGCGCGGCGCATCGCGCACGCCTTTTCCCACGCGGTCGAGAAAGCGGGCGATGAAGACCGTCAACAGGCCACCGGCGAGGGGCACCAGCGGCTTGGCCAGCGCGCTGAAGCTGTACCCGGCAAGCGCCAGCAGCTTGCGCTTGCCCAAATGATCGCTGATGGCGCCCGACAGGATTTTGGTGAAGGAGGCAGCCGCCTCCGTCAGCCCATCGATCAGACCGACGAGGGCGACGGGCGCGCCGAGGACGGAGACCATGAACAACGGCAGCAGGCTCTGCAAAATCTCCGTGCTCATGTCCATGAACAGGCTGGTGAAACCCAGCACCCAGATAACGCGCGGAAGTTGGCGCAGCTTCGGCGCGGGCTCGACCGCGCCCCGATGCTCGCTCATCGACGGCCGAACAGGCGCTCGATGTCGGCGAGTTGCAGTTCCACATAGGTGGGACGGCCGTGATTGCACTGGCCGGAATGGGGAGTTGCCTCCATCTGGCGCAACAGCGCGTCCATCTCGGCGAGATTGAGGCGCCTGCCGGCGCGCACGCTGCCGTGGCAGGCGAGCGTGCCGCACACTTCTTCCAGGCGCTCCTTGAGCCCGAGGGCCGCGCCGAATTCGACGATCTCGTCAGCGAGATCGCGCACCAGGCCCTTGACGTCCACCTCGCCCAGCAAGGCGGGCACCTCGCGCACCACCACGGCGCCCTGGCCGAAGGCTTCCAGCGTCAATCCGAGTTCGGCGAGTTCGCCGGCGCGGGCCACCAGGCGTTCACATGCTGCCTGGTCCAGCTCGACCACTTCGGGAATAAGCAGGCCCTGGCGTTTCACCCCGCCATCGCTCAGCGCCTGTTTCATTTTTTCATAGACCAGCCGCTCATGGGCGGCGTGCTGATCGACGATGACGATGCCCTGGGTTGTCTGGGCCACGATGTAGGTGTCGTGAACCTGGGCGCGGGCGGCACCCAGGGGATAGGCGAGCGCCGACGGAGCGGTCTGCTCGGGCGGCTGGCCTGCTGCCTGGGGCCGATCGAAACCCTCGAAGGGCGCGTAGATCTGGGCCACGGCCTCGGCAACGCCGCGCGGCAAATGGCCAGCGGACCCGCGCCACGGCGTCGGCCAGACCGGCGATCCCGTGGCCGGGCGGAAGCTGCCGAGCGCGGCATCGGAGACCGTCGTGGAGGCGCGATGGCCGGCGGCAGCCAGCGCATGCTTGGCGGCGCCCACGATGAGGCCGCGTACCAGACCAGGATCGCGGAAGCGCACCTCGGCCTTGGCCGGATGGACGTTCACATCGACATCCTCCGCCGGCACGTCGAGGAACAAGGCCACCAGCGGGTGGCGGTCGCGGGCGAGAAAATCCTGATAGGCCCCACGCACGGCGCCCTGCAGCAGACGATCGCGCACCGGCCGGTTGTTGACGAAAAGGAATTGCTGGGTCGATGTGGCCTTGTTCAGCGTCGGCAGGCCGATGAAGCCGGTGAGGCGCAAGCCCTCGCGCTCGGCGGCGATGGGCAGCGCGTTCTCGGCGAATTCGCGGCCCATGATGGCGGCCAGGCGCTCCAGTCGCGCCGCGGCCAAATCCTCGACCAGGCCGGGTGTGGCCGCATAGCGCAGCACCACGCGCTCGCCGTCGCTGAGGCTGAAGGCGATTTCCGGATGGGCCATGGCCAGGCGCTGGACCGCATCCTCGGCATGGCCGAATTCGCTGCGGGTGGATTTGAGGAATTTGAGCCGCGCCGGCGTGGCGTAGAAGAGATCGGCGAGTTCGACCCGCGTGCCGGCCGTCAACGCCGCCGGCTCGACCCGGCCCTTGGCTCCGGCATCGACACTGAGCTTCCAGGCGCTCGCCGCGTCTCGCTTGCGGCTGGCAATCGCCAGTCGCCCCACCGAACCGATGGAGGGCAGCGCCTCGCCGCGAAATCCCAATGTGGCGATATGAGCCAGATCGTCATCGGGCAGTTTGGAGGTGGCATGGCGCTCGACCGCGAGGCTCAATTCTTCCGCCGTCATGCCGCTGCCGTCGTCGACAACCTGGATCAAAGCGCGACCGCCATCGTTCAGCGTGACGTCGATGCGTCGCGCCCCTGCGTCGATGGAATTTTCCACCAGCTCCTTGACCGCGGAGGCGGGTCGTTCGACGACCTCGCCGGCCGCGATGCGGTTGACGATGTCGGGCGGTAGAAGGCGAATCGCCATGGCGGGAAAACTACCAGAACGGCCTTGTATTCGCCATCGCCGCTGCGCCGAGATGGGGTCGCAGCGCCTTTTGGCGCCCACGCTCTCAATCGATAGGCGGGGGTGTCATATCGCCCGTCACGCCGATGGGCCGCCCAAGGACGAGAAAGCGCAATTCCGCGGCGTGATAGAGGCGGCCCGCGACGCGCTTGGCATCGGCCAGGCTCACCTTGTCGAAATATTCGGCCCGATTGTCCACGTAATCGATGGGTAGCCCAGCGAGTTGGATGCCGAGCAGCGAATCGGCCGCCTTGCGCGTGCTGTCGAAACGCAGCGCATATTCGCCGATCAGATGGGTCTTGGCGTCGGTCAGTTCGGTTGCCGTGGGCCCGCCCTCCTCCATGCGCCGCCATTCGCCACGGGTCAATTCGATGGCCTGGGCGACGGAGGCGTTCTTGGTTCCGAAACTGCCCGAGACAAGTGCGGCATGATCCAGGGTGATCAGGCCGGTATCGACGGAATAGACCAGCCCGCGCTTCTCGCGCAGGCTGCGCTGGAGGCGCGAGGCGAAATTTCCCCCGCCCATGATGTCGTCGAGCAGGGCCGCGGCGTAAAAATCCGGATCCGCCCGCTTGATGCCGGCATGGCCGAACAGGACGATGCTTTGCCCCAGATCGCGATCGATCACCGCAATCCCGCCCGGCCCCGGCGCCGGTGCCTCGGCCAGCGCGATGGAGGCGGCCTTGGCCGGCAGATCGGCGAAACTGCGGTCGAGCAAGGGGCGTAGTTCGGCCGCCGTGATATCGCCGACGACGGCTATTCGCATCTGATCGCGGCCGAATCGCGCGGCGGCGAAATGCCGCAAATCCTCGGCCGTGATAGCGCCAAGGGTCTTGGCATTGCCTTTGTTGGGCCGAGCATAGGGATGGCCGTCCAGCATCAGGCGAAACCACGCCTGGCCGGCGATGCTGCCGGGATCGCTGGCATCCGCGGCGATGGACGAGAGTACCTGGTTGCGCACCCGGCTCAGCGGTTCGGCATCGAAGCGCGGCTTGGTCAAGACCAGATGCAACAGGCCGAAAGCCTCATCGCGGTGGGCCGTCAGCGTGCGCAGGCGCCCGACGAAACTGTCGTCATCGGCATCGAAACCTAAATCGATGGCAAGATCAGCCAGCTTGGCTTGAAAGGTCTTGGAATCGAGATCGCCCGCCCCTTCGTCCAGCAGGCCCGAGGCGAGGTGCGCCAGACCCTGCTTGTCAGCCGGATCCAGCGCCGATCCGCCGTGAAATCCTATGGCCAGTGAGATCAGGGGATTGCTGTGATCTTCGATCAGCCAGGCTTCGATACCGCCGGCGCTGACCACGCGTTCCACAGCGGCCCCCGCCGGACGCGTCACCGCGAGGCATGCGAGAAAGGCAATGGCGATGGCACCTATTCGGCGGTTCATTGGACGGCGTGCGCGGGTGATTGCTGATGGGGCAGCGGCGCCGGGCCCCCAGCGGCACCCTGCTGGTTCTCGGGCAGGAGAATGCCGGTCACGCTGTTGTCCTTGGATTGTAGCACGTCCTTGGCCGCGCGCAGGACATCCTCGGCGCCGACGGCGGCAATCCGCTCCGGCCAGGATTGAATCTGCGCCAGGGTGCTTCCGGTGGCCAGGCCGGAGCCGACGATTTCCGCCGGACCGCCCAGACTGTCGCGTGCCTTGATCGCATCGGCGGCCAGCCGCGTCTTGGCATCGGCCAGTTCCTGGGAGCCGACGCCCTTGTCCAGCAACGCGGCGATTTCCTTATCGATGGCGCTTTCCAGCTTCTCAGTATCGGCACCCAGTGGCGGGGCGGCGGAAATGCTGAACTGCCCATAGTCGAGGGCCTGGCCGTCATCGCCGGCGTAAATCGCCACGGCGAGAGCCTGTTCGATCACCAGATGGCGATATAGCCGGCTGGTTGGCCCCCCGGCTATGATTTCACCCAGCACGTCGAGGGCCGCGGATTGCGCCGGCTTCTCCCGGTCCGTGGGCGCTAGATATATGCGCTGCCATGTCGCCTGCTGCACATCTGGGTCGCGCAGGACGATCCGGCGCGCGGCATAGCTGGGCGGCTCGCCGAGACGTGCGCGAGCCGGCAGGGGCCGGGCGGGGATCGGGCCGAAATCGCGCTCGGCCAGCGCCTTGACCTCGGCCAGCGTGGTATCGCCGGCGACGACCAGGACGGCATTGTTGGGCGCATACCAGCGCCCGTAGAAGGCGATGGCGTCGGCCCGGTTCAGCCCATGCATCTCATGCTCCCAGCCCAGCACGGGCAGGCGATAGGGATGATTAAGGAACAGCGACGCCTGCATCATCTCGTCCAGGCGGCCCGCGGGATCGTCGTCGACGCGCTGGCGGCGCTCCTCGATGATGACGTCGCGTTCCGACAGCACTTCGCCCTCGCGCAGGATAAGATGAGTCATCCGGTCGGCCTCCATCTGCATGATGGTGGGCAGGTGCTGGCGCGCGATCGTCTGGTAATAGGCCGTGTAGTCCTGGGTCGTATAGGCGTTATCCTGGCCGCCAAGGCGCGAAATCCGACGCGAGAAATCCCCGTCTGGCACGCTGGGCGTTCCCTTGAACATCAGGTGCTCCAGGAAATGCGCGATGCCGGATTTTGCCATGGGCGAATCGGCGCCCCCGGCCCGATAGAACAGCATCTGGGCCACCACCGGGCTGCGGTGATTTTCGATCACCACCACCTGCAGGCCGTTGGCCAGCGTGAAACTCTCGGCGGCGAATAGCTCCGCGCGCGCAGGGAGCGCCCAAATCCCTGCCAAGGTCAGGCCGAGCGCGAGCGCCGACCACAGTCGGCCCGCGAGGCTGTGCGTCAGCGGGGAAACTAGAATATGCCCTCGAGCAAG
>Ga0137361_10000063_pt1 | contig 42109 bp, 38 predicted proteins | sample Mad1_80_16metaG_FD_104923 | JGI IMG/M metagenome (GOLD analysis project Ga0137361, IMG submission 104923) | Vadose zone soil microbial communities from Angelo Coast Range Reserve, California, USA - Mad1_80_16 metaG | ecosystem: Environmental > Terrestrial > Soil > Vadose zone | place: USA... | reverse complement strand
TTGAACTCGACACGGACAGGTCCCTCGGAAAGCGCTCTCACATTGGCAGGCGCGGTGGGAACCTTGTTGACCAACGCGGTCACTTTGTAAAGTCCAACGGGGAGATTTTTGAAAACGTAACGTCCTTTTTGGTCCGTCTTGACGCTGAGCACCCCCGCTTTTGCTGTTTCGATGCGCACTTCGGCGCCGTTGACAGGTTTTCCGTCCAGGCCTTTCACATCCACTTGGACACTGCGGGACTGAAGCTGGGACGTTTGGGGGCGCTGAGCAGTGGAGCTGCTTGGACCGCTAATCCAATGTGTGCCAGTTTGTGCGAGCGCGCCCAACCCTCCAGCGAGAAGAAATGCACCAGACAGGAGAGAACGGAGGAGAGCTGAGCGAGTAATCATAGGTTGCGAATTTATGCGATAAGATGAATTACTGCAAACCTTTTGTGGGAATTGATCTTCTTTCGACCTCGACCCAGCGGCCGGGAAGATTACTTCCAGTGCGCCCAACGACCCAGACATAGTTTCTTATCTTTTTGCCCGCCGACGGGCTTAAGTCGAAGTCGATACGCGCCCTTTCTCCACGCATCTTTATATTGACCGAGAATTTCACCGCGCCGCCTTCAACAATACTGAGTCTATAGACACCCGCGGGCAATCCGGCGAACAAATACCGGCCGGTGCTGCCGGTCGTGGTGGTGATTGGCGCGCTCGGTTTATCTTTTCCTTCGAGGCGAATCTCAGCACCTTGGATAGGGCGACCATCGGTTCCCAGGACGTTTCCCTGGAGAGTGGCAACCTGCGCTACATGACATAAGATTATTCTGCCGTGAAGGGCGCACAAGACTTTCCCGGAACCAAGGAACAACGATTTGCCGGCGGAGGGGCTCGAACCCACACGATCTTGCGATCACTGGATTTTGAGTCCAATGCTCTACATAGGGGATGACGATTTTGTTGACGTATGGTTGACGGATTGAAGCCAACCGCGTATTCTTTTCGTATAGGTGCAAAGCTGTGCGTAGAACGCGATTGAGAATTACCAAAACCAGGGTGCGGCGAGATAGTTCGTGGGATCGTTATTATTGCGTGGTCGTCCCGAAACTTGGCGGCGGCAGAACGCGGCGCTTTTTCAAATTCACGCCGGAAGGCAAACGAGAAGCCGAGACCTTTCTGCAAATCTCCAAAATTCGGCACGAGAATGAGGGTACGGCGGCTCTTTCAATTCCTGAAACGTTGCGGATCGAGGCGGTAAAATGCGAACGGCTCCTAAAACCGCTCAGCGCGACATTGACAGATGCAGTGCAGTTTTTCTTAAAGCACGCCGAACCTGTTGGCGGAACAAAGAGTTTAGCGGACGCCATAAGAGAGATTCTTGATTCAAAGCGCAGAGCCGGGAAGCGGGAAAGTTATATTCGGATTCTCGGATGGGTGCTCAATGCCTTTGAGCGCGAGTTTCAAGGCCGGAACGTCAGCGAGATCACCCGGCACGACGTGGAATCCTGGGTTGATCGAACTGAAAACCTAACAACTCGGAAGAATCGCATCCGCGATTTGTCCATCCTTTTCGAGTTTTGCCGTCGGCGCGGTTACTGCGGCTCGAACCCGTTGGAAAACATCGAACGGCCCGTTGTCGGCGGCAAGAGACCCGAAATCTTTACAGTGAACGAAGCGGCAGCGTTGCTGAGTGCGGCTGAGCTTCATCCAGAGTTCGAGCTTGTTCCAGCGATCGCCATCGGCCTCTTCGCTGGGCTGCGAATGTCAGAGATCAAACAACTCGACTGGCGAAATGTGGATTTTGAACACAGGGTCATTGATGTTGACGAATCCATCGCGAAGACGCGCCAACAGCGAAACGTCGACATAAGTGATTCGCTTATTGCGTGGCTGACGCCTCACGCCCAGATGGAAGGTCGGCTTATCCCCGCCGGTTTTCGTAAGAAGATGGAGCAGTTGCGCGAGCTAGCCGGGATCACGAAATGGCCCAACAACGGGCTCCGGCATTCATTCGGCAGTTACCACGTTGCACATTTTCAAAATTCGAATATGACGGCGCTTCAAATGGGCCACGCCACGACTGATACGTTGTTCAAGCACTATAGAAATTACCGGATCAGGAGAAAGGACGCCGAAGCGTATTGGAAACTTGCTCCCGCGGTCACCGGTAAAAATGTGGTGCCTTTTGCAGTCGCAAGTGTGTGACTCTCATTGGCGGCGCAACCGCGGGACACACTTCGCCCGCCATGCTGTGGCGGCATTACTATAAGGCTGTGACGCAGAAAAATGCGGCCGCGTTTTGGAAGATTGAGCCGCCAAAGATCGACGATAAAACGATTCGACTTATTGCCGCTTAGGTTTAGTTCCCAGCCGGACGGTCAACACGCGGCGCCTGTAAACACGTTTGCGTTGCTGTCCGTCTGCAAAGTCCCGCGCCTGGATGTAGCCGATACCTTTGTTTTTTGTACGGACAAAGCCGTCGAGGCGTATACTGTTCATATGAACATGAAAAACGAGATTCCGCTTATTTCCTCGGCGGCGCGTGCGGCACCCTCGCCAGCGACAACTCGAACTCAATCTATGGCCGAACCGTCAAACACTCTCCGGCAAATTTTGGAAAGAATCCGCGACGACGCGCAACAGGCACTGAAACTTCTTGGTGATGCCGCGGAACTTCGCGCGCTTGGGTGGAAATGCACTGCCTGCGGTCACGCGAAGCACTTCACCCGTCCTGTTACACAGGAAGTCGCCCGGCCCTGCCCGAAGTGTCAGGGTCGGGTGTTTAGGCGGGTGTAAACCGACCATATTTGAACTCTCCTGGGAATGTGTTATAAATATGACGTCATTTTTATAACGCGTGTATGAGCCTCACTAATAAAATCCTTAAACGCATGGACCGTACTGCTCCAGAGCGCCGCGTGTTCACCCGATCCGATTTTATCGATCTGGGATCAACGGATGCAATCGGTATGACTCTTCAACGTTTAGTGAAATCAGGCAGGCTGCGACGAATTGCGCGCGGTCTTTACCACATGCCAACAATTCATCCTTCCTTGGGTGAACTTTCTGCTTCTTCGGATGCTATTGCCGCGGCAATTGCTCGACGAGATGGACTGCGTCTGGAAAAATCGGAAGCCGCGGCGGCAAACCTACTGAATCTCTCGGAACAGGTGCCTGCGCGGGCCGCCTACCGTATCGACCGGAGGCCGCGGCCATTACAACTCGGACGGAGAATTGAATTCCGTCAACGTTCGCCGCGCAAAATGGCGGCAGCAGGTCGAACAAGTGGATTGATAATGGCGGCTTTACGCTCGCTGGGGCCGCGGCATATAACGGCGGAAAAGTTAGCGCATTTGCGTGGATCGATAACGCCGAAAGATCGTCGACGACTGATAAGAAATATACGATTCGCACCAGCTTGGATGCATCAATACCTGCGGTTTATCGCAGGTAAGGGAACGCTGCATTGAACCGTTTTGCTGCGCAGGATCTGGCCGAGCGGCGCGTCGCGATCTCGGAAGCTGCTGAGCGACTGCAACTCAATCCTGTCATCGTTGAGAAGGATTTTTGGGTTTGCTGGATGCTATCTCTTCTGTTTGGCCAGGCTGATTGGAATCATATATTGGTCTTCAAAGGTGGCACAGCTTTGTCGAAGGTCTTCGGCATTATTCGGCGATTTTCTGAGGACATTGATCTTTCTGTGTCGCCCGCGGCGCTTGGAATTTCCGAGGTCGAGGTCGAGGATGCACCGAGCCGACGGCGGCGCGATGAATGGATGGATAGATTGGAGGAGGCATGTGGGAAGTGGGTCCAGCAGCAATTACAACCGGAACTCGAACGGGCTATCACCGCTGTGATTGGACCACGGCGGGGTGGTAAATTCTGGCTCGAGTTTCAAACAGATGCGGCCACCCATTCACCGGTGCTGCTTTTCCAATATCCGTCCGTTCTGGAATCAGGGCTTCCTTACATTCGCCGATCGGTTAGACTGGAGTTCGGATCGCTCACAGATCAACGGCCTGCCGGCACGCACCGTGTGACTTCGTGGCTCGCCGAGCAGCTACCCGGAGCGTTTTCGCAGAGGGATTGCGAAGTGGTGGCTTTGGGACTGGAGCGGGCCTTCTGGGAAAAGGCAACGATTCTGCATGTCGAACATCACCGTGACTTGACGACAGTAATGCCGTCAAACTACTCGCGACATTATTCGGACGTAGCTGCCATGGCCGTACGCCCTGAAGCCGAGAGCGCAATTGAGAACAAAGCACTGCGCGAGCGGGTTGTGGATTGGAAATCGCGGTTCTTTGCGCGCGCTTGGGCGCGGTATGATCTGGCAAAGCCCGGGACGTTCCGACTTCTTCCTCCCAAGCAACGATTGTCAGAGCTTAGGCGGGATTACGGTGAGATGCGGGAAATGTTCCTCGATCCGCCGGTCTCACTCGAGAAAATCTTTGAGACGTTGAGCAGGGTGGAAAAACGCATCAACCAAAGCCAATGAGTAACTTCAATTTTCTTCGCAGCCGAATTATCCGAACCGTATGATCTGCGGCTAACGGACGCGAGAGAGCGCCGATAATTAAGTGATGGACAACCTTCCGGCCCTGACGCCTTGCCTAACAAATCAGGGACAATCGGCGAGAGCGTAGTGGATTGTCGCCCGGCGACCATGCTTCCCTGCCGCAAGGATTCAGGTGCGCCGCGCTATCGGCATGACGAAGGATCGTGGGTTCGAGCCCTGTTAGGCTCCGAGGTTTTGAGCACATCTTGATCGTCCTTGGGCTCCTCATAATCTCAGTCCCGCACCAGACGAGGTTTTCGTGCTCGTGGCCGCCAGATTGTGCTTGCAGTCGCGCCACCGGTTGATCGACTATGGGCGCCTGCGGGGGGAGGCCTTCATGCAACCGACGAAATTTTCCGCGGATAGCGACGGTTTGTACGTCGTCATCTATCCGGGCGACAACAAGATCCTCATCGCCATGTCGCTCGACGACACGAGCATCGACGATATCGCCAAGAATCTCGCGGGCTTCGCGATCTGGCGCAAGTACGACGGCAAGGGGGAGGAGATCCTGCCGAACCGCATCGGTTTCGATAACGGCGTGAACAACAAGACCACCGCCGAGACGCGCGAATGGACGGACTCTGACCAGGCACCGTTCCAGAAGTTCCGCTGGGTCGACGTGCCGGCGGACGGGTTCGACGTGCCGATCACCTACCGGGTGCGGGCGCTCTATTTCACCGGTCAGGGCTACGAGACCAAGGCCGGGCCCGAGGTCACCATCAAAGCTGATCCGGTAAAGCAGCTTCACACGAAATTCCGGCCGGCGTTTACACGTGGCTACATTGCCTCGCAGGCCTACGCGGACAAGTTCCAGAACAAGGACATCCGACCCGCGGGACCAAAGACGACCGATTTCGACACCAAGCCGTTCGAGGCTCAGTATGCGTGGCTCGGTGCCGATGCGCGTGTGCAATTATTCGACTTCATTGCGGACTGCGACAAGGATACGAAGGCCCGGGTCGACGTCTTCGCCTACGATCTCGACGAGCCCGACGTTATCGCGGCCGTCTGCCGGATGGGCAAGCAGGGCCGCCTGCGTGCCATCCTCGACAACGCTCCCCTGCACTCGAAGCCGAGCAAGGGCGGTGGCATGCCCATCGAGGTCGACGCGGCAAAGGTGATCATCGCGGCTGCAGGCCAAGCGAACGTCCGCCAAGGCCACTTCAACCGCTACCAGCACAACAAGGTCTTTATCAAGCGCGACTCCGGCGGCAACGCGCAACGCGTCATCTTCGGCTCGATGAACTTTTCCGTGCGCGGCCTCTACGTGCAGGCGAACAATGTGATCGTGATCGACGACCCTAACGTCGCCGGCATGTTCGGCAAGGCGTTCGACGATGCCTTCCAGAACGACGTGAAGACGACGTCCTTCCAGGCGGACCCGATTTCCAAGGGCTATATGGTCGGCTCGGCGACGGATACGGCCGCGCTGCCGAAGTTCTCGCTTGCCTTGTCGCCGCATAAGGACTTCAGCGTCTCGCTCGGCCCGATGTCCGACCGCATCCGCAAGGCAACGAGCTCGGTGTTCTTCGCGGTCATGGAGCCGAAAGGCGGGGGGCCAGTTCTCGCGTCCCTGCAAGCGATTGCCGCGCAGCCCACGATGTTTTCCTATGGCACCGTAGAAACAGACAAAGGGCTCGCGGTTCAAAGCCCCGACGGTAAAATGGGGGTCGTCACGAGCTTTGCCGCCCTGACCAAGAACGTGCCTGAGCCGTTCAAGACAGAATTCAGCGGCGGCCTCGGCATGCACATCCACGACAAGTTCGTCGTGGTCGACTTCAACGCTGGCAATCCGACCGTGTTCACAGGCTCATCCAATCTCGCGGCGGGCGGCGAGCAGGCGAACGGCGACAGCCTCGCGATGATCGAGGATGCGGCCGTCGCCAACATGTTCGCGATCGAGGCGGTGGCTCTGTTCGACCACTATCACTTTCGCAAGGTCATGCAGACGGTGACGGAGAAATTACCGCCCTTGACGCTGTGGTATCCGGGCAAGCCAAACGCACCGACTCCGTGGTGGAAGGCCTATTACGATCTGAAACAGATCCAGATGCGCGACCGCCTGCTCTTCGCCGATGTTCCTCTGCCACCAGGGCTCGCGGCCACGAAGAATGTGGATTGGTCGGCAGTCGACGCTGCGGCGACCGCGCCCAAGAAGTCGAGCAAGAAAGGTAGCTTGTCCAAGGGAGCGGCGAAACTGAGCGCTTTGGTCGCTTCGCCCTGATGAGGTCACGTAACTGCCCGAATGGCTTCCTCAGAACGGTTCCGTAGAGAAATACGAGAGCATTAAGGGCCTGATTCTGAGTGCTCGCGGCAACGGCTTTGTCGACGGCAAGGTGCTCTAGGAAACTCCCAACTTCGACCTCTCCCATTTCCAGCGGATGCCGTTTGTCATGGAAGAGAATAAACTGGCGTGCCCAATGCAAATACGCCTCTTCGGTTCGAGGTGAATAGTGTTTGTTTCGGATTGCGGCCCGAATTTGATCCATTAGACGTGGGGGCTGTGGGGGCTGCGATTCGCCCGAATTGATTTGAGGCCGAAGGCTGTAAACGGTCATGTGTGCACTTTGGCGCATCCGCAAAGGTGGGAAAAGTGCCAATCGCCACGCCTTTGGAGCTTCTCTCAAACCTGCGAAATTAACGGTTTTGTCGGCTAATACGCTGGATAACCGTCGAAAATGCGGCATAATCACATGTTAGGCGCAGGGACCACTCATGATCGAGTCAATCGTTAAAGCGTTTGATGGGCTACTAACGGATTTCTCTTGGCGCCGTTTGACTGCCATTATCTTTTTCAGTCTTTATGTGGCCTCAGTTTTCGCGGCTTATGAGGCCTTCACTGGCCACTTTCGACTCAGTCGAATTCAGCAGGCGGCCGACGTTGCCGCGAAACTACAGGATATAGAGAGCAAAGGCTTCTCATCTGATTCGAACCTATCAAGGCTTCACGCAAATCTGGTGAGGCAACTTCAGGAAAGTGCCACTCCCGGCGCGGAAATGATCCACCCGCCAAAGTCGCTCTGGAAGTTTCTGGCTGCTGTAGCACCTTGGCTTCTGCTCACGACGGCTTACATCTTCCAGCCGACGTTTCGGCGCGACCCATACACTCCCAAAAATCCTGGGGCGATCCTTCTCGGACTCGCGGCTTTGGCGCTGATTACGGGGATCACCGCTATCTTCGTACCGACTTTCCTCTGGCCGTGGGGGAGTCTCTTCATCTATCCAGCGCTCACATTTACTTTATTCGTGGTCTTCGTCGTCGCCTGGCACTATCGAAAGCAGCATTCCCCAAAAAGCGCCTAACCAATCGATGCAGCTGACGGCTGGCCGTCGTACTGCCTAGTTTTCACATGACTAAAACCCTTAATTCCGCAGCCACGCGCGCTCTCGCCAGCCGCAGCTGATCTTGTTCTCGTTAGGCGAGGCAATGGAAGAATCATTGGACGCGACCGAGATTCGTCTTCAAAACTATCGGACCGCACTTGACCGCGCGCAGCAATACCTTGCCTTAGCCATTGGAAGTGCCGTGGGCATTTGGCTGCTGAGGGGAGAATCAACTGCGACGAAAGTTACGGTCCCGGGAGTCTTTGTGGAGGTCGACTGGGAAACAGCGCGCGTGCTATTGCTTGGCTTTCACATTGTAATCAGTGCACTTGCTACCTACACTGTGGAAACATGCATCCAAATTGCGGAGCATCTAAAATCACAGCCGGAAATTGCAAGTGCCATGTATGAATACCCGAGCATCCCCTGTTCGCCGTGGCCCGGTGTTCGCTTCGCGGTTCCAATTATCTCCATGGTTCTAATAGGATGGGCGCGGTTCGCCGAGGGCAAGGCGCTTGGACTGAGTGACGTAGTCGTACTGGTGCTTCTTATTTCCGTTCACGGTACATTGCTTTCATACCTTTGGAAGCATCCGAGTGGTAAAATTAGCTTCGCAATGCTGAGGCGATGATCCCCGCTACGCCTAACCATACATCTGAGGTAGTCCGTCAAGGATTTGGATGGGAGTTATTGGTAAGGTTTTCAAGCGGCTTTAGGGAGTTGTTGGTTGAGTTTGCGGGCGAGGTGTGAGCCTCTGCGTTGGAGACTCTGGAGGTAAGTTGTTTCGTCGTAGGGGAGGCGGTCGCGCCAGCACACAAACATGCCCCGAAAGCGTTCGGGGTTAAAGGCCAGAGCGCGGATAGCGGTGGGATAGGTTTTGCCGCGGGCGAGCTGATCTTTAATAAACACCTTGGCCCAGCTGCAGTGGAGCACCGACTGGCTGGCATATTCGAAGAAGCTCTGATGGATGAAGTGCGGCCGGCCCCAGCGGCGATGGACCGGCATATTGACAGCCAAACACGTCGTTAACCATCCGACAAAACCGCATCTTAGGTTAAATTATACAGGTCACCCGGAGCGCCTCCTGAGAACAGCAGTCGGCCCATTCCCGCACGATCTTTCTATCTCCACAAATGCGTTACGAATGGTGACCACCAGTCGCACCTCAAACGATTACGGTCCTGATCTTGCGTTCATTGCATTACCCGAAGCATCCTTTCTGCACGAACTAAGAGCGCGTAAGAGCTTTTATAATTTAACGGTTAAAACTGCGGAGCGGAAGACATCAGCATTAGACGATGTCGGGTTTTTCGCTCTGTGCGGCTTTCCCGCTGTACGGGATTTTACAGAAGCCCCAAGTCTCGGCTTCACAACCGTCAACGGCCTTTACGGCTATGCCATGTTTACAGGACCAGACAACTACCGAGAACGTGATGGATGGGACTATTATGAAATGGGCGTCTCTCAGAAATCCGCCAACGAGTTCGAGCGGACATTCGGCGGTGTGAGCGGCGGCGCGGTCTGGCGCGTCGAGATGCAACGCCGCGACGACGCACAGCCTGGCAGCGAATACGTAAGCCGCATGACGCTTGCGGGAGTTGCTTTCTACGAAATGGACGACCGTGACCAGAAGGGTTTTTTCATTCGCTCCCACGGGCCGTGTTCCATTTACGACAAGTTAATAAACCTCGTTCGCACGAGTCTCTCTTAGCGCAAAAATTCCGTCGGAAAGCTGCGCGTCGCAGACGCCGCAGCAGGCAACTCCCGCGCGAGGTTGCGGATTTCCCGGATAACGTCTTTTCGCAGCCGGGTGCGATGCGTCTTCAATCGCTTCTCGAAATACCGAAATTCCCGATCCAGCTTGGACAAATAGCTTTTGACGTAGGACTCGCGTACAAAATCGATGCAAAATTCGCCTTTGATAACACGCGATTTAATTTCGCGAATGAACACTGCGTGATTGCATTCATCGATCCTTACACCCGCCTTGCTTTGACGGCACTCGTAAAGGTCTCCCGCAACAATGACCATAGGGTAAATAAAATTTAGATTTATGCCGTCATCGGCGTCGACCCCCGTCCTTGACGCTACTTCCTTCAAGTACGTAGCATCCGGCTCTTGCTCCAGGATTGCGGCGTTTACAGCTTTGATTAACGACTCAACATCGCTGTGCAGGTCGCCATGATCAGCGGTGTATACAGCGCTCTTTCCCGAACCAGTCGTCTTGATGCGGCAATATTGGCGAGCGATTCGCGGGATCGTGTAAAAATGGTGCTTCTTTCCCAAATCTAGGAACGTCTCGATTGACTCCTCGCCGCCACCATCTAGCTGCACTGTCGATGGGAAGCCTGCCTTCGGCACGTCCATTACCCGATCGATCCCGCGTAGCGGATTACGATGAGTGAACAGAACGATCGGTAAGTGGTTATTCCTGCATGACGCTATCATCGTCGAACTGAGCAAGTCATCGTATTCTGCACGGTACAAAGACACCATGCGCAGCGCCTGAATATCGATTTCCCGAGATTTTCCAGTATCTGGATCTTCATACTCCTCGTTCCTCATGACGTAATAACCCCGACGCTCGATCAGCGGAGCAATGCGCTGCTCCATTAAATACCCTGAGCGCTCTAACGACTCCCGAATTTGCTGAACGCTAAGACTTGGCATCAGTTATAATCGCGATCATCTACAGATCGATTCCGAGCACTCCCTTTACCTCAACGCACACGACATTAGAACACCTTTTTGGCATTGCCCAAAGTCTGGCTTCGGACAAACTCTGGCTTATCGGGCTGCGCGGCATTGCGCCGGGATGATCCCCGATAGTTTTTGATCTCAGCAACAGATTTTTTTGAACGCGGCACCCCGCGCGCCGGGGCGAAAACTTTGCCCCTTACCACCTTCATCTTCGCTTGAAACGGCGCGGCGCGGCATCACAAAGAATGTTTCTCGTTCACCGTTCCAAGCATGAGGCGGGCCAAGTTGGAAGCTGCTGATTTTACCGGAGGACCATGCACTTCACAAGTGCAATGGATTATGTTCTTGATGCCCAAGAAAGTGTGGACACAAGCTTAGACCAATGCTGGCACAGATTTGGCAGTTTGTTGTTGCTGTTGCTCGTCATTGGGGAGCGTTAGTGACAGGCGGATTCATAGTCGGGTTGATAGCCGTTATTGAGCACGTGCAACAAAAATCCATTTCAGGATGGCCTCTATGGATTGCAATCATCATATCGCTTTTCGTAGCGTTTTTCCTAGCATGGCGGAACGAACGACGAAATGTAATAGCGCTTACGGACAAACTGCATGACCCCATTGATGAAAAGGTACACAGGGTCGCAGAATTTATAAACCAAGGATACGAACTGATAGGATCGGTTCCGAAACGAGATACGACGCACGAAGTAATCGCGGAATGGCGAGAGAAATTAACAGCGTGGACAAGAGAAACATACGATTTTCTACATGCCTCTTCTGTTCAGGCTTCTCTTAAATTCATAAATACGTCCGGCATGATTAGTCGTACGTTTCATGTCGCTCATCCTGACATTAATAACGATCTAGACGCACTAGACCGAAGGATGGGCAATCTGAACCAAATTCTGGAAAAGCCAGAAACTTATCTTCGCTAACTTTTCAGTGGATAATTCTCCTTTGTCGGGCAAAAAATAGCCATGCCGGCTGCGCAGCGTTGAGCAGCGCGTCCACTTTTTGTCCACCAGTTTTCACATCCGGTGCACCGCGCAAACTCACAAAAAAAGAATCTCTGACGAAGCCGGGCCAGCGAAGGGCTTGGAAATCCCCATCCCCCATCTTATGTTCTCCGAAATCGTTGGCTATTCGGCGTGAATCGACATTCGCTTTGCGCGAAATCGAAGATTCTTATCGACATTATCAGCGAAGGTTTTCGGGGAACAAAGACTCGGATGTTTGTGTCGTGGAACCGTTTGCACAAACTGAGTGCAAGTATTCGCTGACAATATCAGTTTTTCGAGAAATGAGCCTTCAGACCAGCACCCGTAGGCGACTACCGGGATTGCTCGCCATCGGGAACCGGCTGAGGCGGCGGTAGCTCAGGGTCGGGAATTTCTCGCGCTTCGACGAGGCGTTTTGGCAGGGGTCGCGCCAATAGAGCGACATTTATGATCATAGGCGGCTTGCTTTTGTCTAAGCTCAAAGCTTTGCGCGCGGTTTCGTCCAATTTTTTGATTTTGTCGGCGTTGGCGACCAGACCCTGTAGCGACAGACCTTTGACTGTGTAAGCAACGCGCATAGCATGGTCGGCCATCATTTCGGTGTAGCGCGTTTGCTTTTCTTCCAAGGTGAGCTGCGATATTTCGAGAGAGTCTTGATTTGTTGGAGCTAGAGCGCCCAGCTCAGTTTCAGGGCGACTCGCCAACTGCCTACGGAGCTTCCATTTTCCCTTAGATGACCACCGCGCGAGCGTAGCCACCGGAATGCCTAACTCCGCGGCGATCTCGGGATTCGGTTTGCCTTTTTCGTAGAGGCGGTAGCCGCGCTCCCTCAATTCGGGTGGATGTGGTTGAATTACGCCAGCCTGGGGGCGCTTGTTTGGGAGGTTATTCATTGTGATGGGACACCAGTGGAGTCGCAGGACGGCGATGGCGAGGCCCGGATTGCGGCACCATCAGGTGCATTAATTGCCGGAGCACCGGAGGCCAGCGGAGTACTCTCTCTACTTACTCCGCCGGCCCTCGATGCTAGGCATTTTGCGATTATTTCCGGAGTACCGGAGTATATTTTACTTCTAAGATAGTTATACAAATTCGTACTTTCTTCTCTCCCCCTTGGCGCGAGTGGGTGCTGCCGCCCGCGGGATGGGTGAGGAATTTCTCCGGCGCTCCGGCAAGTCCGTCGTAACGGTGTTATCTTTAACGATTTAACTCTATCCGGTGGAACTTGGGGGAGCATGGCTGGAGAGGCATTGTCGGCACAATTGACTGTGCTCCCGAAGCACATTACGGAGTCCATTCTAGGTTTAGCAGGTATTCTCTTTCACCATTGTACATACAAGTCGCTAACACGATGTCGTGATTGGCGAGTTGTTTTTCTGTCATCCTTGTTAGAGCCCATTTAGGGCCGGGATATTCAGAGAAAGCCAATGGGAATATCCCAAAGGACATCCATCGTGTATGTGTTTTCATTGTTTGTGTATTATTGGGGAGGTTATTAGATATTCGCCTGCGTTTGTTGACCGATTCGGTCTTTTGTCCAAAACGTAATCTTTACCCAATGAGCTAAGGGTTCGCCCGAGTCGGGGGCCTCCCAACTCTTTGGTCAAGACGTTTCGGTTCTCGTCACTCAAGGACAATTTGTTATAAAGTTCTTTGGCCGACATCCACTGCGGCGCTGTTCTTCCGTCCTTAAACCAGATGTCGATCAGTTGTTTGAGCGTCGTTTGCGGCGACTCTTCTTCGACCGCGCCCACTAACAGGGGGTGTTTATATGGGAGGATGCCAAACCGCGGGTTGTCGGATAACACATAAGCTGGAGGTTTCCAGTCCAACAGCCAGCGTAGCCAGAGCGGCAGAATTTTAGCAACGTATGCCTCGGGCCCCCCCGTCAGATCATACGAAGGACGCCAGTCCCCGAACTTAAAGAACATCAATTTATCCTTGATGGACGTGTCGAGTCTTGGCAGCACACCCAGCGAATGCGCGTCTTGGTTGCACGTGATGATGATTCGGTTTTTGCAAGGGATGGTAATCTCATCCACACCCTTCGGGTGATAGGTGATCTGTGGGTCAGCGACGAATTTTTTGACTGCGTTGGTGAACTTGTTTCGCGCGGCCACTTCATCGGCGATCTCGCCGTCGTCAATGGCTAATAGCGGGACCTCAGCGATCTCTTTATTGAAGGAAGTTTCCCCTTTGAGAAACCGCGCTCCATCTGAGAATCCGCCCAGCGCCCTTCCAACAATTCGCCAAGAGAGGAACGTCTTGCCTATGCCCTGATCGCCCGCAATGACGATCGCTTGGCCCGACTTCGGGTGGCCCAGCAACGCATTTTGATAGAACCGTTGGAACCAAGCGAGGAAGTAGTCCCTTTGTTGAGGCATTTCGGCGGGGTCCCACACCTTTTCGAAAAACTCATGCAACCATGCAGACTGCTCGGGATCATCCGCGTCGGCTGGTTGCATTGCTCTGATACGCGAGATGTTCAGCGCTTCCCTGCCGTTTAACTCAACGATTTCTCGGGAGTCATGGACAATGGGAACCGCCGCGTCTAACACGCGCTCCGCGCGGATGCGGCTCATCACACGGAGGACATCAGTGGCCGGGTCGGTCCTAGAGGACGAACGAGAGTTGATACCCAAAACACGCAGGTCTTCCGCGAAGTTCTGCTTAATCACCGGACGCCAAACTTCGTCGCTTTTCCGCCAATACTTATGGTCGATGAAATAGGTGTCCGCTATTATCGTTTCCGAGGAAACCGCGCGCTCTGTTTCCTCAATTCGCGACCGAAGCTTCGCGTTAAGTGCGTCGATCGTGTCACGGCAACTCTCGTGAAAACAATAGATCGTCGCCACACCATCGACATCTACCCTTAAGTCGCGGGCACCATCTGCTGTTGTATGCGATTCCAGATTAGGACAAGTGGCAAATCCGCGAGTCTCCGAAACCCAGCGGATTTCGCCAAGCGACTCTTTGGCAAGGTTGCGGCGTCTTTCAATCTTGTGGCTGCTTAGAGGCGCCACCGCGGTAGCGGCTTTGTCCTTTTCAGTGTCTGCTAAAGGCCGCAATTCAACCGCATTCTCGTTTAGATAAGCATCAGGATCGTGACTCAAAAAACAGAGCCGCGATACATCCGAGCAGGCTTCATCAATCTGCAAGCCGGTTAATTCGCGAACGTGTTTCTCCATTGCCCGGAAGCTTGCTTTGTGCTTCTTTGCGTCGGCAGGGACCCGAAATATGGCCTTCAGTCCATCGCCGGTGGGCGAAACAAAGAGCGCCCATAAATAAAGGCTGCTTTGAACTTTCACGCGCACTTCGGCCACTTTGTCGCGTCCCAATTCATCGAGATCAGCGCAGAGTAAACCCGAATGTTGCAGTAGCGCGTCTTGCTTCCGATGTGCGAAGGTGCCTAGCCACATCACACCTGGTAGCCTCTTTTTACGGTTACCAACCGCTTTTTTGGCGGCTTTTCGGTCGTTGTTCGTCGCGGCCATGACACGCCAATACTCGTCTCGGATTTCGGTTATTTCTTCGCGTAGGCGAAGATCGGTACGGATTTGCTCGACGATCTCTTTCGCATCGCAATGCTCTGTTTCGGTGTTTATCGCATTCTTGACGCGAGAAACGAGGATTGCGCTTGCAGCGTCCAAGACCTGTCCGTTTCTTGCGGCGGGCGCTGCTTCAAGTGAGGGCGCGCTCATCGACACCTCCCAATTTCTTTGACTTCGTATTTGTTCAGAGCCGCCTTCACCCGCGCCAAGTCATACTTGATGAGGCGGCGGGACAGTCGGAGAAATGGAATTCGCCGCTGCGAAATCCATGAATCCAAGGTTCGAGGCGAGACCCCTAAAACGAGAGCCAATTCTTGCTTCGAAAGAAAATGGCGGCTGAGGGGCTGCTCTGATGCTGTCGTTCCTGAGCGACCTTCTATCGCGAGTGTTGTTGAAGTCTCGCAAACTTTTCCAATAGCTGACATGTAAATCCTTTCCCTCCAACGGAGGAAAAAAAGGTTATTTCGCCGCACCAAAGGATGCGTAAGTAGTTCTTTTGGCGCGTCGGACGTTTGACGACGCGCTCGCCTGCCTTAGCCTGCCGCCATTCGGCGGCTGCAGAACTCCTATTATGTCAGCTATTTTTGATCTACGGCTTGCCAAGACTCGAAGGATCGTCTACCTTCTAGCGCCTTGGAAAACACGTTGTTGATCTAGGCCCTTGTCCCCGAGTATTACCTCGCGATCAAACGTGTAATAATGTACATGGCTTTTAACGCGCCGTCAACTTTCATGCAGGATCTTACGAGAATTTGCTCTGAGCGAACGGCGGCGAGGGTGCGGAACTACTATTCCAGCCTTTGAAAGACGTATCCCTTCAGTAGGTTCGTCAAATATTCCTCGGCTCGCTTTTTTGCTTGGCGCGGCGATCCCTTTGTGAAAACGCGGCGGGCAATGAAAAGCAGGGTCCGTGGACGCAAACCAACTTTATCCTGTACCCTCCACGATTTTGATTTCGTCTTCGGTAAGGCCGTAGAGGTCATAGACTAGCCGGTCAATTTGCGCGTCCGTTGCGGTGATTTGGCGTTCAGGCGTTCTGGCGGCGGACAACTTCCTGTGCGACCCCAGCATTTGTTCGACAAATTTTACCATCTGGTCGTGGCGGGATTTGTCGGCCTTATTGGAGAAGTTGATGGGGCGAAACGGCAGTCTCTCAATCCCCTGCTTGTTAACCGCAGAGTATCCGCCTCTAAACGCGTTTGTCATTTGCCGAATCGCGCAATCCAGCAGCTTCGAGTTTAGAAGACCTACCAAATAGAACTGGTTTGCCGAGGCGCGACTAGATGCGGTCGCCGTCGGTCAGGGCGCGGAGGCGTCCGTAATCCTCTATGCCGCGTCCTTCGCAAATGCGCAGGAAGATGATGCGGTCAATGATGCGCTGGACAGCGAAGTTGAGTTCACGCTGAGTAAGGTTTTTGTTTCGCAGGGCAAGATTCTCGGCGAGTTCCTTGCGCCACGTTTCGATGGTCTGAAGAAATTCGTCGTCAACGGCGGCGGTGCCGCGTTTGGCTTTGCTGGATTCCGCGTATTTGTCGAACGAGCCTTTGAGGACGGCGTCGCGGGAGAAGACATTGGCGATTTCGTGCCAGCGCGTAGCATATTCGGCGTAAGAAATGTAAAGAATACGCGCGACGGAAGCATTGTTGTTCGGATCAGGTTTGACGCGGCAGTCATAGACGGCGAACTCCTCGAAGTCGGTCAAGATGCTGAGGGGCAGCTTCGTCGTCCAAGCGTAGCGGCGGAGTTGGAAGGCGGGACTAGCATCGTTCTTGATGTCCACGGCGGGCTTTTTGGCTTCGAGAAAAAACTTTCGTGCGCCGCCGATGCGGAAGCAGTAGTCCGGCGCTTTTGTCGCCTCACCGACCTTGATGGCATCTTCGTGAATAACGTCTTTGTAGGCTTCGGCGTAGCCTTGCTCGTTATCAATATCCCAGCCGAGAGCTTTGAAGAGCGGGTCGACAAATTCGCGACGGGCCTGGGTTTCGTTGTAGTTGCCGGATTTGTAGGCGTCGCGATTGCGGTCAAAGCGTTCAACGAGGTCGATGACTTGCTGGGGAATCGTCGGCTTTTCGGCGCTCGGCATGGGAAGTTTTTACACAAGAGCGGCCCCGGCGGCAATTCAGATAGCAAGCGTGGCAGTTGGTTGACGAATAGATTGCCGAATACTTTCGACTCGCGAAATTCTTTTCGAAGATTCCTGCGCAATCGTGCCCCAGCAATCAAGATCGGCGTTGAGCGGTTAAAGTATTCACCACGATTTTTTCGGCTTGCCCCAAACTCGGATCGAGCGGTAGAACCGTGCATGGCCATGATTCTGTTTTTGTCCAGTTTCCTGCCCTCGAAGGCGAGCGGATTAAACCGGATAATTCCGCCTTTGATTGCCGAATAATTCGGCCCACTTGGCGTTAGGTGTTTTCCACGCTCACACCATGTCTCCCAAAAAACCACCACTCGACCCCGCTGCGTTTCGCAGCGTTTGCGCCTATGCCGTCGCCGAGGTCGTCCTTCCCGACGACGTTATACGTCTCGCAGGAGGCTGTCGCCCACGCGAGCCATTCCTTATCAGTCAGTCGCAGCTCGTCCGCTCGTTCCGTCTCGGCAAGCGATACCTGAGTATATTGTCTGCTCTGTATCAGGGTAGCAGCAAAGCATTCGATGCCGCCGTCCCCAAATTGCGAGGTACAATCCGAACGTACTTCGGCCGCACGCGCGAAGAGGTCGAGTCCACCGGCCGTTCAAACGACGCTGCGCCCATTCCCGACACTCCGTGGTTTGCCTCGATCAACAACAGCGATTTTCGTCGCTTTCAGAACGTTGCCGCGGTGATGACACACATGGGATTTTCGTATGACTATTCCCAAATGGTTGGCGGCCTCTGTTTGCGCCACGAGGCTCGTCTGCCTCGTTCATATGTTACTGCGCTCGGCAAGCTACCAAACGCCTAACCAGATTGATGGCATCAAAAGAGAGCAGGGTCTCGGAGTGATCCCTGTAACTCATTTTTACGAAGTCCGACCGCGCAAAGATAAGCGCGGCGTCGATTTAATCTCGGACACGCTGCCGTTTGGTCACTTGTGGTATGCCGAGCTAAACGCAATCAGCAATGCAGTCGGTTACGCGAAATTCAGTCGCTCACACAAGGCACTGATTCGCGTTTTCGATGAATCGGGCACTGTGATCGAAGCGCACGAGCACGGTGGCGATTTTCAGGAGCCGTGAACAGACGGGCGGCACATCAGCGAATGAAGTTCTGGGAGATCATCGCTGGCAGCGAATCAACTAAAGTCACACCCCCCGCAAATCTTAAGGCACGCTCGCACTGTCCCTGCTGCAACACAAATGCCTGACCGTATGCCGCGCCCCTTTTTCAATAAGACAACGAACGAGCTTGCACAGTTATTCGCCGATTGCGGCAATTCGCCTGATACTTTGCAGAAGATTGCGGATGAGCTGGCTTACCGCCGAGTTCCGTCAGCGGTCGAGTTGCGCAACAAAGTTGAAGCAGCTCTCGCCGGAGTGATTGAGCCCGCGCGAGATCATCCAGGACTTGGCTTTCAGCCAACGTCCATTTTGCCACCGCGCGATCGTCCCTACGACGGAAGTGTAACAAAAGACACGCAAACGCAACGCCGCGAGAAAGCGGCTGATTATGCCACGCCGCCGATGGAGTTCACCACGATCCAACCGGTAGGGGTGCGAAATCGACCGAACGCGTTCCGGCCCGAGCTTCAAAACGAAGTGCAACTCGAAAGCAGACCGAATGATGCGCCGGTAAAGGTTTTCCGCGTTGCCTTGTTCGCGCTCATCCGCGAAATGCGAGCGCGTCGCATCGGGAACAAACAGTTCACTTTGGAAGAAGGTGAACGCCTGAGCATTGAATCCGGCGGGTTCTCCTACCAGTTTGAATTTACAGAGGAAGCTAACCTCTTTGAAGGCGCAAAGGTGGACATCATTATCGGCGGGCGCTCGGTAAGCGGCCACGTCACCGCACTGTTGGCGGGCCGTCTCATCGTAACCGTTCAAGACGACTTCGGTCCACTGATTAAGACCTGCGTGCTTCGTATTGATAACACAGCACTCTTGCAAGCCTTGCATGATCGGTTGCAAAAGATTGAAGCCGGTGAAGTTCCGGCGTTCCGTAGTGAATTCGCGGGTAATGTTCTTCGTAACGCTGGTAAACCAAACCCGTCTCTGCCGATAACTCGATGGCCAGCTGGAAAGCAGCCTAACGACCGCCAGCGCAATTTCGTTGGGATGGCGCTCGCAAACGAAATTTCTTGGCTTTGGGGACCGCCTGGCACAGGCAAGACCGACACGCTGTCCGCTCTGGTTCGCATTCTTTACGAAGAGGGAAAACGCATTCTCATCTGCTCGAATACAAACCAAGCGGTCGATCAATTGCTGTTTCAGCTTTGTGAGAACATGAACAATGCTGGCGAACCTGCTCTAGCTGATGGCCGAGTGCTTCGATTGGGCTTTATCGCGCATGCTGAATTGAAGTTCGCGTTCGAGAAGTTCATCACTCTTGACGCTATCGTAGCGAGAAAGTCAGAAGCTTTGATCGTTCGCAAAGGCGAAGTGGAAGGACAACTCCAGCGGCTAAGCCGCGATGTGGCTTCTGCCGAACAAATTCTGTCCAAATTTTCGGCGTTTGAGTCAGCTCAAGCCGCTGTCATCGCCGCCGATAAGGAAGCAGCTCTCCTTACGACTAAGGTGCAATCATCATCAGCATCTCTGCGGATATGCGCCGACCAGCAGGCGATCTTGGAACAAGAGCTTGGTCAACGTTTTGAAGCCGGTGCTATCCGTCGAATCTTTTTAAGAAACGAAGTTGCAATTCGACAGGACATCGCGGCAAAGCGTTCAAAGCAGACAATTCTTGAGCAGCAACTCGCCGCCGATGTTCACCGTGTTGAGCAGCAACGCGGGAATATAGCGAATGCGATAACCGAGCGGGCACGTGCAAGTGCAGCGGTCTCCGGTGAAGATAAAGCAAAATCAGCGCGTGTCGTCGCTGAGTATGACAAGCACAGGCAACCGCTTCAAAACGAACTCGCGGCTATCTCTGCGAAGCTGGAGGATATTAAGAACTCAATCCTCAAAGACGCGAAAATCGTCGGTGCAACCGTCACGCGCACATTTCTGCGTCCAGTGGAGTTTGCCGCATTCGATGTAGTGATAATCGACGAGGCGTCAATGATTTTGCAGCCCGCAGTTTTCCATGCGGCAGGACTCGCAATCGAGCGGGTCATTATCGCGGGCGATTTTCAGCAATTGCCACCGATTGTGCAGACGGAGCAGCAGGCGATTTATGATGCGCTCGCCCTCGACGTTTTCGAGCGAGCAGGAATCAAGCACGAGACGGTCAACGCGCGCACTGCGCCGCGCGTGGAAATGCTCACTGAACAATTCCGCATGGACGAATCAATCTGCCGCCTCGTATCTGGAGTGTTTTACGACGGCAATCTTTTCACCTCGCCAGAGCGCAAGCAGAAGAATTTCAATCTCCCCGCCCCATTCGCGCACCGACTGACGATTGTGGACACATCGCGCGTCTGGCCGTTCACGACACGCGACGCGTTCAACTCACGGCTCAATCTGATGCACGCGTTGGCAATCCGGAATTTGATGTTTCATCTACACGAGCACGGATGCGTCTGCGATAGCGAAGGTAGAGGAGCTATAGGTGTCTGCACTCCGTATTCGGCGCAGGCAAAACTCATCCAAACGATCTTGAAAGCGCACGGATTTGAAAAGGTGCGCGCAAGCACTGCTCATGGATTCCAAGGAGACGAACGCAATGTGCTCGTCCTCGATTTAGTAGATAGCGTTGGGGAACGCAATGCAGGCTATTTCTTACAAGCGACCCAGCTGCGGGACAGCGGAGCGAAGTTGTTCAATGTCGCTCTAAGCCGGGCCAAAGAGGCCATCGTTGTGTTCGCAAATCTCACATTTCTAGATCAAAAACTGCCTGGTGATTCCATCCTGCGAGGGCTGTTATACGATATGCAGCGCACCGGGGGCATCATCGACGTTCGCAACGTGCTCGCCTTGCACCCCATTATCGAAGATTTACAACGTTTCGGCACCCAGGCGGAGCTAGAGCCGGAAGCATTGCGCACAGGATTGTTCGGCGGGCGCGATTTTGCGCGATTGGTTCGTTGCGATATTGAAGCTGCAACGAAATCAATCGTCATCTTTTCTGGATTTATCACGGCAACGCGAGCGGCGCAGATCGGGGACGTGCTCCGTCGCAAAGTTATTGATGGCGTCCAAGTTCGTTGCGTGACGCGCCCCCCAAGACGTAACGGCAGTATCGCCGAAGAAGAAGGGCGGATTGCTCTTAACTCGCTGGAGGCAATCGGCGCGGCGGTCGATTTGAGAAACGATATTCATGAAAAAGTTGTGCTGATTGATAACCGCATTGTGTGGTTCGGCTCGCTCAATCCGTTGTCACACACAATGAAAACGAGTGAGGTAATGGCCCGCATCGACAATGAGGGCGTCGCAGCACACCTTGCGAATGTTTTATCTACTCGCAAACGAACACCGGAAGAGCTGGAACGCGGTGCCGGCGCGATGCCGGAGAATCCCCGTTGCGAGAAGTGCGGCAATTGGAGTGTTCTCGTGCGAGGAAAGTTTGGCCCATTTTTTAAATGCGAGTCAACCGGATGCGATTGGAAACAGAATGTCGATGCAGCGCGAGGGACATCCCGCCGAGCGGGTCAGAGCAAGCGCAAATAAAATCGACGTTGTCAGTTCGGATTTTCGCGCTCTCCTCCGACTGCCACTCGCCGCGATTACGCCTCTTTGAAATCTCCGGCCCGTGTCGAACGTTTCGCTCGCGATCGCTTTTTAGAGGTGCCGATGATGGGATTCGAACCCATACCTCGCCTTCGCGAGAATGGATTTGAGTCCAGCGCGTCTGCCCCATCCCGCTGTCTAGATAGTCAACGGAGGTGTTTAGGGCGACATAAGGGCGACAAACCGCGAAAAATCGCGTGCCTGGAGGGACTCGAACCCACAACCTTCTGATCCGAAGTCAGAACGGTCACAGAAGACCACCCGCATTATGCAGTAGCGCACGGAAAGCAGGCAGATTTCGCGTCAGATGTTTTGCTTGCCGGCGCGCGGAGAAGGACGAGGATTGCTACGGATTCTGCAACCGTGAGCGTCGGTCCGGCGGCGAAATTGGCAGACGCGCCAGACTTACACTCGTGCGTGGGAATTGCCATAGTGACCGCGAATTGAGCATCGCGACTGTGGCTTCGAGAGCCCAAAGCAGTCCTAGCAATTCCTGGCTCATCTCGGCTGTCCAGAGTTGCGGACGGATTCCGGCAGAGGTCGTTTGCCTCAAGCTCTTGCCCACATTTGTCAAGTGCAGAATCCCCTTAGTTTCAAGCTCATGGGTTTTGTGCCTCTCGTAACCGGTGCTGCCTTCCTCGCCGTTTTTTTCAACAAACGAACGACCCCCAGTGAGTGTGTTCATGCCTTTCTGCTCGTTTGCTGTGTTCGTCACCCTTGGTCTCTGGTGGGAATTACGAAACATCCAGATCTGACTACAGATCTCGGCGTATACACGATCTGTCGAAAGGGCCGTTACTCATCGAAGTTCTCCTTTATTCGCTCATTTCCTAGGCTTGCCTTTGGCGGAGCCCGCATCCGCCGATCTCTTTGTGGCCCTTTCTGAGGACGATAGGCCAGTTGGCTTGGAGCTTGATTTGGAAGCCGACATAGATTTGCGGAAATCAGACGCTGATGGTGGTTTCTCTGTGGAAATCACGTATTCACGATAGCCGCCCTGGCCCCGTGCGACGGGCACTGGATCGAGGTGAACTAATTTGCCCTTCTTAAGAATCTCGACTTGGCTGGCGTCTTCCTGGACACTCTCCGAAGGTGTAGCGATTGGCCGACGCGGGCTGGGCATCAGGTCACTAATTCGCTGCGCCAAACTTATCTTGCTGGCCTTCGCACCTGAATCTTGCTGCTTGTCGCTCTTCGTGCCCAAGGCGATGCTGAAATAGCCGTCATCGGCGGTCGTAGTAGAGAGCGTTTTGGAACGGGTGGCCTTACTTCCCGTCAGGCGCACTGTCAAACCTTTAAGAGGCGCCAAATCGGCGTCGGAAACGAAGCCGTGAAACACGTGAGCATTGTCTGCCATAGCTGCCAGCGCACGTCCGATGCGAACCTGCCCCCGTTGGGCCATCGTCTGCAGCACACGGGCCTGCTCAATCGACGATTCCAGAGCGGCCACTCGCGGGTCATTCTCGATGTCAGAACTCAGCACGCGCTTGAGCTCGCGTTCCTGCGAAGCGACAAAAGCAGCGGGGAGAATGCTCAGTAAATTCCCCTGCTCTATGCCAGAACCGAGAGCCGATTCCACTGCAGCTTCCAGAGGGGCTTCGATGAATTGCTGGCGAAGGCTCTCGGCCGATTTGTTGGAAAAAAAACCTGGAAATTCTGTCCTATCGGATTTAGTTGCCATAATAGATACTCTTGTAATTGGCCGTCAGGCCGGTTAACCAATTGCACCTGGGTCCGCGCATGGGCCGCAGAACCAAGTTACAAATGCAAGATTGTCTCTGAATATACGCATGCTCGGAAGCAAAGCCATGGCGAGCATGCAGTGAGTGGCCTGGTTGTCGGTAGTGGTATTCATGCCCCCGATGGACACTGACGAGAACCCCGCGTGCATCCACGTCTCCGAAAAACGGTTGTCAGCCTCCCGCAAGCTTGCTCCTGCCAACACTGCGTCAGCCAAGAAGAAGACGTTAGTGCTCGTGATCTCGCACTGATTGTCGGTCATGCCGAGATCGTCCAGCGTAAGGATCAGGATCGAACTTATGCCGAAGCTCGATGGCTCATCTATGTCCAGTGTGATCTGATTTTCGGTGACCAGGGTTTTCCCAGTGGTCCACTGCCTCACCAATGGCGTCAACAAACCGCTTGGATTGATTAGGCCACTCCACTGAGCGGACTTGCAATCTTGGCCGGAAAGCAAGGGGGGTATGAGACCGACGGTCCACTCATTGCTAAATCCGAGATTGCCGATCAGGACGGTGGCGGCGATCCGATCGAACCCTCGACCAGTTGTGCCTTGCGTCATCAGACGGTTGCGCGCCACCACAACTTGGCCAAGCGCTAAGAACGTGACGGCCCGCCCGAGTGGCGCGACAATGATGTTGTCGCGCATGGAGCAGGCTGGAATCGAGCTAGTCAAAGGCCGCGGAGGCACTTGGGTCGGCGCTCCCATTCGGCCGGCAGTGAAAAGGTTAGTACGAGAGCCAGCGGCGCTCGAGGAGGGCGTCGAGCCGACGGCCTCATCTATTAGGGGCAAGACTATCCAGATGTGAACTCCGCCACGCAATCCGTTCTGGGCGTTGGCTGCCGGTTCCTCGGTTTTTGGTCCATTGTCTAGAATGCGGTTGTCATCGAGTTGCAGTGCCTGTACAACGATCGCGAAGACACCGCAGATAGGTTCGAGATCGCTTGTTCCGTTGGCGAAAATCTCGTTGCGAAGAATGCGCAGGTCACTAGCGCTAGCCAAGGCAATGCCGCCATAGGCGACGAAAAGTTGCATGGCCGCGCTGACTTGCTTCAGCGTACGCCGCATGCAGCGGGTGATGAAGTTGTCGGTGATGTGCAGGCCGTGCACGCTGATCATGTCGCCACCTGTGGTAGAGAGATTAAAGAATCGCACTACGCCAATCCCGTTAATGCCCATATGGGTGATACGATTGCCGATGATTCTGATGTCGTATAAGTCGCCTGCTGACTCGAAAAGCACTTTCCCGGGTCGATTCAGGTCGTCGTCAGTCAAGTCCACTGGCGCGCATGGATCGCACGGATCTTCAGTGACCGGTTTGTCTGGAATGTCGTGGGGATCGGCGGAGCCAACCTCGTACAGACTTCCCAGCGTCACCCCATTCCAAATGCCGCCACGAATAATGTTCTTCAAGATGCTAACCCGATCGGAACCGCCTGCCAGTTGGATGCCGCCACGAGTGGCGGAGCCGAGGGTGATAAGATCGGGCAGGGTCTTAACGTCACCCGGCGCGTCTGCAGTTCCCACAGCCGGAGGTACCGTTGGCATGGGTGGTATACCACTTCGGGGCAATACCTCGATAATGTTTGAGTCGATCAGCACATCGTCGCCACGCGAAAAGATTCCTTGCCATAGAGTCGGCAGATCTCGCATCTGAATCAGACACTCCCGCACCGTGACATGACGTGCGTTGTCGATCTGGACCGCACTGCGTGGTCCCGACTCGATTGCCATGTCTTCAAGCGTTATCTCGGTTGAGTTCGAAACCATGAATGCTGGCAGCGCATTGCCGTTCGCATCTACCGTGGCGCGCACCCTAGTCCTCGGTCCACAGCCGTGAATAGTGATCGCTACTTTCGAATCGATGACAACACTCTCGTCGTAGATACCAGCGAGTACGCAAACCTGACCACCACCCGGCGGAAGCGCGGCGATCGCTGTTTGGATTTTGGTAAAATGACCGTGGCTGTGCGTACCATCGCCAACTGTATAAGTGCAACAGGTACGCATCCGCGTGAGCGGGAGGAATGGCTCGCGGCAATCGTGAACCACAACGCCGATTGGCGATGCTCCCGGCGTCCATTCAATGACAGCTAGCGGCGTCAGCCAACGGCGGACGCCATGCGGTGTCCGACCGTTGTAAGGCAGCAGACCATTTGGCGGACGCAAGGGATCAAAATCCCACGGCACGAATACGTTTGGAGATTCGGGCCGGACAGCGATAATCCAAAAGTCATCAGGATGGAATTGAGTACCGGTGAATGTGACCTTCAAGCCCGTTTGAGGGAGAATGACTGACCCCCCCAAATTGATTCCGATTCGCATCGGCGATCCTATGTCTGAGCCGCGGTCCCACACCCGCAAATAGAAAAATTCGCCTTCGTCGTCTAACACGCTGTCATCACCAATCCCCGGATCATTTCGTTCCTTCCAATGTTCGCCAAAAGCGTGTGGAGGCGACCCGCCCGGAGCTGGCGGTGGCGTATCAATAAAAAACTCTTTGGTATCCGGATTATAGCTGCCGTTAATTCTAGCGAAGTGTCCGTGCAGTTCAGCCAGCTTTTGATTGTTCACCAAAGCGGTGGACCATGGTAGCAATTCAATAACCTGGTTGAAGAGCGGCCAATGGGCTTGGTCCTTCGGTTCCGTAAGCATGATAATTTTGCGCCGAACCCCGTTGCTGTCGGCGGTCAACTGAACGCGGTACAGCGGCGCTCCGTTGTCGAAGCCCCAGGTGAATTCCGCGCCGTTCACGAGCTGGACGCGAATAGCCTGGTTCTCGGCCCCGAGATAGCCGCCCGCGACCGGCGGCGAACATAGGTCAGCCGTTCCCGCCGTCCCGTCAGGCTCCACTTTGAGGCGGCCGTCCGAAACGAGTTCGGCTTCGTCAGTCACCTGGCCTTGAGCAGCCAAATCGCCGCGTAATGACGCGAATGCTTGCTCGCAATCCGCACTGGAGACGCCCTGGCGAACACGCACCCGGCGCATCGTGCGAATGCGCGTTGAGGTGTCAGGACCGCCTAACGCAACCTCGAACAGTTCGTTGTCTTCGACTGCGGAGACGGGCTGCTGCCAGCATTCGAGGTAAACCAAATCAAAGCGTTGTGTGATCAGTGGATCGAGCCGGTCGCTAGCGTTCTGGCCTTGTTGCAGCCAGTCCTTTTGCAAGTGGTAAAACTCATCGCTCTCCAGCGACAGGCGCAACCCACCGAGATAGTAGGTTCCGTGCTTAATGAGGAAGGTGAGCTTACCATTCAACATTTGAGGCGATTCAATCAAAAAACCGTCATCGGGTGATCCTGTTGGGCCTATGACGTGCATGCGGGTTTTCCGCATATCTTCAGCGTCTAGTTGCGCATGTTCGTTGAAGTCGTCGTCCGTCAGCACGCGCCCTTGCTGCATGCGCGCGCTGTCAAAATGCTTGGCGAAGTCCGTTGAGTAGCGAGAGAGGTCGATGGTAGCCATAAAAGTTCAGGTTTCGAAGAGGTAGATCGGCAAGAGCCCGAACGGAGCGAACTCGTCCACTTTCGCCCGGAGACTGTCGTACTTGATTGGGTTGAGGAGGGAATTGAATGCACCAATTTCCGCGCCGTTCTTTGCCCCGCGTTGGAGAAGCTCAGGCGCGGATTCCGCGAGTTGCGCGTAGCGTGGCTGTCCGAAAACGGTGGAAGAAAAGAGACCAACGGTGTCTTTCAAAAAATGCGATTCGTACGGATGCGGCACCCGGCTATGGTCGGAGAGTGGATTGAGCGGGTCGCGCCGTTCGAGCACCGCGCTGAAACGGAAGCAGCCCGCTTGGGTGTTGGTCACATCCGCAAATCCGGTGATCAACGTCTCGGATGCGTAAAGCCACGGCACATCGATATCGCCGAGCACTGTCGTGCGGCGCAGGTGGATCTCGCCAGTGAGCGAGGAAATGGCAGGAGCAATGGGGGTGGGTGGCGAAGTTCGCGCCGGGCCGTGGACGATTGAGTCGCTGATTTCGAGCCGCTCAATCGTGGCCGCAGGATTAATCCGGATCGGGCCGATGATGGAATGATCGATCACCAGCCGTCGCACGAAGCCGGCCACACGCAGCCGCACGGGCCGGATGGGTTGGCCGCCGGCGTCCAGCCCCCCGGGATCGAGCGTCATGTTCCGCAGGGTGACGCTTTTGAAATCTCCTGCGAGAACCAGCGCACGGGAAATGTTGTCGGACCCAAGCCACAGACCATCCAGTAGCAGTTCCCCCTCAACCCCGACCACATTCGCGAAGAACCGCCAATTATGGGTCAGCCGGAGGTACGGGCGTTGTCGATCCGCAGCCCTGGTTTCAAGCTTTGCCACCTGATTCCGGTTATCGACAGGCGAATACGTCAGCGAATCTGCGATCTCCGCTACGCCTGCGGGCGGCAGAAAATTGGCCGCCGCCACGGTCTGGATCGCGCCGCCGCCTTGAATCGGATTTGTTACCGCGCTCACCAAGGAATCGGATCGGTCGTGGCCTCCAGCGCCGATCGGTCCGGAGAAGCCATAGTAATAGCCGACCAACGGGTTGGGCATCGTGCCAGCACCGACGAATCGCAGCCGGCCCAGCACAGGATCGATAGCCCAGCGTTTGCCCGGAGCGGCGAATACTGGCGCGCTCAAATTACCGGCTACAACTCGCGTCCGAGAGACGACACCAGCTCCCGTCGAAATCCACACCGATGCATCGCCAACATTAGGACTCGGTGCATCGGGCGGCAGCAGCGCCCGCTTGCCACATTCTTCTACCAAGGTGTTGGTCAAAAACCGATTCCAGATAGACGAAAGAAAAATTGCGGGAACCGCGATCGTAGAGATCACCGTGCGTAGCCGGTCCTCATCTGGGAACCGCTCGCCCTGGAATGGGCGCAGGGCCTGCACTGCTGCGGCGGCGGCCGATGCGGTCAGGCCACCTGACGTAACAAGGCGGGATTGAAGCGACGTGAGGGCCGCCTCAGTGATTTCGTACTCCGCGTCCCCCAGCACGCGGCAGCGCATCGGAGACGGCAATTCCCATTCTTTAGCCGAGAGCCATTGTTCCCAATCAGTGCGCACGCGGTCGTCCGTGCGATGACGGCGAATGAAGAGCGGAACGTCCCGGCCCGACGGATCGAACGTGAACGTCCTCGCGAAGGGACCGGCCGCCGGAGCAACGCCATCCAGCCGTGTTGAAGCTAATCGGAACAGATGGAAAGCAACTTTCGCGATGCCATAGCGGCCATCTCTACCCCGCGGTCTGCGGACATCTGGAGTATGATGAAACTCATCGAAAGCAGTCCCAGACAATTCAGCGCCGCGCGTGCAACGCAGGTCGGCCCAGCCTCCCGGCAAAGCTGTCGTGAGTCGGCCGGCAAGGGGCGCAGGCCGAGGATCGAGTCCGTGACGCATGCGCCCGAGACGCCGAAACTCTTCTACCACCTTTCCGTCCCACCCCGTGATGTCCGCGATCAGCTCTTCTAAGATGCGGGGCGTTCCTTTGCGGCGCCGGTAATAGATCGTCTTCGCGACGTCGACCCGTCGGCCACGGCGGTTGAGGGCGGATACCAATCGGGTACCAACCAGTTCGCCGATGTAAGGAACGGCCCACTCGCTACAAAGATCGATGAATTCGTCGTCCCACCCGCGGTCGATGCTGCGCCGTAGGTGCGCTGCCTGTCGTGCTAGCACTTCGGTGAAGCCGCGGAGAACGCCGGGAGGCTGGGCTAGGCCGTCTTCGTCGCGGAACGCGGCGGGGATCATCACCCACATTTTCTCGGCAAAGTACCTTTCGAAATGATCGCGTGCTTCGTTGGCCATAATCACTGGTTCCTCCCGTTGAGGAGCAGGGACCCGTTTTGAAAGTCGAAATAGTTGCCTGCACCGGGCGAGATCCCCCAATTTGCGAACGGCGCGTTGTTCAATTGCAGATCGGCAACCGCGTCAGCGCCAGGAACGTCGGCGACGAACTCATAAATTCTGCTGCGGAACAAGGCCAAACCAATGCCGATACGTTCCGGAGCCAGTAAGCCGATTAGCGGGTCCATCAAGAGCGCTCGGACTCGGGCCAGAACGTCGTCCTCCAAATAAGTGGGGTTGACCGTGATTTGAATCGCAAGCGTGCGACTTAGCGGATTGGCCCGCGTCACATCAATTGGGGTATCTGGTTCGGTAAGCCCGCGAAGACGCTGAGTAATGAGTTCGTCCAGCGCCGCATCACCAATATAATAAATTTGCGCTACAGGTCGCTGCCGGAAAAGGTTCCAGCGCCACTCAGCCCGCACACTGCGCACACCTTCCGTGCCTGCGGCGGCCGCTTCGAGGTCGGCAAGCGATACCGCTCGGCCGAGGAGGAGCGCCGAACGCGGCGCATACCTGCGGAGCTGATCGGTGGGTTCCGCATCGGCGCCACCGTAGGCACCCACTGGATTGCGCACACTGCTCAAGCCCTTCACCGGTCTCGCCACTTGATGAACGCCGCCTGCGGGCGGTGTTGGAGCGCCGGCCCCGAAACGATACCATGCCGTGACGCGGGCCCCGGTTGGGAGGCGCCGGCCGCGGATACCATCACCGAAGGTTACACTGCTTTCGCCTTCGTCATTTTCGCGAACAATATAAATTTGCTCCTCGGCGCGAACATCAAGCGCCGGCTGCTCCTGGTGGCGCTGCGGCGCCTTGAAGAATCTGGGGACTTCAGTCCATAGTACATCATCGACGTACACCTTCAGTGTGTTCGCCACCCCGATGTCATTTCCTTGTGTCGGGGCCGGAAGGTATGTCAGTGGACTTTTTCTCAGTTTGAATGTCTGGTTTGTCTGAGTGGCGTCGCCAATTCCGAGTAATTCATTGCGGACGCTTGCGCCACGAGTGGCAGTGATGATGTTTCCAAAGAGCCGGACCGGAACAGCCAAGGGCGGCGCCCAGGCGGAATCCTGGCCGAGTTGAAGGGAACCTGTTCTGTATTCAAGCGAGGCATTCACCGCCACACCGACGTTGTTTTTATCTTCCAGTTGGAAACGGCCGGGCGAAGCCGCGTCTGACGGCTGTTCGACCGGCAGAGGCAAGTTGAGCGAATCATTAGGAGCCAAACCAGTTCGGGCCTCAACCGTTACGACCGCAGCGGAAACAAATCCCAAGTGAACGGCAATATCGGAAATATTGGCTGAATCGAACGAGCCGCGGACGAGCGAGCCAAGCACGAAGATTGGGAAGGTGTCGAGGTCCGTGTCCAAAGTAAGCTTGGTTACCGTGGTCGTCGTGGCCGGGATCGGGACGGTCACGTCGTTGTTGCTGGCATCCTTGAAAGTCGTGCTGGAGGCCAGGGTGACGGTACGCGACTCTTGAGAGGTGGTCAGGATGCGGCGGGCCCTGAACACGTTTTTGACGGCGAACACCACGTCCTGTTCCGTGCGCACCGCGCGATATACGGCATCGAGGTACGCGTAGGGAGGAACGGTTACCCCCCCTGGCCCCATGATGAGGCCGCGTAGGCTGAAGGCCCTGTCCGTGTCGTAGCCCCGCGGCCAGAGCCCGGCCGTGAAACTTGGTTTCGTGATCGTGACGCTGCCGACCGGGGTGTTGGCCGGGATCGCGATGGGTGAATCGAATTCGACTTTGGAATAGCGGGCTCCGTCAACCCCGTTGCAGTCCGAGACCTTCTGGACGGTTTTTGGTTTTGGGTAGGCGCCAGCGCCCACGTGTACCAGCACCAGTTCACCCTTTCTCGCTGTGACGCTCCCGCTAGTGCAAAGCAGAAAGTTCTGGTTCAACGCTGCGGTGCCAAATGTCGAGGGACGGATGGATTGGAGCGGCCATTTATTAGACAGCGGATGGATGACCGTGTTGCTTTTTAACTCGAAGACTTGCGGAGCGCTTCCATCGAAGGCATCGGACCGAAAGGCCGTTCCGGCAGGCAAACTGATTGCTCGCCGGCCTTCAGCCAATGCAGCCAGGCTTACGGTCGCACCGACAGCGGGACGCGGACGGTAGCCGAGAAGCGCAGTTAGCTTCCGTAATGATTCGCGACGGATTGCTGTGCGCACATACGTCTCATCAGCGTACACTTCGTCGTAAAACGCGGTGACGTCACAAACGTAAGCCCACATTTCGAACAGCATCACGCCAAAATCATCCCGTTGCCGACCGCGCCAGTCTTTGAGTCCTGGCGTGGCGCTGACATCGTGCAGCAGCGCGCGACGAAACTGGGGAAAACTCGCGATTTGCCGCCCGAACCGGCTCAGGCCGGCGCGAATAAACAGTCGCGGCGGAAAATCAAAGATATCGCAAGGACAGCTCATGCGCCTCCGTGCGGCACCAGGCGGACCGCGCCGCGTTCGGGAAAGTCGCGGCTATTTTGAATTCGAATGATTTCGTTGGCGCCGATCTCGAGCACTGTCTCGATGAAGTCTCGCCAATCAAACCTACCGCGTCGCCGGACACGAATTGTTTCCACGGCACGCACGCCGGGAACGTCCTGGATCGCCGCTTCCAGTTTGCTTCGATTCAGCGGCGTGCCGAAAGTGAAGTTATCAGGAGAAAAGAAGCCCGATTTGGGATGCAGTCCGCGGCCCCCAAACAAAGTCTCTAACACAGCCGCAACAACCTCGCCGGCAAATGCGAACGGCTGGATACAAATATTTATTTCCAAATCGACTGTGGCAAAGGTCGGATCGCGCCCCCAGGCTTCTCGTCCCGCCAGCCGAAAACGGTCGAGTTGCGCATCTAATTCATTCTCCTGCGCCGCCGTCAACACAAAGGTGTTCTTGGGATCGGACGTTGCAAAGACTGTGAGCCAGCTTCCCGTCCAGCGAAATTGCGCACCGGCTCGCTGGACCCAATCCAAGCGCTCGACAGCTTCCTCATAATCTTCCGCGCGGACCGCGCGAAAGGTCATGGCACGAAATGCTTCGGGCGCTAACTGCCGGATTTCCGCGGCGCTTTGCATCGCTTTTCCATCAGTCACATCGAATGGATTGGTCACAGCGATCACCGCCGCACCCACATCCGCGGGATCAAAGTCAGTCAGCGACCCTGCTGCAACGTTGTCCGCTCGCCCGTGTCCGACCCGATAGACAACTTCGAAAATATCACCCACCAATGGCGTCTTCCCAAACTCCCCGTCTCCAAATCGAAGCGTTGTCCCGCGATTTGAAGCATAGTCCTTATGCACGTATTCCTGTACCCGTTTGCTTTCATCCACCCGGCGATATCCGGCGATCCGCCGCCAGGCGCCGTCGTCCAAAGTGAAATCGATGTCGTCCGGTTGAGATGAATTCACACCGAGGAACGCGCGTTTCCATTTCCACTCAATGCCGAGGCCGAGAGGCAGCACGAGAGGAATTACTTGGAACAATCTGATCTCGGGAGCTGCGACATCGGTCTTCTCCCCGCGCCAGACCAAATCGCGTTCCTCGGAGCCAGGCAGCGTGAACAACAAGGCCGGATTTAACTGTGGTTGACCAACCTCTCTCTCCTCCTCCTCTTCTTCTGTTATCGCCTGCGAAACATTTAACAGCGGACCCTGCCGCTCCACTGCAAACGGAAATACAGGATTGGCCGGCATGGACAACGGCTCGATCTGAAATTGTTCATGCAAAGTCTCACCCGCCGTCGCAGGAACAATGTTGCCGCGGACAACCAACGACTCGTACTGCATTTCAAACGGAGTCGCCCACTTGACGGGCCACTCCAATCGGCTGATAGGCGCCGACGAAAGCGGGTCCGTGCCATCCGTCACTTTGATGAGAGGTACAAGCCACGTCCGCGGCACCACGCCGAGATCGGTTGGGTTGGTTCGGAGAATCACCCATTTTTTTGGGAGCTTGGGATCTGAAAGATCGTCGAACGGGAGTTTCGCGGCAGCGTGGTCATCAACATACAAGAAAGTCGATCCCGCAGGCAGGCACGTTTGGTCGTCGTCCCATGAATAGGGCGAGAATTTATTCGCTGCCGCGCGAAGGTGAAAAAGATTGCCCGGCGGAAGGAAGTCCCGATGTCCGCTCGCCAGGCCGTGTCCCACTTCGAATATTGCACGGCTGGCTTGCTTGCGTTTTTGGGGATCCTGCTCGGTTCCTTTCAAGACTGTCTCCCAGACCGGTGTGCCCGCGGAAACGGTCGCGTCGGCATTGACTGTGAAGTCGAGCCACGTGGTTGCTCCCAGACCGTCGTGAACTTCATAATCTACCAGACGCGCGTGACGTCGCAGCGAACGGCGCTGCGAGGCAGTTTCAAAGTACGCTTCACGGGAATTTCGGTCCTGGATATAGGCAAATTCATCGCCCATCGCGCTCATCAGCTCCGCCAGCATGACGCCGAAATCGGCTTCCAATCGGTCCTGCCAATCGGGATAGCGCTCACTGGCGAAATCCAGCAACGCTTGCCGAAAGCTCCAGAAATCCCGCGCCAGATAATTCACGGGAAAATCTACAACAGCGTCGTCCGGACACTCGTGCGCTAGCGGTTCGCAATCGAGCAGCGACGGGCAATTTGCTTTGAAACTGAAGCCGACCTCCTGGAAGAAGGGATCGATTAGATCATGCTCGAGGCGGAACCGATAGCGCGAGAAATCGCCTGGTTTCACCGTGTTCACTCGCAAGACAGATCGGCCATCGATCACCGTCCACGGCGGCAATTCCGCCGGGGGTAGTGGCACGACCGGCAACCGCTCGCCATCCGACGGGCGAAAGATGTGAAGTTTTGACAAGGCAATGGGCCCGAGAATTTGCTGGGCAGTTTTGGTCTCTGAAGGATGGAAGAAGACCGCAAGCTGCGTCTGGCTGGGAAAGACATAGACAAAATCGATGCCGACTACCGCGTCGGTATGGTGGAGGGCGGCAATTCGGTCGGACGTGGCCATCAGAGTGCGAGTTCGAGGTTGAGATAGCGGCGCTGCTGCTGCGCCCTAAGGGAGTAAGCGATTTTGATTTCGAGGCGCTCGTTGACGGCGACCGCCTTGACGTCTTGAACATCAATCACGCTACCAAGCCAACGTTTGAGGGATTGAAAGATCGTCACCTGCGCTAAGGAAGCTGTTACCGGGTCGTTAGGCGCAAATACAAGTCGCTTGATGCCGCAACCGAAATCGGGCCGGTTAATGCGTTCGCCAGGCGCCGTGAACAGCACCTGCTTGATGAGTTGTTCAATGTGGTCCGCGTAGTTTGTTTCTTCAGCTAGCCGACCTAGTCCGGCGTCAATGGCGAAGGGATAACGAATGCTCGTAAAATTCGCATTCATGAGATCTCGCCTCTCGCAGGGCTCCTGAACAGACCGCTATCGGTTATTTCAACGTCAAGGTTAGTCTTTATGTGATCAACAATCGCCTCGGCGATGGCGGTAAAGAGCATATCTCGGTCGGCTTTTCCCAAGTTCGGCAGCGGACCTTTGCCGGCAGCCTGAGAAAGCGCATCCAGATTATCTCCGATACCCTTTGCCAGGACTGTGGAATCAAGTGCCATAGTGTTCTCCCTTATCCATTCTTAACTTTGAGCGAGAGCATACTGGGATCGGCCGGGGTCCACGGTGGAACCGGCGTCATCGGGGTGACCGGGAAAACGCCCAAGGCCAATTCGCCTGGGTGCGTGTGACTATTGAACATGGTTACAAGCTGATTCAGGTACTGAAGGAGCTGGTCGCCGAAAACAATCGGATGAGTGGAATTCTCGACCAGTTCAATCTGCGGGGCTTCGACCACGACTTTCGTCGTGCCCTGAATTTTGATTAAGCCTTGCGGAACAATCACGGTCATGATGTTGTCGCCCTGGTCGTCGCTAAGCGAAATGGTTTGGTTATCGTCGTCGAACGCGAGGAGCATTCCGTTTTTGGTGCGGATGATTTTCAATGGGGCCGACGCTCCAGCGCCGCTCTCATCCTCGGGTAATTGGCTGTCTCCCCAAAAGCAACCTGTCCAAATCGGATAACTGGGATCGCCCTCCTCAAACTCAATCCAAACTCCCGCGTCCGGTTCCGGAAGGCTGTGGAAACCGACCCCATCGCCCGCATAGGCCACGCAGGGCATCGCCCACAGTTCCAGATCAGCCAGAACAGCTGGCACTTTTACTTTAAGTCGACCGCGGTGAGTCGAATCGGAATTGTCAGTGACTAGGCCGCGGTACTTCCCGAAGTAATGCGAACGCGCCCAGGTAACGAGATGATTATCCTCTGGGTGGTCCATGTCATTCCTCCCAGCCGTTGCGGACAAGTTCAAACTCCATGCGATGCTCGACCGCGTTGAGAACATGCTTCACGGAGTGGCAGAGCCACTTGCCACTGTGACGAGCACCGGCGCCGCGCAGTTTCACAATCGTATGAGCACGCAGTACTTTGCCCAAAGCATGCGCCGTGGTTTGACCGCGGGCACGGATAAACAATTCCGCTTCAATCAAAGCGGCCTCACTCCGCGCCTGCAAATCACCGGAGTCATCCACTGGAACCGCCAGATGAAGACTGCGGGGCGTCGTCCCGATCGCCGAGAACCGTTGCGATGCCAGCCCAGCCAGCGGTGACGATTCGACTGATCCGTCAATGTTGTCTCGGGTGTTCAAGTCCATCTGCGCGACTGACGCGCTCGCGGGCGCTTCGGCATCCCAGATCACATCCAGAGCACCAATATTGGCTGGCGGGTCGTCAAGATTAAGCACGAGTTCGGCCGCGGGTTCGTCGCTAAACGGTGCGCGTTTGAAGTGCGCGGTTTCGACATTGCTAGTCGCATCGCAAGTCACCCAAAAAAGAAATCCGTTCCGCGCAGCCAATCGCCGGACAAACGCCAGATCGGTGTCCCGCTGCACTAAAACGTGTTTGTCTTCGAAATGTCCGGCGGCGGTATCTTCCACGTCCGGTGTGAAACCGTACTGTCCAACAATCGTGTTAACGGCGTCGCTGTCCGTCAGGTCAGACCACAAAGAAGCTTTATCTTCCCGATCCATGGCCAGCGTGGAATCACCCCCGACAACATCAAGGACTGAACCTTCGCCGCCATGTTCGAGGTGGAACTCTTGGCCACGCACAATTCCTTTCACGAGGCAAACCAGTCCGTCATCGACCGGGGCGACGATCGCGATTTTGGCGCCCGCTGAGAGAGCGGATTCTTTCAAAAGCGGGAGGTCGCCTTCGGTGATGTCGAGCGCATAATGAAGCCGGAATGACGTTGGCTCACCGATGCATTCATGCACTTCGACTGAAGCCGCGTTCCCGAGTGTCTCGTCCGGCGCATCGTCGAATAGAATGGAAAATCCGGCAGCCATCAGGGATTTCTGGTTGGAATTTCAATTTCCCGCGGTTTAGCGGCTCCATCGGGGACCCCGGCAACGCTTGGGGGGTCGGGAAAACCCCAAACGCCGCTTAGAGCTTCCGGCAACATGACATCGTTTTGCTCTGCAATTCGCCAGAAGCCGGCAGGGTTACTCAGGTAGAGCGCGGCTAAGTGGTCGAGGCGCTGGCCTTGTTTTAAGAGGTGAATTCCCAACAAGCTCGACGTCGGCTTTGGCGCTGGCGTCACAACCGCTACTTCCCGACCGCGGCCATCCAGAATTGTGTAAGTTTCAACTTTTGCGTAGCGGCTTTTGGCGTCGAACATAATGATGATCCTCCTCACATAGGCAGCATACCGATGATGGATTCCGCGCTATTGGCCACGTTGGCCGTGGCCAGCGCTTCCTTCTGAGCGCGCGTGAACGTGTAACAGGCCTTTGCGATATCGACAGCCAATCCGCCTCCGCCCGCCCCCTCAACGTTTAAGAGATGATTTTCATCGAGGACCTTGAGGCCAAGTGTCGCCTTCGCCCGAATGGGATATAGCAGGGGTGAGTACTGCTGCTCCTCAACCGAAAAAGTCGTAATGCGCACCGGCACGATGCGACCAGGTCCCCAGAAAAAAAGAATGATCGGCACCGCCTTGCGCGGAAGCACGTCCGCCTTCGTTCCGGCGCCGATGCTGGCGCTTAGTCCGGAAGTGCCAACGGAAACGCTGACGGAGACATTCAGCAATCCACCCAATGCACTCTGCCCCGGCGGATAGCAGAGCATCTCGATAGCGGCGATGCGGTCTGCGACGCCCGCGAGTGTAGCCACCGGATGTGTGTCGGGATGTTCAAGCGCGTCGGCTGCGTCGAGTTCGAGCGCGAGCGAAAAGGTCTCTTCAGGATCGAATGGTTGGGCAAGCGCACGTTCCTGGGCTAATGTGAGGTCCTTCATCTCGCCGGTTTTCAGGTCGTAGGTCCGTTCTGCCGGAACCCACGGCTTCAGCGTCCGGGTCATAGTCTCCGGGTTATACTGAAAGACGATGATGTTCGGGATCGGGATCAGCATTGGCGCCGAGAACTGAATCAAGGCTCCCTTTAGGAGTTTTGGGCTGCGAGAATATCCCGTGGGCATATGTAAGTCCTATTCGTTCTTTCGCGCGGGCTCTTGTGTGCGTTGAGCAGCAACGAGAAGCCGCCTCATCATAAAGTGCTCGGCGGTTTCCCGTTTCAGAACGCCCTCGTATTTTCCAGTTCTTACCAAAGCGAGGTAGGGAGATTCTGACTCCCAAAAAGTCGTCATCTGCCTGTCGGTGGGCCAATTTAGGTCGATGGCCGTCTTACAAAGGCAATGCTCGAATAAGGCGTGAAAGCGTCCTAACGTGATTCGATCCGGGGGAGTTTCCAAAGAGCCTTTGAACGGTGGTAAACTCGATCCAAGCTGGTCTAGGAGAATCTGCTCAAACGCCGCATCGCCCAGCTCAAAGACTTCCTCGGTTAGGTACCGCTGCACATCGAAAACAGGCGTAAGAGTTGAAGGCCTTAATGTCGCATTGCTGAAAGCACCTACTTGCTTCGCGATCTGAGAGGCTCTGAGGTAACGCTCTTGATACTCAGGCTTGTCAGTCAGCAGAGCCTTCAAGATGTCAACGCATTGTGCCCATCCAAGAAAGCACTCACTCACCCGTTCCTTCATGCCGGTGAAAATGAGTATTTTCGGTGTGCCGGCGCGCACGGCACCGGCGCTCAGAGCCAAAAGACGAGTAGCCCACCAGGCATTTCCATCCTTGAGGTCCAAGCGAATCGATTCATGTCCGCTGGCCTGCTTAAGTGCGGTCATGATTTTCATCGGGCCGGAGCTGCTGACAACAGCCGCCGGCTCGCCAATGTTCTCCGGGATTCGGAACGACTCCTGACGCGATTCGATTTCCATTCGGCTGAAAGCAAGCTTCACTCCTTTGATATCGATAACTGCTCCGCGAAGCGAAAGAAAATCGAGGAGAACCAGAGTGAGCGGAATCACACTTGCGATCACCGCTACATAGAGAACTAACTTACCGAACTCGGCATTTGGCCAGCTGAGATAGGTATGTGTCAGAGCCATCGCAATTCCGAAGAGCAACCACACAACAGGGATAGCTGCAATCGCCAGTGCCGTGCTATATGGCCACAATGACTTGACCTCCGCTTTCATCATAGTCGATTAGCAGTAACTGCCGAAGGCGCTGGAAAAGCCGGACAAAATGTACGCTGGAATGTTCGCGTGGTTGCGTCGGTGATGTATCGCACACGCGCGAGCGGACGTATTCGGAACGAGGGTACGCTCATTGTCCGGCAGTCCAGTTCGGCAGCGGATTGACGAATGAGTCCTGCTCGTCGCAGCTGTTCTCCAGTATCACTGTACGTGTAGACGCGCTCCAGCGGGGTCCACGGTGTGAGCGTCCGTGTCCTCGTCTCCGGGTTATACTGAAAGACGATGATGTTCGGGATCGGGATCAGCATTGGCGCCGAGAACTGAATCAAGGCGCCTTTCAGGAGTTTTGGACTACGAGAATATCCGTTCGTCATATGTTAGTTCTATTCGTTGTTTCGTTCGGGATCTTATCGGTGTTGAGCAAAAAAAAGCTGCCGGAGTCATCGCGATAGCCGCCACCCGTGCTGGGAGGAAAGTGTTTTACCTCGTTAGCATGCTGACACACCTGTCTTCGCGATTTGTGGCTTGGGTTCGTGTATACCATATAGATGTGTTCTAAGGGCTGGTGTCGAATGCTACGAAGCGGTCGGCAATATATCCTTCGGGAATCTGGTCCCAGATGTCAATGCCCTCCACGGGATCGCCATGCACTTGAGTAATTACCTGAACAGGCGTCCCGCGCTCCCCCAACTCACCCAAGGCCGGGAAATGAAGCCCTGGGCCGGTGCGAAGGCGGAGCAACGAACCGGTGGTCTTCGCTCGGCCCGAGCGGGGGAACACTATGGTTGGAAGGGGCGTGGGGGTTGGCGTTGGCGTTGGCTTCCCTGGCGATTTGCAACTACAGACGTCTGTTTGTCTCGCCGCAAATGCGCTACCTCCGCCAACTCTCAATGCAGCGTAGTAAATTTCCGCCCATTTAAAGCACTTAGCTCTTGTGAAAAAATCGGCTGAAGACTGAACACATATCAACTTCATGTGGTCGTGTATCCCCTGATCACACGCTGCGCGGGCCCCGGGAGACGGGTTGCACGTTTGATAGCATTCGTCATGCTTATCACAAGCCAGGGTTCCTGCAGAGCCACGAACTGAATTGGAAAACTTAGTGTCGATCCCTCCTGCCGGATTGTCCTTGTCGATGGCTACGACAGACGCGAGAGCTACGGGCACACTGCAGCCATCGTACTCAAACTCCCAACCCGCTGACGTGCACTTCCGTTGCAGGGAGGTCGGAGCGAGAGACAGACAGCTGGCGAACGCTTCTGCGTTCGCCAGCGATTCGGGTACGGCGTTCGCTTTGCTCTCGAACTGATTCCGTGGTTCCCCGATTTGGATATGCGAAGACGGATGACACGGGCTGCCGCACTGCTGTAGCACATGGATTAATTCATGCGCCAAGAGATGGTGCCCCTTGCTCGAACTCTGCGCATATCGGTCACCATCGAACACGATATTGCGGCCGACTGTGTATGCGAGCGCGCCCACGGCCTGCGCCGATTCTGCGGCGTGCGTTCCAGTGTGGATCCGCACATGACTGAAGTCGTGGCCGAAGCGTGGCTCCATGAAGGCGCGGGTCGCGGGGTCGAGCGGTCGCCCCGGCGAGCGCAGCACTTCATGAACGATGGGCGGAACTCCGCCTGACTCCTGCGCATTGGCAACGCGCCGTTGAACGGTCAATCGTTTCTTTTGGCACTCCGCGCATTCGCCGGACGGGCCCGGCGCGCCACCGCAGGAGCATTTACGTTGAAGACCGTGGTTGCTCAGAGCGGGAACTTCAATCCCTGAGTCCAGCATACCGCGCGGCATGCGCATCACCTGATCGGCCACGCGATCCGCTTCCTGCTCGAATCGATCGTTTGGTTTGCCGATGACGAGCTTCGGCCCCAAGAAGCTGTGATTGCCAACCGAGCCGAAACTGTAGCCACCGCAGTCCGTGAGCCGAGTCACCGCCCGCCTTTGCGACGACCGCTGCGCCTGGATCACGTGGTCGGACTGTTCGGTGCGGGAGACTTTCAGGAGTTTTCGCATTTTCGCTTCAAAATGTGTAAGGGGTTCCAGGGACGGTCTTGTCCATCGGGGGGAACAACGCAGAGATATCTTCGCCGATGCCGATGCTGAGGTGAGGCGTTCATATAGCTGAGGTCTTCCCATGGACGATCTCACCATGCACCTGGTATTCCGTGGCACGAACCGAATTGTCTTATGGCTGCACCCACACCCACACACGGCAATGGAATTGTTGTTACCCCCATCCAGGCTGGATAAGGGGCTGGCCCAGAAGGGCAGCAGCAACTCGCGTAGGCATCCACATGATCCTCGTAGATCCTTGGCGTGAGGATTGTCTGAACAAACGCTTGATAGCCGGGTGAAGGCTCAAACGCTTTCTGTGTACCGGCCAACGTTTTGAGCCACCCAGGGGTACCAACGAGACGATCCTGTAAGAATTTGCGCACGCACATGGCTGTTGGAACATTTGGCGTTTCCGTACAGGCGCAGGTTGCATTGTTGACGTAGGCAAAAGGCAACCACCAACTATTGGACGCGTAGGCCCCGCAAGTACTATTCGAGATGCCAGCCCCAACAGTGCATCCTGCCTTGCCATCAGATGGCGCGACGGCACCAGTGGCCTGTCGCTGCAAGCTTAATGCGCCGGATCGTGCGCCTGCGAGCCGCGTCGCTACGGCCTTACGCTGGCCTGCTTCATCTGGCTGGCTAAGGCGTTGGGCATTGCTGACGCTTGATCCCGCTTGTTGAACCACATGCGTCAACTCATGTGCCACCAGCCGCTGCCCTGCACTCACATAGGGCGCGTACTGCCGCTCTCCAAACACTACATCCCGGCCTATCGTATAGGCCAGCGCGTTGACCGCTCGCGCCGACCGCGCCGCACTTGCGTCGATATGCACCCGCACCGAACTGAAATCATGCCCAAACCTAGGCTCCATGAAGGCGCGAGTCGCTGAGTCGAGTGGCTGACCGGGCGAGCCAAGTACTTCGTGGACGATTGGCGGAACACCGGCAGGCTCGTGTAAATTGGCATTGCGG
>Ga0137361_10000059_pt1 | contig 42312 bp, 32 predicted proteins | sample Mad1_80_16metaG_FD_104923 | JGI IMG/M metagenome (GOLD analysis project Ga0137361, IMG submission 104923) | Vadose zone soil microbial communities from Angelo Coast Range Reserve, California, USA - Mad1_80_16 metaG | ecosystem: Environmental > Terrestrial > Soil > Vadose zone | place: USA... | reverse complement strand
TGAGCCTCGGTCCCCTCGTCGCGCTGGCGCTGGCCCTGGCTGGACAGGCGACGCCGGCGCCGAAGCCGGCAGCCCCCATGGCTCCGGCCATCCCCTTCGAAGAGATCGCCCGGCGGGCCGCCGAGGCGCGCGAGAAGGACCGGATCGACGAGGCGATCCGCTGGTACCGGCAGGGCGCGCAACTGCGGCCACGCTGGGACGAGGGCCTGTGGTACCTGGCCACGCTGCTCTACGACCAGGACCACTACGCGGAGGGACGCGACGCGTTCCGACGGTTCCTGGCGGTCAAGCCCGACGTCGGCCCGGCCTGGGCGCTGCGCGGCCTCTGCGAGTTCCGCCTGAAGGAGTACGACGCCGCGCTCCAGAGCCTTACGAAGGGCCGAGCTCTGGGCTACGGGACGAACACCGCGGTCCAGAGGGCCGCCTGGTTTCACGAGGCGATCCTGAGGACCCGCGCATCCGAGTTCGAGCTGGCCGTGCAGCCGCTCACCTGGCTCGCGCGGAGCGAGCCCGAGAGCCCGCGCCTGGTGGAGGCGGCCGGCCTGATGCTGCTTCGCCTGCCGAAGCTCCCGGCCGAGATCCCGGAGGAGAAGCGTGAGCTGGTAACCCTGGCCGGACGCGCCGCCTACGCCCATCTCGCGCGCGAGGGGAAGGAGGCCAGGGAGCGCTTCCAGGCGCTGATCGCGCGCTTCCCCACTGCCCCCAACGTCCACTACGCCTACGGCATCTTCCTCCTGGTGAGCGACTCGGACGCGGCGCTGGCCGAGCTGCGCAAGGAGATCGAGATCCAGCCCGACGGCGTCTACGCCCGGCTGGACCTCGCCTTCGAGCTGATGCGCCGCGGCGAATACGCGGCCGCCCTCCCGCCGGCGGGAGAGGCGGTCAAGCTGGCCCCCGGCCTCTTCGCGGCCCACCACGCGCTGGGCCGGGCCCTGGCGGAAACCGGAGAGCTGGACCGCGGGACACGGGAGCTGGAGGCCGCGGTCCGGCTGGCCCCCGGCAGCCCCGAGATGCACTTCGCCCTGGCCCGCGCCTACGCGAAAGCCGGGCGCAAGGCGGAAGCGGAGCGGGAGCGGGCCACCTTCAGCGAGCTCGACCAGAAGCGCCGCGAGCAGAAGCAGGAGCCGCTCGTGGAAGCGAAGCGCGAGGGCCCTCCGTGAGGCTCGGCTTGCAGATGAGCAGCGCGCTCGTCGTTGCGACCGGGGCGTTGGCCTTGGCCGCCGGGCCCGCGTCTCCGCAAGCCCCGTCGCCAACCGGTGGAGCGAAGCCCATCTTCGTGGACGTGACCCAGGCCGCAGGCTTGCGCTGGGGCATCGACCGCATCGCCACCCGCGGCTGGAACCTGGTCGAGACCATGGGGGGCGGGGGCGGCTTCGTCGACTACGATGGGGACGGCCTGCTGGACATCTACCTCGTCTCGTACTCCCGCGAGCCCCAGGCCGGAGGAAAGACGGTGGAGGACGCGCTCTACCACAACAACGGGGATGGAACGTTCACCGACGTCACCGCGAAGGCGGGGATCCGTGGGGGCATGCGGGGAATGGGGCTCGCGGTCGGCGACTACGACAACGACGGCCGGCCCGACCTCTACGTGTCCGGCTACGGCGCGCACCGCCTCTGGCACAACAACGGGGACGGCACCTTCACCGACGCGACCGCCCGCGCCGGGCTCGACCCGCCCCCGCGCTGGGGGACGAGCGCCGCCTTCTTCGACTACGACGGCGACGGACGCCTCGACCTGTACGTCGCGAGCTACCTGACCTTCGATCCCGAGGGGAGCTTCCCCTGCGACATGATCGACGACCGGCCCTTCTGCTCGATCGACCGCTTCCGCGGCTCGTCCGGGGTGCTCTACCGCAACAACGGGGACGGCACGTTCACCGACGTCACGGCAAAGGCGGGGGTGAGACGGCCCGGAGCCAAGGGACTGGGAGTGGTCGCGGGCGACTTCGACAACGACGGGCGCATCGACCTGTTCCAGGCCAACGACACCGCGCCCAACGACCTCTTCCGCAACCGGGGGGACGGGACGTTCGTGGAAGTGGCCCTCGAGGCCGAGGTGGCGTTCGACCCGTCCGGCCGCGCGCTCGGAGCCATGGGCGTGGACGTGGACGACCACGATGGGGACGGCTTCCCCGACCTGTTCGTCACCAACTTCTCCAACCAGGCCAACCAGCTCTTCCGGAACAACCGGGACGGCACGTTCCGCGACGTGGCGGGCTCGCTGGGGCTGGCCGCGGTCAGCCTGCCCATGAGCGGCTTCGGGGCCCGCTTTCTCGACTACGACGACGACGGCCGGGTCGATCTCGTGGTGGCCAACGGCCATCCGTTCGCGCCGGTGGCCCGGGTCTGGCCGGGCGTCACCCACGCGGAGCCGATGTTCCTGTTCGAGAACGAGGGGTCGGCCTATCGCGAGGTCGCGGCCGATCGGGGGGCGGCGCTGGCTCGTCCCTACCTCGGCCGCGGCCTGGCCACCGGCGACTACGACAATGACGGTGACCCGGACCTCCTGCTGCTGTGCGCGGGCGAGGCCCCGCGCCTCTTGCGCAACGACGGCGGCAACCGGCGGCACTGGCTCGGGGTCGCGCTTCAGGGAACGACGAGCAATCGCGACGCCGTGGGGGCGCGGGTGACGGTGACCGCGGGGGGCCGCGCGCGGACCAAGTTCCGGACCGGGGGCACGAGCTACCTGTCGGCCTCCGATCCCCGCCTGCTGTTCGGCCTGGGCTCCGAGACGGGGGTGGAGCGGCTCGAGGTGCGCTGGCCCACGGGCCGGGTGGAGCGATACCCCGAGCCGGCCGTGGACCGTTACCTCACGCTGAAGGAAGGGGCCGGGAGGATCGATGCGCGCTCGTGATCTCCTCGCGGCCGTCCCCGCCCTCCTGATCGGCTTCGCGCGGCCGATCGGGGCCCAGGACCCCCCGCCCGAGCTGCAGGCCCAGGTGTTCCGCGTCGAGGCCGAGGTCGTGATGCTGGACCTGGTGGTGCGCGACAAGAAGGGGCGCACCGTCCGTGACCTCCGGCCCGGGGAGCTGCAGGTCTTCGAAGACGGGGTCCGGCAGGAGCCCAGCGGGTTCCGGTACGTGGACACGCGGGCGGCGGGAGTGACCCTCGAGGAGACGCCGGAGCGTCCCCTGGCTGCGGCGAAGCCGACCGACGAGAGCCGACACCTGAACCTCGTCACCCTGGTCTTCGACCACCTCGGCCCCAACGGCCGGCACATCGCGCGCAAGGCGGCGCTGGACTTCCTGGACCTCGCCAACCGCCCCGACGTGTTCGTCTCCGTCTTCCAGGTGAGCGAGAGCCTGAAGCTCGTCCAGCAGTTCACGATCGATCGCGACCTGGTGCGCGAAGGGATCATGGCCGCCACCGGCCAGATGGCGACCGGCTACACCCCCGCCACGGAGAGCCTCGTCCAGGCCAACCGCGAGGCCGAGGAGGTCAAGGACATCCTGCAAACGGTCAACGTCAACAGCGCGGAGACCGCGAGCAACGCGGCCCGGGTGGGCCGCATGGCGTCCATGGCGGAGATGGCGGTGAACGCCCTGCGCCTGACCGAGACCCTGCAGCGGGAGCAGCAGGGGCGCTCCTCCCTCTTCGCCCTCCTGGCCCTGTCCCGGAAGCAGCAGATCCTGGCCGGCCGGAAGACCATCCTGTTCTTCTCCGAGGGACTGGAGACCCCGCCCAGCCTCGAGCACGTGCTGCACGCGGCGATCAGCGAGGCCAACCGCGCCAACGTGAGCGTCTACGCGGTGGACGCGCGGGGCCTGGTGACCGCGAACCAGCTCGCGGCCAGCCGCGACATGCTCGTTCAAGCGGCCATGACCGGCCAGCGGCAGCAGCTCCTCCGGGGCCAGGTTCCCACCACTCGCGAGGAGATGCTGATCGCCGACAACGCGGAGGCGGCCCTCCGCCGCGACGTGCAGGGGGCGCTCCGCGACCTGGCCGAGAGCACCGGCGGGCTCCTCATCGCCAACACCAACGACATGCGAGTCAGCCTCGCCCGCGCGGTGGGCGACCTCGCCGGTTACTACGAGCTCGCCTACACGCCCACGAACCGCGACTACGACGGGCGCTTCCGGCGGATCGGCGTCAAGGTGTCGCGCAAGGACGTGACCGTGCAGACGCGCAGCGGGTACTTCGCGGTCCCCACGAGCGAGGCCGGCGTGACCTTCCCGTACGAGCTGGACCTCCTGAGGGCCCTCCGGGGCGAACCCGCGCCCCGGGAGCTGCCCTTCCGCACCCGGGCCTTCCACTTCGGCTTCGAGAAGGGAAGCCTCCGCCACACGGTGGTGATCGAGATGCCCCTGCGCGGCATCGCCTTCGAGGACGACCCCGGGAGCCGGGAGGACCGCGCCCACTTCTCCTTCCTCGGCGTGCTGCGCAGCCGCAGCGGGTTCGTGGCGGAGAAGTTCAGCCAGGACTATCCGTTCTCCGTCCCCCGCGACCGGCTGCCCGCCCTGCGCGAGGGCAACGCGGTGTTCCTGCGCTCGTTCACGCTTCCTCCCGGCCAGTACAGCCTGGAGACCGCGGCCATGGACCAGGGCTCCCGGAAGAAGAGCGTCGACCGCTGCCCGGTGGAGGTGCCCGAGGGCCCTCCGGCCCTCGGCCTCAGCAGCCTGGCCGTGATCAAGCGGGTGGAGCCCGTGGCGCCGGGCGCGCTCGAGTCCGAGGACCCGTTCCGCCTGGGCGGCACGCGCATCGTGCCCTACGTCGGCGAGGCCGAGATCGCGGCCGACGGTCCCCTCAACCTGTTCCTCGTCGCCTACCCAGGGCCCGGGCTGGCGGCGAAGCCGGAGCTGGCGATCGAGTTCCTCCGTGACGGCCGTCTGGTGGCGCGCTCCACGCCGGAGCTCCCCGCCCCCGACGGCCGGGGCCGCATCCCCTTCGTCGCTTCCATCCGCCCGACCGGCCTCGGGCCCGGCCTCTACCAGGTCCGGGCCCTGCTCCGGCAGGGGAGCCTGACCGCGGACGAATCGACCGCGCTCCGCGTGGACGCCCCCCGACCATGACTCTGGCCCTGGCGCTTCTCGCCGTCCTCTCCGCCGAGGCCCAGCAGCCCCCGGCCGAGGGCCCCACTGCACCCGGGGGGTCCGGGGGGCCCGCCCAAACCTTCCCATCCGGGGTGGAGCTGGTGCGGGTGGACGTGGTGGTGACCGACAAGGAAGGCCGGCCGACTCCGAACCTGACCCAGGCCGACTTCACGCTTTCCGAGAACGGCGCCCCGCAGACGATCGCCAGCTTCGAATCGGTGGCGGTGGCCGACGCCCCCGAGTCCGAGACGCCGGTAACGCCGGCTTTCGCCTCGACCAACGTGGGCCCCGAGCCCCGCCGCGCCCGGACCTTCGTCGTGGTCTTCGACGACATCCACCTGTCGCTCGCCCAGGCCTACCGCGCCAAGGGAGCGGTGACCGAGTTCCTGGGCAAAGCGACGGCGGCGGGCGACCGGGTCACCCTCATCGCCACCGGCGGGGGCGCCTGGTGGAACGCGCACATGCCCGAGGGGCGCGACCAGCTCATGGCGGTCCTGAAGAGGCTGGACGGGCGCTACGTGCCCGACAGCTCGCCCGACCGCATGACCGACTTCGAGGCCATGCGCATCGAGGTCTATCAGGACCAGGACGTGGCCCTCAAGGTGGCCCGCCGGTTCGACAGCTACGGCACCAAGGGCCGGGAGCGCCCCAACCAGCCGGTGGCGCGCGAGGACGTGGGGAGGAGCTCGGCCACGGGGATCATCGACATGGACGTGCGCTCTCGCGCGGCCGAGGCCTACCGCCTCGCCACCAGCCGCAACAAGATCACCCTCGACGTCATGTCCCGCGCGCTCACCGCCCTCACCGGTACTCCGGGCCGCAAGTCGATGATCCTGGTCTCCCAGGGCTTCGTCTACGACCTCGAGCTTCGGGAGATGAAGAAGGTGGTGGAAGCGTCGCTGAGGTCGAACACACCCGTCTACTTCATCGACAGCCGGGGCCTCGTGGGCCTGCCGGACTCCTTCACCGCCGCCTTCGGCCCGCCCATCGACGTGCAGGACACGGTGGCGGTCCTCGCGGACGTCACCCGCGACGCCGAAGGAACGGAGTCGCTCGCCCTGGACACGGGCGGCTTCGTGGTGAAGAACTCCAACGACCTGGCGGGGGGCATCGCCCGGGTCTCGTCCGAGTCCAAGATCTACTACCTCCTCGGCTACAACCCGAGCGACCCGCGGCGGGACGGACGGTTCCGGAAGATCGAGGTCAAGGTCCTCGCGAAGCGCCCGGGCGGTCTCCGGGTCCGGGCCCGCCGCGGCTACTACGCTCCCCAGGAGGGCGGCCCCGCCGCGCCTGTCCCGAGGACCGACCCCGTGATCGCCCGGGCCCTGGACTCGCCCTTCGAGGCGAAGGACCTGCCCTTGCGCGTGGCCGCGTACTCCTTCGACGAGTCCCTGAAGGACCACGTGAACGTGATGCTCGCGGCCGAGATCGACGCCCGGGCCCTGCGCTTCAAGGAGGAGGACGGCCGGGCCAAGGACCAGGTGGCCTTCCTGGTGGAGGCCCAGCACCGGGAGAGCGGGGAGTACTACCGCATCGACGAGAAGATCGAGATGTCGCTCCTGCCGGAGACCCGCCAGAAGCTCGAGGCCAACTGGTATCCCGTGGTCCGGGACCTGAGCCTGCCCCCGGGCGGTTATCAGGTGAAGGTGGTGGTGCAGGACCTGAGCGGGGGCCGGATCGGCTCGGTGATCCACGAGTTCGAGGTGCCGGCGGCGGCGAGCTTCCGCGTGTCCACGCCGATCCTCACCGACACCGTCGAACCGCCGACCGGCGGGGGGGCCCCGAAGCCCGTCATCCTCGTGCGCCGGTCCTTCGCTCCCCAGTCGGTGCTCTACTGCCAGTTCGCGGTCTACGGCGCGGCCTCCGACCCGGCGACCCACCAGCCCCGGGTCAGCTCCGCCTACGAGATCCGCCGCGCGGGCGGAGCCGTGCTCAAGCGCTCCCCGCGCACCACGATCACCCCGACCTCCCTGGGAGCCCTGCTGCGCCTGCAAGGGATCGCCCTGCCCGCCGCCGAGCCCGGTCCCTACGAGCTCCTGCTCTCGATCCGGGACGAGATCGGCAACCGCGCGATCTACACCAAGCAGGAGTTCGTGATCGAAGCGGCCAACACGCGGAAGGCCGAGCGATAGACCGGGCCCAGGGCACGGTGGGTCTGCGGATTTTATCCGTCCCGGGACGGATTACTATTTCTAGAACGAGTTCGAATGCGCCTCGTCTCAGGGGTGACTGGCCAGGAACTCCCGGGCCTCGACCAGCTCGCGGCGATCGCCGTCGGCCCGAGCGCCCTGGGAGACGAGCTGGGTGAAGTGCAGGGTGGCCCGCTCGAGGTCGTTCACCTGCGCGGCGGCGTGGGCCGCCCCGTAGACGGCCGTGAGGCGGTTCGGGGCCGCCGCCAGCGCCATTTCGTACTCTCGTAGCGCTTCCCCGGGCCGTCCCATCTCGAGGAGCAGGTCTCCGAGCAGCTCGCGGGCGGGAACCACCGGGCCCGGGGTCACGACGTGCTTCTCGGTCGAGTCCTCCAGATCGGCGGCCGCGCGAGCGAGTCGGAGCGCCTCCGCGGTCTGGCCCTTGCCGTAGGCGATCCAGGCGGAGGCGGCGCGGCACTGGACCTCCATCTGCTCCGCCCAGTACTTGTCCTTGTCCGCGAGCGCCCGCTGGGTGGCTTCGAGCCGGCCCAGGCTCTCCCGAGCCTGCGCCAGCCGGCCCGCGCGGGCGAGGCCGTAGGCCCGCGCGAAGTGGGTGATCGCGTCGGCGGGCGGGAAGGGGCCGGGGCGCACGGCCAGGCGGGCCGCCTCGCCCCACTGCCGCCGCTCCAGCGCGAAGCGCGCGGGGATGGCCGCGAACGCGTAGGCAGTCTTGAAGTTCTCCGGAAAGACCTTGCGGATGCCCGCGAGCTCGTCGACCACCGCCCTGGCCCTGGCCTCCTGGCCGGTCTGCAGGTACGCGTACACGAGGTAGTCCATGGCGTGGAGCTGCTCGTCGTAGGCCGCGTCCACGTTGAGACGCGCGGCATAGTCCCGCGCGGACCGGGCCGCGGCCAGGTTGGACTCGATGGCGGCCGGCCAATCGCCGAGACGCGTGAAGATGTGCGACGGCATGTGCTGCGCGTGGGGGACGGCGGGAGCGATCCTCGCGTAGGCGTGGGCGGCCGCGAACCCGTGCAAGGCCAGCTCGGGAAAGTCGTAGGCGTGGATGATGTAGTGCGCGAGGCCCGGATGGCCGGGCTCCTCGGGCAGCAGCTCTTCCAGCATGGCCCCTGCCTTGATCTGGTTCGCGTACGTCTTGTCGGTGGGAGGTGCGGTGGCCAGCAGGGCCAGGCCGTAGAAGATCGCCGCTTCGTGGTCCTTCGGGTACCGGAGGTGGATCTGCTCGTGCGCCTTCTCCCAGGCACGGGCGCGGGTCGAGAACGGCGCCGTCTCCGTGTCCCGGTAGATGATGGCGATCGCGCCCAGGAGCTCCCTCTCCCGGTCGGTTCTCGCGCCCAGGGCCCGGGCCTTGCCGAGCAGCCCCTGCACACGGGCCACGTCCCGGGGCGGCTCCCAGAGCGGGTGGTAGAGGCTCATGGCGATCCCCCAGTAGCCCATCACGCATTGGGGATCGGCCTCCAACACCTCCGCGAACGCCTTCTCGGACTCCTCGTACCAGAAGGAGTGGAGGATCGCGACCGCGAGGTCGAACTTGTCCTGGGCCACGGGCGTGCAGGAGACCGGGAAGTGGACCCGGCCGAGCTGGCTCGGGTCGCCCGCTGAGTGAGCGTGCTGAGAGGGCAGCGCCTCCGTGGCGGGCGGCTGCGCTCGGGCCGCGGTCGCAGCGAGGAACGACAGACCGAGACTTCCGATGGCGAGTGGTCGCATCTGGCGCCTCCGTAGGCCGACGCCTCTCATCGGGAGGTCAGAGGCTTGCATGCTACCCGTTTTTCGCGGGAAAGACCCTCACCCGGACTCTCATGCGGAGCCTTCGCGTGGCGCAAGTGCGGCGGCAGATTCGATCTTGACGCCTCCTCTGCCGACGTCCATAATCAACCGATACCCGTCATCGAGGCCGTTCCCTGCGCCTCCGCGACCTCAAAGCAAGCAGGCGCGACCCTCTGGAAATCCCGAGGTCGAGCCGGAAACCGCGGAGGTTGTATGAAGATCGTCCGGCGTGACATCGGAGACGTGACGATCCTGGACCTTGAAGGGAAGATCGTCATGGGTGATGACGACCTGCACGAAGAGATCGAAAAACTGAAGAGGGAGGACCGCCTGAAGGTGGTGCTGAATCTCGCCAGCCTGACCTATGCCGACTCGGACGGCTTCGGTGAGATCCTCCGTGCATGGAGAAACATCGCGGGTGCGAGGCAGACCAGGGGGCGGCTGAAGCTCCTCCGTCCCCATGGGCAGATCCGGCTCGATCCCCATGGACAGATGGCAGACGTGGTCACGATGACCAAGCTCTTCACGGTCCTCGAGACCTATGAGAACGAACAAGGGGCCATCGCAAGCTTCGCCGATCCGTCCCATGCCGCCGACTGGTAGCCTCCTTCGCAGAGACGACCAGCGCCTCCCCTTGTTCGTGCATCTACTCCGGCCCATGATCACGGCCTGGGCGTCATGAGGGCTCACTCGAGGCGCCGGTTCCTTCGTCATGCGGCCGCGGCCGCATCCGCGACGTGTGTCGCTCCCCGCGTCCTGGCCGGGAACGGACCCTCGACCAGGCAGGCCGCGCGAGGAGCGGAAGCCATGGAGGACGCGCTCGCCCTCCTGGCCGGGAACGGCCCCGAGTACGCCGGCCACCTCGCCAACCACGGACCGATGGCCGCCGAGGCCCTCGTGGCCCTCGATCGCCCCGAGGCGGTCGTCCCCTGGGTGGAGTCGTACCGCCGGCGGCTGCGCGAGCACCCGGGTTCGACGCGCCCGATCGATCCCCGACAGTGGCGCGGCGCCCTCGGCGACAACGCGCGGGTGGGCGATTGGATCGCCTTCTTCGACCACCAGCTCAAGGAGGGCCCGTGGAGCGGCGTCCTCGGCGAGTGGGTGCCACGGCTCGCCCCCGGAGTGATCGCGGCCGCCTTTCACGGGGTCATCCGGACGGCCCACGCCGTGCGCAGCCTCGGGGTTCAGGAGACGCCGGCCCGGCACCGCGAGCTCGCCGCGGGGCTCGGCTACTGGGCCGCCACCTACCACGTCCTTCCGGAGTCGCCGAACCATCGAGCCCGCCACCGGATGCCCTCCCAGGCCATCGCGGAGGTCGCTACCCTCCCGACCGAACGGCGGGTGACCATGGGACACATCACCGGCCGGCTGCAGCCGCTCGTCAGCTTTCCGCCTTTTGCCGGAGTGGCCGACCTCGTCGACGCCTCCGCCGACGCGTCCGCCTTTCTTTCCGATCTGACGGAGACATTCGCCGGCGTCTACCGCGCCAGCGTGCCCCCGGGCAGCGTCATCACCTACATCCATGCCGTGACGGGCCCGAGCGCACTCCGGCTGCTGCTGCCGGTCCTGGAGCCGGCGAGCCGGCGGGTCCTCCTGCGGTACGGTTGGCAGGGCGCGGCCGCGCTCTACGCGGCGAGCGGGGGAAGCGCGGCCCCGGCGGGCGCGAGCGCGGAGCAGAGCCGCGGCGACCTCGTCGACCGCGCCCTCGCCACGCGCGACGAGCACTCGATCAAGTTCACGGAAGCATGCTTGCGCGAGCACGCCCTGAATCCCAAGGCCGTCTATTTGTCTGCGGCTCGCGAAGCGGTCGATCGCCTGGGCTAGCCGGGGGGCCCCGCGGCCTGCGGCGGCCGCTGGATGGAATTGTCGATGTCGGCGGCGATGAGCCACTGCCCGTCGCGGGCCTGCCAGGCGCGCTCGTAGTCGCGCAGCACGCGCTCCAGGCCCGGAGGAAGGGCCACGGAGGGCAGCGCTTCCGCGGCGTCTGGCTGCGCCGGCGCGGGGATCGCCGCGAGGAGCAGCAGGCCGAGACTCCCGATGGCGAGTGGTCGCATGTCAGAGGCCGTTCCGACGCGCGATGTCCCCGAGGAAGCGGGCGCTCGGCTTGAGGGTCCGCGCTTGGGTCTGACGATCGACCGAGACCAGGCCGAACTTCGGGCGGTAGCCGAAGACCCATTCGTAGTTGTCCATCAGCGACCAGTGGATGTAGCCGCGCACGTCGATGCCCGACCTCAGGCAGTTGTGCACTCCCGCGAGCGCCCGCCGGACATATTCGATCCGCCGGGTGTCGTCCTCGGTGCCGATCCCGTTCTCGGTGACGTACATCGGCACTCGCACCTGGGTGGCGGAGTAGCGGATGACGGCCTCCAGCGCCTCGGGCCAGAACTCGTACCCCATCTGCGTCAGCTCGACCCCCGGCTCCGGCCCGAGGTCCTTGGTCTTGCCCACGCGGGCGCGCGTGTAGACCTGCACGCCCAGGAAGTCGCTCTTGCCGGCCGCCTCCAGCCACGCGCCGTAGACCGAGCGGCGTTTCTCGTCGCGACCGCCGTCCGGGCCCGCGGCCTGCTCGTCCGCCATGGCGAGGGAAACCCCGACCGGAAACCTGCCCGGGCCCGACTTCATCGCCGCCAAGGCGCGCTCGTGCGCCGGGATCATGTTGGCCAGGGCCTTCTCCGCGTCCGCGAAGAGGAAGAAGCCGAAGCGATCCGAGCCCACGGCCCGCGCCGCCTGCTGCAGCAGAGCTCCCGTGCCGCCCGAGATGTCGAAGCTCAGCCAGCCGAGCAGCCGCGGCAGGTTCGGCTCGTTGAAGGTGGTGGCGAGCCCGATCAGGTCGCCCAGGTGCCGGGCCGCGCGCTCCGTGTAGCGCGCGAAGTGGTCGACCGAGGCCGGGTTCTCCCACCCGCCCAGGGCGGCGAACCAGCGGGGGGTGGTGAAGTGGTTGAACGTGACCATGGGCGTGAGCTTGTGCTCGTGGCAGGCCGCCAGCATCCGCCGGTAGTGCTCGAGCTCGGCCCGGGAGAAGAAGCCCTGCTCGGGCTCGATGCGTGCCCATTCGATCGAGAAGCGGTAGGTGTTGAAGCCCAGGCCCGCCAGCAGCGCGATGTCGTCCCCATAGCGGTGGTAGTGGTCGCAAGCGTCGCCCGAGGCCTCGGCGAAGATCGAGGGCTTCAGGTGCTCGAGCACCCACTCGTCGCTGTTGACGTTGTTCCCCTCCACCTGGTGGGCGGCGGTGGCGGCACCCCAGAGGAAGCCTTTGGGGAACCCCGCGTCCGAGCCCGAGGCCACGAGGGCGCTCGCGAGAGCGGTCGAGACACCGCCCACGAACTCGCGACGGGTCAGGGACGCCTTGGCCTTGCTCATCTGCGGTCTCCTTGCCGCGTCATGCTAACCCAGGCCCCGGCCTGGGATAGACTTCGCCGCAGGAGATTCCCTATGAGATCAAGGACCGGCTCGATCCTGCCCCTCGTCTGTCTCGCATGGACGGCGGCTCCGCTCTTCGGCGGCTCCGCGGAGACGTCCTACAAGGAAGCCCGGCTGGTGCTCGAAGCCGGGATCAAGGCCATGGGCGGCCTCCCCGCCCTCCAGTCCGTGAAGGACCTGCGCCGGATCGGCGCCGGCACTGGCTACAACCAGGGCCAGAGCCTGCTGCCCGACGCGACCCTCACCACGCGGGCCATGGAGACGACGAGCCTCCAGGACTTCGCCCGCGGCCGAAGCTCCACCGAAGTAATGAACATGCCCGCGGGGGGCGTCATGAGCAAGACCCGCGCCGTCCTCGCCGGCGATTCCGGCTTCGGCTACAACCTGGTGATGAAGGTCGTGACCCCGTCGGCTCCCGGCGCGATCGCCGGCGCGAAGACCGCCCTGCGCCGGGACCCCGCCGCCCTGCTCCTGACCGCGTGGTCGCGCGCGGAGACCCTGCGCTCCCTCGGCGAGGAGACGGTGGACGGGAAACGGAACCGGGTGATCACGTTCGCCGACAGCGACGGCACCCAGATCGGCCTCTACTTCGACGCAGACACCGGTCTCCTGACCAGGCTCGACACCCTGGGCGACAACCCCGTCCTGGGCGACGCCGTGACGGAGAACCTCCTGTCCGACTATCGCGACGTGGCGGTGGGCTCGGCGCGCGTCCGGCTCCCCGCCCGAGTCGTCACGAAGGTCAACGGCGAGGTCACCCAGGACCTGAAGTACACGGTGATCGAGGCGAACACCGGAGCCAGGGACGACGCGTTCACGGCCCCCCCGGACGCCCAGACCGTCCCGCCCGCGCCCACGGGCGCGGTCACCCTGACGAAGCTCGGTGAGGGCGCATACCTGGTGGCCGGCGGCTCGCACAACAGCCTGGCCGTCGTGTTCGCCGACCACGTCGTGGTCGTCGAGGCGCCCCTCAGCGAAGAGCGGTCCCTGGCGGTGATGGCCAAGATCGCGGAGGCGGTCCCGGGCAAGCCGATCAAGTACGTGGTGCCCACGCACTACCACTTCGACCACTCGGGGGGGCTCCGCACGTACATCGCCAAGGGAGTCGCGATCGTGACCACCCCCGGCAACAAGGCCTTCGTCGAGCGCCTCGCGGGGGCGCCCCACACCATCCGGCCCGACAACCTGTCCCGCGATCCGCGGAAGCCGGTGATCGAGACGTTCACGGGCAAGCGGGTGTTCAGCGACGGCACGCGCACGCTCGAGGTGCACGACATCGGCCCCAGCCCTCACGTGACGGAGGCGGTGATCGCCTATCTGCCAAAGGAGAAGGCCGTCTTCGTGGCCGACCTGTTCACGATCCCCGTCCAGGGCCCCTTCCCACCCGTGAGCCCCGCCCTCATCCACTTCAGCGAGAAGATCAAGGCGCTGGCGGTGGAGACCCTCGTCCCGGCCCACGGCCGGATCGGGACCTTCGAGGACCTGAAGGCCGCGCTCGCGGTGCCGGCTCCTTAGCTCTGCCCGGCAGCCCGCGCCCTCGACAGTCCGTTCCTGGGACGGCCCTGTTGCGCCAGCGAACGCGACGAGTCGATCCCTCGCGCGGACGACCCGCTCTCATGCCATTGACGGGAGCCGGGTTAGGTCCCTGGATCGGGCAGTATCAAACCTGGCACGAAGGTTGATGATCCTGCGGGCGTCGTCGAACTCCGCGGGAGCTGCCATGGACACGATCCTGCACGACGTGCGATACGGTGCGCGGCGGCTCGCCAAGAGCCCGGGCTTCACCCTGATCGCGGTGGCCGCGCTGGCCCTGGGCATCGGCGCCAACACCGCCATCTTCAGCGTCACGAACGCGGTGCTGCTGCAGCCGCTGCCGTTCCGGGACCAGGCGCGCCTGGTGTGGGTCTGGGAGCGCGACCTGCGAACGGACCGGCCGCGGAGCTCGGTCTCCCCCGTGAGCTTCACGGCCTTCCGCGACGAGACCGGGGTGTTCGAGGGCATCGGCTCCTCCTACGACCAGATGTACAACCTCACGGGTGCGGGCGAGCCCGAGACCATCATCGCCTACCGCTTCTCCCACGACTTCTTCGCCGTTCTCGGCACCCCGCCGCTGCTCGGCCGCACGTTCCTGCCCGAGGAGGACCGGCCGGGCCACGACCAGGTGGTGGTCCTCAGCCACAAGCTCTGGACCCGCCACTTCGACGCGGACCCGGGCGTCGTGGGGCGCAGCATCACGCTGGACGGCAACAGCTACACGGTGGTGGGGGTGATGCCACCGGGGTTCCAGCACCCGGTGATGGCGGAGCTGTGGACGCCCCTCGCCCTCACCCCTGAGCAGGCCACGACCCCCGAGCCGCGCTTCCTGCGCCTGGTGGCGCGCCTCAAGCCCGGGGTCTCCCTGCGCGAGGCCCAGGCGGCGGTGGACCGCGTCTCCGCGCGTCTGGCCCGCGAGCGCAAGGACACGCACGACCACTGGGGCGCCGTCGTGACCCCCATCGAGTCGCGCTACACGGGCGACATCAAGCCGGCGCTGCTGGCCCTGGTCGGCGCGGTGGGCTTCGTCCTGCTGATCGCCTGCGCGAACGTGGCCAACCTGCTGCTGGCCCGCGGCGCCTCGCGGCGGCGCGAGCTGGCCCTCCGCGCCGCCCTGGGGGCGAGCCGGCTCCGGGTGGTGCGGCAGCTCCTGGTTGAGAGCACGTTGCTCGCCCTCGCGGGCGGGGCCGCGGGGACGCTCTTCGCCTCCTGGAGCCTCGGCTTCCTGCTCGGCCTCTTTCCCAAGGCCGTGGCCAACGTCGCCATCCCGCGCCTCGACCAGATCCACCTCGACGCCACGGTCCTCGGCTTCACGCTGCTTCTCTCGCTGGCCACCGGCATCCTGTTCGGCCTGGTACCCGCGCTCACCGTCTCCCGGCTCGAGCTGAGCGAGGCCCTGCAGCAGGGGGTCAAGGGCGCGGGCGGCCCGCAGGGCGGCCACCGCCTGCAGAACGCCCTGGTAGTGGCGGAGGTGGCGCTGGCCCTCGTCCTCGTGACCGGCGGGGCCCTCATGATCCGCAGCTTCCGGAACCTGCAGAGCGGCGAGCTGGGCTTCGACACGCGGAACGTGCTGACCGCACGCCTCATGCTCCCGAGCTACAAGTACGGCGATGCCCCGAAGCGCCAGGCCTTCGTCGACCAGGTCACGGCCCGGATCCGCAGCCTTCCCGGCGTGGAGGCGGTGGGCACGACGCCGTTCCTGCCGCTCTCCGGCTGGAGCGGCGGCCGATCCTTCGTCATCCAGGGCGAGCCGGCGCCCGCGCCCGGACGCGAGCCCCAGGCCGAGATCCGCATCGTCAACGAGGACTACTTCCACGCCCTGCGCATCCCCCTCACGCGCGGGCGCGCGTTCGCCGAGACCGACCGGACGGACTCGCCGAACGTGGTGATCGTCAACGAGACCCTGGCCCGTCGCTTCTTCCCCGGGCAGGACCCGATCGGCCGCCGGCTCCGCCTGCAGCCGTTCGGGCCGGAAGACGCGCCCAACGACCCCAGGCAATGGCGAGAAATCGTGGGGGTCGCCGGCGACGTCCGCCACTACGGCCTGGCGCGGGCGCCGGAGCCGGAGGTGTACTTCGCCTACCGCCAGGGGCCGATGGACCTGGTCTGCCTCGCGGTACGCACCACTCAGGAGCCGGAGGGGCTCGGCAAGTCCCTTCGGGAGGCGGTCTGGGCGGTCGACCCGGACCAGCCCGTCCTGGGCCTGATGAGCCTGGAGCGGCTGGCCGGCGAGTCGGTGACCCTGCAGCGGGTGAGCACGCACCTAATCGGGTTCTTCGCCGCCATGGCCCTGCTCCTGGCCGCCCTCGGCATCTACGGCGTCATGGCCTACGCCGTGACCCAGCGCGCCCCGGAGATCGGCGTGCGGGTGGCCCTGGGCGCGAGCGCCGGACAGGTCCTCGGCCTCGTGCTGCGCGAGGGCATGGCCCTGGCCGGCCTCGGGGCGGCGGTCGGCCTCGCCGTCTCCCTCGCCCTGACCCGGCTCCTGTCCAGCCTGCTCTTCGGGGTCAGCGCGACGGATCCCGCCTCGTTCGCGGGAGTGCTGCTGCTCGTGGTCGCGGCCGCGTTCCTCGCCTGCGTCATTCCCGCGCGCCGCGCGATGCGCGTGGACCCCATGGTGGCGCTCCGGTACGAGTGAGCGGGGCCCCTCCCCGGTCACCCCCCGCACTGCTGCAGCACGCGATGGGTGATGGCATGGCTCGAGGGTGGGTTCTCGCCGAGGCCCAGGGTGTGGAGCGCCTCGTGAATGACCACCGCCTGGGCGAGCCGGCGATCGGCCCTCCAGGTGCTTGCGAACTCTCGGCCGCAGACGAAGACGACCCGAGAGGCCGGGGTGGTGAGGGCGAGGGCATTTCCCCGGGCGCAGCCAGGTTTACTGGATCCATCGCGGAAGACGATGACCTCCAGATAGCCCCGTCCGGTCATGCCCAGCTCAGTCAGCTTGTCCCGCAGGGGGCGGCCACCCGGGTCGCGAAAGTCCGAGAAGACCGACTGGCAGCGTTCATCCACGAGCCAGCGTGATGCCCCCGCCAAGGAGCCCTGGACGGCGGCGGTCGTGGCGGGGTCTCCGACATGCACGCGAGGCCAGACTTCCGGCCCCGCCCTCCGGTCGTCGGCGATCAAAAGGGGCGCCTCCATCAGGACGGTGCAGACCGCGCCAAGGAGGGCGGGCGCAAGCCCGCGAATACGGCCGTCGAAACCACGCATGAGCGGCTCCCTTCCTCCGGCGAGCCGCTTGGCCAAGCGCGAACCGGTGCAAACTCAACCGATCAAACGACTCCGGGCCGCGGGAAGTTGATCCGGATCCGTACCCTTTCGCTTCCCGCGGGAGCACGCGATGCGCCTTCTCTTCGACGAGTGCCTCCTCGCGAGCGCCTGATCCCTTCGACACCTACAACCTGTTCTACCGGGACGATCTCGCGCAAAAGCGCCTCGCCCCCCTGCGGTCCGCGGTGGGAGCCGCCCAGGCCAGCGCCGGTTGACGCCGCGCCTCCCCGCAGGCTCTTTTCGGGGGATTCCCGAGGGCAGTTTCCGCCGTACCCCAATGGCCACAACCCCCCTCGTGCTCGTAAGTTATGACCGAGATGTGACGGGGAGGGAGCCTTGAGGGAGTTGCGAATCCTGGTGGTCGAGGACAAATGGCTCGTGGCCAAGGCCCTGAAGGTCCAACTGGAAGGCCTCGGCCATCGGGTCGTGGGGGTGGCCAGGGACACGAGGGACGCCGTGCGCTCCGCCCTGCGCCTTGAGCCTGAGCTCGTCATCACGGACGTCCAGCTCCCCATCATCGACGGGATCGAGACCGCCCGCACCGTGCTCGCCTACCGGCCCGTGCCCATCATCGTGCTCGCCGCCTACGAAGCCGCCGACCTCGTCCGACGTGCTCGGGAGGCCGGGGCCATGGCCTGCCTGGTGACGCCCGTGGACCGGCTCCAGCTCAGCCGGGTCATCGACGAGGCGCTGACCCGCTTCCGGGAGCTCGAGGTCATCCGCCGCGAAGCGACCGACATGAAGGAAGCGCTGGAGACCAGGGCCCTCGTGGAGCGGGCCAAGAGGGTGCTCATGAGGCGGCTGACCCTCTCCGAATCCGAAGCGTTCCGACGCCTGCAGATGCAGAGCCAGAGGGTCGGTACGACCCTCGGAAAGACCGCCTCCACGGTCGTGAGGGCCGAGGAGCTTCTCTTCCAGCAGTCCAACGTCGCCCGGAGTCTCCCGTCCATGCTCGCCGCGATCCACCGGGGACTGAGGTGCCCGCCGGAAAATGCCGGGCAAGCCTCTGTTCAGCGCCTTTCGTCCCTCGCGCCATTGCCGTTCCCATCACGATGAGCTCTCTGCCCGGCCTCCTGTTGAAGATCCTCCGTGTCAACCCCGGGCTAGGAGAACACCGCGAGATGACCTACATCGTCATCCGGCCTCCCTACGCCTATCTCGAAGAGGAGCTTCGACGACCCTTCGGCGATCAAAGAGACGTCACGATCATGGTGGACAAGCGCTATGGCGAGCGGAGGCTGACCCAGCAACCTCCGGAAGCCGAGCGCCGCCGCGCCGATCGGCGAAGGGTGAAGGAGGAGCTTCTCGAGGTCGTGATCGTGAACGCCGCCTGAGCGGTGTGAGCCCTGTCACTGGCGCCTCACCGGTCTGGGGATATCGTCCTCCCCCGGGTTCCCCCCCAACGCCAGCCGGGCGGCTCCTGCCCGCGGATACCTCATGCAAGTGAACTGACCGGTCGAGTCGCGGCGGGGATTGCCCGAACCCGGAAGGAGGCACGAGCATGAAGCGCGTCTTCTGTTCCTTGCTGAGGTGCGCGGTCTGGTGTGGGCCTGCCCTCGTCGTCGTCTCGGCGGCCGGCTTTGCCGAGGCCCAGGTCAGCTACAGCGGTCGTGCGGTCGGGGCCTTCGTCGCCGCCGAAGCGTTCGCGGATACCGGCCCGCTGCCGCCGACGGGCGGCCTGCTCTCCGCCGCCCTCGCCCAGCTCTCGATGGGCTCGGCCACGGGGAACAACCTCGCCGCGGCGGCCAGCGGCGGCAACAACGCCGCCCAGAGCTCCGCTTCCCTGGAAGACGGCGTCATCGTGGGCGTGAGCACCATTCAGGCGGCGAGCATCCGGGCCGAGGCGACGGCGGCCTGCAGCGGCGCCGCCGCCGAAGGCCGGGGCTCGACCACGATCGTGGGACTCACCGTCGACGGCCTGCCCGTGGACGTCACCGGCGAGGTCGCACAGGAGATCGCCCTTCCCGACGGGACGCTCCTCCTCAACCGCCAGTCGGGTGCATCCTCCGGAACGGGGGCCAGCATCGTCGTCACCGCGCTGAGCTTCTTGCCCCGCGAAGGGCTCCCCGTCCTGTTCGCCCAGGCGGAGGCCGACATCGAGGGCTGCACCGGTTCCCCCCCCGCGGACTGCCACGACTTCGTGACCGGCGGCGGCTGGGTCGCGGTGGGCGGCGATCGCGCGAACTTCGGGTTCAACGCCGGCTTCAAGCCGAACTCCTCCACGCCTACGGTCCACTTCAACTACATCGATCACCAGACGGGCATGCACGTGAAGGCGGGCACGATCGAGACCTACGAGAAGCTGGGCCCCACCACCCGCCGGTTCACGGGCGCGGCGACCATCGACGGGGCGCCGGGATCCTACACGATCACCGTGACCGACAACGGGGAGCCCGGGTCGGACGACGTCCTCTCGATGACGCTGAGCAACGGCTACGAGGTGTCGGGCACCCTGCAGGGAGGGAACATCCAGCTCCACAAGCCCTGCGAGTGATCGCTCGACCCCGTCGAGGGGGCCTAGCGACCGGCTGACGCCCTCGAGGCGGCCCGTCCGGGTCGCGAACTCGTTTCGGAACGAGTCGCGGGCCGGGCGGCCGCCTCGCGGGGCACCACCAGCCAGAGCAGGAGATAGACCAGGAACCCGGGCAGTATCGGAAGGACGATGCCACCGCACACGCCCGCGATCACCCGGTCGCGCCTCGAGCGCCGAAGAGGACGGGTGGCAGCACTCACGCCAATCCATTCGACTGGATGCCGAGCGAGAAAGAGTTGGACAGGAGAGCATCGCGTGGAGTAGTCTCCTATCGATATCGATAGGAGAAGCGCGTGGCGACCGAGAAGCTCGATCTGCTGATCCTCAAGACCCTCGCCCGCGCTTCCCTGCACGGCTACGGCATCGGGCAGCAGATCGAGCAGCGGTCGGAGGGCGTCTTCCGCGTGACTCTGGGCTCGCTCTACCCCGCCCTGCAGAGGCTCGAGAGGGACGGCCTGATCGACGCGGAATGGAGGGCCTCCGAGAACAACCGGCGGGCGCGCTATTACCGCATCACCCCGGCCGGGAGGCGCCGCCTGGCGGCGGAGCAGAGGGACTGGCAGCGGGTGTCGGCGGCTATCAGCCGGATCCTGAAGGCAACTTAACGAGAGGCCGCGCATGCTGAAGAAGCTAAAGCGCCGCTGGAACGAGCTGTGGCACGGGGACCTTCTGGACCGCGAGGCCCAGGACGAGCTCGCGCACCATCTCGAGCTGGCGGTGGCCGAGAAGGTGCGGGCGGGGGTCGATGCCTCGGAGGCGCGGCGGCAGGCCCGGCTGGAGCTGGGAGACGCGGACGTGGCGCGCGAGCGGCTCCGGGACGGCCGGGCGGGCTTCTGGCTGGACTCGGTCGGGAAGGACGCCGCGTACGCGCTGCGCATGCTGCGCAAGCGCCCGGCCTTCTCCGCGGTGTGCGTGCTCACGATCGGGCTGGGCGTCGGCGCGAGCACCGCGCTCTTCGCGGTGGTGGACGCGGTGGTTCTTCGGCCGCTTCCCCTGCCCGACCCCGCCACCCTGGTGGCGATCTACGACACGAACCCCTCGCTGGGCGTGGAGCGCAGCGGCGTCGCGAGCGGCAATCTGTCCGACTGGCGGCGCCGCGCGCAGGGGCTCCGCGGGATCGCCGGCTACTACACGATGGGGCGCACCCTCACCGTCGGCCAGGAATCCGAGGTGGTCCTGACCGCGCAGATGACCGAGGACTTCTTCCCCCTGCTGGGCGTGGCCGCCGCCCTCGGCCGGACCTTCGCCCGGGGGGAGACGGCCGCGGCCCTCTTCAACACCGCGGCGGCGCCGGTGAGCCCCGATCCGGTGGTGGTGCTCTCCCACGGCCTCTGGCAGAGGCGCTTCGGCGGCGATCCTTCCGTGGTGGGGCAAACCCTCCTCCTCGAGCGGCGGCCATGCCGCGTGGTGGGCGTGATGCCTGGAGGATTCGCGATGCCGGGACCGGAGGTGGAGCTCTTCATCCCCTGGGGCTTCTCCGGCGAGGAGCCGCGCGACCAGCACTACGTGTCGGCGGTGGCCCGCCTGGCGCCCGACACCACCCTGGCCCAGGCCGAGGGGGAGCTCCGCGCCGTCGCGACCGCCCTCGCCGGCGAGTACTCCGAGACCAACCGGGGTTGGAGCGTGCGGCTCGTGCCGCTCCAGGACGACGTCGTCGGCGATTCCGGCCGGACGCTGTTCGTCCTCCTGGCCGCGGTGGCGCTCGTCCTCCTGGTGGCTTGCGCGAACGTCGCCCTCCTGTCGCTGGCCCGCGGCCTCGAGCGCGCTCACGAAGCCTCCATCCGGCTCGCCCTCGGCGCCACCCGGCGGCGCCTGCTGCGCCAGTTCCTCATGGAGGCGCTGCTCGTATCCGCGGCGGGAGGCGTCCTGGGCGCGGTCCTCGCAGTCGCGGGGGTGGCGTTGCTCGGGCGGACCTCGGCGGGCCTGCCCCGGCTTCACGAGGTCGCCCTGGATCCGCGCGCCCTGCTGTTCGCTTGCGCGGCCACCGCCGTCGCCGCGCTCGTCTCGGGCCTGCCTTCCGCGTGGCGCCGAACGCGCGCGCAGCCCGCACCGGATCTCGCGGGGACCCAAGCGCGGGTGGCAGGGGGCCGCCGCCACTCCCTTCGCGACGGCCTCGTTATCGCGGAGGTGGCGATGGCGGTGGTCCTGCTCGTGGGAGCCAGCCTGCTCGTGCCCAGCTACCAGCGCCTGCGGGCCGTCGACCCCGGCTTCGATCCGCGCGGCGTGCTCGTGGCCCCGATCTTCCTCGACATGGAGGGCTACGGCAGCGGAGGCAAGAGCCGCGCCTACTACGCGACTCTGATCGAGCGACTGGAGGCGCTGCCTGGGGTCGTCTCCGCCGGAGGCGCGACCGCGCTGCCCGCGAGCCCGTTGGGACCGAACTTCGAGAGGCCGGTGTGGCCCGAGGAGATCCCGAGCGATCCCGCGGTGAGGCGGCCGGCGTGGGTGCGCATCGTCACGACGCACTACTTCCGGACGCTCGGCATGCAGATCGTGGAGGGCCGCGGCTTCGACGAGCGGGACGCGCCCCAGGGGGCGCTCGCGGTCATCCTGAGCCAGGGCCTGGCGCGGCGGCTATGGCCGGACAGCACCGCGGTGGGCCGGCGGCTCGTCGTCGACTACAGCACCGCGGGGACCTACCCGTACGACGTGGTGGGCGTGGTGAACGACGTCCGTTTCGGCGGCCCCCGCACCGAGCCGCGCCAGGAGATCTACATGCCGCACGCCCAGCGCCCCTACCTCGTCATGAACGTCGCCGTGCGCAGCTCGGGCGACCCGCGGTACCTGGCGCCGGCCGTCCGCGAGGTCCTGCGGCACCTCGACTCCAGGAAGCCGGCCCACGGCATCCACAGCCTGGAAGACCTCCTCGGGGCCACCTATTCCCGCGACCGCCACGCCATGCTCGTCCTCTCCGCGTTCGCGACGGTGGCCGTGCTCCTGTCGCTGCTCGGAATCCACGGGATCCTGTCCCACCGCGTGCGCGAACGGACCCGCGAGATCGGCATCCGCATGGCGGTGGGCGCCGACCGCGCCCACCTGCTCCGCTGGATCGCCGGCCACGGCCTGAAGCTCACGTTGGCGGGGGTGGCCCTGGGCAGCGTCCTCGCCGTGGTCTCGGCGCGCGCCATCTCCAGCCTTCTCTTTGGGGTGAGCCTCACCGATCCGGCAGCCGCGGTGGCCGTCATCGCCCTGCCCCTGATCGCCCTCGTGGTGTCCCTGCATCCGGCCTTGCGGGCGACCCGGATCGACGCGGCGGAGGTGCTGCGGGCCGGCTGACGCGAAAAGCGTCGACAAATAAATCGAAAGGGCCGTTCGTCTCGAGGGGAACACGGTTTTCCCTTGACCACGAGTCTGCGCGGGGCGTAGGGTCGAAGTAGGCTGAACGTCGGCCCCCCCCTCCTTTCAGATTTTCACGCTCAGCGTTCCCGGATTCTTCAATAGCCGTTTGGTCGCCAGAAACTCGCAAGGATTGTACGAGCATGAAGCGTCCATACCGCCACGCCCGAACGGGCATGGGTTGGTGCATCCTGGGAATCCTTGGCCTGGCCGCAGGCTCGGCCGAGGCCCAAGTGACCTATAGCGGCGGCGCCGTCGGGGCCCTGGTCGCGGACGAAGCATTCGCGGATACGGGCGCCTTGCCGCCGGGGGGCGGCCTGCTCACGGCCTTCCTCCCTCAGCTGGTCGCGGGCCCGGCGACGGCCCGCAACCTGGCCGCGTCGACCAGCGGCGGCAGCAACGTCGCGCAGGGCTCCGCTTCGGTGGAGGACGGCGTCATCCTGGGCGCGCAGGAGATCCGGGCGACGAGCGTACGGGCCGAGGCGGAGGCCGCCTGCACCGGCACAGCGGAAGCCCGGGGCTCGAGCACGATCGTGGGCCTCACCGTCGACGGGCAGCCCGTGGACGTCACGGGAGAGGTCGGACAGGAGATCCAACTCCTGGACGGGACCCTCCTCCTCAACCAGCAGACGGCCGCCTCGTCGGGAAGCGCGGCGAGCATCGGGGTCATCGCGCTGGGCTTCCTGCCCAGGGAGGGAATGCCCGTGCTCTTCGGCCAGGTCCAGGCCGGCATCGAGGGCTGCACCGCGCCGCCGGCCGAGTGCCACGACTTCGTGACCGGCGGCGGCTGGATCGCGGTCGGCAACGGTCGGGACAACTTCGGCTTCAACGCCGGCTTCAAGCCGAACTCCTCGAGGCCCTCGGTGCACTTCAATTACATCGATCACCATACGCGCGCGCACGTGAAGGCGAGCACGATCGACAGCTACGTGGCGATCGGGCCGACGTCCCGCCGGTTCACGGGCACGGCGACCGTCGACGGGCAGGCGGTCGGGTACACGATCGTCGTGACCGACAACGGGGAGCCCGGGTCGGACGACACGTTCTCCATGACCTTGAGCAACGGGTACGACGTGTCGGGCACGCTCCAGGGCGGGAACATCCAGCTCCACAAGCCCTGCCTCTAGGTCGTCTCAACCCTGGCGAGGGGACCTCACGGACGGTCCCCTCGCCGGGTACGACCGTCCAGCGCAGAAGGAAGACCACGAACCCCGAGAGGAGGGGAAGGATCGGATCCAACGCGACGAGCCCCCCTCACCCGGCCGGCTTCCAGCGCGATTAAGGCGATTCCTCGGCACACTCCCGCGATGATTCGGCTGTGGCTCAAGCCCCCGAAACGGGAGCCCTGCACCTACTCCACGCACTCCACCAACGCCTGGTGCGCTCGGTGCTCGACCTTTCCGCAGGCATCCCCTTGAGGTCGGCCTTCAAGGCTCGAACTCCGCCCTCCCGCCGGGCGCAGGGGCGCACCCTCTTGCAATACGCAATCGTCATAGGCGCAACGTAATGGAGCCCCATTTACACTCAATGGCGTCCATCGTTCAGGTTGAGGCGGGCTCACGCGAGGCACGAGAGCAGGCGCCGGGCATGCGCTTCGTGGCTGACGCCCTACTTCATCCGTCGGAACCGCAGGGTAGAATCACCTACCCATGGGAGCCCCCACCCAACGTGAGATCGCCCGATAGTCTGCGAAGTGCCCTCGAGCACGGCTACCGATCCTCCTGGCTCGGCGCCAGTCTCACGATCTTGTCCCTAATCGGTGCATACCTTAGACTCGCGCAGGCTGGATTGACTCGTTTGTTCTGGCTGTTTCTCATCGTAGGGCTGTCTGCTGCCTTTATCACCGGTTGGCGCTTTTTGCGTCAACAGCGGCGACTGCGAGAGAGTCAGAGAATCCTTCGGCTCGTCCGCTACCCAGAAGTCAAGATCTCAGCGATCCAGGAGCTGATCGACACGTTCTCCGCCGCACGGAAGGCTACCTCGCTTGCCGCCGAGCTCGCCGCGGCTCACCGGACAGCAAAGATCCTTGCCTTCCTCTATGTTGAGGGACAGCTTGGCGCCCTCCTCGACATAGGAGCCCGCGAGCAGCTCGAGGTGGGCACGCCGCTCCTCGCGTATAGGAAGGACTTCCATCCGAAAGAAGCCTACGGTGTTGAGACGATGCTTTGCTTGCTCAGCGTTACGCATATCCAAACCGACCGGAAGCTTGCCCAGGCCCACGTCCAAGAACGACTAGGAGATCGCAAATACTGGACCGCGGTCCGGAAGACTCTTCGCAAGGACCCACGCGTTCAAGCGCCTCCAAACCGCATAGTCCCCTTCGTTCCTCCTGTGCTGTCCCACCTGCCTCCGGATGCCCTACTTTCCATCATTACGCACCTTAAACAGGTTCGAAGCTCGCTGAGGGCCAGCGTAGACACGTCTCTTCCTTCAGTGGGAAAGGAGACGCTATGATCATCGGCAAGGTCGCACGCATCGTTAGTGAGAACGAGGTCGTGCTGACCGTTGGCAGGACGGATCTCGTCACAGAAGGTACCGAATTCGTCATCTTTTCTGTCGGCGATCCGATAGTCGACCCGGACAGTGGCGAGATATTGGGACGGCTTGAAACTGTCAAAGGACGTGTCGTAGTCACTCACGTCATGGAGCGCGCATCAGTTGCCAAGACCAAGACGTACACGGAGACACTCTCGTTAGGTCTTGGAAGCGGGCACTTCGCGGACTTCCTGGGTCCAAAGACGGTGACAAAGCGCATCGCGCTTCAAGTCAAGAAGGAGCAGATCCAGCCCGTCTCAGTGGACCTCACGGTCGTCATCGGAGACACGGTAAGGGAAGTGCCGCGGTAAGCCGGTTCATCTAACGCTCCAGACCTCATCGCCCTTGCCACTCACGCTACCGACCAACAACGAGCGCCCACCTAAGCCGCTTCTTTAGGGGATGAGGCGGAACTCCTGCTCATCCGGCGCGCCACGAGCCAGCCAATCAACGAGGCGATCGCCTTGTTTCTCTGGATTGGCCCATAGTAGGGCTCGTACGGCTGGAAGAGCCCCCAATAGTGCAAAAGCCCGACGGGCCGCATCATCGCACGACAGGACGACGCCGTCAGCAAAGGATGCCGCAGAAACAAGATGGATGTCCTTCAGGGCATGCTCTCGATGTGGATCACCAAGTTCCGAGATGGCTGTCGCAAGGGTGTGCTCGTCCGCCTCCGCCGTACGATCGACCTTCTTCCGTCCGAACATCTGATTGAGCCATCGGCTCGAGAAGCGCGAGCGATGTCGCTGCCACTCTTCCAGGAGCACCTCATTGAGAACAACACGATGACAGGTTGTGTAGAGCACCTCGAGCGCGCGGGAGCACGCGTAAGCACGCGGGGAAGGGGTGGCTGCGAGAGTCGCCGATTGGACTACATCTGTATCAACGACGATGCTCTTGCTCAGCGCTTCCTCTCGTCCTTAAGCGTTCCCAGTTTCTTCATCGCGGCCGTAGCATAGGCATCATCTTCACTCATGGCCACGTCAGCAAAATCGACCGGCCAGTCGCCGAAGGCTCCGGTTTCATCGATATGGCTTGACGTCACCCTTGTTGCTCCCGCGGCGTCTCGAGAGAACCAGTGTAGTCGCACAACTTCGTGGGACAACGTGCCCTCGGCGATTTCGCGGCGCAAGGATGTAAGCAGCAGCTCACTGTGAGTCTCAAGGATCACCTGTACGCCGCGATTGACCGCCGATACTACGACCTTGGCCAAACCCACCTGAGCGCGGGGATGCAAGTGGATCTCCGGCTGTTCAATGTAGACAACCTGGCCAGCGTCGGCGGCGACCAGCGCAACTGCGACAGGAAGAGTTTGTGAGATAGCAAAACCCGCATCTGCCACGTTGACCAAGTCATAAGCGCCCCCGCGAAGGGGCTTGAGGGTTCGCGCCACAAACAGCTCGACACTGCTCGCATCTCGCCGAGAGGCGTGAGCCTTCCACGTTAGTTCGAGTGTGCTGAGGGCGAAGTTCAGGCGTTCCAGGCGGGAGTCTTGGCTCTCTACCCAACTCGCAACGAGACTGGCGGCATAGTCGCTGAACTTTCCGGGCATTGGGCCCCGTACTTCCGGCGCGAGATACGTTCGCCGAAGGTTCCCTCGCAGGCCCGGAAGGTGGAGCAAGTGTCTCAGGACATTACCCACTTCGTCACTCGCGAGAGGGATGGTCCAAAAGGCATTCCCCTGGGAGACTCGGATGCGCAGGAAGCATCTCTCCCGCTCTACTGAAAGCCGCTTCTCGCCCTGAAAAGTGTTCGGGTCTTCCTCTTCATCGTGCCAGTGAACCTCACCCCCAAACTGCGCGAGCAGCTCCCTTTGACTCATGTCCTCGCGGATGAGGTTTTCGGGCCGTTTACCTCGTGCATACCTGACCGCAGCGAGCTTGACGTTTAGCCCGGCCTGCTCAAATACGAAGACGACGCGTTCGTCACCTTGACCGACCCGCACGCCAACCTCAAAGGTTTCTCCCCGAGGGCGGCCCGGTGCGGCCGACAAGAACTCTTCAGCCTTGGTGAACTCCACGTTGGGGCCATCAAGTTTCAGGGCCCCAGGATCATACGGGGCCTCAATTGTCTGCTTAAGCAGAAGCAGCGGCTGAATTAGACTCGACTTGCCAGCGCTGTTTGCACCAGCAAGGATCGACAGGAGGCTGAGTTCTGCTGTAACGGACGAGACGATCGATTTGTATCCCGCAACCGACACTTCCGTCACGGCCGGGTGTTGCTTGGTCGGGGGTGGACCTCCGGGTCGTGGCATTCTTACAGCCTTCGCGTTATCAACCGTCCCGAGATCCTGCTCACGGTTCGCGTCCGCAGTGTCTCAGCATATCTTTCGACCACCGGCCGAGGCAAAGGCGACCTCAACAAAGGGGTAGCAGAGAGATTGACCGGAGGAGCAGTCAAGCACCCGCTCTTGCCCACGATTTTGTGGGCCCAACACTCCGTTCCGGAGGAACGCAGCAGCCTCACCTCCCGACTCGCTTCCCTACTTCATCTGCGGGAAGCCCAGGTTCACCCCGCGGTGGTGGGGCTCCGGCCACCGGCTGGTCACCACCTTGCCGCGGGTGTAGAAGTGGATCCCCTCGCGGCCGTGGACGTGGGAGTCGCCGAAGAGGGAGCTCTTCCAGCCCCCGAACGAGTAATAGGCCATGGGCACCGGGATCGGCACGTTGATCCCGACCATGCCCACCTGCACCTCGTTCTGGAAGCGGCGGGCGGCCCCGCCGTCGTTGGTGAAGATGGCCACCCCGTTCGCGTAGCGGTTCTTGTTCACGAGGTCGAGGGCCTCGTCGTAGCTGGGGGCCCGCACCACCGACAGCACGGGGCCGAAGATCTCGTCCTTGTAGACCGTCATCTCGGGGGTGACCTTGTCGAAGAGGCAGGGGCCCAGGAAGAAGCCCTTCTCGTGACCCGCCACCCTGGTCTGGCGCCCGTCCTCGACCAGGGCCGCTCCTTCGGACAGGCCCTTCTCGACGTAGCCGGCCACCTTGGCGTGGTGCTCGCGGGTCACGAGAGGGCCCATCTCCGACGTGGGCTCCAGGCCGGGGCCGACCTTGAGCTTGCCGATCCGCTCGCGGATCTTCGGCAGCAGCCGGTCCGCCACGTCGCCCACCGTGACGAGGACCGAGATGGCCATGCAGCGCTCGCCCGCCGAGCCGTAGGCCGCGCTCACCGCGGAGTCGGCCGCGAGGTCGAGGTCGGCGTCGGGCAGGACCACCATGTGGTTCTTGGCCCCGCCCAGGGCCTGCACGCGCTTGCCCGCGCGAGTGCCGGTCTCGTAGATGTACTTCGCCACCGGGGTCGAGCCCACGAAGCTGACCGCGTGGATGCCCGGATGGTCGAGGATCGCGTCCACCGTCACCTTGTCGCCGTGGACCACGTTCAGGACGCCGTCCGGGAGCCCCGCCTCCTTGAAGAGCTGCGCGCAGAAGACCGAGGCCGAGGGGTCCTTCTCCGAGGGCTTCAGGATGAAGGTGTTCCCGCAGGCGATGGAGATCGGGTACATCCACATCGGCACCATGGCCGGGAAGTTGAACGGGGTGATCCCGGCGCAGACGCCCAGGGGCTGGCGGATCGAGTAGCTGTCCACGTCCGTGGAGACGTTCTCCGAGAACTCGCCCTTGAGGAGCTGGGGAACGCCGCAGGCGAACTCGATGACCTCGAGCCCCCGGCTCACGGAGCCGGTGGCGTCGGAGAGCACCTTGCCGTGCTCGCGGGTGATGAAGGTCGCGATCTCCTTCTTGTTGCGGTCCACCAGGTCGCGGAAGGCGAACAGGATCTTGGTCCGTGCGGCGAGCGAGGTCTCGCGCCAGCCCGCGGACGCCTTGGTGGCGGCGGCCACCGCCGCGTCGACCACGGGGGGGTCCGCGAACGCCACTTCCGCCGTCTGCTCGCCGCGGGCGGGATCGTAGACGGGCCCTTTCCGCTCCGCGCCGCCCCCCCAGGGCTTGCCCTCGATCCAGTGCGTGATCTGCCTCATCGGCGTGCTCCTTCGAAGCAGCCTAGCTGCCCTGTCAAGCACCTCTTCTCGATTCTCGCGCGTGATTCCTAGGCTTGGGTGCCTAACGTAAACAGTCCGTTCACAGACAGACGCCGAAATCTCCCTGACCGCCTCCCAGGCGCCGCGACCCAAAGCAAAAATTGGTTGGCTCGGAAAGAGTTCCAGTTCGTGCTCAAGCGAACCGCCTATGCACTTTCGGTATAGCCTTCTCGGAATTCTGGCTCGTTCATTCTCGGTCGAGCACTTCAGCGCCTCCGTAAAGTAGACTTGGCGCAACGCACCTTCGTCGTTAGTCCCCAATACCTCGCGAAGCAGTCCCATCAATTCGCGGTGGTACCTTCCATTCCTAGTTTCGGGCGGGTGAAGGTGGACCCATCGCCCAAATTCTTCCTGGAGTCTAACGAGTTTCCGGGCTTCGGCATTGTCATCCGCCCTTGAGAGAGCGTCCCGGTACTTCTCAGGTTCGCCGCTGAGAGGATGGCCTGGGTTCTGGCCAACGACCACAAGCCGCACACCATCCCGTCCCGCCTCAGCACCAAACATGCAGCGCGGAATCCAGCCATTCTGCGGATCGAACCGAAGACCGCACCGACAGCGGCCGGCCGTACCTTGGTAGAGCGGTTGAAGGATGGCATGAATGTCTCGTGGCAGCACTCTGGGTCCGTTTTCAGAAGACGACGCTACGAAGAGCTAAATCCAGATGCGATTGCGCTTGAAGGTTTCCCGACTTGGTACTGAATCGAATGCGCATTCTCCCGCGAACGCCACTTCCGCCGTCTGCTCGCCCCTGGCGGGATCGTAGACGGGGCCTTTCCGCTCCGCGCCGCCCGCCCAGGGCTTGCCCTCGATCCAGTGCGTGATCTGCCTCATCGGCGTGCTCCTTGAGTCGTGGGGAGGGCGGCCGTGATCGCCTCCGCCATCTCCGCGGTCGTGGCCCGGCCCCCGAGGTCGGGCGTCTTCACCTTGCCCTGCGCGAGCACCTGGCGGATGGCGCCCAGCACCAGGTCGTGGGCCTCGCGGGCCCCGAGGTGCTCCAGCATCATGGCCCCGGCCCAGATCGCTCCCACCGGGTTGGCGATGCCCTTCCCGGCGATGTCGGGCGCCGTGCCGTGGATGGGCTCGAACATCGAAGGATGGCGCCGCTCCGGGTTGATGTTGGCGCCGGGGGCGACCCCGAGGCTTCCGCAGATCGCCGCCCCGAGATCGGTCAGGATGTCGCCGAAGAGGTTCGAGCCCACGATCACGTCCAGGCTGTCGGGGTGGGTCACCATGCGCGCGGCCAGGGCGTCCACGTGATACTTGCGCACGGTCACCTGCGGGTAGTCGCGGGCCACCGCCTCCACCACCTCGTCCCACAGCACCATCGAGTGGCGGAGGGCGTTCGACTTGGTGGCGCTGGCCAGGAGCTTCCGCGGACGCCGGGCCGCCTGCTCGAACGCGTAGCGGACCACGCGCTCGATGCCGTGGCGGGTGAAGATCGCGGTCTCCTCGGCCACCTCATGGGGGGTGCCCACGTGGATGCGCCCGCCCGCGCCCGAGTACTCGCCCTCCGAGTTCTCGCGGATGCAGAGCCAGTCGATGTCCTTCGGTCCCCTCCCCGCGAGGGGGGTGGGGACGCCCGGCAGCAGCGCCATGGGCCGCAGGTTCACGTACTGGTCGAACCGCTGGCGGATGGGCAGGATCAGCTCCCAGAGCGAGACGTGGTCGGGGACCCCGGGATCGCCCACCGCCCCCAGGTAGATCGCGTCGAAGGCGGCCAGGCGGTCGAGCGCGTCCGGGTCCACCATCCGTCCCGTGCGCCGGTAGTGGGCGCAGCTCCACGGGAACTCCTGCACCTCGAGGACGGCACCGGTGGCGGCCACCGCCGCCCGCGCCACCGCGAGGGCGGGAGGCGTCACTTCCCGGCCGATGCCGTCCCCGGGGATGGCGGCAACTTTCAAGCCTTCACCGCCCGATCCGTGATCTCGAGGCCCTTGTCGATGACGTCCAGGCCCTGCTGCAGCTCGGCCTCGGTGATGCACAGCGGCGGGTTGGTGAAGAAGCCGTTCCAGCGCACCAGGGTGTAGAGCCCCTGCTCGCGGAAGAACTTGCCCAGGGCGGCCATCTCCTCGGAGGCGCCGTTGTAGGGGGCCATGGGCTCGTAGGCCTTGCGGTCGCGAACCAGCTCGACGATCCCGAAGAGGCCGATGTTGCGGTGAGTACCGACGGAAGGGTGCCGGGCCGCGATCGCGCGCATGCGCTCGTTGAGGACCTTGCCCATCTTGCGCGCGTTCTCGATCAGGCCCTCTTCCTCGTAGACCGCGATCGTGGCCAGGGCGGCCGCGCAGGCCAGGGTGTGGCTGTTGTAGGTGAGGCCGCCCGGGAACGCCTTCTCCTGGAAGACCCGGGCGATGCCGGGCCGCATGCCCACCGCCCCGAGCTGGACGTAGGCCGAGGTGATCCCCTTGGCCATGGTCATGAGGTCGGGCACGACGCCCCAGTGGTCGATCGCGAACCAGCGCCCGGTGCGGCCGAAGCCCGCCATCACCTCGTCGGCGATGAGCATGATGCCGTGCTTGTCGCAGATCGCGCGCAGCCCCTGCATGTAGCCGTCGGGCGGGATCAGGATCCCGTTCGTGCCCACCACCGTCTCCACGATCATGGCCGCGATCGTGTGGCCGCCCTCGTAGCGGATCACGTCCTCGACGTCGCGCAGGGACGCGTCCACCGGCTCGGGGTCCTTGCGCCCCCACTTGTGGAAGTCGGGGATGCGCACCACCCCGGAGATGCCGGGCTCGGAGGCCCAGCGCCGCGGGTCGCCGGTGAGGGTGAGGGCCCCCGCGGTGCCGCCGTGGTACGAGCGGTAGCGCACCAGTATCTTGTGCCGCCCCGTCACCACCCGGGCGATCCTGATCGCGTTCTCCACCGCCTCCGCCCCCCCGTTGGTGAAGAAGAAGGTGTCGATGTCGCCGGGAGTGATCTCGGTGAGCTTCTTCCCGAGAAGGGCCCGCGGCTCGGTGGCCATGAAGGGGTTGGCGTAGCAGAGGACCTCGGCCTGCGCCTGGATCGCCTTGACGACCTTGGGGTGCCCGTGGCCGATGTTCGTGCACATGAGCTGGCTGTTGAAGTCGAGGTAGCGCTTCCCCTCGGGGGTCCAGAAGTAGACGCCCTTGGCCCGGGCCACCGGAATGGGGTCGACCTTGGGCTGGACCGACCACTCGAAGATGGTGTGCTTGCGGCAGAGGGCGACGATCTCCTCGCCGGTGAGGGAGGTGTCTACGGCGGTGGCCATGGGGAACCTCGCTAGAAAAGAGCGACCTTCCTTGGAGGTTCTACTTTACACCTTCAGGGCGTCTTGGCCAGGGCGGCGATGGCGGCCTCCAGACGGCGGATCTCGCGCTCGAGCTGCGGTTTCTGAGCCGTCGCCTGGGGCAGCTCCTCCTTGAGGGCCGCCACCTGCTCGGTCAGGGAGCGCACGAGCTCGTCCGTCCCCGCGCGAAGCTCGTGCACGTGCTCCTCGGCGGCGAGCCCCTGCATCTGCTCTTCCGCCTCCCCCATCTCGCGCTCGATGGCTTCCTGCTGCTTGCGGAGCTCCTGCGACGCGCGCTCTTCCCCGGCCTGGGCGGTCTCCATCTCGTGCTTCAGCTGATCCGCCTCCGCCTCCCGCCCCGCCTCTACGAGGGCCTTGATGCGGTCCTCGCTCGCCTGTCCGGCCTGCTCCAGCCTGGCCTCGAGCGCCGCGTGCTCGGCCTCGAGCTTGAGCCGGCGGCGCTGGACCTCGACCTGACGCCTGGCGGCCGCGATCTTCCGCTCGACGAGGGCCGCGCGCTCGGCGTTTCCCGCCGCCCGGAGCTTGGCGGCCTCAGCCTGCATCTCATCCTGCTCGGCCCGAGACTCGAGCTCCAGGGCCTGGCCCTCGAGCGCCCTCTGACGCTCGCGCAGCTCTTGCCGCTCCTTCGCGATCGCCCGGCGCCGTGCTTCGAGCTTGCGCTCCACGAGCTCGGTCGAGGTCGCGGCACGGGCGGGCGGGGGCTCAACCGCCTGCGGAGACGCCGTCACCGGAGCCACTGCGACCACGGGGGCCGCGAGAAGCACGCGGGGTGCCGCGGGGGCGGCGGCCGCGATCGGTGCGGGGCGGGCGGCGATCGCGGGCGCCGAGGCCCGCGGGGTGGAGGCGGGGGCCGGCGCGGCCTGGACCTCGGGCGTGTCGCGGTCCGCGGCGGGCGATTGCGCTTGGGTCGGGAAGACGGCGAGGCCGACGGCCGCGCCCGCCGCGAGGGCGAGGCGCAGGGGCGCATTGAGCTGCGGCAGCGGCTTGGTCATGAGGATCTCCTTGAGACGGGTTTCGAGGTCTCGGGCCGGGCCGACGCCCGAGGCGGCGACCGGGAGGGAGACGCCCTCGCGGGAGACGAAGTTGAGGCTCTTCAGCAGGCCCTCGGCGTAGGCCCCGGCCGAGGCGGGGAGCAGGCGCAGCACCCACTCGTCGCAGCAGCGCTCCTCGGCGCTGCGCAGCGCGCGGCGCGCCCACCACGTGACGGGGTACCACCAGAAGAGCGCGGTGGCGGCGACCTCGAGGAGGCGGACCCAGTGATCGCGCCGGCGGACGTGGGCGAGCTCGTGGGCGAGGAGGGCGTCGCGCTCCTCGTCGTCGAGCTGGGGCAGGAGCTCGTCGGGAATCAGCAGTCTCGGTCCCCCGGACGCCGGCCAGAGCATGGGCGGGATGCGCGCGGGCACGAGCAGCACGGGCGGGGCACGGCGAAGCCCCAGGCGGTGCGCGATCTCCAACGCCCGGGCGTTGACGGCAGCGGGCGCGGGAAGGGCGTGCTCGAGCAGGCGGCGGAACCGGAGGAAGCGCCCGGCGGTGAGCACGAGGGTCGCCATGACGCCGACCACGAGGACGAGACGACTGGCGAGCCCCCAGCCCGCCCGTCTCGGCACGGTGGCGGGGGCGGTCTGGCCCCCGCTCTCCGGCGCGAGGGTGCTCGCGGGCGCAGGCGGCGCGGCCGATCGAACCGGCGCCTCCTCGACGAGAGGCACGGCGGCGCTTGGCGCGATCCTCACGACCGCCGGCGTCTCCGGCCCCGGGAGCGACGGCCCGCCGGGGAGGACCGGCAGGGGCACCATCGGTGGCGTCACGAGCTTCGCGAGGGCCAGGAGCCAGAGCCCGTGCACGACCGCGGGCCGCTTCACGAGACGCGACGCCGCCCACGCGGCGATCGCCAGCAGGCCCGCGGCGGCGGCGTTCGTGAGGAGCAGCCGGAAGAGCGCGTCCATGGCCTTCAGCCCTCCTTGGAAAGGCGGTCCACCAGCCGGCGCAGCTCGCGCAGCTCGTCGCGCGACAGGCGCCCCGCGCTCACGAGGTGGGTGATGAGGGGGGTGAGGGAGCCGTCGCAGAGCCGCTCCGCCGTGTCGCGGAGGCGCCGGGCCACCAGGTCGTCGCGCTGCACGCGGGCGGTGAACACGTTCTGGCGCCCGTCCGGGTGGTGCTTGACGTGCCCCTTGTCCTCGAGGCGCTCAAGCAGCTTCTGCACCGTCGCGTACTCGGAGGCTCCACCCCGGGGATAGAGGCGGTCGGCCAGGGTGCGGATGGTCGCCGGTCCGAGCTCCCAGAGGGCGCGCAGCACCTCGAGCTCGGCGTCGGTCACGTCCTGCGGGCGTCGGGCCACGGCTTCCTCCTGCCGGCGGGGTGGGTCAGACGTTCCGTCTGAAAACTAAGACGTCATGTCTGATTTGTCAACAGGAAAATGTAGGGTGAGCACCTGGGCGTGGGGGACGTCGGAGACCGTCCCGGAATAGCCACCGGGCGCGGCGGCCGCGTCCAGGGCGGGCATGGTCCAGCGCCAGCCCCAGAACGCCGACATCCGCGCCAGCTCCGCCGCCAGCAGGCCCGCGTCCCCGATGCGCCGCTTCGGGTCGGGCTCGAGGAGGCCGGCCACGATCGCCTCCAGCTCCCGCGGCACCTCGACCCCGGACTCCCGTAGCGGCGGCACGCGCCCCTTCATGGTGCTGGCCAGGATCTCCCCGGGGGTGTCTCCCTCGAAAGCGGCGCGACCGGTCAGGCACCGATAAGCAAGGGCGCCCAGGCCGAAGAAATCGCTCGAAACGTCGACCCCCTCGCCGCGCAGCGCCTCCGGCGGCACGTAGCCCGGGGTGCCGAACCCCGCCCCCCGCACTCGCGAGGAGACGAAGGCGGCGATGCCGAAGTCGGTGAGCTTGATCGCGCCGTCGCGGCCGAGGAGGACGTTGCCGGGCTTGACGTCGCGGTGCACGAGGTTGGCCCCGTGGGCCGCGGCCAGGGCGCTGGCGAGGGCCCCCAGGAGGGGCACCGCACGGTCGGGGTCGAGACGGCCCGAGCCTCGCAGGAGCTCCTGCAGGCTGGCCCCGTCGTGCCCAGGATCCCGCGCAGCTCGAAACGCCCGAGCCGAACCACGCCCGCGCCCCCCCGGAGCAGCCGCTCCTCGATCGCGGCCAGGGCGGCCGCGTTCAGGGCGGGGGGCACGGCGCTTGCCGCCGCGCGCAGCTTGCGCACGCGCTCCACCTGCCGCGTGAGCTTGAGGACCAGCTCGTCCGGCCCCGCCGGCTTGACGATGTAGTCGTCCGCGCCCGCCTGCAGGCCCTCCACCCGGTCGCGCGCCTCGCCGAGGCCGGAGCAGAAGAGGAAGGGGATCTCGTCGTGGCCCGCCGCGCGCACCCGGCGGCAGAGCTCGTGGCCGTTCATGCCCGGCATCTCGACGTCGGCCACCACGACCTTGGGGGCGCGTGCCTCGATGCGCGCGAGGGCCTCCTGGCCGTCGTGAGCCGTCTCCACCGCGAAGCCGGCCTCCTCGAGGGTCTCCGCGGTGGCCTCCAGCAGCTCGGCATCGTCGTCCACCAGGAGCACGCGCCCACGGCTCTCCGCGCTCGGCCCGCCGCCCCCGGCCCCCGAGGCCGGAGCCCTCATGGCGGCCTCTAGCCCCTCCCGACGAAGGGCATCTTCGTCGCCATGATGGTCATGAACGGGACGTTGGCCTCCAGGGGCAGGTTCGCCATGTAGAGGACGGCCCGGCCGACGTGGGCGACGTCCATGAGGGGCTCGACCTTCACCGAGCCGTCGGCCTGGGGCACCCCCTTCCCCATCTTCGCCGCCAGCTCCGTCAGCGCGTTGCCGATGTCGATCTGGCTGCAGGCGATGTCGTGCTTGCGGCCGTCGAGGGAGATGCACTTGGTGAGGCCGGTGACCGCGTGCTTGGTCGCGGTGTAGGGGGCGGAGTCGGGCCGCGGCGCGTGGGCCGATATCGAGCCGTTGTTGATGATGCGGCCGCCGCGCGGGTCCTGGCCCTTCATCATGCGGATCGCCTCCTGCGCGCAGAGGAACATGCCGTTGAGGTTGACGTCCACCACCTTCTTCCACTGGTCGTACGTGAGGTCCTCGATCGGTACCGCGGGCGAGCTGATACCGGCGTTGTTGAACAGCACGTCCAGGCGCCCGAAGGCCTCCCTCGTCCGGGCGAACAGCTCCTTCACCGCGGCGGGGTCCGTCACGTCGGTGGGCACCGCCAGCGCGCGCGCCGGGGCCGCTCCCGCGTCCTTCGCGGCCTGCTCCAGCATCTCGCGCCGGCGCCCCGCGAGCACCACCCGGTAGCCGTCCGCCAGCAGGGCGAGGGCGGCGGCCTTGCCGATGCCGGTGCCGGCCCCGGTGACGACGGCAACCCGGCCCTGCGGGCTCATGTGCCCCTCACGCGAAAAGGGAGCGCAGCCGGGCCCGGATCGCGAAGTACGAGAAGAACGCGTAGAAGGCCCCGCAGGCCAGGGATTCCGTCGTCGGGACGAGGGTCGCTCATGGCCGGGGCTCCCGGTAAAGGCTCCGTGCGCCGGGATTCTAACTCCGCCTTGTGAGGGTTCGCACTGTGGACGGGGCTTGCCCCCGCGTACCCTGGGGAGGCATGCGGCGTCTCACCCTGGGGATCGCGATGGGGTGGATTTGCGCCGCGGAGGCGGCCGGGCAGGCCTCGCCGTTCTGCCCCGCCTACACCGCCTCCCCGATCTACCGGCCGCGCCTGCGGCAGGTGCCGGCCAACCCCTCCAATTGGATCGGGCTCATCGAGGGGGCCCTGGACGGCGACGAGATCCTGCTCGCCGACGGCGTCTACAACCTGAACCAGTACGCGGTCCAGATCACGAAGCAGATCACGGTCCGCGGCGCCTCCGGCAACCGGGCCGCGGTCCGGGTGCAGGGCCAGGGCTACGGGGTGGGCGGCGAAGGGTTCATGATCCACGCCCAGAACGTCACCATCGCCGACCTCACCATGACCGCGATCCGCAACCATGCGATCTCGATCAAGGGCGAGAGCGGAGCGGAAGCCCCCCACGTCTACAACGTCCATCTCTACGACATCGGGACGCAGCACATCAAGGGGACCCCGGGAGACGGGGTGGGCAATGGGGTGGTGGCGTGCTCGCGCATCGGCTACACCACGGGCGGAGTGAAGGGGGACTACATCAACGCCATCGACATCCATCGGGGCATCGGCTGGATCGTGCGCGACAACGAGATCTACAACATCTGGGGAGACGGGACCGGCTGCGAGGTGGACGTGGCCTGCGGGACCTATCTTTCCGGGGGCGGCCCGCGATCCTCTTCTGGAACAACTCCAGCGGCACCGTCATCGAGCGCAACCGGGTGGTCGAATCCTTCATGGGCATCGCGGTGGGCTACGGGACTCCCTACCCGGGCGGCGCCATCCGGAACAACTTCGTCCTGCGATCGCAGGCGAGCCGCCCGGGCGCGCGGGGGACCATCGCCGGCGACCTGGGCATTCACGTGCGGGGAGGTAGCGGCACCACCGTCGACCACAACACGGTGATCCAGGCAGGCACGTATCCGGGGGCGGTGGAGATCTGGCAGAGCCAGAACGTGCCGGCGCGCAACAACCTGATCAGCAAGCCCGTCTGGGACAGGGGGGGGAACACCGGCCTGAGCCTGCAGGGCAACAAGACCGACGGCACGAGCGCCGACCTGGGGGTCCTCTTCGATCCCCACCTGGCCGCCGCTTCGGGCGCGGTGGACTTCGCGGGCACCGTCAGCCTCACCGGGGTTCCCGACGACATCGACGGGGACGCGCGGCCGCAGGGCCCGCGCCGGGACGCCGGCTGCGACGAGTGGAAGCCCTGCGCCGTGCCCTCCGGGGACCTCGACTTCTTCACCCTGGTTCCCTGCCGTCTGGTCGACACGCGGCTCGCGCCCGGCCCGCACGGGGGACCGGCCCTCGCTTCGGGGGCCACGAGGACGTTCGACCTGAACCAGTCGTGCGCGGTGCCCGCCACCGCCAAGGCCCTTTCCCTCAACATCGCGGTGGCCGGGTCGACGGGCAACGGCTATGTCACGGTCGGCCCCGGCGGCTGTCCGGTGCCCGCCGTCAGCACGATCAACTTCTCGGCGGGTCAGACCCGGGCCAACAACGCGATCGCGACCCTGGCCGCCGACGGCAGCGGCAACCTGATCGCCTTTGCGGTGGTGGCGGGCGGCGGGTCCGTCGACCTGATCCTCGACGTGAACGGCTACTTCGAATAGGGACGCTGGCTGAAGAGCTGGAAGTAGCGCAGGCACTTGTCACGCCAGGCCGCGGCGTCCTCCGACTGCCGGCGCAGCTTGACGAGCACCGCCTGGTGGCGCTCGCCGTCGACCCTCCCCCGCAGGGTCTCCCAGCGGCCCTCGAGCCGCCCGGTTTCCAGGGCGCCCCGGGTGTAGTGGACGACCAGCTCCCGCCAGAGGGTTCGTCCCCCCGTCAGCTCGTGGTCCCAGGGCAGGCGATGGAACCAGAGGAGGAGCCTCTCCGGACAGGTCGCGGGGTCGCTCCACTGCTCGCGCAGGGGGGAGCGGTATTGCTCGACGCCGCCGCTGCCCTGGCGCGTCCGGTCGAAGCCGATCCCCTGGGCGTCCGCCCGGTGGTAGTACGTGGCCGACCAGTCGGCGCGGCGGGGGTCGGTGTTCTCCGGCATGGGCGCGTAGTGGTCGCCGCTGATCAGGTGGTGAAGGCCGAGAGGCATGGTGTAGTCGACGAACGCCTCGTGCGAGCCCATCATCATCGAGCGTATCGTCGCCACCAGGTCCGGCGCGTGTCCCCAGGTCATGCGGATCCACTCGTCGGCGATCGCCTCCGCCCCCAGGCCGGGATCCCAGGCCAGCCGGCCATAGGCGTACCAGTTGGCCTGCGCAAAATGGTGACCGCACCAGTTGAGGTCACGCCCCGTGTTGGCCACCCCCGCGATTCCCGTCCGCTCGTGGCCTTCGAGGGTGCCGTCGATCGTGCGGGCCACGAGCGAGCCGGGGCCCTTGGCGAAGGTATCCGCGTCCAGGAACTCCTTCCACATGGGCGCCAGGTAGACCAGATGGGTCGACTGGCCAAGGTACTCCTGGGTGATCTGCAGCTCGGCCATCAAGGGGGTTTCCGGCATCGCCCCGAAGAGGCGATGGAAGGGCTCGCGGGGCTGGAAGTCGAGGGGACCGTTCTTCACCTGGACGAACACGTTGCGCCGGAAGCGCCCGTCCAGGGGGACGAACTCGAGGTAGGCGCGCTTGGTCCGATCGGGGTCGACCGCCGCGTCGTAGACGAAGGCCCGCCACATCACGACCCCACCGTGGGGCCCCACCGCGTCCGCCAGGACGTTGGCGCCGTCGGCGTGGGTGCGGCCGTAGTCCTGGGGGCCCGGCTGGCCCTCGCTGTTGGCCTTGACGAGGAAGCCCCCGAAGTCCGGGATCAGGCGGTAGATCTCGGCCGCCTTCTCCCTCCACCACCCGGCGACCGCGCGGTCCAGCGGGTCGGCGGTGGGAAGGCCGCCCAGGAGCTTGGGGGCGGCGAAGTTCGCCGAGAGGTAGACGCGAATGCCGTAGGGCCGGAGGGTCTGCGCCAGGGCGGCCGCCTTCTCCAGGTAGGCATGGGTCAACGAGCGCGGACTCGCGTTGACGCTGTTGATCACGGTGCCGTTTAGCCCCAGGGACGCGTTGGCGCGGGCGTAGTCGAGGAGGCGCGGATCGACGCGATCGGGCAGCTCGTCCCAGGCCCACAGGGAGGCGCCGGCGTAGCCGCGCTCGACGCTGCCGTCGAGGTTGTCCCAATGGTTCAGCAGCCGCCGCTCGAGCCGCGGCCGCTCGGCGACGTCGAGGGACGAGACCTCCCGGCCCGTCTGGATCAGGCGGAGGAAATGGAAGAGCCCGTAGAGCGCGCCCCTCTCGCCCTGGGAGGCGATCACGATGGCGGGGTGGCCCCCGAGCCGGGTGGAGCGGATGAGATAGCCGTCGTCGCCCAGCCGCGCGAGAGGCTCCGCCCACCCCAGCCCGGCCACCAGGGGAGAGCGCGACGGGGTGCCGACCACCACCGCGCCGTCGCCCCGCACGTCGTCCCACGCCGCCGTCTCCCCGCCCAGCAGGCCCCGCAGGCCACGCCGCAGCTCCTCGCGGGCCACCCGCGCGGTGGGCGATTGTCCCGGCACGACCATCGCGGAGACGGATCGCCGATACGCGCGACGCTGCCCCTCGTCGGCCACCGGAACGTACCGGAGCCAGAGGTCGTAGCCGGTCTCCGCTTGGGCCCGAGCGCCCAGGCCGAGCGTGGACAGGGCAAGGCAGAGGGTCAGCGACTTCTTCACGGTGCGCCGGCTCCCCCGGGGTCTCGCCCCGCTACGGCTTCGAGAAACCGCTGGCCATAGCGCTCCGCCTTCGCGGGCCCGATGCCGTAGGCCTGCTGGAGCTCGTCGAGGGTGCGGGGGCGGAGGACAGCCAGGTCGCGCAGAGTGCGATCGCTCGCCACCACGAACGGCGGCACCCCGTCCTTGCGCGCGAGCTCCAGCCGGAGGCGGCGCAAGACCTCGAACCGCGCCGCCGCCTCGGGGGGCAGGGCCCCGGGTCCGGGTGAGGATCCGCGAGGGGTGCGTCCCGGGGGCGGGCCCAGGAGGCTGCGGTCATGCTCGCGGGGCAGGACGAGGCGCGCCGGGCGCTCGCCCTTCATGACCGCGCGCCCGGCCCCCGTGAGCAGGACCACCGGCCGGTCGCCCGGCGTGAAGTCGACCCAGCCCGCGGTCACGCAGCGCCTCAGGACCCGGGTCAGCCATTCGTCGGAGTGGCCCTGGAGGGTACCGAAGGTGGGAGTCCGGTCGAGGCCGGCCCGCTCCAGGCGAGGGTCGGGAAGGCCCGCGAGGAGCTTGACCGCGGCGGTGAGGCCGTAGCGCTGGTGCACGCGCGCCACCGCGGAGAGCGCCTTGCGCACGACCAGGGTGGTCTCCTCGTCGTCCGCGGCCTCGCCTCCGAGATCGCGGCACACATCGCATTTCCCGCACCCCGCGAGCGCCTCCGCCTCGTCGCCGAAGTAGCGCAGGATCGCGTCGTGGCGGCAGCTCCCGCCTTCCGCCCAGCGCATCAGCTCGAGGAAAAGGTTCCACTTGTGCTCCACCACCGCCGGCGTGGGCGGGGGCTCGCCTCCTTCGAGAAGGCGACGGCGCAGGGCCATGTCGGCGGGGGCGTGCAGGAGGAGCCCGATGGCCTCCGCCCCGTCCCGCCCGGCGCGTCCCACCTCCTGGTAGTACGACTCGATCGAGCCGGGCGGGCCGAGGTGAACGACCGCGCGGACGTCCGGGCGGTCGATGCCCATCCCGAAGGCGTTCGTGGCCACCACGATCTCCAGGGTGCCGTCGGCGAAGGCGCGCTGCGCGGCGTCGCGCGCGCGCCCGTCCATCCCGGCGTGGTACGCGCCCGCGCGCCAGCCGCGGCCCTTGAGCCGCGCCGCCTCC